>OFFQ01001597.1_pt1 | contig 12903 bp, 14 predicted proteins | sample 1521411 | NCBI WGS metagenome assembly OFFQ01 (sample SAMEA3504110, study PRJEB24116) | mouse gut metagenome | biome: mouse gut; feature: mouse-associated habitat; material: faeces | place: Denmark | collected 2011 | reverse complement strand
GACGATGATTGCCGCCAGCAGGCTGGCCCCGTCCGGCACATGGAACAGCGCCCGGGTACCCGGCACAAGCACCAGCATCCCCACCAGACCGTAGACCACAGATGGAATACCCGCCAGGAGGCTGACAGCGGCCTCAACGATGGATTTTACTTGGGTTGGAGCCAGCTTCGCCAGATAAACCGCCGCGAAAAATCCTACCGGGACACCGAACAGGATAGCGCCCGCTGTGCCGTAAATGCTGGTGAGAATGAACGGGAGGATGCCGTATGAGGGCTGTGCGGCGGTAGATTCCCAGGTGTCACCCAGTAGAAAGGGCACAAGCCCGATCTGCCGGATGGCAGGGATGCCGGAGACCACCAAATATACGGTAATCAGCAAGACACAGCCTACCGTAACCAATCCCAGCATCAGAAATATCCCGTGGACTGCGGTTTCCAGCAGTTGCTTTCTACTGCGCATAGTCAATTTGCCGCCACAGCGCCCGCGCCAGAGATCAGCTCCGCCGCATCAGGGGAGGTTGCGAAGTCGAAGAACTTTTGCGCTTGCTCCGAAAGGGGCGTGTCCGTCTTGGTGACCAGGACAAAGGGCCGCTGAATGACATAGCTGCCGTCCTTCACCGCATCCTCTGTGGGTGCTACGCCGCCTACTGTGACGGCCCGCACGGTGTCCTTGACGGAGGCGAGGGAGGCGTAGCCGATGGCATCCGGGTTCTGGGACACGGCGGTAATCACATCGCCGGTGGAGGTCAGCTCCTGGCGGTACTGGCAGTTGTCTGCTGTGCCGGTGATGGATTCAAAGCCGTCCCTGGTTCCGCTGCCGGCTTCCCGGCCAATCAGGACAATCTCCGCATCCTGTCCGCCGATGTCCTTCCAGTTGGTGATCTCGCCGGTGTAGATTCTGGCGATGGTATCTACATCAAGTTCGGATACAGGATTGTCGGGATTCACGATCACCGCGATACCGTCATAGGCCAGCACCGTCCCGGTCAGCCCCTGGGCGGATTCCTCCACTTTCAGATCGCGGCTGCTGAGGCCGATGTCGCAGCGCCCTTCCAAAACCGCCTGGATGCCAGAGCCGGAGCCGGTGGGGTTGTAGGTGAAGGTCACACGGTCGTTCTGCGCCTCAAACGCCTCACCCAACGCACCGATCACCTTCTCCATAGAGGTAGAGCCATCAGTGGTGACGGTGCCGGACGTTTTCTGAGCGCATCCGGCCATGACCGACAGGGCCAGCACAGCGGCCAGCACAAGACTTGCTGATTTTTTCATGTTCAAATTTCTCCTTTCGATTTTGGGGTACGAGAAAAGAATACTGCCGCCATGTAAAAATCGAAAGTCAAGTATTGTAAAATTGATGTAAAAAGTGCGTCCCAGTATGGCCAAGGCGCATTTGATGTGGAAATTCAATATATATTAAATCGGAAATACAGCAATACAGAAAGTAAACGTGACAAAAGTTTCAGGTTTCAATTTGTTTTATTTTTGTTTGGCTTTGCACTTATCTATCGTATCTTCAGTCAGAATTTCTCCATTTTTGCGTATAATTTCACTGTACCAATAAGCGGAGTCTTTCAAAATTCGTTTTTGCGACGGATAATCTATAAAGATCAATCCGAAGCGTTCAGAGTAACCCTTTTCCCACTCAAAGTTATCCAGCAGCGACCACTGAAAATATCCCCGCAGATCGATCTCTCCCGCAACCCGCTTCAACTGCCCCAGATAACGGGCCAAAAAGTCAATACGATTAGGGTCATGGACTGCGCCATCCAGTGATATCACATCTTGGCATAACAGTCCATTTTCCGTAATATAGAAGGGCTTACCATACCTCTCATACAGAAACTTTGGTCCCCAGTATAGTGCTTCCGGCGTGATAGGCCAGCCGTTGGCCGTCCGGGGAAAGCCAGGATATCGCTCAACAATCTCTGCCCTGCCATCGTTCCCCATACGAACACGCTTGCCATTATAGATATTCTGAGCATACACGTCGATGGGCTCTGAAATCAGTTTCATGTCCTCGGCAGTAATTTTGGGCAGATAGGGGGCAAAGCGTTTCAGCCCCTCCTCCGGGTAATGGCCCAGCAGAACAGGGTCTGACCACCAAGGGATGTTCCAGGTCCAGTTCCGCAGATCATCGGGCAAGGCAAACATTGCCTGCCGGGCCGCTTCGAGTATCTCCCGTTCCGGATATGCGGCGGAGCAGGTGGGAGCGAAACCAATCTCCAAAAGCTGTCTCCCGTATTGCCGCAGCATCCGCACCGCCTTACCGTGAGCCTTCAGCACATTGTGGGCCATGGCCGCCCTCATGACTACAGATGTCCCAGATGCTGGGGCCCCGCCCGTCCCCGTTCCAGGCCCCCTCAATCTGATAAGCGCTGGTGGCCGCGCCCCACATGAAGTCCTTTCTAAATGACATGCTTGCTCCTCCTCACTTATGCGACGATCAGCGACAGCAGATAAAAGGGGGCAGCCCCCTCTGTCCGGGTGTCTGTGACGATAATTTCTACCGTGTGGATCCCCCGCTGTCCCCGGTGGAGGACCGGCTCCAGGTACAGGCAGTCGCCCCAGTCCTCGTCAAAGTTTCCGTCCAGCGATATCGGATGCTCGGTATCGCCGTCCAGAATCAGCCGCGCGGCCAGAGCGGGGCGGCGGACGGTCTTTCGGTATTGGACCACGATGCAGGAGGCCTCCACCTCGAAGCGGATGGAGTCCCCCGGTCTCTGGCCGATCCAGCCGTTTTTGAAGCAGTCCAGGTGGCCGGATTTTTCCCTGGGGTCTGCCCGGAAGCCGGAAAGGGCAGGGGACGCCTCCCGGATGGTCAACCGTCGGGCATTCTCATAGGAGTTGGCCGTCATGGGGGCGGGGAAAAGTAGTTCCTCCTCCATCTCCTCCATCTGAGCCATGACCCGCTCCAAAAAGCCAGTGATTTCCGTAGCAATCAGTTTGTGTCCCAGGTCGTTGGGGTGAAGACCGTCAGCGGTGAGTTGACTCTGAGAAAACTCCCCGGCCAGCATTCCTCAAGGCCTTTTTATAGGAAAAGAGCCCCAAAAGCTGTGCATTAGGGCTCGCAGGAACGGTCTGTTCTTCGCGCATAACAAAAGGGCTCCAAAACTTGCGCATTGGAGCCCGTGGAAACGAATATTTTCATCGTTAGGTAAAAGAGCTTCAAAATTTGCGCGTTGGGGCTCCAATACCAAATAGTAATCCTTATCCTTTATAATTTACAGGTGCTGAGGTGCTCACCTTTTTTGAGCCCTTTTGCTTAACTTTTTTATTGACAAACACAGCCTTCCATACAATATGAAACGCACCGCTGCTTTTTTCGTAATAATTTATACCGACAAACACGAAATTGAGAATTTTTATTCTACTTTCATCATCCGATACCCCACCCCAATGTGGGTCTGGATATACTGGGGTGAATCCGGAACTGGCTCCAGCTTTTTTCTGAGCGTCGCCATAAACACCCTCAAGGAGGCTACGTCGTTGTCCCAGCTCCTGCCCCAGATGTTCTGGGTAATAAAAGTGTGGGTCAGCACTTTTCCGGCATTTTTAGACAGCAGGCACAGCAGCTTGTACTCAATGGGGGTCAGATGCAGCTCCTGCCCGTCCAGAAAGGCACAGCCTCCGGCGTAGTCCACCCGCAGCTTTCCATTGACAAACACGGACCCCGCCGCCAGCGCCTCAGCAGACATAAACGTCAGCCGGCGCTGGGTCACCCGCAACCGGGCCAGCAGCTCCTCCACGGAGAAGGGCTTGGTGAGGTAGTCGTCCGCCCCTGCGTCTAGGGCCTCAATTTTGTCTGTGTCCTCGCTTCGGGCGCTGATGACGATGATAGGCAGATTGGACCAGGAGCGAATTTTCTCGATCACCTGCACTCCGTCCATATCCGGCAGGCCCAGATCCAACAGAACAATGTCTGGATTATGGGATGAGGCCTCCATAATGGCCGTCTCCCCGTTGGCGGCGGACAGATAGCGGTAGTCGTTTGTCTTCAGCGTGGTAGTAATAAGGTTGCGCACCGGGGGGTCGTCTTCCACCACCAGGATCAAGGGCTTATTCATGCAGTTCTACCTCCCCTGCGGGTAATGTAAAGGTGAAAATCGTTCCGCTGGGCCGGTTATCAGAGACAGAAATGCTTCCGCCATGCGCAGTCACAATGGACTTGCACAGAGTCAAGCCCAGCCCCAGGCCCCTCCGACTATCCGCCGCTCTATTTGCTCCGCTGTAAAACATCTCAAAGATACGAGGTTTTTGTTCATCTGGGATGCCTGGCCCATCGTCTGATACCGAGACCTGTATTCAACCGTCCCGTTTCTCTGTGTGGATTTGGATCATCGAGCCGGGAGAGGTATACTTGATGGCGTTGTCCACCAGATTGATCAGCACCTGTACGATAAGCTTGGCGTCAATGCAGGCCAGGATCAGGTCCTGGCACTGTCATACCGGATGATATGCTCGGCGCTCTTACGGTCGATGTGCCGCAGAGTCTCCGCCACCACCTCATCTATCAGCTCCACGGACTGGTTCAGGCTGACCCGACCGCCTTCAATCCGGGTGATGGCCAGCAGATTTTCCACCAGGTTGATAAGCCATTGGGCATCGTCATATATGTCTGTGAAGGCCCGCACCCGGTCCGTCCTGTCCATCTTCTCATAGTTGGCCAGCAAATTTCCGGCACTGCCTGAGATGGAGGTCAGGGGGGTGCGCAGGTCGTGGGAGATGGCCCGGAGCAGATTAGCCCGGAGCTGTTCATTTTTTGCCAAGACAGCGGCTTCCTCCTTCTCCCTGGCGCTGCGGATACCCTCCAGAGCCAGGGCACACTCCCCCAGAATGGACAGCAGGACGCTGTTTTCAAAGGGATCCAGAGGCATGCCCTCCATGGCGATGCCCACGATACCGTAGACCTTGCCCCCTGTCCGGATAGCCAGGTAAAGGCCCTTCGCACCGCTCAACGTATCGGTGGTGGCTCCGGCGTGCCTGCTGTTGCGCAGCACCCAATCCGCCGCCGCCCTCTCCGTTTCAGTAGTCAGATCATATCCTCCGCTGTCCAACCTCCGATACACGCTGGGGGCGGACAATTCTTTTCCGTTGGAGGGATAGATTACAATATCCCGCTCCAGCAGTTTGGTGAGCTGCCCTGCCATGGCCTTCAGTATAGCGGACTCATCATGTTCCTTTTGCAGGAGCTGATTTGTCTCAAAGAGCAGTTGGGTCCGGAAGGCCGCCTGGTCGGACTGCTCGACGTTGTCCTTCAGGCGAGTTGCCAAAGACCCCGTGAGCAGGGCTACCATGAACATGATGGGCATAGTGACCAGGTAGTCTGGGGCGCTGAACCGGAAGGTGAACCGGGGAACGGTGAAGAAGAAGTTGAACACCAGCACGCTGACCACCGAGGCCAGCAATCCGCACAGTGGGCTTGTGGTAATCACCGAGCAGACCAGAACAGCGAACAGGTAAACGGCGATAATGTTGGCATCCGTAAAGCCCAAGGTGTAAAAGGCGTAGCTGATAAGAGTCGCCGCCAACAGAACAAGGGCGGTCTTCCCGATGTCCCGCAGAGGGATGGGGCTAACCCGGCGGGGCAGCCTCCTCCGCACCCGCCAGCCATTTTCCGCGCTGGCGTCCGGGATCACATGGATGTCCAGGTTAGGAGCGGCGGAAATCAGCCGCTCGGTGAGGGTGGGTTTCCCGAAAAACCAGCGTCGGGCTACCGTACTGCGTCCGATCACTATTTTGGATGCTCCGGACAGCCTGGCAAACTCCGCGATCTGGTAGGGAACATCCTCGCCAAAGGTGGTCTCAACGGAGGCCCCCAGCTGCCGGGCCAAACGGATATTCTCCCGCAGCCGTCTCTTATCCGCCTCCTCCATGGCGGCGGCATCCGGCGTCTCCACAAACAGAGCGGTAAAGCGGCCCTGAAACGCTCTGGCCATCCGGGCCGCCGTACGGATAATTTTTGCGTTGGAAGGGGAAGCGGACAGGCACACCAAAATGTGCTCTTCTGTATAATACTCACCCCGGCTCCGGCCGGAGGTCCCCCCCGCGCAGGCTCACCCGGTCGGCACAGCGGCGCAGGGCCAGTTCCCGCAGAGCAGTGAGGTTTTCAAGGGTAAATATCCAAGGCTGAGTCCCGCCCGGCAGCAGGTCCTCCGTTTCCTGATCCACCAGCTCCACCCGGTCCGCTCCGTCAAAAATGGAGTCCGGCACCCGCTCTCTCACAGCTGTGCCGGTGATGGAGTCCACCGTATCGTTCCAGCAGCTTGGAAACGTCCTCCAGCTTCATCTGCTCCGGCAAAGCCTTGCTGCCGTCCAGCATTTCCTGATATTCTTGAATGGTTTGGTCGAAAGCGGAGAGCTGATCCCGGTATTCCATCAAAGACGCTTCATGCTGCTGGCTCAAATACGCGCCCACTTTACACTGGTTTAAGTAGAAGTGCAGCAGGCCCTCCGGCATTTCCTCCAGAGGGGAATTTTTCTTGCTCTCCGTGGCCTCCGCCGACAGCTCCAACGTATCAAACCGGGTTTTCATATCCTTTGCCTGATTTTTCGCATTCAGTAGATTTTCGGACAGCCGGTGCAACGTGTCATTGACCGGCGGCTGAACAAGTTTCTGCCCCAGCGGTTTAGTCTGCTGGAAGATGCTGTTTTGGTGAAAAAGATTTGCGAAGTTTGTTACATTCATTTTATCTGCCTCGTTTCTGCTCCTCGTTTAATCGACCCAACCGGGGCCGCAAATATCTGTAATACAATGCTCCTAACATGGGGCGTTACCTCGTATTCCGCTTCATATCAGGGTAGTCTGTGCTTTTGACAACACTCTCCCGTAAAAACACTACTGTATATATAAGCCTGGAAAAGAAAAGTTTGAGGACATGATTTTTTGAAAAATCCATTAGCGTGTTCTTTCTTGGCTATTCATAATTCTTGACATAAAAATCCAGCAGTAAATTTTGGATAATACTTTTTCATTATTTGGTAAATTAGATAACCACATACCGTCCCAGCAGTATTCAAAATTATATCGTCAATAGCAGTGTTTCGCATAATAAAATATTGAGAAAACTCAATGAATGTTGACATACTAAGGCCAATTATTGCTGATCTTTTCCAAGTTGCTCCTCGGAACAGTAAAGCTGGGAACAGGCCGATTGGAATAAATATCGCTAAATTCCCGAAAAAGTTAATCAATGTTACAATAAAGAACACTGGCCCCTTAAATAAATCTTCTAAATAGTCCTTAAATACGGTAAATGGAACCAAGCTCAAATTAGATTTCCAGTTTGGACGCTCAATCAATATACGAAGATGTCCCCACATTCCAGGTGAATCCTCCCAAATATATGGCGGCCATAGTGTCAACGCCAGAAACCCAAAAATAGAGATAATGAAAAGAATTAACGCTATTTCGCGTTGCCGTGTAGACTTTAACTTCATAGCGGCCAAGGCTTTCATTCGATACGGCCTAAAGCACAGAAAAACAATTATTGCAGGAATACAAACAGCTACGATTTCCATAAAATATCTTTGCAGAGTTGTCATATCTTTCCTCCATTTTATCCGCCAGCTAACGTGACATTCGGAATTGTCCATACGGTAAATTTCGCCCAGTAAACTTCAGCTGATACCATAAGTGCATCTGCATCGGTTACAAAAAAATATGTTCCGCCCATTTGCTCCCTAAATGTCGCATTCCAAGTATCTTCTATATAATTGAATAAGGCCGGACATTCGCCACGGTGTGATATATATATGTCAGCATTATCATTAACAGCAACTTGGACATACGGCCTATCCTCGTTGATCTGCATAGCTGCGGCCAAGTATGGAATAGGGTTTCCACGTTGAAAAATAACAGGAGAATATATAAATATCAGGAAAGCAAGAAGTGCAGCACAAGCAGCGGCACAGCCGATTGCCAATTTGATTTTCACAGCCCTTGTCTTTTTCCCAATCTCATTTTCGGAATAAGCAATTACCTCTTTCACAGCTTTTTCAAGTCCCTCTACAGGAGTCTGCACAGTCATACGTTCCCCTGCAATCAATTCGTTGACAGAAATATCAAGGGCCTTTGCTAATGGCTCCAAGGTAGACAGATCAGGTGCGCATAATCCACGTTCCCATTTTGAAACTGCCCTGTCTGTGATATGCAGCAGTTCCGCAAGGGCTTTTTGGGTCATCCCCTTTTCTTTTCGCAATTCCCGTATTAACAGGCCAGTTTTCAAATTGTCCACTAAACTAACCCTCCTGCTGACTTTTATACAGTTTCAATTATAGCGCATTTGGGCAAAAAAGCACCAAACCAGCGGTTGAGTTTTGATATTATCGTACTTTCGGTGGCATATAGCTACCGTGTCCTCGTCCAATTGGTAATCTTTCAACAAAAACAACTTTTCTCCACTACAAGGCATTATAATATATGGAACAGCAGGGCGCAAGGATGCCCTGCCCAGACAGCGCCCTCTCATAGGAAACGGGGGTTTCGGGGAGCGCGCTAAACGGCAAGCAGGGCGAGTGTCAATACACTCGCCATTTTCGCCTTGCGAAAATGCTTGTTGGGGTTGCACCCCAAACCCTCGTCGTCGCAAAGTCCGCTCAACTCCGTTTCCGCCTTGCGGCGAAAACTGCGCTCGCTCCCTTGCTCCTCCTCTCCCCACGCGACCCGCTCCGCTGGGCTCGCGTTGGGTTCCCGAATGCTGAAGCAGGGCCCCGAGGGCAGCACCATCTTCTTTACCCGTGAGAGGTGGAAGCCCCAAGGCCGCTCTGTGCTGGACGATCAGCAGGACAAAGGGTCCAAAATTTTCGTAAAAACACCCTCTGGCCGCGGCTACACTTTGGCGGACGCTTTCGACATTAGCCAGACCCAGGGCCGGCCCATCCAGACACCCCACCTCCATGACGATATGCCGGAGATGGAGGCCGCGCTGTCCGCGCTGCTGAGATTTGCCCCTGCTCAGATGATAGTGAATGATGACCTGTCCACCCCCGCCTATTACGATCAGCACCATATGCTGCTGGCCGTCAACCCTGATTTTTCAGACAGCGAGACGTTCGGGGCCATCGCCGCTGAGATTGCCCAGGCCAAATATCACGACCGGGGCTTTAACCGAGCGTACAGCCGGGGGGAGTGTGAACTCAGTGCCCAGAGTGTGGCCTACGTCCTGTGCCGGCGCTTCGGGATCAGCCGGGAACAGCCCGACCTGTCTAAACTGCCCGAGCGGTTTCAGGGCTGGCCCGCCCAGGACCGCCAGAATGTGCTTAACGGCATTCAGGACCTGAGCAAACGGATCAGCAGGGCCATCGAAAAGAGCATCGCACCTCCCCAGCGGGCCGCTCCTGCCGTCCACCATGACGCCAGATAACTGCATCTGCAACAAATATGGAAAATCCAAAGGAGTTATCAATATGAAAAAGACAATTTCCTTATTATTTACTGCACTGATCCTCTGCACCCTGGCCGTTCCGGCCTTTGCCGCTGAGGAGCCAGACCCCAGCAAGGACAGCTGCTACTATCCCATCTCGGTGGAGGAGTACACCTACGGCCCTCTGGATGAGCTGCGTATCGACAAGGTGTACCAACTGTCCCTGGGCGATGATCCCGGCGGTATCCCCACTGAGGACTTTATCCGAGGCGGGCGGCTGTACTATCTGCTGGACATGACCAAGAAGGACGAGGTGGGTGTGGATTCCAAGTCCTATGTCCACACTATCACCCAGGCCAGCGACACCAACAACATGGAGACCGTCCTCCAGCAGTTGGACGCGGAGTTGGAAGTCACCACTGAGGACGGCTACACTGGCACCCTCCACCTGGACCACACCACCGTTCAGGTAACCACGGACGGCTACGCCACCAAAACGGGCAGCGTCTCCGCCACCCGAAGCTACCCCAATTTGTCGGAGGCAGACCTGTCCCTCATCCCCAAGACCATTGAGGACAAGGGCCGAACCCTCACCCTGGCCGACGTACAGTGGAGTGATTCCACCCAGACGGACGGCGAGGGCAGCCCCATGATCCGCTACACCGCCACGGCCAAGTACACCGGCACCACCTCCAGCAAGTACGCTACGGGTTACACGGTGTCCGCCAACTACACCGGCGAGGTGGCCAAGACAGGCTGTGACGTGGTTACCTACACCGCCACCTTCGGCAGCATGGAGGCCCCGGAGGGCACGCCGGATGGCAGCAGTTCCCCTGACACGCCGAAAGCGCCCTTCCGCATCGCCAGCTTGAAACAGCCCCTGCTGATCGTTGGGCTGGTGGTTGTGGCAGCTGTCGGCGGGGTGTTTGTGTTTAAAAAGATTCGTGAAAGGAGATGATCCCTTGAAATTTCGCAAAATTCTGCTGACTTTGGCTCTGTGTGCCATGTGCGTGGGCCAGGCCAGCGCACTGGAATATACCTACGACGCCCCGGAGGACTACCTGTTCGGCAGGCCCACCAGCCAGGACGCCCCCTATGCGGCGGAAAATCCCAATGTGGACCGGAGCAAAAACACTGCACTAATCGCCCCCGGCTTTGGAACGCCCACCAGTTATCTTCCGGGTAGCGGCGAGTATCTGACCCCCAACCTGGTTCCCGGCGCACTGAGCGGCGGGTTGGTAAACCAGGTGGGCAGTGTAAACTCCCCCACGGCTGACACGCCTCTCCAGGCCCCCTCCGATACGGACAATTTCAGCTATACGACCAGCCAGACACAGACGCAGACCGTTGGTTTTACTGAGGTCACACCCGATCTCTACTATTCGGGAGGACATCTGGGAACGCTGCATATTCCCACGCTTGGGGTCAATGTGAAAGTTTTTGAGGGCACGGACAGTACCCAGCTTGCCAAAGGAGCAGGCCACTTTATGGACACCAGCATCTGGGCTGGAAATGTCTGTATCGCCGGGCACAATAGAGGGACCAACTGCTACTTTGGAAATATCCACAAGCTGAATGCTGGCGATAGCATCAGTCTTACCACCCGCTTAGGGACCCGCACCTATGCTGTCACCAGTGTATCCAAGATCAGCGAAACGGACATCAGCGGCACGGCCCCCACTTCGGTCAATCAGATCACCCTTTACACTTGTGTTCGCAACGAAAGCCCTTACCGTTGGTGCGTCGTTGCCCAGGAGGTATAACGCCCCGGCGGCATCCTCGACAGAGTTCTGTCTTTATGGTATCCTTTTACCAGTGAACCAAATAAAACAAAAAAGGAGACAGAACACTATGAAAACTACATTGACCCGCATTGTTACTGGTATTTCCTGCGCCATCCTGACCACCAGCTTGACCCTGCCCGCCCTGGCCGGGCGATATGCAGTACAGTTTTTGTTTACAATGGCCATTGTCTCTGTGGCGGAGAGTTTTGCCGACTACCTCAACCGGCGCCTCGGGCCCAAAGTCCACTGGGGCGGGGTACGCAGCCGGGCGCTGGAGGGCAGTATGCGGGGCCTGCTCTCCTCGGCGGCGGTGGCGGCCATCTGCTACATCGCCTATCTGCTGGTCCACCCCCTGCTGCTGGGCGTGATCACCCTGATCCCTGAGCTGGTCAAAGGGGTCGCTGTGTGGGGCCTTTTCGCCCTGATTGGGGTGGATTTCGTGGGGGTACTGTACACCCTGCGCACCGGAGGTGTCCGGGCCTACGAGCGACGGGAAGCCCACAGCAGCGAGGGCCGGATCGCCGGGCGGATGACTTCTGCCGTGTGGCGGCGGCTTCAGAAGGCCTACCCCGGCATCCGGGAGATGACCCCGGAGGAGCAGGGGAGCTATACCTTCGCCAAGGGGGTCTGCCTGGACAAGCTGGTATGGGTGTTCCTCACCTCCGCCCTGTTGGGGGATATCATTGAGACCTTCTGGTGCGGCCTGGGGGACGGCCAGTGGATGAACCGCTCCAGCGTGCTCTACGGCCCCTTCAGCTTTGTGTGGGGACTGGGGGCGGTGGTGCTCACCGTCACCCTCCAGACTCTGGCAAAGCGGGACTCCTTCTTTGTCTTCGCCGCCGGCTTCTTCATCGGCGGGACCTACGAGTACATGTGCAGCGTGTTTACAGAACTGGTGTTCGGCACCGTTTTCTGGGACTACAGTCACATGCCTCTGAACATCGGCGGACGCACCAATGTGCTCTTCTGCTTCTTCTGGGGGGTGCTGGCCGTGTTCTGGATCAAGGGGATCTACCCCCAGATGTCCGGCTTGATCGAGGGCTTCCCCGCCCTGGCCGGGAAGGTTGTCACCTGGGTGGTGGTGTTCCTCATGGTGTGCAATGGCCTGCTCACCTGCGCCGCCATGCTGCGCTACAACACCAGAGCCGTCCGTCCTGAACCCGCCAACGCCTTCGAGGAGTTTATCGACCGGCAGTACGGGGACAGGTTCATGGAACACCGCTGGCCCAATATGATCGTCACCGGGGCTTGACATCGGTGGGCGGGATCTCTACTGACAACCGACCGGGGCGGGCGTGGCGCGCTCTTTTTGGTCAAGTGCCGCCCGTCTCTCCACACCACCCCGATCATAACGTCCCCTGTACTTCTCCCGGCCTGCTTTTTCTAAATCCCACATCCGCGAGCAGCACAAGCGGCCCGCCAGAGAGCGGGCCCCCTTGTGGTCCACAACCTCTGGTGCTATAATAGTGTCAACGATATCCCCACTAAAAAATGAGGAGGCCAACTCATGTTCAATTTCACCTATTATACCCCCACAAAGGTGGTGTTCGGCAGGGACGCAGAGGCGCAGACCGGAACGCTGGTGCGGGCCCAGGGCTGTAACAAGGTACTCATCCACTACGGAGGAGGCAGTGTAATCCGGTCCGGACTTCTGGACCGGGTCAAGGCCTCGCTGGACCAGGCGGGCGTGACCTACACCCAGTTGGGCGGCGTGGTGCCCAACCCCCGGCTGTCCCTGGTGTATCAGGGCATCGAGCT
>OFFQ01001594.1_pt1 | contig 12911 bp, 10 predicted proteins | sample 1521411 | NCBI WGS metagenome assembly OFFQ01 (sample SAMEA3504110, study PRJEB24116) | mouse gut metagenome | biome: mouse gut; feature: mouse-associated habitat; material: faeces | place: Denmark | collected 2011 | reverse complement strand
TCTTTCGCCTGCACATGGGCGGATTCCTCCGATTCCACGACTTTGCTGTCATACACCGGATTGGCAAAACTCTCGTCCTTTGCGATGAGAAGCCGGTATGAAGTCTGCTTCACACAACGCATGTCGCTTTCTATTTCCCAGCCAAACTGCGGGTTCCCGCTGATGCCTGTGGGATTTGTTTCGTAATTGATATGTATTCCTGAAATTTTAAGCATCGCTCTTTCCTCATTTCTTTTTTAGGTGCAGAATCTCTCTTGCTTCCTCCGGGCTGGCTGTTTCAAGACCCATGGCCCGGATTAAGGCCGCTGTTTTTTCCACAATCTGATAATTATCCTCCGCCGCCTCTCCTTCTGCCAGATAAGCGCTGTCCTCAAAGCCCACCCGGACGTTTCCACCCATGGTAATGGCGGCGGCGGCTAAATCAAAGGCGGACTTTCCAATGCCGGTGGCCGTCCAGGTAGAGCCGGCCGGAATGGCCTTCACCATCCAGTCCAGGTTGCCAGCGGTGGGCGGGGTGCAGCCGGGGACACCCAGCACAAAATTGAACTGCATGGGAGCGCCGGGAAGAAGCCCTTTCCCAGCCATTTTCAACACAGTATCAATGTGTCCCATCTCAAAGCACTCATACTCCGGCTTGATGTGATTTTCCAGCATTCGTTTGCCGAAGGCCCGCATGGTGGGCATATCGTTGACAAAAATGTCGTCCCCGAAATTGCAGGTGCCGCAGTCCAGAGTGGCCATTTCCGGCATGAGCTCGGTGGGCTGAAGGCGTTCCTCCGGCGTCATGCCGGTGGCGCCACCGGTGGACGGGATCAGAATGACGCCGGGACAGGCGGCCTTGACGGCGTCCATCACCACGCGGAAACGCTCCCGGTCTTGGGTGGGCGTTCCGTCGTCCCAGCGCACATGGATATGGATGACGGCGGCTCCGGCATCATAGGCTCCCCTGGCCTCCCGCACCATCTCCTCCAGCGTGTACGGCACCGCCGGGTTTTGCTCTTTGGTAACCTCCGCCCCGCAAATCGCCGCAGTAATAATCAGTTTTTCCGTACCAATCTCCCCTTTCTTCTCCTATTTGGTGGTTACTTGCAGTAGCGCTGAATAAAATACTCCCTCAGCTTGTCCTCCCGGCGCACGATGTCAAAGGCAATCTCCGCATGGCCAGGATAATAGCCGTTGCCAATGAGCATGGGTACGTGCTTGCCAACCCCTTCCGCTCCCAGGGAGGCCTTTACAAAGTCCGTGCTCATGCTGAAGAAGTAAATCATCCCCTCGTCCTTGGTCACCAAAATTGTGGCCAGCTCGGTATCGGCCACGCTCACGGTGCTGACTGCGAAGTCGGCCAACCGGCCGCCCATAGCTTCCATGTAGCGCTGGTACGCCTCCAGGGGCTGCTGGCCGTTAGCCTGGATGACCACGTCTGCTATGCCCAGCCGCCGGACGGTTTCACACTGTTCGGCAGAGTATTCCATGCACACCACCGTTCCTGTGGGTGAAACGCGCTTTTTCGCCTCGGCCAAACACAGCAGACCTGCCTTGCCCGCGCCCATGACCACCACAGTATCCCCCACCTTGGCGTTGACGGACACCTGGGCGGGAGCTCCGGCCACATCCATCAGGGCCAGGCTGAGCTGGTCCCCCAGATCCTCCGGAAGCTTGGTATAGATGCCTGTCTCAAACAAAACCGCATCCGCTCTACAGTAAACCTGCTCGGTGTCCACATCAATGCGTGTGATTTCATAAATCTTCAACGGAGTTAGGGACAGCGACACCAGCGTAGCGATTTTGTCTCCCACCTTCACCTTGGCGGAGGCCGCCAGATCAGCGCCGATTTCCTTTACCCGGCCGATAAGGATGCCGCCGGACTTGCTCACCGGGTCCTGGAACTTGCCGCGGGCATTGACGATTTCCAAAATGGCCTGGGCAATTCTCTCTTGATCCCCGCCGCACTCCCGCTTAATGCGCCCGAAGGCGGTTGCGGTTGGCTGAAGGGCAATTACGTCAATGAGCATTTCGTTATCGAAAATGCGGGGATCGTTGCTGATTTTTTCCGCTGCCTGGGGCAGCAGCCCCTGGGGGAAAATGGTGCGGTGGCTGCCGTATTTATCCGCTCTCATAAAAAAGCCTCCTCGGTTCATTCGCACAGCTTAGAGCTCCTGCTGCTTTTATCTGCATATCCCGTGCCAAATTGATTCTGCCGAAACAAAAAAACTGCACAGGGGGATGGGCTGAGCGCCCCTCTCCCTGTGCGGTTCCTTTTTTAAGCCGGAGAATAGAAAAAAATTTTTTTATCCGTGCCGTCTACGGTCCTTATTTAGCGGCCCATGCCCATAAATCCGATTCAAATTTGTATCGGAGGATTATTTTCGAATCGAGGTGATTCATTTTTATATCACCCCTCCTTCGGGTCTCCCCCGATGCCGTACTGCCGCAGCTTGCGCACCACTGAGGGTTGACTGATTCCCAGCAGCTTCGCCATTTTACGGGTGGAGCCGCATTTCTGCCTGCAGTCCCGGAGGATAGATTCCTCATGCCGGGACAGCATATCCTTCAGAGTCCCCGACTCTGGCTGTGCCGACGTCGCCAGGGTCCGGGTCCCGGATAAGCTCTGCTCTGCGGGCTCCTTTTTGTCGTAAGACAGCGCGGCCAAAACATCCCGTATTTCAATGACCTGGTAGTCGGTGATAATCATAAGCCGCTGAATCAGGTTTTGCAATTCCCGGATATTCCCTCGAAACGGCTGATTTTCCAGAAAATTCAACGCCTGTCTGCTCAGCACCTTATCCAGCTGAAATTCCCGGTTATACCGCTCCACAAAGTGCTCGGCCAGGGGTGCGATATCCTGCCGCCGCTGGCGCAGGGGGAGAACCGTGATGGGGTAGACATTGAGCCGATAATAGAGGTCCTCCCGAAAGGCCCCCTCTTTCACCATGGCCGCCAAGTCCCGATTGGTGGCGGCCACAATGCGCACGTCCACCTTAATGGGGTTGATCCCGCCCACCCGGACAATCTCCTTCTCCTGGATGGCTCGCAGGAGCTTGGCCTGAAAGGACAGAGGCAGCTCCCCCACCTCGTCCAAAAACAGCGTGCCCCCCTGGGCGGCCTCCCAAAGCCCCATCTTCCCTTTCGCGCTGGCTCCCGTGAAGGAGCCTTTCTCATAGCCGAACAGCTCCGATTCCAGCAGATTTTCCGGAATAGCGGCGCAGTTGATTTTTATCATCGGGAAGCTTTTGCGGTCACTGTTCTGGTGGATAACTCGGGCAATGATCTCCTTGCCCACTCCAGATTCCCCGTAAATCATCACATTGGATGTATACCGAGCCACCTTTAGCGCCTGTCTGAGCGCGGCCTTGGACTGGCTGCTGCGAAAGATATATCCGCTGGTGTTGACCGATTCGGTCTCGTTACAACCCTCCGCCCTGGCCTCTCGCTGGTAGTCCAGCCGGTGCCACTGGGAGCCGGCAAACTCTTGCTGAATGGCGTCTTGCATCTGTGGGTAACGCCGCAGCAGGTTCAGAGTGTACTCCGCATGGCCGTCCATAAAACCGGTGTAAGGTATGATGGATACCTGCTTGCCGATTCCCTCGGCCGTGAGCCCAGCAAATTTGTAGTCGCAGCCCAACGTGGCAAAATAGATGGTGCCCCGTGGCTTTACGGCCACAAGAGAAGCCACCTCGGTACTAACGGAGTTGATACAGTTAACCACCACATCGAACCGGCTGGTGAAGGCGGGATCGGTCTGTGTGCACAGCCGCTGAACATCGGTGGCGTTCAGGCTCAGCACCTCATCATACAGGCCGTAGCGCTCTACAATATCCCGGTGGGCCGCATTGCGGACGACCCCCACCAGGCAGCCTGAGCTCCCCAGCTTATCCCGGGCCCCGTAACCGCTGAGCAAGCCGCTGCGCCCTCCAGCACCCAGCACCAGCACCGACTGTCCCCGTTCTACGATATGGTTGGTGCAGATCGCCACGCCTGCCTCATCCATGGCGGCAAGGGCCACCTGAAGGGGGATATCAGTGGACTGTTTTACCACGGGAGAGGTGGCAAACAAGATGGCCTGCCCCTCCACAGTGAGCTGGGCGCAGTCATAGTCCACAGCCAGAATGCGCTCCAGCCGCAGAGGCGTGATCGTCAGGGAGGTCAGGGAGGCGACCTCATCCCCCACCTTTAGCCCATAGTGGTTTGGGTACTCCGAACCCATCTGGGCTACCACCCCATAGAAGCTGCCCCCGGTGTTTGTCACCGGGTTGTGGAACTTTCCACGTTCCTGGATAATCTCCAACACCCGGTGACACAGCAGACGGTCAATATCCCTGGCTTCCTCGCGGATTTCATTGAAGCTCACCAGGTTGACGCTGACTACCTTCACGTCAACCAGCAGCTCATCGGGACGCAGCTCCATCGTGTTGTCCACCCGCCATGCCTGCTGGGGCAGGGCCTGAGCGGGTTCGATGGATCGGCCGATGCCAAATGTGTCGCTCATAGGACTTCCCTCCTAACGGCACCGCTCGGATGCCCTTGCCAATAGTATAGCGCATTCGCCCGGCAATTCCAACAGGAATTGAAGACAGCAAACAGCAAGAGGGGATCCCAACGGATCCCCTCTCCTGGATTATTTCCGCTTGCAGGCGGCAGGCGTCACACACGTCCCGCTGGCCCGGCAGACGAGTATGGGCTCGTCCAGAACATCGGCGGCGGAGGCGCTGATCTCAGGCCGGGTGGTGATGACCTTGTACGCTGTGAACACCATCTTCCGGGAGGTATTCCCCACGGAGACAATCTCGCCTCTGGCCTCAATGTAGTCGCCAGCATAGACAGGCGCTAAAAATTCCACATTGTCGTAGGCGCAGAACAGACCCTCATCCCCATCGCAGCGGATGAGCATTTCGGTGGCTATGTCGCCAAACAGATGCAGCATATGGGCGCCGTCCACCAGGTTTCCGCCGTAATGGGCATCCTTGGCCGACATCCGTACACGCAGCTCAGAAGTGATTTTGTTCATGACTATGACGCTCCTTTCAAGTTTGGGCAGCTTACGCTTTTCCCTACTCTATCTGTGGAGCAAGTTCTATGCCAAACTGCGGGCCGGCAAGCCCGTCCACCCCTACCGCCCCGCCTGAAGGCTGCGGAACTGGCTGGGCGAAACACCATACTCCCGCTTAAAGGCCCGGAAGAACGTGGAATAATCGGCAAACCCCACCCGTTCGTTGATGGCCTTCAGCGGCACGCCCTGGACAATGAGGGATTTTGCCGCGATCAGCCGCCGCTGCGTCACGTAACGATAAAAGCTGACCCCCAGCTTTTGGCGGAATATCTGACTGATTTTGCTCTCGCTGACCCAAAAATACCGGGCGGTATCCGCCAGCGTAATCTGTTCGCTCAGGTGGCTTTCGATATATGAGAAAACCAGGTCCAGCAGCTCCGGTTTTTCCGCCGGAGCCAGAGGCGCCCCCTTTCGTTCGGCCAAGGCCCGGGCCACCTGGGTCAAGAGGATGGTGGTATTCCCCGCCACATACGCCTCCCACCCCGGAGCCCGGCGCCGCGCCTCCCGAACCCCGTCCTGGATTTGATCGCCCAATTCCTCCCATGCGGTGCCTCCAGTGCGCAGCAAAAACCCCTGTCCCCAGTCGGCGGAAGTCAGAAAGGGGAAGTTCAGTCCCATCTGGATTATAAATTCCGGACTCATCCACACTACATCTCTCCGATAGGGTTCCGCCAATCCTTTGGGCAGGATGGGCCGGTGGCTGACCCCTGGGGGCGCGAATATCAAGTCTCCTCGCTGAAGCCGATACCGGCTGGAGCCCAAAAGATACTCCACGCCGCTGTTGCTTCGGCAGAAAAGCAGCTCATAAAAGCTATGGCTGTGGAGGGAGATGAACTCCCCCGCCGCGCTCTCATCTCGGTGGGTGTCCACATAGCGGTGGGACATCTCCAGCTCCTGGTACATATTGGCCCAATCCACGCCCTCATCCACCAGCTGCTCCCGCAGCTGTTCCCGCTCCTGGAGCGTAAATCCATAAATCCCCGTTCCCTTTGTGAGCAGACGATTCAATTCGTCTAATTTCATAAAGTTCTTCCCCTTCAGCTCTCCACTTTTATTGCAATTATAGCATATTTTGCTGGAATTGCAATCTTTTATGCGAACATTGCAATTTCATTGCTAAAGCTTGTCTGTTATGCTGAAAATGTCAGGATAATAGACAGACAAATTGAGAGGGAGGTAGTTTCAGTATGTCAAAAGCTCCAAAAAAGCCGGGTGGGCTGACCAAAAAGCACTGGATCGGCTATGCCGCGGGTGATCTGGGCGGCTGCATGACCTTTGCCCTGATGGGCTCCATGGTCACCCGGTACTACACCAACATTCTCCATATCGACACATTGGTCCTGGCGGGCCTTCTGCTGGTATGGAACATCTGGGACGCAGTGAATGATCCCATGATGGGCGTGCTGATGGACAAAATTTATTCCAAAACTCACAACAAGAACGGAAAATTCCGCCCCTGGCTGCTGCGCTCTGCGCCGCTGCTGTGCATCACCTTCATTGTGCTGTGGACTGTCCCCACCTTCTTTGAAGGCACCGCTCTGCTGGTGGTGCTGTTCTTCTGCAAGATTCTCTACGAGGGCTGCTACACCATGTTCAACATTCCCATGGGCTCCCTGCTGTCCGCCATGGCCAACAACGACGAGGAGCGCGCCTCCCTGTCCTCTGCCCGCGGCTTCGGCGGCATGGTGGGCAATATGCTGCCCATGCTCATCTTCCCCATCCTGCTCCAAACCATGGGCGAGAATTCCGCCGCCTTTGGCGCGGGCGCCGCTGTGTGCGCCGTCATTGGCTTCGTCTTCTGCCTGCTCCACTATTTCTGGACTGAGGAGCGCAATGTGACCTACGCCCCCGTCACAGAGGAAAACAAGGTCAAGGTCACAGACATTTTCCAGATTTTCAGCAAAAACCGGGCTTTTGTGGCTCTGTGCCTCCACGGCGTGTGCATCTGCACCATGCAATATGTATCCTCCACCCTGGGCACCTATATGTACAGCGACGTGCTGGGCAGCATCGGTCTGATGAGCATGACTACCGTCATCTCCATGCCGCTGATGATTGTGGTGCTGTTGGTTTCCCCAAAAATCGCCAAAAAGCTGGGCCTGGAAAACATGATCCGCTACTGTCTGCTGATCGGCAGCCTGCTGTATGTGGGGCTGTTCGCCGCCCATGTGGTCATGGCGGTCAATCCCTGGGTCCATATCGTTTGGTCCTCCCTGGCCGCCGGCATCGGCATGGTCTCCATCCAAATGCAGTGGGGACTGGTCGCCGAGGTCACAGACTACAACGAAATGCTCACCGGCAAGCGCAATGAGGGCACAATCTACGGAACCTTTAATCTGTCCCGCCGGGTAGGTCAGACTGTGGGCAATTCCGCCGCCGTCCTGGCCCTGGGCTGGATTGGTTACGATAGCGTGCTGGCCGCATCCGGCGGCATTCAGAGCGCAGGCACCATCTTCGGCATCAAGGCGCTGTGCGTATTGCTGCCCGCAATTTTCTGCATCGGCTCCTGGGCCGCGTTCAAGTTCGTGTGGAACATCACCCCCGAGGTGCGCGCCCAGATCACCGCCAATAAGGACGCAATCGCCGCCAACCAGGTAGAAAAATAACATCCCCATCACCAACCAGCGGGCGGCGCGGCATAGGCCGTATCGCCCGCTGCCCATATTCTGAAAGGAGCGTATCATTGATGGAACTGCGCACCCGCATCCTGCCCAAAATGCTCAACAGCGAAGTGGAGGCATATCTGGAGCACAATGACATCATTTTTGTGTCTGTGGGCACCGTGGAGCTTCACGGCGGCTACCCCCTGGACAGCGAGGCCGTGATCAGCGAAGCCTTCGCTCTGGAGATGGCGGAGGCCGCCGATGGCCTTATGCTTCCCGGCCTTCAATACTTTTACGCCGGAGCCACCGCCTCTGGCCGGGGCACCACCCAGGTCAGTGTCCGCCAGGGCATCGACTACCTGTCCGCCATCGCCCACAGCCTGCTGCGCCAGGGCTTCAAGCGCCAGGTGTATATGAGCTTCCATGGCCCAGCCATGATGACGTGCAGCCCCATGGTTCGGGATTTTTACGACGAGACCGGCGTTCCCATCCTGTACATCGACCTGGCGACCCAGATGGGCAAGGCCGCCCAGAGCATGGCGGGCAATCTGGGCGACCTGGGCCCGGAGGCCATGCTGAAGTTTATGCGGATGTTTCACGGCGTTACTCTGGGCTCCTATGACAAGCTGGGCCGTCTGGAGGACGTGCCCCTGGTCACCGGCTATCAGCACCAAACGCCCCAGAGCTGCGCCCGGTTCAACGACATTCTCAACCTGTCCGCCCAGAGCGGCAGCGTAGGCTACTGCTTCCAGGAACACTCCGACCATATGTCCACCATCGATCTGCCCGATGAAGCTGCGCGGGCCGCCTTAGCCGCCGAGGGCCGGGAGGTCATCGCCCAAACCGTGAAGCAGATGGATCCGGCCCACATTGTGGCCCAGCTGCGGAACCTGAACGAATATAACCGCCTCACCAATGAAAAGTTCCCCTGGACCCCCAGCGCCTGGAACACCAGGACGGTGTGAGATGGACTACCGCGTAAATACCCCCTGCGGTCCGCTGCGGGGAACAGCTGGCCGCCTGCCGGGAATAGCGGCTTACAAGGGCATCCGCTACGCCAGGGCTGGGCGGTGGGAGTACCCCGTGCAGGTGACGAGCTGGGAGGGAGAATATGACGCCTCCCGCTATGGGAACTGCTGCTATCAGCCCCGGGCCTTTTACGACGAGGCCCAGGCTCCGGAAAAGGCCTTCTACTACCGGGAGTTCCGCCAGGGTGAACACTACGACTACAGCGAGGATTGCCTATTTCTCAACATCTGGACGCCGGAAAACGCCCGGATTGGGGACGGCCTGCCGGTGATTGTCTACATCCACGGCGGCGGCTTCACCGGCGGCTGCGGCCATGAGAAGCACTTTGACGGCCCCGTCTGGCCCCTCCACGGCGTCATCGCAGTGACAATCAACTACCGCCTGGGCCCTCTGGGCTTCGCCTGCCTGCCCCAGTTGAAGCAGGAGGCGGGCTGCACCGGCAACTACGGCCTCTATGACCAGCTCACCGCCCTGCAATGGGTGCGTGACAACATTGCCGCCTTTGGCGGGAGCCCGGACCGGGTGACCATTATGGGTCAGAGCGCCGGGGCTATGAGCGTCCAGCAGCTGTGCCTGTCCCCTCTGGCGCAGGGGCTGTTTTCCGGGGCTGTGATGTCCAGCGGCGGCGGCGTAAGCCGCCTGCTCACACCCTCCGCACCGGAAAAGCACTTCCCCTTTTGGCAGGCGGTGATGGAGCGCTGCGGCTGTCACGACCTGGCCCAGCTGCGCGCGGTGGCACCGGAGCGGCTCTTTGCCGCTTGGCAGGCCGCCAAAAAGGAGCTCAAGGGCGGCGGCCGGGCCGCCGGCCCCTGCCTGGACGGCCGTCTCATCTGCGCCGGGGGCTCGGAACTGCTCAAGGCCGGAAAGCTCCGGGCCATTCCCTACCTCATCGGCTCCACCAGTCAAGACGTAATGCCCCCAATGATTCACAAAATGGCCGCTGCATGGGCGCGAGCCCAGGCGGATCAGGGCAAGCGGGACAGCTACTGCTGGTTCTTTGACCGGCAGCTCCCAGGCGATGACTGCGGGGCGTGGCACTCCAGCGACCTATGGTACTGGTTTGGAACCCTCTCCAACTGCTGGCGGCCCATGATGCCCCAGGACCATGCCCTCAGCGCCCAAATGGCGGGCTACCTCACCAATTTTGCAAAAACCGGCGACCCCAACGGCGATGGACTCCCCCGTTGGGAAGCCATGAGCCGAAACCAGCGCCTGATAAATCGCATGGGTGAGGCCCCCACCCATATGGCCAGCGTACATATGCTGCCGCTTATCAAAACTATGCTCACCAACAAGGCGGTGGGTGAATAGCGTTTAGAGCGCCGCCAGCGTTACCGTCATCAGAAGGAGGAATTGTTATGCTGTTTGTGGAATATCCGAAATGCTCCACCTGTCAAAGAGCCCGAAAGTGGCTGGAAGCACGGGGCCTTTCCTTTGAGGCGCGTCACATCAAGGACGCCCCGCCCACCGCCGCCGAGCTAAAGAGCTGGCACGAACGCAGCAGCCTACCCCTGAAGAAGTTTTTCAACACCAGCGGCTTGAAATATAAGGAGTTGGAACTGAAGGACAAGCTGCCCCAAATGAGTGAGCAGGAACAATTCGCCCTGCTGGCCTCGGACGGAATGCTGGTAAAGCGGCCCATCCTGGTGGGGAACGATTTTGTGCTGGTGGGCTTCCGGGAAGCAGAGTGGGCCGAAGCCGCCGGCTTGAGCGGCCTTCAGCCGGAATAATCCTCACCCTTGGGGGAAAACACCAGCTTGATCTGCATCTCGTCCCGCTCGATCTCAGCGGACACCCCTCCGCCCATCCGCTCCATCAGCTCCCGGACAATGGCCAGTCCCAGCCCGGCCCCGCCCCGCCCCCGGGCGGGGCTGCCCTGGTAAAAACGGTCAAAGAGATGATTCGGGTCAGGCCGGGGGCCAGGGCCCAGGGGATTGGAAAAAACGACCTCCCCCGCTCTCCCGGAAACGCGCAGCACCCCGCCCCCATGGCGCAGGGCGTTTGCAATCAGGTTGCGGTACACTCGGCCCAGCGCCGCCGGCTCTGCCCACACCGCCAGCTCCTCCCGGTCAAACCGCAGCTCCGGCTCCACCCCTGCCGCCTCCAGCTGGGGGTAAAACTCCGCCAACGCGTCCCACAGGGGCGGCAGAGCCGCCACCTTCCCGCACTCCAGCGGCACGGCTTCATTCAGCAGCCGGGTGTAGAGAAATAGCTCGCCTAACAGACTGTCCAACTCTGTCAACCGCTTTTGTACGATGCCCAGATATTCCTCCCGGCGGTCCGGTTCCACTTCCAGCAGCTGCAAATAGCCCATGGCCCCGGCCAGAGGGGTACGGATGTCGTGGGAGATACAGGCCATGGTGTACCGCAGCTCCTGCTCCCCCTTCAGGCTCTCCGCCCGCAACCGCCGCCCCTCCTCCAAGCGCCGGTTCACCGCCCGGCACAGCCGCCGGGCCGGGGCGCTGTCCATCCCAACCGTCAGGCGCAAATTGCTCTCTGCCGGAGTCTCCTCTAAAACGTGGGCCATCTCCTCCATCTGGCGGCGGTAGCCCCACAGGCGCAGCGCCGCAAAGCCCAGGGCGACAAGGGCCAGGATCAGGGCAGGCAGCATGGAAATTCCTCCTTAAATGTCCCGCTTCTCCATGGATATCAGACTTCCAATTCCGTAGATCACCGCCCAGGCGGCGGAGCAGGCCAGGATGATTCCAATGGGAGTAATACCGTTCTCAGGCGTGTATATGCCCTTTACCACGACGGCAAGGAAATAGCGCTCAAAGGTGGGCAGGCGCAGCAGCTTCCCCAGCGTGCCCAGCAGGACCGCGCTCAGCCCGCTTCCGGCCACCAGGGACAGGATAATACCCAGGGTGGAGCTTCGGGTCAGCAGGACCAGGGCCAAGGCCATGAGGGCAAAGGCCCAGTGGGGCAGCCACATCCAAAGGGCATACCGCAAAATCTCCAGGAGGGAATCTGACGCCGGGTACATGTGGATCAGTACGGGGGTCAGCAGCATCAGCAGGACAGACAATATGGTAACGATCCCGCTGTAGACGCCCGCAAGCAGCACCTTTGCCAGCACATAGTCCCGGCGGCGGGGCCAGATGCAGCAGGTATTCTTGATAAATCCATTGGAAAAATCACTGTTCACAAACAGCGTCATCCCAACTCCGGTCATGACCAGCAGAAAGCCGCTGCCCAGGGACTCGTGCATCAGCTCCAGCGGCGGCATAGCGCGGATGTACTCGCTCATCATGCGGTCGGACTCATCGACCTCCGCCCCCTGTTCCTCCATAGCGGCCAGGGTCTCCGGGTCGGAGACTATGGAGCCGCCGGACAGCACAGCGGCCTTCCCCTGGGCCAGCAGCTCCACCATACCCCCTTGCAGCGCGCCGCAGAAAAAGGCCAGGTTCTCATACCGGCTGGCCTTCAGCGCCTCCACCACAGCCCCGGACAGCCCGCCGATCCCCGTCTGCACCGGGGGCAGCGCTTTCCCTGGAAATGCTCGGTCCAGCCACGCCAGCAGGTTTTCACACACCGCCCGCTGCACCGGGGTGGGCGCGGCGGGGGCAGTGGGCTCGTCCGGCCGATGGGAGAACACCACCGCCGCCACCCTGTCCAGGTCGATCCGGGCATAGGGCCGCCCCACCCGCTGGCCGGGATGGCGCAGCGCCGTCCCGGCGTGGGCGGGGCCCCCGTACACGTCGTGCAGCCCCAGGAGCAGCTCCGGCTGGGCCGTGTTCACCTCCACGATGATGCTCCGGGCCATGGCGCACATGAGCTGGGTCATGCCCACGCTGGTGGTGGGGATGAGCCGGCCCTCGCCGTCCAGGCCCAGGGCCTCCACCACCGCCACATCGGGCACGCCGAAACCGCCGGCGGCAAACAGCCGGGGCATCCTGGCCATGGACGCCTCCACGTAGTGAAGCTGCCCCCGGTTGGCCCGTTCCCGCACCTCAGCGGACACCGTGAAGGGGGCGCGGCGGGTCAAAATCCCCGCCCCGGCCAGGGCGTCCTCCACCTGCGGGGAGAGCTGGGCGGCGGTGATGAGCTCGACGCCCCGGATATCTCCCGCCCGCCCCCGCTCCGCCAGGGCCAGCAGCACGGCCTTGGGGTCCCCGGCGGCGGTGTACCCACCGGCGGCTACCACGGCCCCCTCCGGGATGAGAGCGGCCGCGTCCTGGGCTGAGCACAGCCTTGCGCCCAGCCGGCGGGGCACGCTATACGGCGCTGTCATA
>OFFQ01001589.1_pt1 | contig 12920 bp, 10 predicted proteins | sample 1521411 | NCBI WGS metagenome assembly OFFQ01 (sample SAMEA3504110, study PRJEB24116) | mouse gut metagenome | biome: mouse gut; feature: mouse-associated habitat; material: faeces | place: Denmark | collected 2011 | reverse complement strand
ATCGAATTCCTCAGCTTATCCAGGCACCTCAGGAAAACATCCCTGCCATTTTTTGCTGCTTCCCGAAGATATGCGGAAAACGTAGGCGCCTTCACATAACGCATCACCACTCGGCCTTCTATTTCCGTCATTTCCAGCGTCGGGATTCCCCTCCTGGAAAGTTCGCAGGTATTCTTGAGCAACTGCCGGATGCCTTCGGTTCCTTCTTGATATAGCGGCAACTTTTCCACCGTCCCATTCCTCATGATATTGGTGGCAAACGCCCTATCCTTATCTCTCTCTGCCGAAATTGCGGAATAGATTACCTCGCTGCATGGCGTGTTTCCCATTTCGACTAAAAAAGTATTGGAAAAAATATGCAGTACTTTATTCTTTGCAAAACGCTCCATTAACGGGTGTTCATTTAAAAGCCGGTCTGCTTTATGGGAAACATAGACGAATAGGCGTTCCCCTATCTCCGAGCCAGGTTTATAATCATCCGTATATACCATCTGTGTGTGATGGTGATCCGGCATAGGATAATACATCTTCACAAATGGAAACCGGAAATCATCTATAAACTCCAAAAGCTCCTGCCTGTCAAAACGATAAAGTCCCGAATTGTTTTCAGACATTCCGTCAAACCGAACCTTTGTTGCCGGGTCCGGCTCCCCACAGAAATATTTTATCCCGAAACGGTTCGGCAATATCATGAACAGTTTTCCTTCCTGTGCCAGGATAGGCTTTACGGCGCTGACAACCCTTCCATAAGAATCCGCATCCGGAAACCTGTCGATATTTTCATCCACTGCGAATATAATATAATCATATTTTTCGCTGCATTCCCGGCAATAATCCAGTATGCTTTCCTCCCGTATTTCCAGGTTCTGAATCCCTCTAAGCCTGGTTCCCGTCCGGGCGGCGCGGTAAGAATCCGCTTCGACTACCGTAACCGTCCTGCACCGGGAACACAGCATTTCCGTAAAAGCCCCGAACCAGCTTCCAATCTGGAGGACATTTCCATCTTTCTGAAACGGATACCAACCTAACAGCCCATTGGGAAGCTCGCTTAAATAATAAGCCACTTCCAAGCGTTCGTCCTGTGAAATGACGTCGCTGTATTTATCCCTTCCATAACACTCGATATACTCCCCAATCATCTTGTCAATCTTACAATCCGTCCCCATATATCCCCTCCGTTCCCCTTCCTTTTCATGCCCTAGATAACCTGCTTCTTGATTGCCGCCTGCAGCATCGTGGAGCTTGTGCTCTCCGTATACGGGAAAAATTCAAGCTCTGCCCCAAGCGTACGTAACTGGCTCTGAAGCCACATCCAATAAGGTTCCCCCTTATGGTCGCCTCCGGAAAACAAGCACCCATACCTTAATTCTTTCCAGGCGTCTACTTTATTCGTGTTGTGGAAGTCTACGGTAATGACCCTGTCCACATATTTACACTGTTTCACAATCTCCAACCGTTCTTCAAAGGGTATGAACGGCTTCTTATGCTTATCCTGCTCTGTCAGTTCATCTGTCAGTACACCTGCCACCAGATAGTGGCACCGAGTCTTGCAATTCCTGAGTAAATTCAGATGTCCAATGTGGAACAAGTCAAACACACCTGTCACATATCCCATATGGTACTTACCGTCAGCGATTGGCTGAAACAATCTGCCAGGTAACAGTATGTCCATCTCTCTGTCAAAAATCCGGTAGTCCTTCTCACCAATCCCCATCCCCGCAAGCTGGTCAACAATCGGCTCAAAATATTTTACATCAATAACGACCCGGTACGTCCCATGCGCCAGCTCTTTCACTGCATCCGGATTTTGAATTGCAATCCCATTCTTTTCCCGCCCCCATTTATCTGCATCATTATCCAAAATAAATGCCGGCGGGTACTTTTCACCATATTTTTCCAGATAATGCTCCGCCATCTTCCCGGCTCCAAACAGGATGATTTGTTTCCCATTTAACCCGGAAACAGCATTAAAACAATCCCTTACCTCTATGCTTTCCATATCTACCATCCCCTCATTCAGAATCTATCCTTTACGCAGTTCCTTTATCTGCTTGGCAAACAATGGCCTGTACATTTCCTGAAACTTCTGTAGGTTCCGTTCATAATTACTAAAATATTGATAATCATCTTCATCCAGCACATAATTCCGCCATTGGTCTATGTAAATTCTAGGCAATACATTCTCTTTTATCTCCGTAACATGCCTGCATAATTGAAAAACCAGGTCAAAATCTGCCGCATGATAACCATCCATACGGAACGTCACCATAATCTCAATCTCTTTCCTGTGCCCCATAAGATAACGGAACACCCGATTCAGGTAATGATAGTCTTCACATGCATGACGAGGCATATAAATCAAAACCGAATCCGCCGATGCGACCCGTTCTGCCAGCCTGTCTGTTCCTTCCACATAAGGAACTATTTTACCGTCCCTGGCTTTCCCTGTAACTCCATGCAGAAAGTCATCCAAGGCGTTCCACGCTGTGAGTACCGTACCGTATTTTCCTTTATTCATTGCCCCATAGTTCTGAGAAAAAAATTCTCTGGTAATTTTCTGGTAAAAATCCTCCAATTTTTCTTCCGGAAGGTATTTTGTGAAAAATTTATAGCGGTTTCGGTTCATATAATACCGTGAAAACATATTCCGTATGTTCCTGTCTGAAAAATCATGGTAAGCCTTGGCCTTACTGTTCACCACTACTTGGAAGCCTGCCTTCCAGCACTTTGTACACCATTCCACATCATCCCAATAGATAAAATTCTCTTCCGGGAATCCCCCGAATTTCCTTACGGCGTCAGTCCTTGCCATCACCGCGCAGCTTGCGACGTAATCACATTCCAATATTACATTTCCGGAAAGCTCTGCCAAGCCGCTGATCACTCCGCCCATACAATACTCCTGCATATCCAGCCTGCCGCCAAGGTCCTGGATTTTATCAGGATGCTGCATACATAAAATCTCCGCGCCGCAGATTCCCGTATCTCCATGCGCTTCCATGTAACGGTACAGATGCTCTACCGCATGGGAATCTAAGACCGCATCATTGTCTATCAGCATGAAATATGGATATCCCATATCCAGGGCTGTGCGTATGCCTCTTCCAAACCCGCCGGAGCCTCCAAGGTTCTCCTCATTCTGTATGATCGTCACTTCTTCACCGTACCGCTGTCTAAGCTTCTGAACCGAATCATCCGTAGACGCATTATCCACCACCAGGATATCCAAATCCCGGAAGGTCTGCCCTTTGACCGACTCCACACACTTCACCACAAAATCTGCCTTATTATAATTGCAGATAAATACACCCACCTTGTTCATATCTGTTCCTTTCTTTTCAGACGCACTGCGCATAACCTGTCTGTCCATGTATATCCGGACGAACTTTGGTCAAATACGAATCACCTCTGCCCGAATCCCTTCTTGCCTAAGCTCTTTACAATATTCCTCCAAAGCATCCTGCCCTACCCCTTTGCTTTCCCACATGGGGCGGTTTAGCGTCTCATATTTTTTCTTCCCCAAACCGTGGACGGAAAATACCTGAACTGGAATCTCCGGGTATTCCTTTAAAAATTCCCGGAGCCTTTCCTTATTCTCATCCGTAAAGGTATATTCCGGGCAGCAAGGAATCCGGAATTGCCCAAGCCTGCCGCTGTGATACAAGTGCTTTACATTCTCCTGATACGTCTGCGTATCGCCGCCAAGTATCGTTTTACATAATTCCCCGTCCAGAAGCTTGATATCCGCTATGAAAAAATCAAGATACGGAAGCGTAAGCTTAAACTTTTCCGTCGGTACAAACAATGCCGTTTCTACAGCAGTATGTACCTGGTGTCTTTTCAGTTCGATTGCCGTCTCCCGCACCGCTTCTGCCTGCATCAGCGGCTCTCCCCCGGAAAAAGTCACTCCTCCTTTGCCATCCCAGAAATCCTGGTCTTTCAGGAGGATATGCACAAGTTCCGAAGGGGAATACTCCTTTCCGTATACTCCTTTCACACCGTTCTTCTCATAGGTTTCAGCCTGGAAGCCTATATTTTCCGGGTTGGAGCACCAGGGGCAGTGGATACTGCATCCTTTGACAAACACGGTCGTCCGGATTCCCGGCCCGTCGTGGAAACACATTCTCTGTATATTCGTAACCATCAGTTTCTTCTGCATCAGGCTGCGCCCTCGCTCTTCAAAGCACGTTCAATCAGTACATTCTTATAGTCCTCTGGCAGGTCTTTAAAATAGGCGCTGAACCCCCATACCCTGACGATTAGATTGGGAAAATCCTCCGGATGCTCACGTGCTTCCAGAAGGGTCTTGCTGCTGACTACGTTCATCTGCATCTCAAAAAATCCTTTTTTGATACAGATCATTAAAAAATCAACAAACTTATCCCAATTCTGGCGGATAAAGTCAGGGCTGACCATCATATCAACCACATTTCCGTTAAACCGTCCTTGTCCGTACTCCATCTGGGACGCAAAATTAACCACCCCAGTAAAACCGTCCTGCTCTTCATTAGAAATATGGACCGCAAAGGGTTCCCCGGACTTACGCCCGTCAAAAGATGCACCAAATCTTTTCCCAGCGTCCAGATATGCAGGCCCGCTTAAACCAATTTTCAGCCTTCCGCCAAGGTAAGAGCGGTACTGGGCCAGCTCCTTTGACACACATTCGGTAATACGGTTCACAAGCCCGACTACCTCGGCGTCATCCGCCCCCCATCTGGATGGTTTTGCCCTCAGCTCTTCCCTTACCTCTTCCCATCCCTGGAAATCCAAAAGGGTCATCTGTTTTACCTCATACAACGTGTACCTCCGGCGCTCAAAAACCAGTTCCTTGATGTTCAGAAGGGCATTTACCAGATTCCCCATTGCAACGGACGTAATCCCTACATCGTGATAACGTGCCCCTCCCCAGGAGACATCCTTCTTATTTTTCTGACAATCATCCAGAAAAACCGAAAGCAGAGGATTGTACTGAAAACGGCGCATATTTAAAATCCTTTTTATTTCCGTAAGGTTCCTTTGCAGGTATACCAGGTATTTGTCTGTCAGTTCTTCAAATGAGTGGATTTGTTCCAGCCTTTCCCTTCTGAGCAGGTTCTCTAATGCTTTTAAATAATTTAGCAGATTCATGTTATTTATGCTGGAACTCTTCCCGCCGATCAGAGGTTCCCAGCATGCAGATGTGGTATATTCACACGCATCTGTTGGTTCAATCCCAAATTCGATTAATTCTGGGATGATTACGTCATCATTTGCCAATAAGGGCGCCCCAAGTCCTGTCGCTATGGATTCCAGCGCAAGTTCTATTAAATCTCGCGGGGTGTTCTTATTAACCCGGAGGAGGCACTTGGGATCTGATAACTGCACATCCTTCATTGCTTCTATGAACAGGTATGTCAGGTCATTGCAGAGATAATTCCCCTCCAAATCCGATTTGCCTAATACAAATATCTGCCCAGTATCCCCCATCAGTATGTTGCTTTTGTACTCATAGTAATCGTGAAGTGTGCGATATAAATCCCTAAGGATTTCCCGTACTCCTTCTCTATCAAGATATCCTTCTGCCAAATCTTTCTCATAAAATGGATACAGGTAGGTATCCCACGCCCCAAGCCCGGTCAGCCTGTGGTCTGTCTGCCAGAACATCTGGTTCACAAACAGCATTCTCTGGATTGCTTCTTCAAAATGTTCTGCGGGGCAATCTTTTAAGCGTTTCATCCAGTCCCTTTGTTTTGCTGTGTCAAAGCTGCATCCTTCTAATTTTTCGATAATGCGGTCTGCCAGCATAGCCATCTGCTCCAGCACGTGATTATGGCTTTTGCAATATTCATTTGCAACTTCTGAGTCCGGATATTTTAACCCCGCTAATCCGGAATGCAAGATTTTATCATAACCTGGCGTCAGGTTCTCATAGGGGATTCCTTTTGAAGTGTCCATAAGATAATGAACGTCTATGACATAGACAAATCTCCGTTCCTGTATGCGGATGTCCATCTTCTGGCAGATGAGTGAGAAGATCTCATCATAACTTTTATCTATCCCGTCTTCTGCAAATTCTTTGGGAACCACTCTTTCTATCATACTATCCCTCCTCGTCTGGTTACAGGTAACAGTTGAGCCTTCCGGCTTCACTGTTACGGTTACATTTCATAGATCGCTTCTTTGATTGACAATGTCCGAATCTCTGGTACATATCTTGCCAGCCTTCGGCTCATTGTGTCGTAAGAATTGATAAATGTAATCACTACGATATCGACATCCTCCATTTCGCCTATCTGGGAGATGGTGATAACCGGTATCCCGTCTATCTCATGGATTCCTTCCCCGTTCCTGTCCACGAAATATTTTACCTGGATGTCGGATTCTTTTACCTCTTCATATAACAATCTTCCAATATCGCCGGCGCCATGTATGGCGATCGTTTGATAGCCACATTGATGGAAATAGTCCGCAAAACTTTTCTTAGCGTTCTTGTTTTCCAGCCAGCGTTTCATTAACGCAAAATCCTCCCTGGCTATAGCTGCATTGTCCATAGAAACCTCCGTCCTTTCCGTCTTTTTCGCTGATGTCCGATTTTATTCCGCCTTCTGCATCAGGCGTCTCATCACTTCGTCTACCCGGAATATAGTTTGAAAACGATACTCCATCAGATTTTTGTATAATTCATATTGGCTGGCTTCCGTCACTGCGATGATGATCGCACAAGTGTCTGCTAAGCCGGCTGTTTCCTGCAGCTCTGCTATCGGGATTCCATTGTATTCATCCTGGCCTTGCTCTTTATGGGTAACAACGAACCGGTCAATTCTGATGCCGTTTTTTGCCAAGGTTTCCGCCAGTTTTTTCCCTACTTGCCCTGCCCCATAGATTACAACCTGCGGAAAGGATGCAAGGGTATGCAGCCAGGCTTTTTCATACATATCTGCATTGTGAAAGCCGCATTGCGAAAGCCGCAGGTCACGCCTGTCTTTTGCCGTTGCCTGAAAAAAACGGTTTTTATTCTGGAGAATGGTGCGTATATCATTCCATACCTGGGGTGAGAATGCTTCTTCATTCACCCTTCCTTTCTGCACATCTCTTTTTAGGCTGTCTGCAAGGCGGGTTAGGAGTGCATACTGGTATGGGGGCGCGACACGCTGGTAATGGCGGAAATAATCTTCGTATTTTGCCGCTGCAAAATAGTTTTCAATCTTTGGATGAGACTTCCAGTATCCGGAAAATTTTTCTTCCAGCCACTCGTATTCTTCAAAGACGCAGAATACTTTTTCCGGGTTGTGCATAGACGAATCCAAGTTATCTTTGCGGTAATGCAGCAGTGGGTCTTCGATCAAGTATACGGTTTCCGCCCATAGCCACCCTTGTTCTGCAAAGGAGATATCCTGGAAAGAAGCCCCGGGTGTTTCGTGGAACCAAATCTGGTTTTCCAGCAGGAAACGGCGTCTGTAGAGGCAGGTCCATATCGTGTCTGCCTTCCCAAGCAGATGCGGGAATACTCTACTGTTTATCAGTTGGTTCTTAGGGAAGCCGCTAAGCCAGTCGCAGAAGGAATCTTGTCCTTCCACATGGTTGAAGTGGTTTCCTTTTACAATGTCAGCGCCGCTGACCAAAGCCGCCTGGTATAGTTTATCCAACATTTCAGGCTCCGCAAAGTCGTCGCTTTCTATAATGGCAATATATTCGCCTACGGCGTACTTAATCCCTGTATTCATGGTTCTGCCGTAGCCGGTATTTTCCTTGTGGATGACCTTGATGCGGGAATCTTTTTTCGCATAATCGTCTAAAATCCGGCTGCTGGAATCTGTTGAGCCGTCGTCAATGCAGATCAGTTCAAAGTCTTTCCACGTTTGGTTTATGACGCTCTCCATGCACTGGGGAAGATAAGACGCTACGTTATAAACCGGCATGATGACCGATATCTGTGGCATATATAATCCCTCCTACTAAAAATAATTATCAGATACAGAGCGGTTTCCTCCAGCATATCTTCTCTTTCGGTACTCCCATATCTCTAAGTTCCTCTGTGATCTTCCCTGAAACCGTTTCACTCATTACCGCTAAGACAATATAGTCATAATCTATAAGTTCCATATCACTCACTAGAATTAAGGGATAACCTTCTTTCTGATAGCTTACTGCGTCTTTATCCGTCCATCCCGCTATATCAATGTCTTCCCGGTTCCTTAACTGCCAATAATAATCCTTTCCCACATTTCCGGCTCCATATATCACAATGCGTTTCCCCTGCATCTCCTCATAGAACGGGAATACATAATTTATCTGCAACTTGGTGATTTTTTGGAATCCCATTATCCTAAATGCGTTTCGCATTTCCATAGACATCCAGAGTTCCAACTGCATCAAAAGCTTCTCTTTTCTTCTGTGACGTTCAAATACTCCCCTCAACGACAAATATGCCTCGTTTAAATTTGTAAGATAGTTATCATGTATCGTATGAACGATAGAATCAGATCGATTACAATAATAATACCCGCATAAATTAGATATCTTGATTTCTTTGCACGCTAATACGTAACGATATACGAATTCCGAATCCTCTCCCCAAAAAATATTTGTATTTACTTCCTGGAATATTTGTCTTGCCAATTTTGTCCGAAATAATTTACCGAAAATATACGGCGTTAATCCCCGTCCAAAACCACATTGATATATCATCATATTATCAATTATGCAGTCTAACTGTTCCTGTGAGCGGTATACCCCCGCTTCCAATAAGTCATATACCGGCTGATCGGAAGCCTCGCCAAAGTAGCATCCTGACGTAACTAAATCGAGCCCCTTGTCAGCCTCACCCATTAATTTTTCAAAATAATCCGTATCCACATAGTCATCTGCATCGATAAAGACAACGTATTCCCCGCGGGCTTCTTCTGCCCCATTTCTTCTGGCAGCCGCCGCTCCCTGGTTTTTTTGCCGTATCACACGGACCCGTCCGTCTTTTGCATAAGACATGCATACTTCATATGACCCGTCGTCCGAACCATCATCCAGCAAAATGAGGTCTATGTTTGTATAACTCTGGTTCAACACACTTTCTATGCATTGCGGGAGATAAGGCCGTTTATTATACACCGGAATAATGACGCTTAACAGTTCTTCCGATTTCTTTTTTCTGTGTGTTTCCACGATCTGCAAGACATTGTTCCTAAACTGCCCCATGGAAAACGCCTCTTTATAGACCTGATAGGCTTTTTCTCCGATTCCTTCCCACTCCGATTTATGGTCAAGCACCCACTGCATACTATCCGCCAGGCTTTTTACGTCCCCCGCCCTGCAAAGCAGCCCGTTCTCACAATGCTTGATATATTCTGCCGTACCCGTCATATCTGAGGCGATACATACTTTTTTATACATCATTCCCTCTGCTAATACGACCGGCAAAGGGTCGTTCCTTGACGGGCAGACTACGACATCAATCTCCGGGTAAACCGCCATTAATTCTTCATGGTCCAATTCCCCGAATATTCTTATGCTTCCTAACGCTTCGTATTGGTTTTGCACATCTTCCGGTATGCGCCCTATCAGCCAAAATTCTGCTGAATCTTTCCATTTTGTCCAGTTTTCCTCCACGACTTTGACAAATACATCCTGCGCTTTTCTTGAATCCACTGTCCCGATTACTGCAAACACCGTTTTTTTACTTCCTTTTTCCGGAGTGCGGCAGATATCGCCCTCTGCAATTCCATATGTCAGTCTTCCAATCTTTCTGCCGCCGGAAAACCGTAAGTAAGAGTCCTCTGCCCTGCTGCTCACTCCATATGTAAATACCATATCCCCTGTCTCTAAATCTTCAGGCTTTATCTCCAATTCTCTGTAGATATTATCTTCTTCGTGCAGCCACCAGATAACCGGTATCGGAAGCCTCCCTAACTTCCAAACCAGTTGATATAAGGTCACTGTATTTGCGACGATGAAATCAAATTCGGAAAAGTAAAGCTCAATCTCCTCCTGGCTAAATTGAAAATCCTCAAAAACTGTGACGGAAATTCCCTTTTCGATATATTCATAGAGCAGGCTTCCTTTTTTATCAGAATATAGCGTAATTCCATAGCCGGCTTCCTGCAAAACAGACGCCATATGAGATAACACGATTGGCGCTCCGGTAAGCTCCAAATCATGTGTGACCAATAAAATCTTTGCTTTGGGGGTACACTGCAAGTTTTTTCTGTATAGCTCCATTTTTCGCATCTCTGAAAATATCCCCTGGTATTCCCTGTCTAAGATGCATTCCCGCGGAATCCCCATCTGTGCTAGCTGGCGGTACATCTCTTTGTAATGTTTGCTTACAAGCAGGATATAATCATATCGGCATCGCTTTAGCTGCTGCGGGGATAATACTTCTATCCCGTCTATGTATGTCCCCTGTTTGCCTGGGTCATTGTCTAAAAGCGCGACAATATCCATATGTTTGAATTTCGGTTTATTTATTTCGTATAATTTCCCCGTCCCGAAGATAATTACCCGCAATGTCTCCCACCTCCCATACATTCTTTCTGGTATCCGCCATCGCCGGTATCATAGGTTCGGCAGTGAATCCATAATCAATGATTCTAATGATAGAATTAAATATGACGTTTTTTTCTCCAATCTTTCTTTTATCTCTTCAAAGGCATATGGAACTGTCACAATGATCGCATCTGTTTCTGGCAGTTCCTCATATATGGAATATATGGGAATCTCTGCTTTTATCTTATCTTTTTTTGCATCTATGCCATAGCATACCTTAACATTACCTTCTTGAAGTTCTTTTAATAAGTGTTCCCCTAGCATCCCCACCCCATAAATAGCTACAGAGTGTATCCCCTTTTCTTCCAGATAGTCTGCCATATTCCTGCCGCTCTCTTTGAGATAAAGCCATCTGTCAAGAACCCGCCAATATGTCTCATAACGGTATGCTTTTTCTTCCAGCCTTTTTCTTTCTCTCTCCATAGATTTACGGGAATCCATGTTTTGGTATTTTTCTAAATCGTTTTTATAGTTATCTTTCGCATATTTGATACCCTGTAGATACTGAAACCCAAAACATTGATCTGGTTCCAGGTACATTCCTTCCCCCCACTCGTTCCATGCATTTAAAAAAATAAGATTATTCTGGCATACCATGTTCTTTGCTATTAATTCAGACATGTTTTTCCTGAAAAGCTCCGGCGACGCTCCGGCTATCACCGCGCCTCGTTTCCCCCGGCGCGGTGTATCGTCATAACCGACAAAGCCTCCATATGCATACCTTTCACCGTCATGGCAATATTCCAGGATTTCTTTCCATATATCGCCATACTCAAATAAAAAATCATCCTCGCCCCGGTTCACCATCCTGTGGACTGACAATGCCCGCGCCGGCGCCAATACCAGCCCAATATCCGCATATTGCTTCTGCCTCTCGCCGCAATTTGCCGCCACAATATACAGCCCCGGGAATCCTTCCCTTACAATCCATTCCTGCCACTTTTCCATCATTTGTCCAAAACATGGAATGCTCTTCGTCTGGTATATTACGAAAATGGGTTTTTTATCTTTTTTTATATATCTTTCGTCACGGAAAAAGGCCAGCAAATAGTCAAAATGCTCTCTCCATTGCTGTTCCCCGCCATATTCCTGTTCCAATAAGATCCCATTGCCTTTTTTCCCCTTGCTTTCCTCAAAAGTATCTGCCCATACGTTTTTATTGGCAACCTGACTCCAGGATCTTGCCCATGTTTCATTGGCCCAGCAAAAACAAAAGGGCATATCAATCTCTTTCCATGACAGCAAGTTTTCGGCAGGTTTTTCTAAAATCTGCCTCCCGTCCTTAAACCAGTAGTGATAGATACATTGGGCGTCAACCCCATAAGTATGCATCAAATCTGCCTGCCATTTCATGGCTGCCTTTTCCAACAGGTCATAATAATTGCTCCCCTGAGGTTCTCTTGGCTGGTAATGTCCTTTGAATAATGGTTCCGCTTTCCGTACCGCTGTCCATTCTGTAAACCCCTCTCCCCACCACTCATCATTTTCTTTAACTCTATGGAATTGGGGCAGGTACATCGTAATTACTCTGGCATCTTCCATAATTCTGTTTTTCCTTTCTGAAATTAATCTATGATTCTGGTGATAATTTCTCTTTGGTACTTTTCATTTTGAATCATTGGTGGGGTGTGCCAATACGCTAATTCCGCAACACATTTGCCTGGAATCTCTTCCCTCTTGTTACTTTTCATCCGATACCATTCATACTCATTATCCACCTGCCCAATATCAATCGCCTGAATACCAAGTTTAGCCAAGTCATATGCAAGTACTGTCGCGGTAGGCCCCAAAGTGACCAACACCATCTCGTCTGCTTGTACATATTTACATATACTTTCAAAAATTCGTTCATATTTATAAAATGCATTTTTTTCCGGACATATAATACGCCGGATATTGGATGCAGTATCCAGCAAATCATTGCCAGCACCCATATACGAATTTTTCCCTTCCACAATGAGCAGTTTCCTATTTTTCCACATTTGCTTCATCAATCCAAAGATTTCTTTTGCCCAAGTCTTATCTTTATACATCATATATGGACGCGTTACATACGCATCAAAATAAACCTTGTGTAAATCCAGCATTTTTGTAATATCCGTTCTTGTCTTTTCCCCCGTCATGTAATGGCGGATTCCATTTGCTGCTTCTTCCGTATACTTATCAAGATTTCCAAAATTATCCGCAATAGCAACCAGTATCTGCGGGTCGTCCGATTTAAGAACTTCTAAAAGCCGCATTGCCAATTCTTTATTGCATTCTTGAAACCATGGTCTTTCTTTTCCACGAATTATTTCAAATTCACCATCACCAAAACGGCATAAAGATTTGTTTTCCCTATATGGACTATTTCAGTCAAAACTGCCACCAATGAGATAGTGGTTCATGACCACCTATATAGG
>OFFQ01001588.1_pt1 | contig 12925 bp, 8 predicted proteins | sample 1521411 | NCBI WGS metagenome assembly OFFQ01 (sample SAMEA3504110, study PRJEB24116) | mouse gut metagenome | biome: mouse gut; feature: mouse-associated habitat; material: faeces | place: Denmark | collected 2011 | reverse complement strand
GCCTTTTCTGCGGTCCCCTATACGCCTGCCCAGTTAGACCAGGCGGCTCACAGAGAAGAACTTCCGGAACCGGTGCGCACCGTAATTACGGTCTGCGGCGCCATGCGGGGCGTGGGCGGCATCGACAGCTGGCGCAGCGACGTGGAGCCCCCCTATCAGGTGGACAGCGGACAGGATATCCGCTTCTCCTTCCTCATCCATCTATAAAATGGCATAACGGGAGCCCCTGGGAGAAACAAGTTCTCCCAGGGGCTCCCTGTTGATTTTCTTTTTGCTTCTTTTTCTTTTTTCCAAAAGAAAAAGAAGGCGTTCCCTCTGTTACGGCTTGCAGGTGCCGCAGGGGTCATACCCCCGGTTCATCAGCTCCTCCCTGCTGCCGGAGAAGTCCTGGCGGTTGGCCTCGCCGATGGAGGCGGCCCCGGAGCAGGAGGGCAGGTGGAACTTCTTGGAGCTGGTGTTGAGCACATACTCCTTCTCGTCCCCGGTCCGCTCCTCCAGGCGGCTCTCCCCGGTGGCGTAGTCGATGACCACGCCGGGCTGGCAGTTGTAGACGTACACGTTGAAGCATACGCCCTGGCCCTGGTCCTCCACGCTCCTGGCCTCCAGCTGCACGCCGCTGGCCACCAGATTCTCCCCCTCAAAGAAGGGGGTCACCCGGTAGAGGACGTGGTTCTCCGTCTCCTTCACGTAGTCGGCCACCATGTTCTCAAAGGGCAGCATCCCGTCCACGTTCATGTACCGGGTGCCGGTGATGAGGTTCTGCTTGTTGGCGTTCTCCCCGGTGAGCTGGAAGCCGATGAGATGGCAGCGGTTATAGAGGTACTTGCCGTCCACGCAGTCATACTTCACCGTCTGCCAGCCCGTGGGCTTCACGGAGCCGATGGCCCCCCGCTCCTCCGTGGGCATCAAATCCGTCCCTACGCAGGCCATGGCCTGCCCGCACCGGCCCAGCTGGTCCAGGGGGCTGTAGGTCTCATAGGAGCTGGACGTGAGCTGGCTCTCTGTAAAGCCGGGCTCGTTGTCCAGCAGGACCACGTAGGGATCTCCGGAAAACGCCGGTATATTCTCCGGCGCAAAGGTGTTCCCGGGTCCGGCCTGGGAGATCTCAATGGAAACGCATCCGCCTCCCAGCAGGCACCACAGCGCCAGCAGCAGGGCCGCAAGGGCTCTCTTTCCCTGCTTCAACGGCGATACACCTCCCTTGTAATGCACTCGTGGCTGGACCCGGCAAACTCCCTGCGCTCCGTGAGGACAAAGCCCTCCAGGGGCAGGGTACAGTGCAGGTCCGCCGGATACCGCCGGTTCCAGCGGTAGAGAATCAGTCCCTCCATCCGCTCCAGCCAGGGGGCCGGGTCCGCGGTCTCCACAAAGCACAGCTCCCCGGGTCCGGCCCGGTCCAGGCAGTCCTCCGCCTCCCGCAGATCCCCCCCATTGGGGCCGAACTGGGCCAGGGAGTAGCCGTTCATCCAGACCGGCCGCCCCGCCGCCAGGGCCAGCAGGTCCTCCCGGAGGACCCGGTCCTGGCTCTGACGGCGGCGGTTGAAGAGCATCCCGCCCCGGTCATCCACGCAGACAACCGCGATCATGGCGCTTCCAGCACGTTCACGCACAGGCGCATGAGGATGGTGGCCGCCTGGGCCCGGGTGGCGCTGCCGTCGGGGACCAGCAGGCCGTTCATGCCGCCGATGAGCCCCGTGCTCACGGACCATGCCATGGCCTCGCGGGCGTAGGAGGACACCTCGGCCTGATCCGGGAAGGTGTCCAGACTGGCCTGGGCGGTCACGTCCACGCCCCTGTACCGGGCGTAGCGCATGAAGATGGCCGCCATCTGCTCCCGGGTGATGGCCTGGCCCGGACGGAAGGAGCCGTCCTCAAAGCCGTTGACAATGCCGTTGGCGGAGGCCCAGGCCACGCTCTGGGCGTAGTACGCGCCCCCGGCCACGTCGGTGAAGGCGGTCCCCGCCCCGGCCTCCGGCGTGCCCTCCAGCCGGTGGAGGATGGTGACGATCATGGCCCGGGTGGTGGTCTGCTGGGGGGAGAACTGGTTCTCCGCCGTGCCGCTCATCATGCCCCGGGCGTAGACGAAGCGAACCGCCTCGTAGAACCAGTCCTGGGCGCTCACGTCCACAAAGGGCAGGGTGACGTTCCCCAGGTCCGGCGTGGAGGGCTGCTGGGTCTCCGGCGGCTTCTCATCGGGCATCTCCGGCTTGGCAGTTCCTCCGCCGGAACCGCCGCCGTTCCAGCCGCCGCCGGAGCCGCCGGGATTCCGGGAGCCGATGACCACCGGCACGTCGCCGCCCATGGAGCCCGTGAGGGGCTCCAGACCACGGTTCAGGAGGGTCATCTGGGCGGTCCGGGGGAGACTGTCAGTCCCCCCCTTGGACCCCATGGACAGGGTGCCCAGCTCCAGCAGACCCCGATTGTTCAGGGGGGTCTGGTCGGAGAGATAGAGGATCACCTCTGTCTTCCCCTGGGACGCGGCGGTCTGACAGCCGGGGCTGTAGACCCCCGCGCCGTAGGGGGTGAAGGTGCAGCCGGCGTACTCCCCGGTCAGAGTCAGCTCCACCTGAGCACCATAGATCCCGCTGCCGTCCAGGCCCTCCAGGGCCAATTGGAGCTGACCCGTCTCCCGGCCTGGGGTGCATACCAGCTCAGGCCGGGCGGCGGCCCGGGCCGCCGGGGCAAGGCCCAGCAGCAGCGCCAGGGCCAGGGCCAGAGATAAAATGGAATGATTTCTTTTCATGCTCAATTATTCTCCAATTTGATGTAGGGCAGGTCTTCACCGCCGGGGCAGCTGATCCAGATGGTCTCCGCGCCCAGATGGACGCTGCCGCCGGTGGCCGTGTCCGAACGGGAGAGAACCGCCTTAATCTCGCTGGGCAGATTGTATTTGACCTCTTCAAAGTCCTTATCCAGTTTATCCGCTTCCGGGAGCTTGATCTCCCCCTGGTCCGCAGGAACGAAGAGGAAGAAGCCGTCGCTGATGTCAAGGCTCATGTCGCCCTCCACCACCGCAGCAAAGAGGAGGCCGTAACCGGCCACAGTCTTTGGCACAAGATCATCGCTCTGCGTCCCATCCTCGTTGATGGTGGTCTCCAGGTATTTGCCGTCAATCCGCAGGTTGTTGAACACCGGACTGCCTCGGTAGGTCCCGGTAATGACCAGGGTACCGGCGGGTATGGTCTCCGTGCCCTCAAGGGTATCGTAGGTGTAGTCGCTGTAAAGGCGGCCCACCGAGCCCGTCTCCAGGAAGGCGATATCATCGCCGGGGTAACCGATGAGCTGCACCTTGCTCTTGTCCGTGATGCCCGTGCCGGTGACGGTGACCGTCAGGGATTCATAGGTATAGATCCGGGTGTCGTCCGGAGCCGCGCCGGGCATCTGGAGGTAGCGGACATAGCTGCCCTGCTCATCCACAGCCTGATTGACGCTTGTGTCGCTGCTAATGATATAGGTATCATTCACGCTGACGGAGATCTCCGCGTTTCCTACCCAGCCGCCGGCCGCTATCTTGATGCCGGACACAGGGGTGTTTTCCGAGAAGATGAACTTTACGCCGTTTTCCACTTCTTCTGTGGTGTAGCCGGTTTCAATCACGTTGTCGTAGGCAATGCGCACGGGGCCCGGTTCCGCATTCGCCGTGCCCACCAGATTGCCCAGGATGTCGTAGGCCTTCACGGTGTACTCATAATTCCGGTGGTTGCCGGAGCCAATAACGTCCTCATATGTTCCGGCTCTATCGGCTATGACAAAGTCAATAGGCGTGCCATTGCGGATAATCTCAAAGCCCTGGATCGTCCCAGTGCCGTTGAAGGAGAAGGAGAGGTTCACTTCCTTATCCCCGTTCTTCGCCACAGAAGCGGCCACGGTGCCGGAAGCCTGGGTTGTGCCGTTCAGCGCCATCCGGCGGCTCTCGTCGCTGAGATACCAGATGGCCCGGGGTTCGTTAGCGTAGGAATCGATCTTGTCCTTCACGCTCTTGCTCAGCTGCATTCCCCAACGCTCGAAGAACTCGTTCAGGTTCTTTCCAGTCACGCCGGCGGCGGTGAGGGCCACCTTCTCGTCATAGGTTGCGGCCCCGCCGGTGTAGGTCCCGGCCTTCCAGGCCGTAAAGAACTTATTGTAGAAATCCAGGGAGTTTTTGCTGTCTGTATAGGCCAGATGGAGCTGCCAATACATGCCCAGCTGTACGAACACGTTCCCCGCCGCGCCGGGGTAGCCCTGGGCGGTCTTGGTGAAGATGTCCTTGTACTTGTTGCTGGCCTCCAGGCGGGAGGTGAGGGTGTTGCTCTGGCCGTCATAGGTCTGGACCATGAGGGAGTAGATGTTGTTGGTGATCTCCGCCCGGCCCAGTTTATCCATGTTGTGGCCGATCTCATGGGCAATGCCCCAGCCGAAGAGGCCGTTATACTGGTCCTGGCTGGGCTTGGTCACTCTGACAGGCTGACCAACCACCATGCCGCCGCAGGAGCCGTAGCCGATGCCGATATGGCTGCCGGCGGCGTACATGAACGCGCCGGAGAACATGGTCATGCACCGGATGTTCTGCCTGGTGTGCATGTCGTTGTTCTCATAGGTAGCGCTGATGCCCTGGGTGGTCTTGCAGATGTACATGATATCCTCCCAGGCCAGGATGTCATTATAGAGGGTGGTGATTTTCTCTTCCCGGGTCCCATTGCCCAGGGCGGCGCTCACCGCTGCGGCGGGCAGGGAGAGGAGCACCGAGGGGGTGGAGATCTCCGTGACGTTGCGCCAGTCGGACGTGGGACTGCTGATCTTGGCGTCAACCATGTACTGGGCCAGATCGTCCACGTAGCGGCCAATGGCCTCCCGGCGGGCGGTATCATCCAGTTTGTACCAGTTGGACAGCTCCAGGGTGGGGATGGCCGTACCACGGAGGACGTGGAGCTTGATATTCTGGGCGTTGGCCTCGCTGCCGCCGTAGGTGAGGTAGAGGCTGCCGCCCTTGGTCTTGTCGCTGTCCGAGGTGATCTGGGGGATGGCCAGGATGTTCCGGCCGTTGCGCAGGGTGCCCACGGTCTTCTGCCAGGAGTTGACCTGGGCGTTGAACTGGGTGGCCACCAGGCTTACCTGGGCGTCCGTAGGGATCCCCTCCGCGTAGATCACCAGCTCAGTCCCCGCCCCGGCGGCCACGCCCAGGGGCTGGAGGACGCTGCCGCCCTGGCCATACCTGCTGTCCGCGCTGCCGCTCCGGGCCTGGATGCCGTTGACCACCACGCCGGTGGCGCCCTGACCGTTCAGCAGGCTGCGGGCCAGCTTCAGCTCATCCTGCAAAACGTCCACGTAGAGGTAGTAGTTCTTCTCGTCGCTGTCCAGACGGGCCTGGAGGGCCTCGATCTGCGCCATGGTCACGCCGGACTTGAGGGCGGTGTGGAGATCCGAGGCAAAGAGAGCGGCGATATCCCCGGGCAGGTTCCTCTCCGCGCTGTAGGTCATGAACATGAGCTCCGAGAGGCTCACCGCCGTGTAGCCGTTCTGGTCAATGGTGATGGCAATCTGCTTGACGTTCTCCACCGGCTCAAAGGGCAGGAAGGCGAAGCGATCGTTGACCACGTTGTTGGGGATGGTCTCCCAGGTCCGCAGGCCGCCGTCCGTCTGGTTCTCGTTGGGCACGATCCTGGTGCCCGGTCCGCTCAGGTCATCCCCCTCCCGCCAGATGGTGACCGTGTAGGCCTTCAGGTTGGCGGAATAGGTACCATCCATCCGGGGGATCCACAGGGCGGCGGTCAGGTGCTGGGGCTCCTTGAGGGTGCAGATCACCTGCTTGCTCCGCTCGTGGTTGCCGTCCCCCCAGGCCTGACTGGTCCAGTGGGTGCGGAAGTCCCCGTCCGCCATGTTGGCGGGCTGGAAGCCGTCGGGGTGGGCGGTGTGGGAGTAGTTGCCCGTGTCAGCCAGACGGATGGACGCAATATCCTGATACTCCAGCACGCCCTCCGTGGGGATGCCGGCGGGCCGGGAGTAGTCCACGGCCTTGGGAGTGCCCTCCGCGATGGTGGACTGGGGGCCCCGGCCGATGTCGTTGCAGGCCACTACGTAGATCTGATAGGTCACGCCGTTGGTCAGGCCCTCGATCGTGACCTGGGTGTCCTCCAGCCGGCCGCCAAACTGGGTCCAGTTGGCGGCGTCCTTCTCCCGATAGAAGAGCTCGTACCACGTGGCGTTCTTGGCGGTCTTCCAGCCCACCCGCAGGGCGCCGTCCATGCTGGTCGGGGTGACCCCGTCCACCTTATCCGGCACCGCAGCGGGCTGGGGGGTGGCGGTGACGGGCTCAGAGGGCTTGCCCTCCCAGCTGCCGTCGGTGGCAGTGACGGTGAAGCAGTAGGTTTTCAGATTCTCCAGGCCCGTGACAGTGGCGCTGTTCACGTTCACATGGAGCTCCTGGGTCAGGTCCTCCTTGCCCTGGGGCCAGTAGAGGATCTTATAGCCGGACACGTTGGGCAGACTCCGCCAGCGCAGGCGCACGCTCTCGCTGCCCGCCTCGGCCGCTACGTCCGTCACCTTGGTGTTGGGGGCGGCGGGGTTCTCCGGCACAATGTCCTGGAGGAACTGGATGGACTCCACAGCCGCGTATTTGCCGTCCTGCGTCTTGACAACGGTGATGGTGATCTTTTTCACCGGCACCCGCTTGCCCAGGTTGATGGTGATGACGTTGCTGTCCGGGTTCCGGGTGATGGCGTGAACGCCCTCGGGCGTGGTGTAGTCAAAGGGGATGCTGATCTCGTTCTCCCACGCGTCCTCCACCACGACTTCGCCGGTGAGGATGGCCCCGTCCTGCCCGGCGGCGGGGGTGACGATCTGGATCTCCGTCATATCCGTGACCGAGGACAGGGGCAGGGGCAGCACCACGTCCTTCCCGCTGGGGGCAGTGAGCTTGACGGGCTTTTTTTCCTTCGTATCCAGGAAGAGCTTCGAGAGATCGCCATCGAGGACGGTAATATTGTTTTTGTTCAGCTCATCCTCAATGTCACTGACCAGAATGGGCGGGTAGAGCAGGGCGGTGGGGATGACCTCCGCGCCGCCGGAGGCCTTCAGTTGCCGGTCTATGTAGGCCAGATCCACGATATCGATGAGCCCGTCGCCGCTGAGGTCATAGCGCTTCAGATCCTCGGGATCCTGGGATTGCAGGACTGCGGCCAGGGCCTCCCGGTCTGCGGCGTTCACCTGTCCGTCGTCGTTCACGTCGCCCAGGGTGAAGGTGCCGTCCCCGGTGCCCAGCACGACGTGCTGGGCGTACTGGGAGAGGGTAACCGACTGGGAGAAGGGCACATAGCCCCGGCCTGTGAACCGGAGGGTGTATGTGCCCAGGGGCAGGCCGTTGAGCTCCAGGTCCAGATACCCGGGCCAGCTGCCGCCGCCCAGGTCCCCGCCGTCCCGGCTCCGGGCGGAGACCAGGACCTGACTGGTTTTAGAGTTGATGGGAAGGTCGCTCTCGCTAAAATCAGTGAGGGGGACGGTCCTCAGGGAGGTATTCCCCTGGAGGACCTCCACCTGGACATTCCGGGCTGCCAGGGTGTCCAGGGACTGGGCGTAGTCGATGCGCAGGGTGGCAGTGATGCTGCCGTACACATCGCCGCCGGAGGCCGCCGCCCGGGCGGTCTGCCCTGGCAGCAGAGAGAGAACCATGACCACCGCCAGCAGGGCGGCAGTCAGGCGCTTGTGGAAAAGGGGTCTCATGGTCATCAATACTCCTTTCACAGTCGGTCATTTTCTCACCAGATTGCCGTCAGCGCGCCGTGTCCAACGCGCTGACCCATCTAGGAAGCGGCGAGGAGAAGCTCCACGCCGCTTATCGTATGATGGAAAACTACTGAATATCCAGCTTTCGTACCACCCGGGCGCACCGGGCGCAGAGGGTGGGGTGCTCGCCGTCCCTGCCCACGGAGGGGAGGATCTTCCAGCACCGCTCGCACTTGGCCCCCTGGGCGGGGGTCACGGTGACGCTCTCATGCTCGCCCGTCTCCACCTGGGAGACGATCAGCAGGTCCGCCAGCTCCTCCTCCGTCAGCTGCCGGCCTCCGGCCAGCAGGGCGGCGGGCAGAGTGACCCTGGCCTCCAGGCCCTTGCCGATCTTCTTCTCGCTGCGGGCGCTCTCCAGGGCGATGTTCACCGTGTCCCGGACCTTGATGAGCCCGTCCCAGGCGGCCATGGCGGCGTCGTCCAGGGCGTAGTCCACAAAGGGCTTGTTCATCTGGTTGAGGAGCACGTTGCGGGGATCGTCCCCGGACCGATGGGGCATGGCCTGCCAGATCTCGTCGCAGGTGAAGGCCAGAATGGGGGCGAAAATCTTGGTCATGGTGTCCAGGATGAGATATAGGGCGGTCTGGGCGCTGCGGCGGAGCAGGCCGCTGCGCTCCTCGCAGTAGAGCCGGTCCTTGATGATGTCCAGATAGAAGCTGCTCAGCTCCACCACGCAGAAGTCGTTCACCGCGTGGCTGACCACGTGGAACTCGTAGTTCTGGTAGGCCGCCTCGCACCGCTCCATGAGCCTGTTCAGTCTGGTCACGGCCCAGCGGTCCAGCTCCAGCATCTCCTCCGGGGCCGCCAGATGGTCCGCGTCAAAGCCGTCCAGGTTGCCCAGGCAGTACCGGGCGGTGTTGCGGAACTTGAGGTAGCTCTGGGAGAGCTGCTTGAAGATGTTGTCCGAGCACCGCACGTCCGCGTGGTAGTCCGCGGACCCGGCCCACAGGCGGATCATGTCCGCGCCGTACTTCTTGAAGATGTCCGCCGGGTCTACGCCGTTGCCCAGGCTCTTGTGCATGGCCTTGCCCTCGCCGTCCACGGTCCAGCCGTGGGTGACGCACTCCTGGAAGGGTGCGCCCTGGCCCAGGGCTCCCACGGCGGTGAGCAGGCTGGACTGGAACCAGCCGCGATACTGGTCCAGGCCCTCCATATACACCGTGGCGGGCCAGAAGCCCTGGTCCCGCTTCATGGAGGCGAAGTGGGTGGAGCCGGAGTCGAACCAGCCGTCCAGGGTGTCCTCCTCCTTGGTGAAGTGGGTTCCGCCGCAGTGGGGGCACTGGTATCCGGCGGGGAGGATGTCCCCGGCCTCCTTCTCATACCACGCGTTGGAGCCCTGGGCGGCGAAGAGCTGGGAGACGGCGGCAATGGTGTCGCCGTCGCACACCGGCTTGCCGCAGTCCTGGCAGTAGAACACCGGGATGGGCAGGCCCCACCGCCGCTGCCGGGAGATGCACCAGTCGGACCGCTCCTGGATCATGGAGACCATCCGGTCCTTGCCCCAGCCGGGGATCCAGCGCACGCTCTCCGTGGCCGCCACGGCCGCGTCCTTGAACGCGTCCACGGAGCAGAACCACTGGGGGGTGGCCCGGAAGATGATGGGATGCTTGCACCGCCAGCAGTGGGGGTAGGAGTGGGTGATGTCCTCGCTGGCAAAGAGGGCCCCGCTCTCCTTCATGTCCGCCAGGATGACGGGGTTGGACTCGTCGGTGGTCATGCCGGCGTACTTGCCGGCGTAGTCGGTGTGGCGGCCCCGGTCATCCACGGGCACCACCATCTCCATGCCGTAGCGCTTGCAGGTCTGGTAGTCGTCCGCGCCGAAGCCGGGGGCGGTGTGGACGCAGCCGGTGCCGGAGTCCATGGTGACGTACTCCGCGTTTACCAGACGGCTGGTCTTGGGGAGGAAGGGGTGGTCGGCCAGCATGTTCTCGAAGAAGGCGCCCGGGTGGGTCTCCAGGACCTCCCAGCTCTCCATGCCGCCCACCTTCATCACCTTCTCCACCAGGGCCTCGGCCAGAATATAGGTCTCGCCGTTCCCGGCCTTGACAAGGGCGTAGCTCTCCCTGGGGTGGAGGGCGATGGCGAGGTTGCCGGGCAGGGTCCAGATGGTAGTGGTCCAGATGAGGAAGGAGAGGCTGCCCTTGCCGCTCAGCTTCCCCAGATCGTCCCGCAGGGGGAACTTCACGTACACGGTGGTGACCGGGTCCTCCTGGTACTCGATCTCCGCCTCCGCCAGGGCCGTCTCGTCGTGGGGGCACCAGTACACGGGCTTGAGGCCCTTGTAGATCACGCCCTTTTTGTACATCTCCCCGAAGATCTTGACCTCCTCGGCCTCAAAGGCCGGGTCCATGGTCAGGTAGGGATGGTCCCAGTCCCCGATGACGCCCAGACGCTTGAAGCCCTCCCGCTGCACGTCCACATAGTGCTGGGCGAACTCGTGGCAGGCGGAGCGGAACTCGGGCACGCTCATCTTCTTCCGGTTGAGCTTGTTCTTCTTGATGATGGCGGACTCGATGGGCATGCCGTGGTTATCCCAGCCGGGGATATAGGGGGTGTAGAAGCCCCGCATGGCGGCGGAGCGGACCATGAAGTCCTTGATGGACTTGTTGAGGGCGTGGCCCATGTGAAGCGCGCCGTTGGAGAAGGGGGGGCCGTCGTGGAGGGCGTAGCGGGGCCTGCCCTCGTTCTTCTTGAGAAGCTCGCGGTAGAGGTCCATGCCCTCCCACTTCTCCAGCATGGCGGGCTCCCGGGCCGGCAGGCCCGCCCGCATGGGGAAGTCGGTCTGTGGCAGGTTGATTGTCTTGTTGTAGTCCATGAGTGGCGATATCCTCCTACACGTTTCCCCGCCAGCCGGAAGGCCGCGGCAGGGAAAAGATCAGCCCCACCCCCGTGGGGGCGGGGCTGTCATCCGCAGTATCGCTCTAATTTTATATGGCCTTCCCTGTTTTGTCAACCACTTTTCAGAAAAAGCCCCAGGAATTTCTGGCCGTCCGCCCCGCCTACTTCTCCTCCAGCAGCTTGGTGAGCTCGGCCATAAAGGTGTGGATATCCTTGAACTGACGGTACACGGAGGCGAAGCGGACATAGGCCACCTCGTCCACCCCCCGCAGCTTCTCCATCACCTGCTCTCCCACCATGTCGGTGGTGATCTCCCGCTCCAGGCAGTTTTGCAGATTCTGCTCGATCTCATCGGTGAGCTGCTCCAGCCGGGCCAGGGGCACGGTCCGCTTCTCGCAGGCCCGGAGCATGCTGCCCAGGACCTTGTTGCGGTCAAAGCTCTGACGGCTGCCGTCCTTCTTGATGACCACCATGGGCAGGGACTCCATGGTCTCGTAGGTGGTGAACCGCTTCTCGCAGGCCAGACACTCCCGCCGGCGGCGGATGCTGTTGCCCTCGTCGGCGGGACGGCTGTCCACCACTTTGCTCTCCTTGTAGCCGCAATAGGGACATTTCATAGCGGGTTCCTCCTTTTTCAGATGTAAATATACTCCCAACTCGCTTTTGTGTTCCTTACAGCAAAGATACCCTTGTGACCCCCTCCCCTACAGGGGCGGGAATCACGAAAAAGAACTAGGACTTATGATAAATCGTTACTCTTTATTTTCAAAGGAAAACCATATGGTCCCACAGTTCCGGCAAATCGTACCGGAGTACTGGGGAGGCGTGGAGAGGGTTTTGGGCGAAAAAGCGGACTTGGTTTTGTCTCCGATGGGACGTAGACGAACGGGGGCTTTTGGCCGTTGGAAGTTTTTCAATTTTCCCTGTTCGGGTGTCCAAAACAGGTAGCCGCGAGGGGAATACACTGTTCCTGGCTCCATTTTATTGCCGCATTTAGGGCAGTTCATGGTATAACCTCCTCAAAACTCCCAATCCACTTTTGTATTCCTTATAGCAAAAATACCCTTGTGATTCCCGATCCCTGCGGGGCGGGAGCACGAAAATATATGGACAGCGTCAGCGCCCTGTGGTACAATGGCGCAAAAACAACGGAGGTATACCGCTATGTCTCATAAACCGCTTTACCTGGTGACGGATATGTACGGCTGTCCCAACCGGTGCCGCCACTGCTGGCTGGGACACATGCCCAACCGGGCCATGGAGCCCGGCGCGGACGCCTGGCTGGTGGACTACTTCAAGCCGGACTTCGAGACCGTCATCTTCTACAGCTGGCTGCGGGAACCGGACTTCTGCGACGGCTACCGGGCGCGCTGGGAGCGGGACAACGCCCTCAGCGTGGGCGGGAAGCCGGAGCGGTTCGAGCTGGCCAGCTTCTGGCGGCTGGTCCGTGACCCGGACTATGCGGGATTTTTGAAAGAGGTTGGCGTCAAGCAGGTCCAGCTGACCTTCTTCGGGCTGGAGGAGCTGACGGACAGATACACCGGCCGGAAGGGCGCGTTCCAGGAGCTTTTGCAGGCCACGGAGATCCTCCTCCGGCACAAGATCGCCCCGCGGTGGCAGGCGTTCCTCAACGAGGAAAACAAGGCAGAGGTCCCCGCGCTGCTGGGGCTCATCGAAACGCTGGAGCTGGAAAAACGCTGCCGGGCGTTCGGGGAAGAATTTAAATTCTTCGTCCACACCGGGAGCTGCGACGGGGAAAACCGGAAGCTGTACCCCATCCGTATCGAAAAGGCCCATATCCCGGAGGAGCTGCGCCCCTATTATCTGGACTACGGCCAGGTGCTCACCGAGGCCCAGTGCTGTGAGCGGCTGCGGGACAGCGCCGCCCATGAAGTCCCTTGCAATGAGGACCGGATCGTGCTGAACATCGCCAACAGCTTCGACGTCTATTTCAACTTCACCCACATGACGGAGGGGTGGAGGATCGGCAATCTGAAAACGGACCCCCGGGAAGAACTGATCCGCCGGATCGTAGAGGAGGACATTCCCGCCCTGGCGCTGGCCCGGGAGATCACTCTGGGCCAGCTGGCGGAGCGGTACGGCGATCCGCTGTCGGAAAAGGCGTTCTTCCTGGAGGACTACCAAAGTTATCTGCTCAACCGGTACATAGAGGACCGGCTGGGGTAGTTTTTTCCATTATATCACAAATATCTCCCAAAGAAAAGCCGCCCGGAGAAATTTTATCCCTCCCGCCAAAGCACAGGCTCCTCCTCCCGGAAGGCGTATATCACGCACCGGCTCCCCCCCCCCCCCCCCCGCCGCCCCCTGC
>OFFQ01001583.1_pt1 | contig 12944 bp, 5 predicted proteins | sample 1521411 | NCBI WGS metagenome assembly OFFQ01 (sample SAMEA3504110, study PRJEB24116) | mouse gut metagenome | biome: mouse gut; feature: mouse-associated habitat; material: faeces | place: Denmark | collected 2011 | reverse complement strand
AAACGCAGGGACTGCCGTTTCCGGCTCCACAAGGGGCGTAAGCCCCGCCTGTCCCTGCAAAGCAGGGACAACAGCGTTCGGGAACCGAACGCGCAGCCAGCCCCGGCAACGGGGCTGTTCAAAGGGTTTGGGACGCTGTCCCAACAAGCAAAAACAGATTTTCGGCGGCCACACCGGAAGTCTGTTTTGAGCATTTGTGGGAACAAATGCACTGCTTGCCAAGTAGCGCAGAAGACATTTTCCCCTGCATTTTTCAACCTTTGCTCCAGTGGTAACTGCCGATTTAGAGCATCAGTCCTCCAAAAATTTATAGCCTGCATCTGTTACAGCAAAAACTTGCCCTTTTGCATCTACTTGGGAAACAAGAGCCGCCTTGAGCAAATCATTCAGAGCAGCTATCCATTTGGCACTCTCCTGTTGACTGATTTCTCCATTCATCACGGTAGAACCTCCTTGAATTGATGTTCCCGTCGAAAGGTCCGTAGTCTTAAGAATCTGTCCGCTCGGATCACTTGCTGCAGTTCTCAGTAGTTTATTTGCTTCAGGAGAGAGCTTGAGTTTTTTGCTTGCTTCACTTTTGACTTGTTGAATATCATCAATAAAAGCATCCCTTTTTTGCTGCCAGATAATATCTGCTTTTCGCACCAATCCAAACTCAGATATTATTTTGTCGTATAACTGATTCAGTTTGTCTTGCAACTCAAGTCTTTGACTATCAAGTTTTATCGCAATGGCCCGATTATTCACAACGCCAGTCATTTTTTCAAAGCCGAAACCGGGTAACAATATGGAGGTCACTGCATTTTTCAAAGCCCATGCAGCACCCATCTCGTTGAGACTTATAGGACTCATATAGTAGTTGTCCGAATGAATGAATATCACATGGAGGTTATACTTTAGAAACTGATCACGCAAAAAATCAAAAATGTTTGTATCAATCGGAACACCATAGCCGGGAAGTGAACTACAAAAGACCTGCGTCTGATTTAGGCCCATGCCATCCAGCAGATTTACAATTTGTGCAACATAGGCAACATCTTTTGATGAGTGGCTTATGAATATTTTATGAGGTTTGTCTGTCATAATCTCTTGCTCCTTAATTTCCAACTCGCCCGGGTAATATTTATCGATGTTTTTGCGGATAGCTTTCAGCTTTCCTTTGATTTCTGAAAAAATCTGCTTATCATTCCATCCGTTCATGCTCTTATTAAAATCAGTCAATGTTTCCCATATAAAATGATCCTTGGTACGGTCATGAATATCTCGAAGTTCAAGGTGTACTTCTTGAAACCAATCCTGAAATGCTTGAATGTCGTATATAGTATCAACTGTGGGCATACCGTTCCCACCGACCGTATGAAACAGCTTCTCTATCTCATCTATTGAATCAATCAGAGTAAGTAAATCTTTTTTCATTAGCATCACCCCTATTCTACACCAAGAGCCTTAAACACGGCATCCTCGGCACTACTGTAAAAAATCAGGTTAAAGCACCCAATCAGTTCTGATGGAACCGCACCGATGTCTGCCGCAGAAGTAATCGGCAGCAATACTTTCTTTGCGCCACTATCCAAACAAACTTGAAGGGAATTTGCCAACTCGTCCACCTTAATCATTGTTCCGCTGATGCTGATTTCCCCCATTACAGCCGTGGAACTCAGCACAGGCTTTCCGATAGCGATAGAACATAGTGCGATCAATGTCGGCAGAGCCAACTTGCCGGTCATGCCAATTCCTTGCAGATCCTGATAATTGATAATGTAGTCTTTTGTGGTGATGCTGATTGTGCCGCTGATCCGATTCCCGTTTGCTTTCAAAAAGTTAAAAGCAGTGTTAGAAGATTCTTTCGCTTCACGATCAGAACCTATACCTGTGCGCTCGAACTTTCCATTTCCAGGAAGCATTTGCGACTCCAGACGGAACACACCGATCATACCCGATTTACCGTGTCCCACGGTATAGACCTGTCCCGGATTGCACATCCCTTCGGGAATCAGCTTTCCGCCACCCTGTTCTGGCACGGAAACATATTGTTCTTCAAATGTTTCGTTGTCGATATAAGAGAAGTTCACATCATAGAACTCCATGCCGCCAAGTTTTTTCAATTGTTCTTTAACGCGGCGGCGCATCTCAAGCGCAAATCGCAGAATTTCCTCCAGCTGCCCCTTTGTGAATTCGCCGTTGGGGTAGAGCAATTTCAGGAAACCGCCAACTATTTTGCGAACAGCAATCGTGTCTCGCTGGTTCAGATTTTTCCCGAGACGATAGTACCGATCTAAGGCATCGCCATACTGCTCCTTACGAAGTTCTCTCATAAACTCTGCGAGGTAATCGGTGATAAAACCGTAGTCATCTGTAAAATGCTCCGGGCGGAATTTTGGGATTTCCCATCCGGGTATGTAGCAATGCATTCGGTCGAGAAATGCCGTATCGGTTCCCATTTCAGGCGGAAACGGGTCAAAGAGGCTGGAAGTTTTGAGTAAAACATCTACGCTCTGATTGATGTTGCCTACAAATACCATTGACGCAGAGGCCGCCTTTTCTTCCTTGCCACGGGCAAAGGAGCCGGATGCCATGTAGTCTTTCATGATCTGAATGCCATCTTTGTCTTTGAAGTTGATACCTGCAACCTCGTCAAAGGCCACACAATCCCATAGGCCGACCAAACCGACCGTTTTTCTTCCCATGTTGTAAAATAGATTGGCAACTGTGGTTTGGCCGCCGGACACCAGAATGCTGTTGGGGGATATTTCCTTAAACAGATGTGATTTACCGGTGCTGCGCGGTCCCAACTCGCAAAGGTTGAAATTGTTCTCCACAAGCGGAAGCATACGGGCAAGAAGCAGCCATTTTTCTCGTTCCTGTAGGGCGTCAGGTTCCATGCCGATGGAACGAAGAAGGATATCCATCCATTCTTCTTTTGTGAAAGCATTACGCCCTTGTTTTAGTTCCACGATGTCAACATGGGGCATCTGAATCGGCGTCAGTTTCCGAATGCGTATCGGGGTGCCGTTTTTCTGATCCTCTTCAATATACTCATAATCAAGCTGCACAATACACCAGATGCCGCCACAGAGCAAGCGGTCGAACTTTTCCGGATATTCATCTGCAACAGGGATGTTCTTCAAACCGAGATTAGAAAACTCCGCTTCGTAAATGTTTTTCTTAATGTTCAAACTGACGGTGATCTTGTCGATAACCGTGTGACTACCTTTGGAGCGCAGCACTGACAAGATTTTTTGAGCCTCGTCCGGGCGGACAAAATTATCTGCCAGAATATGCTTCACATTTGCTACGCCTGCTTCAATCACGGCATCGTCATCGGAGCTGCAATACTGGCCGAGAAGAAACTCAAGGACATATACAGGTACATTAGCCCCTTCCTTTATTTTCTTTGTCAGGTCTTTGCGAACAATCTTACCGTCAAAGTGCTGGCGGAGTCTTTCTTTAATGATCTCACGGGTGCTTTCAGTACCCTCTAAAATCTGATTCATGTTTCACCCGCCGCATCGTTGACTGAAGAAGTCAAACTCATCCACCGCAAAAGCGATGTCGATTTGAAACTCCTCACGGGATATCTGTAAACCATCCTCATCAGCGATGACAAGGTAGTAGGTTTCCGTATTACTGTACTTCAGCGACTTCAGGTTAAAGCTGCAACGGAATGTACGATCCTGAGCGTTATCGCTTGTTTTGTCTGCAATGATGCGGGAAATATCGCTGATAACCTTGCCGGAACTGTCCGTAAAATAAAGCTGATAGGTCGCTCCCTCACGGTTCGCCGCCACAGCCTCTTTCTGATAGAAGCTCAACGAGAAGATCATATTGCTAATCTTATGGCCCGCCGAAAGCAGACTGACCGTCACAGGCTTGGTATCATACTTGCTCCTATTGCGCCTGTATTCCTTAGAGTCATTGCGCAGGAAGTGGTAGTCAATAACTGGCACGACCATTTCCTGTAGGCTGATGCCGCCATGCACGAAATTCAAGCCGCCGCCTTTCATCTTGATACGAATGCTTTCTCTCGGCGCAAAACCATCATAGTCTGAACTGCCGCCGAGAAACTTCACGGGCAGAAGATACTTCGGCTGTGCGCCCTTCTGCATAATGGCGTATCGTCTGCCGATTTCAATGTCCTGTTCGCTCTCCGTAGTCTTGTCTACCTTGCCATCCTCATTCAAGGGACTGTAGGTGTAAAGAAACCCGTGATCAGAGGTGATAAGGATATTTGCACCTCCGAACTCATTTGTAATGATACGAACTACATTCTTCAGTTCATCGATCGCCTCATCACACGCTCCGAAGATGGACTTTTCGAGGTGACCGGCTTCATCAATGGTATCATGATAGATGTAAACGACATCCATTCCTTTTACCAGAGCTTGCCGGTCGGCACGTTTCATTCCGATGATATCTTTATACTTCAATGCAACGCTCTTGGCATTCGCATTCTTAAGCAGTTTATCTCTGTTGTTTGCCTCTGTGGACTGACCGTCTGCAAGTACCGCCAGTCGTTCCGTTTTGCCGGACTTTAGTTCAACCGACAGTTCTTTATGCGGCAGTAACGCCGCCATGCCGAATTTGGTGATGGTCGGAAAAATGCCCTGCATGGAACTCACTTCAACTTTGCTCTGCGTTTCGCGTCGGAGCTGCTCCGCAAGAGCAACGGCGACCTCGTATCTCATGGCGTCAGAGATGATGACATATACCCTTGAATCCGAGGAGCTGATCTTGCTGCGGTAAAAGTCCGTTTGCTGTGGAACTTCAAGAATCCGTCCGTACTCACGGAGATTATCCGCACAGGCATCCGACCAGTTGTTGCCAAGCTGACCGAGGAACCAATTCGAGTACAAACCCTCGACCTTTTCCATTACCGATGCAAACAGGTCTGACAGTTCCGAATGATAGGTCTTGAGGCTTTCTGAGTAGCTTCTGTGGAACTGGCGGTAGTAAGTATCCATGATGTAATAGGTAGAGGTGTATTCTCCCCATACCTTTTTCGGCTCCACCGTATGGAAACCGGCAGAGTGCATTTTATAAAACGCCTGCATATTGGAAACCTGGAGAATGCCGTCATAGAAGCTCTTCACTTCCTCGTACCAAACGCAAGTGCGCCGTTTTTCTACGGTTCGGTTAATAACATCCACATCAATAATATGGTCGCCGATTTCCTTCATCAGTTTAACGAGTATAACTTCATGGATGCACGGGAACACCTCGGTGTCAACTAAGTCATCCACCATCAACTTCATAAACCTTTGAGGTAGCCTTGCCTCTGACTCCACATACTCTGCGATCTCATGAAGCGTCCGGTCATCATCACTGTGCAGCCAGTCCGAAACGAAGTCATAGCAATATGCCTGATGCGCTGCTGAAATAAAGCTGTCCAGTCCCACAAGAAACTCCTGCCTCATGGTGCGGGTAGCCGCCGTGAGCAGAATGTGCATAGCAAACCTGCCAAGATCAACATCAGGCTCGTGATAGCCTGTACCTTGCGCCACCATGCGCCAGAACGCCCCATCAATTTCATAATTCACAAAGTCCTGATATACGCTGTTGCTGTTGATAGAAAGGCCGCCTTTCAGAACAGCCTTGATGATTTGGTCCGCTTTTGCCTCTTTCAGTCCCGCAAGCGCGGCCATTACCGCCATCTGTAGTTGCGCAGGTGTAGTTGGAATATTCGCTTGCATCGTTATCCACCTGCGGCGCTCCTTGGCGTTGAAAAATTTGCGGTATGATTTGAACCCTTTACGGAGTCCTGGCGTCTGCGGAATACCCATCTCACTCATCCACATAGAAACAAGATCGGCGCGGAACTCCTCACTGTACAGTTCGATATCCAGGAGCCAGTTATCTTCCTGCGATTCATAGGCGATGGGGCAGTATACAAGGTAGTTGCTGGAGGTATCATCAATACCGAGCAGTTTTTTTGTAGAAAAGTAATTTGTCCCTGTGAGCGCCACGACTTTTGCGTTTGTCAGTGTAATCTCCGAAATCTTATCCGCAAACTCTCCGTCTTCATCATGCCATATGATGATGCGGCGCTTGTAGAATTCCGGCAGAGGCGTGGCAAAGCGCCTATCCAGATCTTGAAGTATGATATCCATGTCCATGCTTACCATTTTTGAAATCTCCTTAGCCCTTTTGCGGAAGATGTGTGGCGGCCTATATTTTCAAACACAAGTTGGTTGTAAATTGGTTGCAAGTATCTATTGGCATAACTCATATTGCTTTGGAAGAGTTTGGCCGGTTGCAATCTAAAAGCAATCAGAAGCAATTATTGCTTTAATCAAAAGCAATCCATATGCCTCAATCTATCGTATGCCAACGAGCATTATTGGTTTTCCCTTTGCAAAAAACTTTCCCTTCATCCCGTAACTCGCGCAATAAAGTCTGTATTTGGCTTCTGCTGTGTCCAGGAAGGACCTGATACAACTCTTTAAGCGGTGTGCCACTTTTCCCGTTGCTCCGAATATGCTTCAAAAGCAATTCTTTATTGGTATCCCGATCCAGGCCTACACGTCGCGTATGAACGCCAGTCTGACCTGTTGCAGCATATAGGCTTCGAGCCAAAACATATTTATTTCGGCCGGCGTGTTCTACGATCCCCATATCAGTAAGGCGCTTGAGCCGAGACCGTACTTTATCCGTCAGCGGTTTTTGGTGATAGAGAGCGTCAATTGCCAGAAAATCGTCTGTGGATAGAGATTCCATACGCTCATCACCGATCCGGTTGATAACCGAAAGCATCGCTTTGTCGATGATCAGGCCATTGAGCGTAACGCTGACAAAATAATCATCTGTGCCGGTGAAATCGGGTAGGGGCTTTGCCTCCTGAACACTCAACTCATACATTAGATTCATGCCCTGTCCGGAGCGTTCCACCATACCACACAAGGAAAGCATTTCCGCAATGCGACGGTTGCGCGGAGCCTGTCGGTCCAGTATGTTGTCGAGCGAGATACCCAATGGAAAGCCACCGGGGCTCTCGACTACAAGCCTGTCGCGGTACTGGCGAACAAACACATTGCCGCTCAACTGATAATTTCGATGGCTCACGGCGTTCAGGATAGCCTCTCGGACAACACGCTCGTTGAATGTTGAGATGTCAAATACGAAGAACCCCTCTTGATAATGTTGTTTGTCGTTTCGCAAATTGACAAGTTCCCATATACGATCATAACAAGCGAAAAAGCCTATCCTGAACTCTTCCCGCTGGTTCGCTGGGCCGGATACCTCAGAGGATCGGTATTCAAAAACGATCTCCGCCTGGGGCAAATACTTAGCAAGAGCAGCCTTTTTGCCAAATAGGATCAGAGCAGCATAAGTCACGCCGTCATCGGTGATTGCACCACAATCATGGAGAAGCTGCTCCTTTGAGAGTGTGGCGAGCTGCTTTTTTCCGCTTTTTTCAATCCAGTTGGCGCGAAAATTCTCAATGGCCGTTTCATCAAGGTCATCAACCGCTACACCGGCACATACTGTTCCGGAAAAATCGATGCCAATCTCCTCATATATCCTGCGGCGCATATCCTCTGGCATGGGTTTCAGTGTATCGCCTTCATAGATCCATGCTACACCCTCACATTGGACAGGAAGTCCAACAGGGCGTCTTTTTACATCGAAAACCAGCACCCTTTTTCCGTTGTGATTGAACAGTTGAAAGTCAACATTTACTTTCAGTTTGTCAATCAGCCCCATGCGTGTCCGCTCTGGCTGGTCAAATGCCGCACTACCTACTACGCTGCGAGGCCTTTTATCCGTTATACCGAATACCAGTTTACCGCCGCCATCGTTTGCCAAAGCGCAACAGCATTTTGCCGCTTCACCAAAGTCAAAGCGGTTCTTTGCTTCCTTAAACTGTATATTCTCCCCCTCTTTGGCTTCCAGAAGTTCTTCAACAGTATTATGATCCGGCATGGCCTACACCTCCTATGGCACAGCAAATGTGTTTACTTGATTTTTGCCAAAACATCCTGGAATATTGCATAGTTCTTCTTTACACCGTCATCCAGGTCGATTTTAATCATCTGGTCAGCGAGGTGGTGGATTTTCTCTTCATACACCCTGATCTCCTCCGCCTGTGCCTGGAGCGCGGCAAGGCGTTTGTTCAGTTTCACCCGCTCGGAGGTAGACGCACCGTTGATGCGCTGCTCCAAATCGGCGATCGCTGTACGGTAGCGGGCCTGCTGCTCGTGAACATAGTCGGTGCGGATGCGGGCAATGGTGTCTGGCTGATAGCGGTGCAGATAGATCAGGCACTTGAAGCCGTTCTTTTTGCCGCTGTCGAACAGCCAGTAAATGGGCCGCTTCTGGTAAATTTTGCAGTGGTCGGCGTAAAAGCCGTTCAGGAAGTAATTGCGGATGACCTCCCGGGGGGAGCCCTTGCCGCCCAGGGCGTCCGCGATGAATTTCAGGTTTTCCTCCAGCGTTGCCTTGCCGTAGACGGTTTTAACCCACTCCACAAACCGGCCCATGATATCGTCCTCGAAATAGTCGTCGTCGCAGATGGGGAGGATGGCGTCCTTGTCCGGCTGGAAGGTCTTGTACTTGGCGGCGTCCCATTCGCCCCCGGCATAGGCCAGGCCCTCCGCATCCAGGGAGTACCGCCCGAACATACAACCCACGGCGTAGGAGATCAGACTGCGGATGTCCCGGCCCAGGTCGGCCTTGCGGACTGTCACGTCCTTGTCCTCCACCTCCGGGGTCAGTTCGTCCTGCAAGCCGTAGATGTCGATGAAAATGCGGTTGAGTTCTTCCTCGTTGGCTTTAAGCTGGGTAAAGCGGGCATTGCACTCGGATTCCCAGGCGGCAAACGCCTCCGCCACCGTGGACGCTCTCCGTACCAGTGGATGGCGGGTGAAGTCCCAGGAGGTCTCGAAGGAGTCCCAGTCATCCTTCGATGTTGTTATACTTGCTTTTACAAGAGTCTCAATGTCTCCCTTATGAGCTATGTCTATCGAAACGGGAATCTTCTTTATATATCCACAATTGAAATCCAATGTTGGAGATATAATTGCAAGAATTGCATCAACATACTTTGAATTTAAGAGACCACATATATAATAGTAGCTACTCTCCTCAACAAAGCACGCTTGCCCTTTATCTGCAAAAATGAATCCTTCATTATATGCCCGTACTGCATATTTTTTTGCAATTGCAGACCATGTTAATCCCTTTCTAAAATAGTACGGAATATTTTTGACTGTCCTTGAATAACTTACATATTTACTTGCCACAAACTGTTTGACTTCATATCCATCATTCTGCCAGTTGACAACATAGTCATTGTTTCCGTACCATTTTCTTGGTTCTCCTCCTTTGTTATACGGAAACCATTTTTGAGGTGCCGTGATAGTCATTTCCGCTGAGGTAAAACCTAAACCAATATCTTTGAAACGGATTTCATACCAAAAGCGCATAAATCTATCATTATCACATGTTGTTAGTCCTTGACGAGGTTCTGCTATGTCATTCATAGAGGGATACTTTGTAAAACTTCTAAACAGTTTAGGGCTAACCCAATAAGAAACAGCCATCCCAGGTACAACATTAAAATCTTGCTGATTGGAAAGGAAACAATATTCGTTTTCTTTCTGCAATACAATGCTTTTTTTCCATTCTCCGTCTTCAATATCATTCAATTTGAAGTATGTTCCAACATAGCTGTTTATATGTTCTTTCAAAACTGAAAATGCAACCGTACCAAATCCTGCCTCAAAAGCGCCTTCGCCCAGATGGAGCATTGTAGTAATTGTTGTTTTGGTAAGGACATTTATACGAACTTTTTCGAAGCTTGAGAGAGAAAGCCAACTTTCTGCGGTAACCAAACCAGCACTACCAGTTGGCAATGTCATTGATAACACTCGTTCCATGAAAACTGCAAAAAAGTCGTTCTTACTATTGGGGTAGTTTGTTTGAATGTAGTCCAAAGTTTTGCTTCCAATGCTCCTTAATCCTAAATAAGGTGGATTCGTACATACAACATGATACCCTTGTGTGAGTGCGATGGCAATTTTGGCCAATTCAGGAACAGCGTTTTTAATAGCGTCATACCACAGCAACAGCCCAACATTTTCAGCGGTCTGCGATGCGGTCAGTTCCCACGCTGCAATAAAACCAGCGTAGTTACGCTGTTCCAGTTGGAGAATGGAGCCGTATTCCTTGGCATCGTGGAAAACGCTTATTAAATAGTTCAGTGTTTCCTGATGCTCTTTGGACTGGAGAAAATCCCCCATATCAAACGGAAAAGCTCCGCCAATCCAGTTGCTTTCCTGAATTGCATAAACATTTGGCTGCACCGGATGGGCGAAAAACCGCCGGTCATATTGCCGGGCTTTCATCATCACGGCAAAATAGGCCAGCTGTGCCGCCCTGTCGTCGATGTCCAGCCCCCACAGGTTTTTCTCCACGATGCTGCTCACTGCTTCACGGGCGGTGTAGCCGTAGTCCTCATAGATCCGCACCAGCACATCGAACAGGTAGCAGAGGATATGCCCGCTGCCCATGCAGGGATCGATACACCGAATATCCTCCGGCTTCAGAGCGGCGTATTCTTTGCGAATTTCCGCAAGCTGCGCCTGTACTTCGGCCTCCTGCTCCGCCTCGTCCAGATAGTATTTCCACTCAACTTTCAAGGCGTCATTGGGATGCCCCTCCAGCCACAGGCGGCCCAGGCTGTTCTCCACCATATAGCGGACAATCCAATCTGGAGTAAAAACTTGAGTTTTTTCTGGCAGATTATGCTTGTCAATTTTTTTGCCAGATTTAACATCCAAATCAGCTTTAGCTTTTAAGTCAGTGTTGTAATACTGATACAGCCAGCCGATGATCTGCACATCGTTCATAAAGTTTTCTTCCGGAATCTTGACCAACCTCGTCAGCACCGTCTCGCCGATCAGGAGGGATTTCGGAAGCAGAAGCTCCATATATCCCGAATCCCTCGAAAACAGTCTCGGAAGAACATCCGACAGCGCACCGCATTGGCAGATCAGCACATGCCGGAAAAGCTCCTCCGTCTTATTCTGGCTCTTGAGCTGTTCGCAGATTTTCATATCAAGTCTCAGATCAGTCTTGGCAAGACTGAGGTTCTTCAAGATATCCGGCTCAATACTGCCGCTGGTGCTGGACAGTACGCGGAACCCATGCGAGAGATAGTTGTGCAACTCCATGAAGCGGAGTGCCACGAGCCGGTTAAACCATGTGTAGGCAACCTCCTCGATGATGTTCTGATAGCCTTTGAGACGGACTTCACTGATGATTTCCCGCCGCTTTCCGTACAGGGAAGCCGGATAGGAGTTGGGGTCACCCTCAATATAGGTAAAATCGCCGCTCTGTTTTGCCTCGCGGAAATCATTGTCACCATTGATGCCAAGCGTCTTAAGGGAAACCTCAATCTGCTGTTCCAGATTATCCCTGGCCCATACGGCATAGGTCTGTAATACCCGTTTTTCCATTCGTTTTTACCTCAATGCAGATTGACTTCATCGTTGTTTTCCAGTTCCGCCAGCAGTTTGGTGCGGATCGCGTCCAGCACCTTTTCGACGTCATCCGCCGAGGTAACCTTTTTGCTGACCGCAGGCACGCACTCAATGATGGAAACGCGCTTGCTGCGCACCGTGGTGGATGTATCCTTGCGCATCACAGATGCAATAAACTCGCGGAAGCCGGAGACAGCGCTGCTGCTTGCCCTAATGTAGGAATCCATATTCGGCGTGGACTTCAACAGGGATGACAGCCATTCATCGTATTGGGCAAAAAGTTCATCTGCCTTGTCCTGAATACGGGAACGCCGGTCATCAGTAAGTTTCAGGGCCATTACGTCCTCGAGCTCATGGCTAATCGATTTTCGATCCTGCTCCAAGCGACGGACCGTGGACTGATACTTATCCTGTAGGACCTGATCCCGGAGTTCACTGGCCTTGAAAACCAGATTGACCAGATCGTTCATCTTCTGGAACGGCATTTCTAGATTGACGATGGCCTGCATGGCTTCTATCACGGAATCGAGACAGCTCAGATCTTCAAACTTGCGGTTGTCGTTATACCACTCTATGAGCTCCAGAGCGTCCTGATAGTTCTTCTGCTGGTGGCTTCCCTCCTTATAGAACCCCTCCAGCTGATCCAATATCTCGACATTGTCCTCAAGGCTGTCCGCCCGGTTTATGATCTCGTTGAAGATAGGAAGGGAGTCGCTGGATTTCAGGATGGCGCTGAAGTCCTGATACAGCTTCGCAGCCACTTTGCTGCCAGCGTAATCGCCGCCATACTTTTTTTTCAGGTCAGACAGGAACAACTTCTTCTTTTCAAAGAACTCCATCACGCCGGATTTGAGCAGGGCCTCATCCAAGGGAAGGTTCTCCGCGTAAATATCGTTCATGATACGCTTCACCTGATAGAGAACCGTCTCATCGATGATCTCCTTCGGACGCACCACCATCGTGTCGATGTTGTTCTTTCGGGCAAGGTCGTTCTTGAAACCAGTGTTGCTTTCGTCTACTACATGGTCGTGGATAGAGATGATAAGCGACTGGTATTTCCATAGGCGGGCAATCATACCGAGGATATCGAGGTCACGCCAACCATAGGGCTTTTTAGAAAAGTGCTCCAACAGACTCTTGACCGTCGTGTTTCGATACACGTTCTTATCGTCTTGAATCTTTTCAAGGATCTCATCATAAGCGGCTTTATTGCTGTCGCCCGACAGGTTATCACCAAATACCAGGTCGCTTTCTGCCAGCAGATTAAAGATGCTCTTCTGGTCCGGGTAAAAATAGTTAACCAGTCCGATCTTGAAGTAGTCCCGGACCACCATTTCCTTCAGAGCGTCCTGCAAGCGTTCCTTTCCATCCTTCTTCTTGATGTCAAAGAAAGACCCGCCAAGATAAATGGGAGCCGTGGTCAGTGCGGTGCGGATCATATCTTCGGCACGGCGAATACGGTCA
>OFFQ01001577.1_pt1 | contig 12962 bp, 10 predicted proteins | sample 1521411 | NCBI WGS metagenome assembly OFFQ01 (sample SAMEA3504110, study PRJEB24116) | mouse gut metagenome | biome: mouse gut; feature: mouse-associated habitat; material: faeces | place: Denmark | collected 2011 | reverse complement strand
GCTCCCGCACGGGGAGTGACAGGGTTTTCCGGTTCCACGTTAGGCGGCACCCTTGATTTCAACCCACACTCCCGCACGGGGAGTGACGATTTTCGTCGACTGGGGCCGTGGACGACAGTTATTTCAACCCACACTCCCGCACGGGGAGTGACTTAAGATAAATTCGCCGTCAAATTTTAAATTGTATTTCAACCCACACTCCCGCACGGGGAGTGACGGAGTATGGGCGGATTGCAAAAATTGTCCTCATATTTCAACCCACACTCCCGCACGGGGAGTGACGGGATTCCAGACGGGCAAAGATATGCTTCTGATACATTTCAACCCACACTCCCGCACGGGGAGTGACAGATAGTGTGATAATATATAATAATTCATTCAGGATTTCAACCCACACTCCCGCACGGGGAGTGACGGTAGTGCCACGATTACAATATCAGAGGTATCAAATTTCAACCCACACTCCCGCACGGGGAGTGACGGTAAGTAACCTTGTTTTATCTTAAATTCACACTCATTTCAACCCACACTCCCGCACGGGGAGTGACTAAATGACAATTTTCCGCAAATTTTATCTGAAGAATTTCAACCCACACTCCCGCACGGGGAGTGACTCGGCGCAACAGATGACTATGACACAGCGCATGTATTTCAACCCACACTCCCGCACGGGGAGTGACGGCACGAAGCAGCTGCCCGCGGATAACATCTACAATATTTCAACCCACACTCCCGCACGGGGAGTGACGATTTTTTAGTTCAAGTTTACTAATGTTTCACGTATTTCAACCCACACTCCCGCACGGGGAGTGACCTCCTCCAGCATCCTTAAATATATAACCATCTTTATTTCAACCCACACTCCCGCACGGGGAGTGACCTACTACATCCCGGTCAATGCCGCTATGTATGGAATTTCAACCCACACTCCCGCACGGGGAGTGACCCGTACATCATACGGCAAAAGAGTGTTTTTAACTCATTTCAACCCACACTCCCGCACGGGGAGTGACCATCGGCGTAACGACTTCGCAGCAAATGATTGTATTTCAACCCACACTCCCGCACGGGGAGTGACTCCAAAGTAACGGCATCTGGCATTATAAATTACATTTCAACCCACACTCCCGCACGGGGAGTGACATTCATGTCCAGTAATTACCCCACGGCCACTTAGATTTCAACCCACACTCCCGCACGGGGAGTGACGTAGGACGTTCGGATTATCAGTTTACAACAAAAATTTCAACCCACACTCCCGCACGGGGAGTGACTAACTACGAAAGACCAAAAAATCCCGCAGCTACTATTTCAACCCACACTCCCGCACGGGGAGTGACACCCTATTGCATAAAGGAGGAAAACATGGGTGCAAGATTTCAACCCACACTCCCGCACGGGGAGTGACTGCTTAAGACAGTTCAGTTTGTTTGCATGAATAAATTTCAACCCACACTCCCGCACGGGGAGTGACACATCTACAACTAAAATAGACTTTAACTCCAGATATTTCAACCCACACTCCCGCACGGGGAGTGACGTGCGTAGTCCGTTATCAGGTCGTCAAGGCTACGATTTCAACCCACACTCCCGCACGGGGAGTGACAGTAACAGTCGATGAGTCCGTCTAGAGGGTTGTTATTTCAACCCACACTCCCGCACGGGGAGTGACGTGCCGTTCTATCATTCTCCGCCTTGTTACCGCAATTTCAACCCACACTCCCGCACGGGGAGTGACTAACAGTGCAACGAAACATTTGCCAACGGTTTTTTATTTCAACCCACACTCCCGCACGGGGAGTGACACATATGCTGCGCTGGCATATTAAACCAGTTTTGCATTTCAACCCACACTCCCGCACGGGGAGTGACGTTATAAATCAAGTTTCCTTTTTTATCTTTATGGCCTATTTCAACCCACACTCCCGCACGGGGAGTGACACATCTTCCAGGTACTGCAGGGACGTAGCATTCGATTTCAACCCACACTCCCGCACGGGGAGTGACAGTACCTGATTTATTGTAAAATGACTGTAATGCCATTTCAACCCACACTCCCGCACGGGGAGTGACTGCAAAAACAACCAATTTTCATTCATTAAACCAGATCTATTTATCTAAAACAACCAAATGTTCATTGTGTTTCCCGAAATCACCTTCCTCTTTCTTACTTACTTTCTCTCACAGCGAACTTTTTGCAGTGCGAACTTCCTAAGTATTTTATGTGCGCTTACGGTTCGCACTACAAAATAAGCACGCCCTCTTGCTCAAAACTCCGCTTTGCTCCATAATGCTCAATTTTGCTTTGATATTGTTTTCCCATGTAATAAAATCTCAAGCTATCCTTATCTACATCAATTATTTCCAATAACTTAGCCTTCAGCATCTTACATTGTCCTGGATCTAACACGCATTCAAAAACTGAGTTCTGCACCCTTTGCCCATAATTGATACATTGCTTTGCAACTTTCCGCAAGCGTGTCTTCCCTTTTGCGTCCGAAGTACTTACATCATATGTAATTAACACAAGCATACTGTCCTCACTTCCACAAAAATGGAGGATAACCGTCAATATCCCCTCTAAGATGCCTTGCCAACAGTAGTGCCTGTATATGCGGCACCAAGCCCCAACATATTTTTTCCTGTAAATAAGGATGGGTAATATATTCTCTTTTATGTTCCTGCCATTCAGTAAGAAATTTCTTTTTTCCATCCTCTGTGAATTCAACTGCTCCGCTTTCCAAATTCCGAAAATGTTCTTTCTTGATCTGGCGATTATTAATAAGTGTCACAACAAACCTGTCCACCAGTACAGCCCTCATTTCCTCCATCAGGTCAAGCGCCATTGATTTTCTTCCCGGACGGTCACGGTGCATAAAACCCACATAAGAGTCCAATCCCACTCCCTCTAACGCACTGGCACAGTCATTTGCCAGCAGACTGTATCCGAAAGACAGCATAGCATTCACATTATCCAACGGCGGACGCTTATTTCTTCCATGAAAGCAAAAATCACTTTTCTGGTTTAGAATCAGTTCATCAAAAATACTAAAATATACAGAAGCACATTCTCCTTCCAGTCCCCGAAGCGAATCCAAGTTACTTTCTTGCCGTATTTTTCCTATGGCATCTGTAAGGTATCGAATTGTTTTTCTGCAGCGTTCTTCATCAATCCTCAATGCATGATCTCTCAAAGTCCTGTCAATGCTCCAGCGACAATTAAACACTTTCCCTATAATAAAGTTTTTCGCAATCAGACAACTGTTGTCCTGGTCATCAGAAATCCTATACTGCTGCTTCCTCAATAGCACGTTCCCCTGGCTCTCACCTGCAACCCTGCATAAAAATTTCCCAAACGGACTGTAAAATGCCAGATTGATTCCCCGCTTGGCACATGCCCCCATAAAAGCCGGAGTTGCTCCGTTATAGGTAAAGCACACGATACTTTCCAGTGTATGTAGCGGAAATTGCCCTACCTTCTTTTTGTCAATATCAACACATACCGTTTCCCCATCTAATGACAAATATGCATTTTCAGATGTAATAAACAGAGTATTCAACAACTTACGCATATTATTCCTCACAAATCCTTTAACAGGTAATCAGAATCCCATCAAAAGCCATCTGACAGGCTGCTATCAACATACGCAGATACTGTTTTTATCTTACTCAGTTTTGGCACACAGATTTCCTTTAACGAACATGCATTACAGCCTTTCTGCAGCTTCACTTTTGGCGTATACCCTTTGTCCCGCAATTCATGCATTTCTCTTGCCATATCCCGCACCCTGCCCCGAAGCTGTTCCGTAAACTGCACAGCCGTTCTCCTGCGGTTTTCACCATAGAAAAGGCTTCCGCTTAATACCTGACAAGCCAACATCTCTTCAAGGCACATGGCTTGGGCACATAATTGCACTTCATCCGCTTCATTTGCCTTTGGCAGCCCTTTTTTGTACTCTACAGGATAAGGTTCCCAAAGTCCTTCATAAGAGAATAAGGGAACTCCCTTTTCAGACTTATGAAACTCTACCACATCACAAACTCCTGTCATTCCCAGCTGCGCGGACTTGACTGAAAGCCCTCTCGTTATAAGCAGGTTTCCCCGTTTCTCTATCCGCTCCTTATCGTGGGCCACCGCATGAAATAACTGCCCGTCCACGGTTCTTTCATTCTCTGCCCACTGCTGTTCAATGTGAATTAACGCCCATTGCCTCCTGCAATAAGCAAAGTGCTGTAAGCCAGAAAGTAATAAATAGTCATTTTCATTGTAAACTCCCATTTTTTACTCCATACAACTGCAGGTGATACCTTCCGGCAAATCCGGAGAAATCTCAACCACATAATCAGAAAAACTCCTGGGTACTTCAACCCCTTCCTTTCGCTCAACCTTAACTGCATCAAACAATTTGTATGCAGGCGCACATCCCAGTTCACTATTATGTTTAAACACAATTAATTTCCTGACTGCCATTTTTCCTCTTGCAGCAGAACGATCATTCTCAAACATATTCAAAATAGCCTGCCACAGCAATTCCAGGTCATCCTCCGAAAATCCTGTCACCTTCCTTGCCAAATTTGCTGAAATATATCCTTCCACACGGTACAAACCATATGGAACAATATATTTCCTTCCCATTTCCGTTCCTTTTTTTTCTGCATCACTTTCTGTGGTTATCGCTACTCGCGTTATGGTAACTTCCTGCGGCAGAACAGGATCCACTGATTTAGCAAACCCCAGCTGAACAGGCCCTCTCACCTGTCCACAATTCAGATTCGCCTTAACAAAGGTAGTCATTACTGCCCCAAAAGTTCTTATATCATAAAAATTCCTGCACATAAAATCTCTGACTTTCCTGTCCAGTTCAGGATCATCTTTTTTCATGTTTTTAACTTTATTTGCATCTGTATTCAAATACGCAAAGGCCTTTGCATCACTGCGGTTCAAAGGAATGTTCTCTTTAATATAAATCTGATAGCCCTCTTCCTCTTCCTTTACCATTTCCACATAATTACGGATTTTTCTCTTCAGGCACACATCTGTTACCAGTCCGTACCCACTTTCCGGATCCACCCTCGGCATATTTCCTGCATCCGGATCACCGTTGGGATTTCCGTTTTCCACATCAAATAACACTACAAAATCATACCTGTTTTTGATTGCTTCACTCATTTATTTATCCTCCTTCTTCTGGTAACGCTTTTGTGTTTGACAATAATATCCTAAATGAAAGGCACCCTGCCTGGGCAAATTCAAATGCTTTGGATATTCAACTCCTATCAGCCCCATTAATTCCCCAATCTGTCTGTCAAAATAAATTTTCTTCCCTTCATTCACTTTGCGCAGGTGTTTCTGTCCAAGGTTGATCAGCATCGGAAATATATGTGCCGGGCTTGATGCTGCGGCATTAAAGTATTTATCCTTTATAGTTGTATTAATCCCCGGATTTGCCTCCTGTTGCAAATGCTCCAAAACGGCGAATAAACGTCCTAATGTATAAGGCACATTGGTACATTCATTATTTAATTCCATTCCTAATACCCCCTCTTCCTCTGAGCAATCCTGATTTCCATTTCTCAGATAATACGCTTTAATAATAGCTGCCCGTCCTCTTGTAACTTCTCTTTCCGCTCTGATACGCATCATCACGCCATTCAGCAAAGACGCCGGATATGGAGTCCCCATAATCACCGCCTGCAGTGTATCTGCCGCCATTTGGGGGGATGGCGATTTATCTTTCGCGTTTTTATTGACAGTCTCCATCAACAGTTTCCACATAGGCAAAGTAAAAAGTGCGTCATATGATGGCTTCACAATTTCAAGTCTTTTATAATGCTCTCCAATGTTTTTCAGCATATTTCCAAAGGAATCTGTGAGAAAAAAACGTACTGTCAACCTGGCGGCATTCGGTGCCAGGCCCAGAACATAAAAGTGCTTTTCTGAATCTAACCACTGATCTTCTATTTCAATTTTCTCTCCCCTTCGAAGCCGTTCAAAAATCATGCTCAATTCCGGATCTGTGATTCCGCCCCCGTCACCAATTCCAAACATTGCCGCCATTGCCACATCCTGATAAACGGATTCTCCCCCTTCCGCCCAGTATACTACAGTTGTGTCGCCTATTATCTTTTTATGTTCCCGGTCTTCCAGTAATTCATTCAATGCCGCCGCATATGCAAATGCTGCATATGCCCCTACAGAAGCATTGGCTCCCTGTTCTTTCTCATATGAGCAAAATGCCGGTGCATTAAAAGAAACCAGCGAAGTCCCCATTGCCTGTGCTCCTGCCACTCCTTTTATAATAGGATGCAGTGTTGCCAAAGCCGTCTCCTGTCCCGTCACCTCGGCAAAGTCAGGCCTTCCCTGGAGCCCGCCGTCGCGCTCCGTCTCCGCGAACAGGCTCTCCGTGTCCACGAAGGTCCGGGGCAGCACCCTGTCCCTCTCCTCCCCCCGGGCCATGAGGAAATGCATGATTTCCAGGATATTCTCCGCCCCCCTGACCCGGATGCCTGGAATCACCCCTCCCTCCCTGGCGTTTGCCCCGGGGACGATGCATTCCCGGATGCCCTCTGCCGCCGCGGCCCGCACGATAGGCAGCACGCCCCTGGCCTTTTTCAGCTCTCCGTTCAGCCCCAGCTCTCCCAGGAACAGAAGCCCTTCGGCCGCGCCGGCCGGAACCAGCTCCATGGCCTCCAGCATCCCCACGGCAATGGGCAGGTCAAAGGCAGTGCCCTCCTTTCTCCTGTCTGCCGGAGATAAGTTGACGGTAATACGGCACGGCGGCAGGTTCAGTCCCACATTCTTCAGGGCAACCGTCACCCGCTCTCTGGACTCCCGCACCTCCGTGCTCAGGGATCCTACCATCAAAAAAGCTGGAAGCCCCCTGGCAATGTCTACCTCCACGGAGACCATATAGGCACAGACCCCCTGGAGCGCACCGGAATGAACCGCGCTGTACATAAAACACCTCCTGTCCCAGCCTGCAGCCCTCCCTGTGGCCGCCGCTGTTTTCTCATAGATTTTTCATAGATTGTTTCCTGTTGATTGTTTCCTGTTGATTTCACTGAAAAAGATGATTTGGCCCACTGCCCGTGAAAGTCCGTGAAATATGTACCGATCCGGAAAGACATATTTGTGACAAAAAGAAAATCGGGAAATGCTTCTCTGCTGTATTTCGGGAAAATCCTGACTTTTGTAATATCCGCCGGGTGCAGGCCGCCCGCACCCGACAGGTGAGATTTATGAGAATAGCTGTACTGCACCGAAAAGCGCGGAAATCCTGTCCGCGCGGATATGGCCGCGCACCTTTTCGTCCGTGAGCAGAAGCTCGAACACCGCTTCCCTGCCGTCTCCGTCCGCGGCGGGCTGCAGCTGCTGGAACAGCACCGCCTCCAGGACACCGGCCAGCCGGGCGCGCATGCGCTCCTGTCTGTGGGGCGGGAACATGTCCATGATATCCTCAATGGCGCCGGCCGCACCGGCCGCGTCCATTGCCGCGAACACCAGATGTCCCGTCTCCGCGGCGGCTACCGCGGCGGACACGCTGCGGGCATCCCGCAGCTCCCCCACCATGATGACATCCGCATCCTGGCGCACGGCGGCCTGAATCCCATCGGCATAGTCCATGCTGTCCAGGCCGATCTCCCGCTGGTTGACGATGGACCTTTTATACGGATGCAGATACTCCACCGGGCTCTCCAGCGTGATGACCAGGGCCTCCCTGCTGTCATTGATCTGGTTGATGATGGATGCCAGCGTGGTGGACCTGCCGCTGCCGGAAGGCCCTGCCACCAGCACCAGGCCGCTCTCCTTCCGGTACAGCTCCGCCATGGGCTCCGGTATGCCCATCTCCTCCGGCAGGGGAATCTCCCCCTCTATCAGGCGCACCGCCAGCGCCACGGTGCTCTTCTGCTTGTAGGCATTGGCCCGGCAGCGCCCTCCCCGGGGCAGGGTGAAGGAAAACGCGTGCTCCCCCTTCTCCTCGAACCTGTCCCGCAGGGCCTCCGGCATGATGCCTATCAGGATATCCAGCATATCCGCCGCCGTAAGCCTGGAACAGTTCATGGAAAAAAGCTCCCCGCCGATCCGCATCTTGGGGGACATCCCCGCGGCCAGATGCACATCGCTGGCCCCCGCCTCCCTGGCGCTGCGTATGATTTCTTCTATCGCAGACATCGTCGTCCCACTTCTCCTTTCGAAGCAGCTCCGGCAGCATGACGCCCCTGCGGGAACTGTTTCCATTATTATATACAATTCTCCGGCAAAAGACAACTGTTTTATTTACGCTTTCACGCCCGGTGCTCCAGGCTGGCGCTCCAGAACCAATTGCCCGTCATATCGGCTCAGGGCATCCGGCCCCAAATGGTGGGTGACAGCGATCGTCAGGCAGTCCGTCCGCCCTGCCAGCTCCTCCTCGATTTCCTCTGCCGTGGCTCTGTCCAGATTGGCGGTGAACTCGTCCAGCAGCAGGATCCTGATCCCCCGCAGAAGGGCCCTGGCAAGGCTGAGCCGCTGCCTCTCTCCGCCGGAAAGGTTCTTCCCATTCTCCGTGATGACAGTGGCGAGCCCCTGGGGGAGGGCTGCCAGAAAGCCTTTGAGCCCTGCCTGTTCCATGGCCGCTTCGATATCGGATGTCCTGTAGCTTTCGTCATACAGGGTGATATTGTTCCGAATCGTGTCCTGGAAGAAAAAGGGTTCCTGGGACACTGTCCCTATCAGGGCGCTTAAGGAATCCCTCTTTATCTCCCGCAGCTCCCTGCCGTCCATGCGGATAGAGCCGCCGTAACCGGGATAGAAGCCTGACAGCAGGGAGAGCAGAGTACTCTTCCCGCTTCCGCTGCTCCCGGTCACCAGATAGCGCTTTCCGGCCTCGAACCGGAAAGAAAGGCCCTGGAAGAGCTCCCGGCCCCCCTCATAGCCAAAGGTAAGGTTCTCCAGACAGATTTCCTGGCGTAAATCGGAAAGCTCTTCCACGCCGCTCTCCTCCGTCTGCACGAGCAGCGCGCCGAACCGGGAAACCAGCGGCTTCGCGGCGGCGAAATCCGCGATGATGGCCGGAATGCTGTTGATAGTGGACACGATATGGCCTATCAGATGCCCGAAGGCAATCACCATGCCGGCGGAAAACATCCCCTTCAGGGAAAAATAGGCTGCCAGCGCCATGACCGCCACGGTGGACAGCAGGCCGGTGAGCTCTCCCGCCCCTGCACACAGAATCCTGCAGTCAGTGTTCCTGCGTTTCGCTCGCTCCGCCTCCAGATTCTTTCCGTCATGCTTTTTCAGGATACAGGGCAGCGCCCCGTAGGAACGAATCAGGCGGAAGCCTCCGAAATCGTCTCCTATTTCCCTCATATAGGCCTCAGCGCTCTCCACCTGCCCTTTCATGCTTTTCTCCAGAGGGCCGGACGTCACCCGGCTCACGCCCCTGGCGATGAAAGCCAGCAGCACCATCAGCGCCAGCATGGCAGGCTGTATCATGATGCATATCACGGCTGCTGCGCCGAAGCCCACCACATTTTCCACCACGGAGAGCAGATTTCCGAAATAGACGGATTCAAAGAGGTTCACGTTGTTGTTCAGCTCGTTGATGTATTCCGCGCTGCCTGCCGCCTCGAATTCGGGCACGCTGCGGTTCATGATGCCGGCAAAGATGTCCTTCTTCAGCCGGTATCTGGCGTCCGCCAGCAGCCCTGCCTTCACATGGCGATAGGACAGCTCCAGGGAAACCGTGGCCGACACGAAGAGGACGCTTGCCAGGAGCGTCGTCCGCAGTTCTGCGGCGCTCCTGCCCGCGCAGTCCACCAGCGCGCTCATGACCAGAGAGAACAGGCTCCCGCAGGCCTGGGACAATAGCAGCAGTGCAAAAAGCAACAGGCAGACTCCTTTTCTTCTGAACAGATACCGATACATGCGATGAGATTTGAGATTCGTTTTCATTTTCCTCCGCTCCTTCCTTCGGCCCGGAGCAGAGCGGTCAGCGCCTTTTTCAAACACACCCTGCCATGGGCTCTGGTCAGAGTATACCGCGGCAGGGCAGCGCAGTCCAGCAATCAGGAATTGGGGAAAATACTACGGAGCGTTGCGTCAGAGGGCATCGATGGCCTGGCGTTGCCCTGCGACGGAGTAAGGGTTTTCGTTCACCTGGGGCAAAAGGGCAAGCAGCCGCGGCTTCAATGCCTCGCATTTTTCCCGCATGCCCTTCCCGCTGTACAGCTTTGCCAGCTGCCAGAGGAACTGGTATTCCGTCTCCCGGACGCGGCATTGGCAGACAGGCTCCTCATAGGCTTCCATGGCCTCCACGTCCTCCCTCTCCGCTGCTGCCATGGCGCACTGCAGCCAGAAGGGCGCGGTATCTGCGCAGGGCGGCGTCATCAGTTTCCGCACGGTAAGGTCCGTCTCCTGAAGCTCCAGGACCGTCCCGCCTCGCCCCAGGAGCAATAACGCCTCGAAATAAAGGGACAGCGTGTCCGGACAGGGTTCTGCACGAAACTGTGCCTCGCACTCCCGAAGGATCTCCCGCCCCTGCCCCAGCTCTATCTTCAACTGTACCCTCTGCTGGCGGAAACGCATGTCCCCTGTCCTTCTGACCACTTCCTCCGCAATCTCCAGTGCCCTCCCGGCGGACTCCCAGCTCTGCTGCAGGAGCAGGTGCACTTTGTAGGCCTCCAGCTCAATCTTTTCCCGGGCCAGCTCCTCCGGATCCCTCATCTCCAGCTTCAGGGCAGTGTCCACGGCCTGGAGCCGGGACTGGAGGCAGGAGAGGGCTTCCTGGAAACAGTGGTCGTCCCTTAGGACCGAATATCTCAGCACCAGGTCTTTTGCATGCTCCAGCGGCGACCTGCCGAAGAGGTCGTCCAGGCTTATGCCGAAAAAGTCCGCGATCCTGGGCAGCAGGGAGATATCCGGAGTGCCGTTGCCTGCCTCCCATCTGGAGACGGTCTGGGGCACCAGGTGCAGGTATTCCGCAAGCTGCGCCTGTGTGATGTTTTTTGCTTTTCGTAAAGATGTTATCTTCTCGCCGATTCTTTGTTCCATGGTGATGTCCTTCCGGGGGAGCTTATCATTCTGAAACCTTATCCGGGAAATCAGCTTTTTATCAGAACTTCCTTCCCTTCAAATGCAAAGCCATATTTCCGGATTCGTTCGCCAGGGAATCCCCTGCTCTCCAAATCCGCCTGGTATCGCTGTTCCTCAATCTGTTTCAGGGCGGCGTCCGCGGTGTCCTCCAGAGATTTCTCTTCGCTGGAATCCTTGACTTTAAATTCTATAATAATTGCATTCCCATAGCAATTATTTATTACGGCATTGTCCGTTCCGTCCTTCGGCTCCATCATCACATCGTATCTTCCGAAGCCGCTTTCCCGGTTGGAGGTTATGATGTAGCGGTCTGCCAGCTCCACGGACAGACCCAGCACGAAGCCATGGTAGAAGCGCTCCGGCTGCGTCTCCATGGAGGGGTTCCTTCCGCTGTCGAAGTAGCTGAATGTGGCCAAAGCCACACGGTTCATGTAGGCGTTCATGGACTTTACGTCATCCTGCAGCAGCGCTCTGATGAAGCCGTTGTAGACTGTCCCGGAGCGGGTGAACCATTTCCGAATCATCTTTTGGAACATGAACTGCACTTCCTTGTTCGTCAGCGCCAGCTCATACAGGTCTGCTCCTGTATCCTCATTTAATTCGTAGCTCTCCGCTTTCAGGTATCCGCTGGCCAGGAACAGGCTCCAGATGGCGTTCTCATCTGCGTCCAACTGGTCAAAAATAATCTGTTCATCGACTTCCTTGTACAGATGCTCGCCCTTGAGCAGGTTCTCCATGGAGATTTTTATATCCACGCTTCCTTCCCGGATCAGCTTATCCACCAGGCCGTTGCTGCTGGTGTTGGCCCAGTAGGTGGAAAGCCGTCCAGTCTTCAGATAATTTATGATTGACCAGGGGTTGTAGATATCTCTGCAATTCCCAAAGGTAAAACCGTCATACCATTTTTTGACTTCACTACGCTTATCCTGCATCCCATACTCGTCCAGTGCGGCAAATACCTCTTCCTCCGTAAATCCAAAGCAATCCGCATACATCTCAGATGTGGATGTCACAACGTTCAAATGATTCAAGTCGGAGAAGATGGACTCCTTGCTCACTCTCGTGATTCCCGTCATGACCGCCCGCTCCAGATAGGGGTTCGTCTTGAATGTGGAATTGAACAGGCCTCTGATAAGTTCCACCATCTCTTTCCAATAGCCGTATACCCAGGCCTCCTGAAGCGGCGTATCGTATTCGTCCAGCAGGATGATGACTTTTTTCCCATAATAGCCTGACAGATAACCTGACAGATTTTTCAGAGAATACGCTGCCTCGGAATCTGTCATTTCCGTCAAAACCCTGCGGAAAAGCTCCGTTTCCCCTTCCTTCAGGCTCCCGCCTGCCAGCAGAAAATCATGCTTGCGGTAGACTTCCTTGATAAGCATGCAGATCTTTTCTCTCGCCATGGCAAAGGTATCTGCCTTTACATCCGCAAAGCTTAAAAAAATCACTGGCATACTTCCCTGAAGCTTACGATATTCCTCGTCTTTCCAGATAGTCAGGCCCTCAAAGATTTCTCCCTGGCCTGCGTACTCCACGGAAAGGAATCTTTCCAGCATGTTCATGTTCAGGGTCTTCCCGAATCTGCGGGGGCGGGCAATCAAGGTTACATCGTCCCCGCTTTCCCACCATTCTCTTATGAAATCCGTCTTATCAATATATAGATACTGGTTCCTAATCAGCTTGTCAAAACTTTGGATGCCGATTCCTACAGTCCTTGCCATAAATTACTCCTTTACTTCACCCGCAGCTTCCCCAGCGCCTTCTTCTCAATTCGGCTCACATACTCTCCTGCCAAGTTATGGCAAAAATTTATCCAACAATTTTCATGTACTTTTTATCAGAACTTCCTTCCCTTCAAATGCAAAGCCATATTTCCGGATTCGTT
>OFFQ01001576.1_pt1 | contig 12979 bp, 9 predicted proteins | sample 1521411 | NCBI WGS metagenome assembly OFFQ01 (sample SAMEA3504110, study PRJEB24116) | mouse gut metagenome | biome: mouse gut; feature: mouse-associated habitat; material: faeces | place: Denmark | collected 2011 | reverse complement strand
CGGCACAAACTCGCAGTTGAAAAATCAGCACATCAGTGTGATTTTTCAACCTTCCTCCATTCCGAAGCGCTTTGCAGTGAGGACACCTTCCCCTCACCGCTGCACTCTTCATCGGATCCTGTTTATTTTTCCTTTTAAAAAAAGAGGGGTTGACAAATCACTCATCAACCCCAATATCCCTTAACACAATCATTCAGTCATTCTATATAGCCTGTAATCGTCTCTTAGTTCAGACTCTCCAGATAGGCATCCAGCTGTTTCTGACACTCCGCGATCACCTTATCGATTCCTGCAGCCTGCATTGCAGTTTTGTATTCCTCGATCGATGCTTCTACATTATCTGTATAACCCAGCTCCAACGGCCAGCCATACTGCTGTCTCGCATTGGTACATGCCGCAACTTCCGTGCTGATGCTGGAAGTATCCATGACAAAACCGGTAAATTTCTCGGCTCCGACGCCTTCCTTGATCTTTCCTTCCCATTCCTGCCGCAGGGTATCATAAGTCTCGGGTACACCGGCCTGGTTACGGTTCAGATCCATGGTACGTGCTGCCCACATTGCATTGGTCGCATACAGATCGGTGTCCAGGATCGTGAACTGTCCTTCGTCGTTCAGCTCATAGCTTGTTCCAAGCACACCGTAGTACAGCGCGTCATATACTTCCTGATCCGTGGTCAGCAGATTCCAGAACGCCAACGCTCTCTCCGGATTCTTCGCCGTGTTGGAGATAACCATGCAATCCTGCGTATACGGCAGATGTGCAATGTCTTTTGTCATCGGGCCATACTGGAAATCCCATTCCGGATGCAACACACAGAGACTTGACCAGGAGTCGATATTATGGAAACGCATAGCTGCTTTACCATTCTGTGTCTTCTGGGAATCCGTATCAGCCAGTGCGGACTTACTCCAATATCCCTTATCGCACCACTCCTTACACATCTGATAAAACTCTGTCACCCCATCAAGATCATAGATCGCCTTGACTGTCGGATGCTCTTCCGAAGGATCATAGAACAGATAACGCATGTTGGAATCAACATCCATAAGGCCGTCCATTCTCGTCCACACAAGAGACAGCTCCGGTCCTGCCGAATACTGGTCAAGCGCTTCCATCTCCGGATGATTTGCAACCACATAATCCGCAAACTCTTCTACCTTCTCAAACGTATCGATCGGCCCCGTAATGCCTGCTTCCGCCGCGATATCACCACGGTAAATGCTTCCGTAAGTCGTGTACGTAGGCAGCAGCGTAGGAACTGCATACAGTTTGCCGTTGATCGTTGCCTGCTGCAGCGCGGATTCGGAGTGCATTGCATAGTTATCCGGCGCATAGGCAGGAAGCAGATCATCCAATGCCATAAATGCGCCTCTCTGTGCCAGGTTTGCAAAACCAAGCCAGCCTGCACAATATGCCATATCAAACTCTTCACCCGATGAGAACAGCAGCGGATACTTCTGTGCATACTCCGCCCAGCCGATCCAGTTGATCTTCAAAGTACAATTCAGCTTTTCCTTCAACAGGGTATTCAGATTCTCGTCCACAATATCCTGTCCGGCCGGTCTGTCACTGATCACGTACATCACCAGTTCCACCTCTTTGGACGTGTCAACCTCTCCCGTTGCGCCTGCCTCTGAGGAGCTTCCCGAAGACGCTGCATCTCCTGAGGAAGACGCTCCGCCTGAACCTCCACAGCCTGCAAGCAGACCAAGCGACATTGTTGCTGCAAGTAATACTGCAACCAGTTTCTTTTTCATTCTTTTTTACCTCCTTATGGTTATCATTGCATAATTTATTTGCTGCCAAATAACTTGGCTGTACCAACAAAATCCTGTCCTTTAGCCCTTCACGGAGCCGATCGTAATACCTGCGATAAAGTACCTCTGTACGAACGGATAGACGATAACGATCGGTCCGGTCGCAACCACTGCCATTGCCAGTTTTAAGGAGTTAGACGGCAGATTTGCCACCTGTATGCCGGCCTGTGCGGCAATTCTGGCAAGCGCCTGGGTCTGCTGCTGAATGGAATACAACATATACTGCAGCGGATATTTCTCCTCGGTGCTCATATACAGCATCGCATTATACCAGTCATTCCAGTAACCAAGTGCCAGGAACAGGCCGATGGTCGCCAGTCCGGACTTCAAAAGCGGGAAGATGATGGTAAAGAAGATCCTCCACTCACCCGCTCCGTCCAGTTTCGCGGATTCCACCAGCGAGAACGGTATATTATTGACAAAGGTCCTCATGATCAACAGATAGAAAACATTGAACATACCGGGCAGGATCAGCGCCAGCATATTGTCCCGCAAATGCAGATACTGGATATAGAAAATGTAGGTGCTGACCATTCCGCCGTTAAACAGCGTCGTGAAATAGAAGAAGAATGACAGTACATTTCTATATTTAAAGTCCTTACGGCTGATCACGTAAGCCGTAATCGTCGTCAGCAGCAGGCCCAGTACCGTGCCCACCAGCGTGATGAAAATGGATACGCCGTATGCCCGGAAGATCCGTTCCGGCGTCTTGAAGATAATGTTGTACGCCTCCGTGGAGAACTCTCCCGGCAGCAGGCTGAATCCGTGGAAGCTGATCCACTGCTCCGCCGTAAAGGAACCGGAAATAAGAAGCAGGAACGGGATCAGACAGATCACGGCGATGACCGCCACGATCGCATAACAGATCACATAGAATACTTTGGATGACGCGCTCAGCTTGATATTGCGCGGCGCCGACATCATTAAATCTTTATCTTTATTAGCCATAATGTCCCTCCTCCTAGAACAGCGCGTAGTCTTCGTCAATCTTCTTCACAACCGTATTGACGATCATGATGATCGCGAAGCAGAGTACTGACTGGTAGAACGTAGCCGCCGCTGTCATACCGATATCAGGATTTGTGATCAGCGAACGGAATACATAGGTATCAATAACATCCGTCGCGTTAAACAGCTGTCCATTGTTGCCGACGATCTGGTAGAACATCTCGAAATCGCCGCGCAGGATTCGTCCCACCTGCAGCAGGACCATCGTCACAAGCGTAGGTCTGATAGAGGGTAAGGTTATGTAACGGATCCGCTGGAAGATCGTAGCGCCGTCGATCTCGGCCGCCTCATTGATCTCTCCGTCTACACCCGTCACGGCCGCAATATAAATAACGGAATTGTATCCTGTCCATTTCCATGCGTTAAACGCACAGATGATAACCGGCCATGCCGTGGGCATCATGTAGAAGTTAACCTTCTCGCCGCCGATGGCATTGATCATGGTATTGATCAGCCCTGTCTCATAGTTGAAGATAGAGAATACGAATACGCCGACTACAACCCACGAAATGAAATACGGCAGAAGAATGACTGTCTGTGTTATCTTCTTAAAATATTTTGCCCGTATTTCCGTGATAAAGTAAGTGCTCTTCTGCACCTCCCCGCCCTCAAAAAGACCGGACAGGCGGTTCTGCAGATACCCATTCATCTCTGCAAAAGTCTCCACATGCTCGAAATAATCCGCCTCTGCTCTGCCCGTCTCCTTGCTCATATCGTCAAACCGCAGCGCCAGTTCCGCCTGCTTGATGACCAGATTCAGGGAATAATAGACATGACGGACATCCCCGCTCAGATAAACCTGCTTCTGCTCCAGCTCTCTGGCAACCTGATCAAGTAGGGCGATGGCCGCCTCTTCCTCCTTCTTGGACACAGCCTCCGCAAAACGGTCAACCACCGTCATATCCAGCGCAAGCCTGTGATCCCCCTGCAGATCTTCCGGGAATGCCACATGATTCCAGCCCAGATAAGCCAGCGACTTCTGCACCTGTCTGGCTGCCTGCCAGGAATCCGTGATCGCCTCGGTCTCATCCACCTGACTGCCCATGGCCAGAAACCATCTCAATTCTTCACCAAGAATCTGTTCCACGACCCGTATGTAAGCCTTCCTGCCAGCCCCGTCAAGCGGGATGACATCCTCCCCGCCGATCAGAAACGAGAGCGTCGTCGGATCCGAGATCTCTACCAGGATATTTCCTCTTATCTCCCGCAGCCATGCGTCAAACCCTTCCACCAGCCTCCCGCGGATATCCGCCAGATCCTCTTTCTGCCCCAGATGCAGGATCCCCACACGAAATACATTCTTGCCGCTGGTATAGATCGGAAAAGAGGCCGAGTCGATAAAAAGCGTGTGCAGATGCGCCGCCTTATGTTCCCTCGTCTTCTGCGCCCGGCTCACTGCCTCCTGCACCGCCTCCGAGATATCCTTCCTGTTGATCGGCTTCTCCACGTACCGCACCGCATGCAGGTCAATGGCCGCTTTGAGATATTCCTTGTCCGCATAGCCGGTGACAAAGATGATCTCGATCTCCGGAAAAAGCTGCCGCAGCTTCCGGCACAGCACAATGCCGTTCTCTCCGGGCATGGAAATATCGGACACCACGATATCCGGCACATAGCTTTCGCAGATCGCAAGCGCCTCCTGTGTGTTCGCCGCCACCCGCAGCTCATTGATCCCCAGGCTTTCCCATTTAATATGCTTTACCAGCCCGTTACGGATGATCGATTCATCCTCCACAATCATAATCTTCAAACGGTCTTACCCCCCCCCTGAAAAAAATCACCGTTGACCGTTTATTCCTGCAGCCAGGTATAACCCACGATAATTACCGCTGCTTTACACGCAGGATAAATTTTTGACACAATCATTATAGCAAACTATACAAAGCCTGTAAACAAATATAAAAAAAGGGCAGGCATAATCTACAATCCTGCCCGTCCTTTTTTGTTGATTTTGAAAAATTTTATCAATGCCCCAGCATTTCTTCAATAAAAATTCCATATCCCCGCGTGGAATCCTGTACCAGTACGTGAGTTACCGCCCCCACCAGCTTACCGTTCTGAATGATCGGACTGCCGCTCATTCCCTGAATGATCCCGCCGGTCAACGTCAGCAGTTTCTCATCTACCACCTTCACTACAATTCCTCTGTTGATATTATCCCGATCCAGATTCACCTCCACGATCTCCACATCGTAGAACTCCGGCTCTCCGGTAACAGAACAAATGATCTGTGCCGGTCCCATTTCAATCTCTTGCTTAAGTGCGATCGGAATCGGTTCAAAGACCGATGCTTCTTCCACCTCTTCATCACATATCCCAAAAATACCTTCCTCTGTGTTTTCTGTGATCTCACCGATCACATTATCACTGTCATATTCGATATAACCTGTCAGCTCACCGGGACTGCCGTTTGATCCTCTGGTGATCCCTACAATCTCCGTCCTGTAGAGCGTTCCTTCCTCCAGATTCATCAGCAGAGAAGTATCCACATCGTTGATGCCATGTCCCAGCGCTCCGAAAGAACTGTCCGCATCCTCGTAAGTCATGGTTCCGATGCCCTGTGCGTTGTCCCTGATCCAGATCCCCATCTTCCACTCCTGATTCTGATTGGCCTCCGGCGTTACCATAATATCCGTCACTTCGCCATTCCGCTTGATCGACAGCACCATACTCTCTCCTTCGGATGCCTCCACCATTCCGATAAAGTGCTTTTTATTTTCGACCATCACATTATTTACCTGCAGAATATAGTCTCCCTTCTGCAGCGCATATTTTGCAGGCGACACTTTCTTTCCCTCACTGTTTTCGAACTCCCCGATTCCGACCACCAGTACTCCACTTGTTTTCACATAAATACCGATAGGGATTCCCGAAGGCGTGAGCAGTTTATCCTGAATCACCTCTACATCCACATTTTTATAAGGGATTACCCCGAAAAGTTTCAGGTCCATCTTATAAGTATCAATGGCATTCGCCTTGACTCTCACTTTATGTGTAAAATCTATCGGAATACTCTCCGTGTCATCGGCTCTATCTCCCGCCGCCTGTTTTGTCCCCTCTCCCTCCGTATGGTCCGGCAGGGAAGCGACCGGCGCCGCATCTTCTTCCTTTACACGATAAATCTTCCCCGATACCGGCACCTTGAAATCAAGTTCCTGTTCCACACCTGCACGGATCTTAATGGTTGACGGAATTTTATCCCAATAAGCCAGATATACCGCTATCGTAAGCGCAATCACTGCGGCAGCAAGTACTATATATAAGAAAGCCCTGTAGATTCTTTCCTGTTGCTTTGTCATATCGATCAATCGGTTCAATTTTCCACATCTCCCATCTTTTTTACGCACTTATACGGCAAACAGCATAATGCATGTACACCCAGCGCTTTTTCTCTTTCCATGGAAAAAGGACATACACCGAGCATGTCCTTTCTAGTATGTGAAAAATTTTCGATTTTAATTTAGTATTGTTTTGTTTTTCTTGCCAATTCTTTCATCTCTCTCGCATTGTTCATAACATTTTCAGTAATACTGGCGCTTCCGAGCATTCTGGCCACCTCTGCAATGCTCTCTTCCTCCTCCAGTTTCCTGATATCCGTAACGGAACGATTCTCTTCCACTTTCTTTTCGATGCAGAAATGCCGGTCCGCCATTGAAGCGATCTGCGGAAGGTGCGTAATGCATATGATCTGATGTCCTCTGCCAAGAATTCCCATTTTCTCCGACACTTTCCATGCCGTCTTACCGCTGATCCCCGTATCGATCTCATCAAAGATAAGGGTCTCAATCGCATCCTTATCCGCAAGCACTGTCTTAAGCGCCAGCATAATACGCGACAATTCACCACCGCTGGCTACCTGCGCCAAATCCCGCAGCTTTTCCCCGGCATTCGTGGAGATCAGAAAAGCTGCTTTGTCAAACCCATTTCCACTGATCAGATCCTGTGAAGACGTAACTTGGATCTCAAAAGCAACTTCCTGGAAATTCAGATCAATAAGCGCGTGTCTCATCTCCTCGGATAATTTATCGGCACAGCGGCGGCGAATATCAGATATCTCCGTACACACCGCAAGTGCTTCTTTCCTGAAAGCCTCTGCGCGTTTGGACAGTTCCAGACGATATGTGTCATAATCTCTGTACTTCTCCAGGATTCTCTCTGCGTTATCACGATATGACAGGATATCCTCTATTGTTTTCCCATATTTTGTTTTTAAATGATTAATCAAATTCAAACGCTTCTCCGTCTGATCAAAAAGTTCGCCGTCAAACTCCAATTCCGCCAGATAATCCGCCATGCCACGGTTACAATCATTCAGCAGGCTGTCTATATCCAGAAGCTGCTGTTCAAATTCTCTGAGTGCATCATCATAGCATGATACCGACTTCATCTCACGGAGCGCCCGCCCCGTATTAGTACCAATGCCGCCCTCCTCATAGCCGCAAAGCGCATGTGCCATGCTGACTGCATCCCGGATCTTCTGTCCATTTACGAGCTTCTGCTCAACCTCCTCATCCTCTCCCGGAACCAACGCCGCCTCTTCAATCTCCTGACACTCAAACTCCGCCAGCGCCACCTCTCTTTTTCTGGTCTCCTCATCCACCTCATTGCCGGACAGTTCCTCCACTGCCTTGCGGTATTGGATATAGATATCTCTCAAAGCTGCTTTGTGCGGCGTCAGCTCCTCCCCGGCATACGCATCCAATATTTCCAGCTGTTTGGCAGATTGCAGCAGCGACTGGTGCTCATGCTGCCCATGAATGTCGATCAGGATCTCCGCCAGCTGCTTCAACTGTCTGGCAGTCACCGTCTCCCCACACACTTTACAGACATTACGGTTTGGCATGATCCTGCGCTGCAAAATAATCTGTTCCTCCTCCACAGGCAAATCCAGTTCCTGTATGGCTCTCAGCTGCTGCGGCTGCTCTACCGTAAAGACCAGCTCCACCAACGCATACTCCGCTCCCGTCCGGATCAGCTCCCTGTCCGCCTTTGCTCCCAGCGCCAGATTAATGGATCCGATGATAATGGACTTGCCGGCTCCCGTTTCCCCGGTAAGGATATTCAGGCCTTCTCCGAAATCTACCTCGACCTCATCGATCAACGCCAGATTTTTCACATGTAAACTTTGTAACATTCTTTCACCTCTTATGTATTCTCTCCGGACATGTCTGCCGCTCAGCGACAGTCATCCCAATACATAATCACCAACGCTTCCCTGTACACTACCCTCACAGCCTGCCGGCCGATCCTGACATACATCACGTCGCTGTATCTTATTGTTCTATCATTCTTCTTAATTTATCCATGACCTGCGCCGCCTCATTTTCACTGCGCATCGCCATCATGATCGTATTGTCTCCTGCGATGCATCCTACGATCTCGTCCAGTTTCAATGCATCTACCGCCGCCGCCACCGCCATTGCCATGCCGGACACCGTCTTCATAATAAGCAGATTCTGCGCCAGATCCATGGACACATACCCTTCCCGCAGCACCCGGATAAATTTGTCACCCAGATGCACTTCTTCCCGCGTAAAAGCAATATACTTCTGTCTGCCGTTACCGCCGGAAATCTTCGATAATTTCAATTCCCTGATATCGCGGGACACCGTCGCCTGCGTTACCTGATATCCTTCTTCCCGCAGTCTGTCCGCCAGTTCTTCCTGCGTTTCAATTTCATATTGACCAATCAATTCAACAATTTTTTCATGTCTTCTCTTTTTCATAGATCACTGTCTCATCATTTACTCTAAATTTTGCAACCGTCATTCACTCATCTTTTTATGTAAAACAGTCAAAAAACTCTCCGTATTCAATTTCAAAATTCCTGTTGTTCTGTCCGCCCGGCAGACAACAATATAATCCCCTGTCCGTAACCTGACTTTACAGCTCCCGTCATAACTGACTTCCACCAGCTGTTCCCGGCCATCCTTTCCCTCCGGAATTTCAATCCTCACTGTATCATCGGGAGCCAGCACAATACTTCTTGTATGCAGAGTATGCGGACAGATCGGCGTCAGTAAAAGCAGATTTGCACTCGGCTCCACGATTGGTCCACCCGCCGACAGATTATAACCGGTAGATCCTGTCGGTGTCGCCACGATCATCCCATCAGCGCTGTAGCTGTTTAAAAACTGTCCGTTTACATAAATATGAAAATTTAAAACCTGTAAGGACCCACATCGGGACAGGACAATATCATTCAACGCAAAATTCTCCTGCGTCACTTCCCGACTCTGAACCTGCCCTACCAGCATCATCCGCTCTTCCCGCGTGAACTGATCTGCCAGCAGCTTATCAAGCGCCTCCTCTATGAAGGCAATTTCGACCTCCGCCAGATATCCCAGCGTACCAAGATTTATTCCCAGTAAAGGAATGTCTCTGTTCATCATAATTCGAGCCGCACGAAGCAGTGTACCATCGCCGCCCAAAACCAAAACACACTTTGCCTCATCCCAGCCGGCTGCTTTTTCATCACATCTCTCCGAGAATTGCTCCACATTCTCTACACAGGCAACATTCGCACCATGCATTTCCAAATACGAGATTATCTTCTGTGTATAGAAACTGTCCGGATCCTTCACTTTATTTGTGATCAGATAAAATTGTTTCATTTTGTCCGTTTCGCCTCATCCAAATCGCTGTGTGCGTCTGTCACTACGGAATTTATCATTTCCTTCATATCCCTGCCGTATGCCTTTCCGCTCTTCTTCTCCATAACTGCGCGAAGCATGTCTTCCGCCTCGGCCTCGGACAGACTGCACACTTCTTCCGGGATATCTGTTCTCTTCTCCAAATAGATCAGATATTCTATATTCCCCTCCGGTCCCTTGATCGGGGAATACGTAAGCCCCAAAACCTCAAACCCGATCAGATCCGCATAATCCGTCACTTTACATATCACTTCCTCATGCACTGCCGATTCCCTGACAACGCCCTTCCTGCCAACCTTCTCCCGGCCGGCTTCAAACTGAGGTTTGATCAGACAGACCATGTGTCCCTGCTCTTTCAGTAAATTACGTGCCGGAATCAGAATCTTGGTAAGAGAGATAAAAGATACATCCACGGAAGCAAAATCAATTTCCTGCCCGATATCCTCCCGGGCTACATAACGGAAATTCGTTTTTTCCATGCATACCACTCTCTTATCATTCCGCAGCTTCCACGCCAGCTGCCCATGTCCCACATCAACAGCATACACCCGGTCAGCTCCGTTTTGCAGCATGCAGTCCGTAAAGCCACCCGTAGAAGCCCCAATATCCATACAGACCGTATGCTCGAGCAGGATGGGAAACTGCTCCATCGCTTTCTCCAGTTTCAATCCGCCGCGGCTTACATATTTCAGATTGTTTCCCTTCACCTCTATATGAATTTTACTTTCATCAAACGTTGATCCGGCTTTATCTTCCCGCTGTCCGTCCACGAAAACATTTCCAGCCATCAGGATGGCCCTGGCTTTCTCTCTGGAAGGGGCAAGACCACGTTTCACAAGAATAACATCCAGTCTCTCTTTCATCTCTACCGCTGCGTCTCCTTCTTTGTCAGGCAGTCCGGCCTGTCCGGCCCAGTACCGCTCACATCAGCCGCGTCCGCCGGCCATGGACACATACCGCGTCATAATCTTCATCACGATGGAATCTGCATCAATCCCAATCTCACGCTTGAGCAGCTCCACGTTGCCATGCTCCACGTACTCGTCAGGTATCGCTATGTTGAGCACCTGTGAGGACTCACCGATCTCATCCACATATGCCCTGACCTTCTCGCCGTACCCGCCGCTGGCCACATTTTCTTCCATCGTTACGATCATTCTGTGTTCTCTGCATGCTTCCCGTATTGCCTGCTCATCAATCGGCTTCACAAAACGGGCATTCGTCAGTGAACAGGAATAACCTCTCTCTTTAAGCTGCTCCCGCACGTCCAGCGCAACCTTCACCATGCTGCCCACCGCAAAGAGGATGATATCCTCCTCTTCGTAGATTGCTTCACTCCTGCCGGCCTCAATAGGGACGCGGTTATCCCGCAGCCCGTCAAATGCCTCGCCCCGCGGATAGCGGATCGCCATCGGCCGCCCGGCCGCAAGGGCAAATTTCATCATATCGGAAAGCTCCCATTTATTCTTTGGGGCCATGATCTGCATATTCGGTATGGAAGACAGGTACGACAGATCAAAGATCCCCTGATGCGTCTCCCCGTCGCTGCCCACCAGTCCCGCCCTGTCAACGGCAAAAATAACCGGCAGATTCTGCAGACAGACGTCATGCAGGATCTGGTCATAAGCCCGCTGCAGGAAGGAGGAATAAATCGCCACGATAGGCTTAAGCCCTCCGGCCGCCAGCCCGGCGGCAAAGGTCACGGCATGTTCCTCCGCGATCCCCACGTCAAAAAACCGGTCCGGATACATATTCCGGAAGCGTTTCAGCCCGGTGCCGTCCGGCATGGCCGCCGTAATCGCCACCACCTGCTCTTCCCGCTGTCCCAGCTTACACATGACCGTAGAGAAAATATCCGTGTAATTCGCCTTATTGTGGGGCTTACTCGGAATACCGGTCTCGATGTCAAAAGGCTCGGCTCCATGAAATCTGGCCGGATGCCGCTCCGCCGGCGCATACCCCTTGCCCTTCTGTGTGATCACATGCAAAAGCACGGCGCCCCTGATCTTCCTGGCCTCTCCCAGAAGACGAACCATCGCCGGAATGTTATGACCGTCCACCGGTCCCAGATATGTGATGCCCATATCCTCGAAGAACATCCCCGGCACGACCAGATGCTTAAAGCTGCTCTTGGCACGTCTGATCTGGCTCACCACCTTATCGCCGTAGGACTTGCCCAGAAGAGACTTATAGACACCCTCTTTCAGATCCAGATACATGTCCGCCGTTCTGATGTTATTCAGATATTTGGATACCCCGCCCACATTTTCCGAGATGGACATATTGTTGTCATTTAAGACCACAATAAAATTGGTCTCCAGACGGGAAGCGTTGTTGAGCGCTTCATATGCCATACCTCCGGTCAGCGATCCGTCCCCGATCACGGATACAATGGTATTCCGGCCGCCCTGGATGTCTCTGGCCTTGACCATCCCCAGCCCCGCAGAGATGGATGTCGAGCTGTGGCCCGTGTCAAAGCAGTCGCACTCGCTCTCCTTGCGCTTCGGAAAACCGCTCATGCCGCCGAACTTGCGCAGATTGACGAAGCCGTCCCTGCGTCCCGTCAATATCTTGTGGGTGTACGACTGATGCCCCACATCCCAGATGATCTTATCCTCCGGCAGATTCAGGAAAAGATGCAGCGCCATGGTCAGTTCCACAGCCCCCAGATTCGAACCCAGATGACCGCCCGTCTCACTGATGGAACGGATCAAAAATTCCCTGATCTCCTGCGCCAGTACGCCATAATCGCTCTCCGCGATCTGCTTAATGTCATTCGCCTGTTCAATTTTCTCTAAAAGCATGCTAAACCTCCACCCGGGCATTTCCTTCGCATTTCTATTTTTGTCTGTAGATCAACTGCCGCACCAACTCCTCCAGAAACAGATTCCTGCGTGGAAAAGAGGCCAGGATCTCCACCGCTTCCGCGGACAGCTTCTCCACCTGTCTTCTGGATTCCTCCAGACCGTGCATCCCTACATACGTCAGCTTGTGGTTCTTCTCGTCGCTGCCCACCTGCTTACCGAGCACTTCCAGAGAACCGGTCACATCCAGAATGTCATCCTGAATCTGGAACGCAAGTCCGATATTGCAGGCACATCGCTCCAGCGCGCCGATCTCCTCCTGTGAAGCCCCCGCCAGCGCCGCACCGATCGTCATAGCCGCTTGGATGAGCGCCGCCGTCTTATGCTCATGAATATAGAGCAGCAGCTCCTCCGTCACATCCGTCCCCGGCTTCTCCGCCTCCAGATCCGCGCACTGCCCGCCGATCATCCCGTCGATACCGGCCCTGTCGGCCAGAATCTTCATGGACGCCGCTACCCTGCGCATCTCATCCGCCGTCTTCGCCTTGTCGAAAGCGCGCACCGCCGTCTCAAAGGCATAATTGAGCAGACCGTCTCCTGCCAGCACCGCCATGCCCTCTCCGTAGACGACATGCGTCGTCTTGCGGCCTCTGCGGTACTCGTCGTTGTCCATCGCCGGCAGGTCGTCATGTAC
>OFFQ01001574.1_pt1 | contig 12996 bp, 15 predicted proteins | sample 1521411 | NCBI WGS metagenome assembly OFFQ01 (sample SAMEA3504110, study PRJEB24116) | mouse gut metagenome | biome: mouse gut; feature: mouse-associated habitat; material: faeces | place: Denmark | collected 2011 | reverse complement strand
GCTGTACAAGGCGTTTTTAGGGGCGGGGGTGAATCTGCCCAGGCATAAGAACATGATTATCACCGTGAAGGACGCGGACAAGGGAGAGGCCATTGAGATAGGAAGACGCTTCGCGAAGCTGGGCTATACCATCTATGCCACCAGGAGCACGGCCGCGGCCCTGAACGAGGCCGGGGTTAAGGCCAGGAAGGTGAACAAGATTTCCCAGGAATCGCCCACGGTGATGGACTTGATTCTGGGGCACCGCATCGACCTGGTAATCGACACCCCCACCCAGGGGCGGGACAAGTCCCGGGACGGCTTCCTGATCCGCCGGACGGCCATCGAGACAGGCGTCAACTGCCTGACCTCCCTGGACACTGCCAGGGCTCTGGTGACAAGTCTGGAGAACGCGGGACAGGAGCTGACGCTGGTGGATGTGGCGCGGCTGTGAATGATGCCCGACTGTGATTGATGTGGGGGGTCATTAATGTTTGCCATAGGAAGCTTTTTCCATCGGGAATATGCGGCAAGCTTGAACGCAGGAGTATATGGCCATGGAAGATTGACGCATGGCGAATCCAGTGGCCGGGATTTCGAGGAAGGTTCCGTATCATGAGGGGCAGGGGGGCAGGAAGGAAAAGCAAGCCAAGGGAGAATAAAAGATGAGCATGACCAATGCACCTAAAATATTGAAGAATCGGGTATTTCTGTACCTGACGGAGTTTTTCGCCGGCATGTCCGTGATGGCGGTGGAGCTGGGGGCCAGCAGGCTGCTTGCCCCCTATTTCAGCTCCTCCCAGATTGTGTGGACAATCATCATCGGCACCATCATGATCGCCATGGCGCTGGGGAACATCTACGGCGGGCGCAGCGCGGACAAGAATCCGGACCCGGGGAAGCTCTACACAAGGATGCTGATAGCGGCAGTGTGGATTGCGGCCATCCCCGTGGTGGGGAAGTACATCATACTGGGGATTTCGGCGCTGCTGATCTTCTCCGTGAGCGCAAATTTCCTCATCGTGGCGGCCTTTGCGGCCTGTATGGCAGTCTTTGTGTTCCCGCTGTTTTTGCTGGGCACGGTGACGCCCTCTCTGGCGAAATATACGGTGGGCAATCTGGAGGAGAGCGGGAAAGTGGTGGGGAACCTGGGGGCCTTCAACACCATCGGCAGCATCATAGGCACCTTTGTGCCCACCTTCGTCACCATCCCTTCCGTGGGGACCTCCGTCACCTTCCTGATCTTTGCAGGGATACTGCTGGCTCTGGCCATTGCCTACTTTGCCAGCGCGGCGGGAAAGAAGGGCATCCGGGGGATGGGAAGGGCTGCGGCTGCCCTTCTGTGCTATCTGCTGTGCTGCGCGCTGGGGCATTCCAACAGCTTCGCCTTCTGGGAGAGCAACCTGGCCTACGAGGGGGAGTCGGTCTACAATTATCTCCAGGTGAAGGAAAATGACAGGAGCGTCATACTTTCCACCAACGTGCTCTTCGGAGTCCAGTCCATCTATATGAAGGACCAGGGGCTCACGGGCATGTATTACGATTATGCCATGGCGGCGCCGCTGATGGTGGAGGGAAAGGAGCCGGAGGACTGCAGGGTATTGATCCTGGGCATGGGCACCGGTACATATGCCACACAGTGCAGGAAATACTATGGAGACATGGAGATTGAGGGCGTGGAGATCGACGAGAAGATTACGGCCCTCTCCCGGGAGTATTTCCACCTGCCGGAGGATGTGCCCGTGACCACCTATGACGGCAGGGCCTTCCTGAACGCAGTGGAGGAAAAATATGACGTGATTATGGTGGACGCCTATCAGGACATCACCATTCCCTTCCAGATGTCATCGACGGAATTCTTCACGCTGGTGAAGGAGCATCTGGCGGAGGACGGCGTCATGGTGGTGAACATGAACATGCGGGGCAGCGGCGAGGGCAATATCAACCAGTATCTGGCGGATACCATTTCCTCCGTGTTTGGGGAGGTCTGTACGGTGGAAGTGAGCGGCTCCACCAACCGGGAGCTCTTCGCTTCGGACAATAAGGCCATGGTGGAGAGTTTCCAGGCAAAGCGCCGGGCGCTGGAGGATGAGGCGCTGTACGCCATGATGGAGCGGACGGCAGAGCATCTGGCGGAGTATCAGGCAGGCGGCTATATCCTGACGGATGACAAGGCTCCGGTGGAGCTGCTGGGGATGCAGGTGATTGACGGGCTCATCGGGGATGAGGTGGCCTATTATAAGCGGATATATGAGGAAGAGGGGCTTCAGGGATTGTTGCGGTCGTTTTAAGAAAGCTGTCTTAAGGAATTGTCAGCCCGATGTGGCCTGTACCGGCAGGACCTGTGGGTGTACTATTCCGGAGGATAACGGCGTACAGGCCACGGGGTTCTTATGTAAAAGTTGAATTTACAGGCGAATGAGCCAGAGTCATTGCGGGACGGTCAGATATTGCCGACATGCATGGCTTTGCCCTGTTCGAAAGCGTCAAGCCAGCTTTTGCAGTTTTTCCGAGTGGCTCATCACCACTTTTTTGAGCAGGTCTACGTCTTCGCAGACGGACTCCATTTTGTCCCCGTAATCCTGGTATCGCCTGAAGGTAGCCGTATAGCAGGACTCGATGTTGTCCAGCCTGGGCATGATGACATTCTCCTGATTCAACTGCAGCAGGCGGACCCGTGCGTCCAGGCTCTGGATTTCGGCATAAAGCTCGTCCCTTACGGCCTGGATTTCAGCGTGCAGTTCATCCCTTACGGCCTGGATTTCGGCGTGCAGCTCATCTCTCACAGCCTGGATTTCGGCGTGCAGGTCGTCCCTCACAGCCCGGATCTCAAGGCGCAGCTCGCTTTTCACAGCCTGAATTTCCGTGTGCAGTTCATTCTTTACGGCCTGAATCTCAGCGTGCAGTTCATCTCTCACAGCCCGAATCTCTTCATGCAGCTCGTTCTTCAGGGACTGCATCTCTGCTTTCAGCTTTACATCCAGCAGATCGGATATGGCAAGTAGCAGTTCATTGTTCGTCATGGCTTTCACCTCCTTAAAAAATATCCTTACCCGGCCGTTCCCTGCCCCGGGTAAGGAGACTTGAATGCGGCGCACAAGACGTGCCTTTTATCAGAAGCGAAAAGCATGCTTCTGATAAGACATATTATAACAGATTGGACGAAAATTGTCAGCATGGAATCCGAAAATGGAACTCAAATTCCTTCAATCTTCGATGGCCGCCTTCCTGCTGTTGATTTTCCGGAAGATTTCCATGTCCATCTTGGGCTTCCTGTCATAGGTATACAGCCCGTTGACCTCCTGCTCCACATCGTAAAGCTGGGTATAGCAGAAGCCGAACATGTGGGGATTGTCCAGCAGGGCATCCGTCAGGCCACGATAGCGGGCGATGTATTCTTCCTCTGTCTTCGGCCCGTCCCCGTAGCCCCAGCTGTCCGCCAGGCTCCCTTCCACGTCCCATTTGATTCCGCCGTACTCGCTGATGAACACGGGAATGCCCGGCACAGGAGTCTGCCTGTCCGCCATGCGGTCCGTCAGGGGGCCTCCCTTTGCGAATTCCTCATAGGTGGCGGCGAACACGGCCGGATCCTGCTCATAGTCGTGCATGTCGTAGATGTCCGTCACCACATGGTAGTTGCCGCTGGTGTCGATGCAGGGCCTGGTGGTGTCGAAAAGCTTCGTCATCCGGTAGACCATGGCCAGCAGATCATTGTCCTGCCTGCGCCCCTCGTAGTCCCAGGTCTCGTTGAAGGGGCACCAGCCCACGATGGCGGGATGGTTGAAGTCCCGGTCCAGGGCCTCCATCCACTCCGGCAGGAAGCATTTCAGACCATCTGGCCTGCTGAGATCCAGTCCCCAGTTTCCCTGCTCCCCCCACACCAGATAACCCATCCGGTCGCAGTGGTAGAGGAAACGCTCCTCGAATATCTTCTGGTGGAGCCTGGCGCCGTTGAAGCCCGCCTCCATGGAAAGCCGGATGTCCCGCTGCAGCGCCTGGTCGGAAGGGGCCGTGTAGATGCCGTCCGGATAGAAGCCCTGGTCCAGCACCAGCCTCTGGAACACGGATTTGCCGTTGATCAGGACGCGCTCCCCCTCCAGACGGATCTCCCGCATGCCGAAATAGCTGCTTACGCTGTCCTCCCCGAAGGAGAGCTTCAGGTCGTAGAGGCGTCCGGCGCCGGTCTCCCAGAGATGCAGCTCGGAGAGGGGGATGTCGAGGGTGGCGTTCCCGGCCGTTGCTTTTGCCTGGGCCTGTCCGCAGATTTTTCCTTCATAGGAGGCCTCCGCAGAGAGGATTCCCTCCCCCACGGTGACGGCGCGGACGGTGACGGAACTCTCCGCGATATTGGGGTAATAGTATAATTTTTCGATATATGCCTTCGGCAGGAACTCCAGCCACACGGTCTGCCAGATTCCCGTGGTGCGGGTGTAGTCGCAGCCCTGGGAATGGAAGAGGCCGCTCTGTTTCCCCTTGCACTGTCTGCCGCTGCGGGTGTCGTCCCTGGCGTAGAGGGTCAGGGTGTTCACGCCCTCTTTGGCGTATTTGGTGATGTCGAAGCTAAAGGACACATATCCGCCCCTGTGGGTTCCGGCCTCCTGACCGTTCACCCAGAGACGGCACTCGTAATCCACCGCCCCGAAGTGCAGGCGAACATGTCCCTCCAGCTGCTCTTTGGTCAGCTCCACCTTTTTCTGATACCATACCGCCGGTATGAAATCCTTGTACCCGATGCCGCTCAGGTCGCTCTCCGGACAGAACGGAACCTGGATCTTCCTGTCCAGCCCGTCCCTTTCATAAAACCTGCGCTCCACGCCGCTGCAGCCGAAGTCAAAGGCGAAATCCCACTCGCCGTTGAGGTTCTGCCAGTTCTCCCGCTGCATCTGGGGCTTTGGATGCTCTGTTCTCGCCGCTTGTGCCATTGCAAGACCCTCCTGTCTTCTTCTCGTTTTCTGCATATGCTTCCTGCATATGTCCTGTATGCCGTTTTCCGGGACAGATATAGTATAGTCGCATCCGGTCTCCTTTTCCATGGAAATTAGTTGCGTAAATGTACAAAATAGTGCTATGGCTATTCCATTTCGGGACCGGAGGATGTATAATAGGAGGAAAACCAGATAAAAGGCGCCGCCGGAACCAGGAGAGATATCATGCCAGACACACAGCCGGTCTTCCGACAGGGAAGAGGAGAAGAATATGCCGTCTATACAGGACAGGTATCGGCCAGCTTCGCGCCCGGCCTGGCGGGCATTACCTACCCTGACCCGCTGTATGAAATATACCGTCCCCGGGGGGATCATTATGTCTTTGAATATGTCATCTCCGGGACGGGCCATGTCCGTCAGGATGGGGAAAGCGTCACTGTGGCGGCGGGGGACGCCTACATCCTGCAGCCGGGAAGATGCCATCACTATTATTCGGACACGGAGGATCCCTGGACGAAGATATGGTTCAATGTGGGCGGGAGCCTGGTGAGGCATCTGCTTTCCGACTACCGGCTGGAGAATGTGCTGAAGATCCCGGCCTTCGCCGACAGCAGCCATCTCTTTGCCATTTTCCACGCCATAGAGAAGGAACCGGTTCGTTCAGGGGGTGAGCTGGCGCTGCTCCTGCACAGGCATGTCCAGGCCCTCTCCGGCTTTCTGGGCAGCGAAGCCTGCGGCCAGTCCCGGGCGCTTGCCATGAAGAATTTCATAGAACAGAACGCGTCGCGGCCCCTTACCATCGACGACATCGCGGGCTGCGTCCCACTGTCCCGCTCCAGGGCCATCCATCTTTTCCGGGAGGCCTATGGCATGACGCCTTATCGCTACTATCTGTCGCTGCGGCTTGCGCTTTCCCAGTCGCTGCTGGAGCGCACGGCCATGCCCATACAGGAGATCGCGAACCGCCTGGGTTTCATGGATTATCGCCATTTTTCCGGATTTTTCAGAAAAGAGACAGGCGTTTCGCCCTCCTGTTACAGGAAGGGGCATGGCAGACCGGCCGAGCCTGGCAGGGAGGATTCGGGGAGCCTGTGAGATGCAGGGATGTGGAGGCGGCACTGCGGGATGGCAGGGGCAGGAAGCCGGGAAGATTTTTGAATAAAAGGGATAAATTTACATATACTTTCCACAGAACCGTAAATGTTCCGGCAGGGATTTCTCCCTCCGGGCCTGAAAAAAGCCTTGACGGCAGACTGAGAGGTAACTGATTTATGAAAGCTGAAGTATATCCTTTTGTGGCGCGTCCCCTGCCCTATGAATATGATGCGCTGGTTCCTGTGCTGGATGCGGAGACATTGACCTTCCATCATGACAAGCACTACAAGACCTATGTGGACAACCTGAACAGCGCGCTGTCGGATTATCCGGAGCTGCAGAAGAAAAGCCTGACGGAGCTGCTGACCGATATCAGCACGCTTCCGGGGGCCGTACAGACGGCGGTGCGCAATAACGGCGGCGGGGTCTATAATCACGAGCTGTATTTCGACTCCATGCGGGAGCCTGCGGGACAGGAGCCCGATGGAGCGCTGGCGGAGGCCATAGAGCGGGACTTCGGCTCCTACAGGCAGTGGAAGGAGCAGATGAAGCCGGCGGCAGTGAGCAAGTTCGGTTCCGGCTGGGCCTGGCTTGTGGCGGACAAGGACGGCAGGCTGTCCATCGTGCAGACATCCAACCAGGACGTGCCGGATCTGGAGGATTATGTGCCGATTCTGCTGGTGGATGTGTGGGAACATGCCTATTATCTCCAGTACCAGAACCGCAGGGCCGATTATGTGGAGAGCTGGTTCGGGCTGATCAACTGGCGCAAGGCCGGGAAGCGGTATGAGGACTGTGTGGGAGGAGCGAATTCCTGACCGGATGCCGGAAAAGGCCTTTCCGGTAGGAACAGACAGGCCGGGGACATTTGTGAAGGAAAACGGGATTGGAGAGAGGACGGAAGAGAAAGGGCAACGGAGATGAACCAGGTGAACTATCAGAGAGAACTGGAGAAAATCATTGACGGATTGCAGGGTGCAGAGGGCTTTTCTGCGCCCTCGCTGTTCCTGCACAGTTGCTGTGCCCCCTGCAGCAGCTATGTGCTGGAGTATCTCAGGCGGTATTTCCGGATAACCGTGTTCTACTTCAATCCGAACATCTCCGATGTGTCGGAATACCAAAAGCGGGTGGAGGAACAGAAGCGGCTGATCGCGGCCTATAATGAGGAGAGGGGCGGGACGGCTACCGGAGGCGAAATGCCCAGGGAAAAAAGCCCGGTATATGAGGGCGAGAGCTTCCTCGGCCATCCGATTGACCTGGTGGAGGGGGACTATGAGCCCGGGCGCTTTTTTGAGATGGCGAAGGGGCTGGAGGGCTGCCCGGAGGGCGGGGAGCGGTGCCTCCGGTGCTTTGACCTGCGGCTGCGGGAGACGGCGGGACGGGGGGCGGAGGGCGGCTTCGACTATTTCGCCACCACGCTGACCATCAGCCCGTTGAAAAATGCACGGAAAATCAATGAAATCGGACAGGCGCTGGCACAGGAATACGGGATTGCCTGGCTGCCCTCTGATTTCAAGAAAAGGGACGGCTATAAGCGCTCCGTCGAGCTGTCAGCCCGATACGGCCTGTACCGGCAGGACTACTGTGGCTGTACATATTCCAAGGCTTCCCGGCAGGGCTGAAAGCAACGAAAAAGGGGAGCCGGCGGAGCATGGCTGTGGAGTGTCATGTGCGGGGGAGCGGTTGTGTCAGTCCAATATGGCCTATGCCGGCATGCAGGTAGTAAAACCGTTTATCTGTTGTGGGAGGGAAACGGGACACAGGCCATAGATGGATTCTTATGTAGGAAATGATTTGATGCAATCGTGACGATTGCCTGAAAATGCGAATGATGATTCAGGGAATATAGGGTTCGGGCCTCTGTCCGTCAGGCCAGCTTCTGGAGCTTCTCGGAATGGTGGGTGACCACGGTCTTGAGCAGCTCCACATCCTCAAAGACGGAATCCATCTTGTCGGCGTAGGTCCTGTAGCGGTTGAACGTGTCGGAGTAACAGGACTCGATTGTGTCCAGCCGGGGCAGGATGATGTTCTCCTGGCAGAGCTTGATCTGACGGATTTCGTTCTGCATTATCAGCATATTGCTCTTTATGGAGGCGATTTCGCCTTTCATGCCTGCGATTTCGTTCCTAATGTCTGCGATTTCGCCTTTCATGTCTGCGATTTCGCCCTTCATGTCCGCAATATCGTCCTTCATCGTCTGTAACTCATTTTTTATCGGTTGTAGTTCGGCTTTCAGCTTTTTGTCCAGCATGCCTGACAGAGCCAGCAGCAACTCATTGTCTGTCATAAAAATGCACCTCCTTTAAAATGATAGATACAGTCATCCAAAACGGAAACCAATCCGGCCGTTCCCTGCCCCGGATGAGATTATTATAGCAGACGGAGGGCATAAAGTCACCCTTTATTTTCCAGGAATCGACAATTTTTTTAGGCCTGGCCCAAGGAAAAAATAATTGTCTATTTTTATGATATATGACATAATGGTGTCATAGTTTGCCTGCTATACTGAAAAAAGAGCGCAAGGGGTGTAAAGATGAAGATTGACCGACTTATGGGGCTTGTGGTCTATTTGCTGAAGCATGGCCGGACGTCCGCGCAGAAACTGGCCGAGGAGTTTGAGGTTTCTTCCAGGACAATCATGCGGGATTTAGAATCCCTGGATCAGGCGGGCATCCCGATTCAGGCCTTTTATGGGGTGGATGGAGGCTACCAGATTATGGACAGCTATGTACTGGAGAAGCAGGCTGTCACACGAAATGAGTATGACTGGCTTGTGACAGCCCTGAAAGGGATGGCCAGCGCGTACGCCAGCAAAAGCCTGGAGCGGGCGCTGGCGAAGATAGAGGGCCTGAACGAAAGGGGAAACAATGCGGTTTCCGTGGATCTGAGCGTGGCAGCGGAAGATGAGGAAATCAAGGGGCTGCTGAAGTTGCTGGAAGACGCAATCGGAAAAAAGCGCGTCGTCCGGTTTCTGTATACGAACAGCCATGAGGAACGGAAGGAGATGCAGGTGGAACCGGTCTGCCTCCAGTATAAATGGTATAACTGGTATCTGATTGGATATCACGAAAAGCATCAGGATTATTGCATGTTCAAGCTAATCCGCATGGAGGATTTGCGTGAAACAGATATCAGATATACGAGAGACCATGATGTTTCGGAGATAAAGTCCAGCGGCAGCAGGGAAAAAATCATGTATGTCAGGCTGTACGGAAAAGCGTGCGTGAGAGCGAAGTGCCGGGAATATCTGAATGGGCGGATTGTACAGGAATTTGAAAATGGTGATTTTATGTTTTGTTTCTCTGCACCGGAACATGAGACATTCTGGTATGGGGCGATTCTTTCTTTCGGAAATCATGTACGGATAATCGAACCGCCGGAACTGAAAGAGCGCATTTTGAAAACCTGTAGAGAGATTCAGGCGGAATATGGAAGTTCTTGAAAATATTATAAAAAAGGAGTGTAGGAGCATGAAAGAGATCAAAAGGTATGAAGTGAACGAGGAGTGGGCGCATTCCGGGATTGTCCAGGCGGGGGACTATTGTTTCCTGAATTATTGTGTACGTAATATCGACGGCCCGATTGAGCAGCAAGTCAGGGAAGCTTTTGACGTGATGGAAGAGCGGCTGGCGCTGGTGGGGCTGACCCTGGAACATGTGGTACAGATGAACTGCCTGTTCAAGAATATCTGGGATATCCCGGTGATGGAACAAGTGGTCAAAGAGAGGTTCCATGGCAAGTATCCCGCGCGCAAGTCCATTCAGACCGAGTTTGCTGATCCCGGCAATCTGCTGTTCCAGGTGGATGCCATTGCGTATTCGGGGAAATGATGGGAAGGTCAACGGCACTTTTCCCTGAAGCTGGCAGGCCGGTCATGAGGAAAAGGAGGCTATTTGCAATTTTTTGCATTTTCATGATGATTTTTTTGAAAAGATGTTTTATCATAGACATAGACAGCGCAGAGATCTGGTTCCGGTGAAAAAGCGTGACCCGGAGGAGCATGTGACCTGTCTGGCGGAATCCCTCACAGCATTTATCAATTCGCTGACCGAGGACGAGGATGACGGGGACGATTCGGAGGACGATGACTTCAACGAGGAATAGATTATTACAGGACGAAAATGAATACTATGGAGGGAACGCGGATGGAGCAAAGGATTCTTGGATTTATGCGGGAAAATGGCATTGCCGTTTTGGGGGCGTGGCGGACAATCTGCAAAAAGCCTATGATTATTTCCAGAAAGCTGCAAGATATCGCAGCCGGGCCGCGGAAAACGCGCTGAACAGCAAGATTGGATATGAAGTTTTACGATAGGATATTGATATAACGAGGAGGACAGATTGAGATGCGGGATTGCAAAGTGAGGATAAAAGCTGCCATGAAAAAGGTGAAAGACCGTTTTTCAGAGTACGAGGATATGGAGTTTGAAGAAAGGGGCGAATGGGTGCTGGCGGAGGATTTCTCCGGCACGCAGCTTTTTGGCTGGGAGATCTCGGACTGGGTGGAACTGGCCGGAGAGGATGAACTGATCTACGCCTATTATGACGAGGACATGAACGCGGAGTTTGTCCATATCAGGGGCGGCGTCTGTCTGCGGGCGTACACCCAGTACGACGGCGAAGTGGACATCGACGAGGGAGAGGATCCGGAAGCCGCTGTCTCGGGGTGGTCCGATGTGGCAGATTACATGGATGAACATATGATTTGACTTCCCGCATAAAACCATTTAGACCGTGAATCACGACACGACCAATGAACTGTAATCTTAAGGATTTGTTTATGGAAATGCAAAAGGGGTTGTGGTAGAATCAATAAATGAAAAAAGGAAAAGGCGGTCTTGTGGGATATGATGAAAAGTGCGAAAAAACGTATAAAAATTACCTGTTCATGCGCAATAATGGTTTTACTGTTTTGTTCTGCCTGCGGCAATGCAGAAATGCCGTTTACGGCGGCAGAGGAGAAGCAGGGAAGCAGCCAGGCGGGCGACGAAGCGATGGGTGAAGAAACTCCAGGCGACGGAACGCCGGGTGACGAAGTTCCGGGGAATCAAAATACAGATGCTGCGCTCCGGAATAAACTGACATATTCAAATTTAGACAGTGAATCATCTATGGATGAAGTGCGGGATATCCTGACGAAAGCCGGTATTCAGGCAGATTATGTGGATGCTGTATTGAGCTGGGCGACAGACTATAATGACAGTATGAGGGAATGTCCGTCTTTTTCATTGGTGGGGGATTTTATGACAATAGACGGAATGACAGTTGATTATGGGGATTATCCTGCCATGTCCACACAATGGTATAAGCGCAATAATCGAAATTATCACGATGTTGTCTGCAGGATTGTGGCTTATGAGTTGAGCCAGGACAATATCTCGATAGGGAACGTGATCAAAGAAGAGGATTTTGATTGTTGGGACGAGAATACGGCATGGCTTTATACTGACGGCGATATCCTTTTCGGGCGGGAAGCCGTGGAGGGCGAGCATAAAGCGTATGTGCCTTTTCCGCTGATTGACTGGAGCAAGGATATGCAGGCAGAATATTTTACCCTGTTTGACCCGATTGGCATTACAGAGCAATGCAGTGAGCAGGAAATGTTTCAGGCCATTTTGGAAAAGTGGAATGGGCAGGAGATTTCATTCAAGGAAAGCGCATTTTCTTTGATTACTTTTTGGACGCAAAGCGGTGACAGGATATGCGCTTCCCATGCTGCTGTTTTGATTGAAATGGATAATGGGTATCTGCTGTTTGAAAAAACGAATCCGGAATCTCCCTATGCGGCAACAAAATTTTCTTCTACCGATGAAGTGAAGCAATATTTATATCGCATGATGGAATTGGACTACGCAAGATATGATGACCAAGTTGGGACTTATGTTATTTTGCGGAATGACAGGTTGCTTTAACTTTCAGAATCCGTCTCGGGATTGGCTTATACTGCTTAACGATTTCGCTTGCCGTGAAACCAGACTGCATAACGCTGACTGGTTCATTCGCATGATTACATTAGGCAGTATTCAGCGTTATGCAGTATAAGATTTCAAGATAAGGGTTTGCAGACCCTGATCACGCAGTTTGAAGTGCCTCCCCGGTACTGGAGCCGGAATAATCCGACAGTAATTCAAGCATAAATCCTCCAAATGAAAGTAAACTCAGCCATAAATATTTTGTCCATTTTACTTCTTTAACCATGATCCGCTCCTTATGAAATTATATAGCTTTTCCTCATTTTACCAACATTGTAATTCATAATTTTTCTTCCGAAATGAACATACATAAAGTCTTTCATTTTACACCAATGCTGTGTATAATGCTCAAAAAACTTATCGGGATTTGGGAAAACGCCCAAATCGGACACAATAGCAGCACTCTGAATATAAGTGTTATTTTCATTCCAATCAACGGAAATCTTTTGAAAGTCTTTTGTCGCAATGGCAAATTTCATAAATTCGCCTTGAACATGAGAGTATTTTGCTTTAACGGCTTCAAGATATAGATTGTCTGTAATAACTCCTTCTAAAGCAAGCCATTGACCTTTATAATAAACTTCTGCCCAGGTATGTACAATTTTATCTGGTGCAAGTGCCGCAATGATACCTGTGGTTGCTCCATACTGAAAATCTTTTGATACTTCAAAGCCATGAATACGGCACGGAATATTTACACCCCTTAGCAATGTCATTAACAGTGTTGCTTTTGTATTGCACTGCCCGTATCCGTCCATTAATACCTGTTCTGCAGTTAATGTATCGTTACGGTTATAGCCAAAAGGTACTTCATTTTGCACAAATCCATAAACAGCTTTAATTTTTTCATATTCATTCAACTTTCCCCATCGCTTTTCGTTGATGAGTTTCTGTATGCCAGCAGACTGATAATTCAGCATTTTGGTTTCTTCAAGAAATTGCATATCCATAATGAAACCTCCTGTTTGTCTGGTTTAATTATATCAGTTCACTTCTTCTGTAACTTTCAAAAAAACGCTATTCTT
>OFFQ01001573.1_pt1 | contig 12997 bp, 10 predicted proteins | sample 1521411 | NCBI WGS metagenome assembly OFFQ01 (sample SAMEA3504110, study PRJEB24116) | mouse gut metagenome | biome: mouse gut; feature: mouse-associated habitat; material: faeces | place: Denmark | collected 2011 | reverse complement strand
TTAATATTCATCTATCTATCTATCTATCTATCTATCTATCTATCTATCTATTCATTTTTTATTGAATTTAGTTTTGGTTTTTCCCAGACTTGGTGTCTCCCGGCTTAACCCTGAGACGGTTGCTCTCGCACGCCACCCGATGGCGACAGGTTGTCACTGCAATGCTCCCTCTCGCTTTTTTGTTTTTTTGGTTTTTTGGTTTTTTTCGAGACTGGGTTTCTCTGTGTACACCAGGCTGGCCTCAAACTCAGATGTCCGCCTGCCTCTGCCTCCCGAGAGCTGGGATGAAAGGCGTGGGTCACCACCGCCCAGCTGAGGTTTTTTTCTGATTGGCTATCACAGCTGAGTGGGCAGAGCCGGTGATTGACAGGGGGATTGAGGGCGTGGTTACATAACCATGTCATCCCCCTGCCTCAGCTCCTTCCTTACTCAAGGGAATCCCCTTGCCTCAGGGTGACCAAAGCTGAGTGATAGGGCTGGCCCAAGTACAAGGGCTTCTGCCCTGGCAGCACCCTGGCAGGTGACATGAACAGGAGGTCTAAACAGGTGTTTGGTGCCTGTCTATTTGCAATAGCTGTGGTCCTCTAACCTGTGCCTGTGAGCCACCAAGAGTGAACGGAAACTAGAAGCATTGCCACCAACAACTGGAGCAGTGACCACACTGAAGTTTCTCTGGCGAGGGGAAAGGGGAGTCAGGAGGAAAAAAAAAAAAAGGCAAGTGAGCAAGCAAGCCAGCAAGCACAGGAGCACACTCTCGTGGAGGCCCACACCCTCCCTGTGCCTACCCAAGATGTGTCAGTCAGAGAAGCATCCAGGACCGGAGCTCCAAGCAGCAGAGAAATGGTGAGATGCTGCCCATGAGACCTAACCCTCAATGTACCCCGGCATAATTTCAGGAGGGTCAGACACCAAGTCCAGTGGCCTCAGGGGGGAGGGAGTGGCTAAAGGGGTCTGGAGAGGGAGTCCTCTGTGCCCCGAGTAGGAGACTCACTTCAGGTACCCATGGCTCTGGCTGGGGGAATGGGGTAAGGCAGGGGAAGCAGTGGGCTTCTATCCTGTGTCTTGGTCTTTGGCAAGGGCACCGAGGCCCCCTTTTTCCTCCCTAGATCCCTGCTTCCTCTACCAGATCCTCCCCCAAGCTCTTCTGGACTGGCATCCGCTCTTCTGCAGTGACTTGGGAAGGGCAGCCCACAGGAGAATGCTGATTTGTCTTTGCTTGGTCCCTGCCACCTCCTCTTGTTTTTTAGAGACATACTGGGGTCCTGTGGAAGAGAAAGGAGGAGAGCAGGACAGTTGGTGTGCTGTGGTCTTAGCCTGTGCCGCTCACCAGTTCTCTGTTGCAATCCCCTTTTGTTCTTTGCTTTGCTCAGTTTCTAGGAGACACAGGACTCAGCTTCTCTTGAGCAAGGCTCAGATGGCAGCCTTAGCTTGTTTAATCAACTGTGCTTTTTCAAACATCCTAGAGTGGGTTGCAGTAGAGTCTCATGATGCCCACTGTGTGACAGACAACTTAGTTGCATTCAGGAAGCTGAGCTTACAGTGAAAAGGCCTCTCTGTGCCTTTGGAAAGCTGGCTGAATAGAAGACAATGACCTTGTAAAACTAGTGGGTCATACATGTGGTTGTAGCAGAGCAGGGAGGCAGCTTTCGAGCTAGGTGGAGAGCCTCCTGAGCCTGTGGATGGAGCCACTGCTACCATTTAGCAGAAGAGGAAGCAAAAGATTGAAGGTTTTCTCAGGTGCCACGATGGAGGAACAAAAGACTTGGCAGGTGTCGCCCAATTGTCTAGGCTCATGGCACTGTGTCTCGTCTTTCTGGCACCTGTGAGGGCAGAACTGTCTTTGGGTCCCAACCCTTCTAAGCATGGGAGGTTGTGGGTATAAGGTGGATTCTCTTCCTTCCCATTAGGGGCTCCAAGGCCTTTGGTCAGGCTGCTGCTGTACTTAGAGGTTCCTAGGAGTTGTTCCTGAGCTGCTGCCCACTCAGCCTGCCGGCAGGTGGGAGACACTGGGAAATAAGCCCAGTAGTCAGGCAACCAGGCCCCTGTCTCACAACTTGAGTTGGTTAGAATGGAATGGGCACTGCAATGCCTGCTGGAACTCTTTGGTTCCATTGGAGAGAGAGGCAGCTTGCTGGGGAGGTGAGGGGGCAGGGTAGGGGTAGGGAGCAGGACCGGACACTGGCTGAGGGGTTGCTCCTCAGGTTCCTCCAGACTTAGGCACTGACCCAGGCCACGTGTGGACATGTGTCCTGCAGGTTGTACTTTCCCCAGCTGGCCCTATGGCGGAGGCTAGGCCAGCTGAGCTGCATGTCCAGACCTGCTCTGAATCTGCGCTCCTGGCTGCTGACCATACTCCACTACCTCCTGCCCTTCCGTGTGCTCGGGCCCCACAGCCAGGTGGGATGGAGGCCCCTGAGCAGGGTAAGTGTAAATAGGCCTCCTGGCCATGACCCTCCCTAGAGAGGCCTGAAGGGGAAGCACAGAGAAGGAAACAACTTATCAGAGACCGCACTCATGAATAATATGTGTGAGAAGGTTGTTTGGTTGGCAGCCCTGTGACAGTTCAGAACTCGCTGGTTTTGTCAATCAGAAAACAATGCCACTGGTTTCCACATGCAGAAGAAAACAGGTGATTGCAAGAAAAAGACCAAGCAGAGTCTAGCCAGCAGAGGGTGGTTTAGGAAGCTGTAGCCAGGCTGGGCCTGTTAGTTGGAGTACATGCTTGAGCTCAGGACTGCACAGGCAGCATCTCAGGCAGGCCCTGGCCAGCAGGTACCGGAAGGTTCTCTCTCACTCAGCTTCTTGACAGACTGACTCCAAAAAGGAAGCCCTGCTTCTAGGACACTGGTAGCCTAGGTAGGCACCACAAAAGCCCAAGGAAGTATACTAGACACTAGAGCATAGCCTGGGGCCACTTGATGGTATTGCTCTGTCCAAGTCACTAAACATCAGTCAGAAGACACTGACTTAGTGTGGGAAGGTCTGTTGAAACTTGGTAAAATTACTTTACTCCTAAGGGAGTTGGTGCTGTTGGTGCAGCAGTGGTGGCAGATGCTCAAGTGCTCTGCAGGACCCTCTGGCCTGAAAGTGGGACTAGTACCTACCTCCTGGTGCTCTGTACTAGACAGGTGACAGAGAGCTTCCTCCTGCCTCTGTAGAGAGCCCATGGGCTTGCTCAGGTGCAGATGTGGCAGGGTGATGTAGATCTGGGAGTGAAAACACCATCCTTGCTTCCTTTTGAAGAGGATGCTCAGGACTGTAGGGCTGCCCTTTCCTCTTGGGAGCCTGATGCCTTCTTGAGTGGTCTGGAATGTGGGCAGTTAGCTGGCACAAGGGCAGCATGCCTCTTGGTGGTCTTTCAAGCTTGCACCAGGTCTGTTTCTGTCCTCATCTTCCATTTGTAAGAACCAAGGCTATACAGCCCAGTCTCCACCTCTGGGATTAAGGCAGCTGCTCTTTGACCTTTGTGTGCTATAGCAAAAATGATACAGGCTACATGTATATCCAGCCTTGTTTTGAGTATTTGGTGAGCAGTCTGGTTCCTTCTGAGAAACAGCCACCTCACAAACCAGCCTGAACACTTGGGCCTTCGTGGTGGCGTCTGTAGAGTTTCTTTCTCTCTCACTCATGTGGGGATGCGGGGTTGGAGTATATGAAAGTACTCAAATTTGTGATCAACTCAGCCTCCTGCACTGTGGCCTACAGGTGTCCCTGTATAAAACTGTGCCAACTCGTTTGCTGTCACGTGCCTGTGGTCGCCTCAACCAAGTAGAACTTCCTTACTGGCTCTGGAGGCCTGTCTACAGCCTGTATATCTGGACCTTTGGGGTGAACATGACTGAAGCTGCAGTGGAGGACCTGCACCACTACCACAACCTCAGCGAGTTCTTCTGGCGTAAGCTGAAGCCTCAGGCACAGCCTGTCTGAGATTTGTACTGTGTGGTAATGCCTGGCCTTTGTCTCCATTCTTCATTAGGAAATGAAATCCTTGTCTGCCTTTAAGCCAGGCTTAGCAGCACCGCATGTCCATGGTACTCCGGGAGGCTCCCTCCTGACCTGGCCTGGAGCTCCCTGAGGACTTGGCAGATGGTAGAGTTTGGGGAGCCACTGAAGGTGAGCACTACCCCCTCCTTACCATCAAAACTCTGATTCCTCCAGACCAGCCCATCATGGCAAGATCCTCACCTTTGGGCAGGTGAAGAACTCTGAGGTGGAACAGGTAAAGGGCGAAACCTACTCCTTGGAGTCCTTCCTGGGCCCTCGAACCAGTACAGAAGACCTGCCCTTCCCTCCAGGTGGGTCATTGCTTAGTCAGGATTGGAGCTGGGGTAGACAGCAAAGGGTAGTAACAAAAGGCATAGGGGGCTGAGGGAATAAAGGCTGGGCAAGCTTTGGGGCAGCAGGCTGCTATGTAGCCAAAAGTCATTATTGGAGCCCCCAGCTAGGCTACATGCAGGCCATGTACAGGTGCTCACTGTGGGATGAATGGCACCTGGAGCTTGTCCAAAAGCCAGGCCTTCTTTCTGTCCCACCCAATAGCTTCCTCCAGTGACTCCTTCAGAAACCAGCTGGTCCCCCAAGAAGGGAATGCGCTCTACCACTGTGTCGTCTACCTGGCCCCAGGAGACTACCACTGCTTCCACTCCCCCACTGACTGGACCGTCTCACATCGGCGCCACTTCCCAGGTCTGCCCAGGGGTGGGCATTAGAGGCCCTTGGCCTTTTGACTTGGGAGGACTGGGCTTGAGGCTGGTGTCGTCAAGGCCAGGAGAGGACTTCTTGAGGTGGCTGGCTATAGGCGAGGGTATCTGGGGTCCTGCTTAGAATTTGGACCGCTTGACCTGTGAGTCCCTGTGGCTCTTCGGCCATTCTGATGTGAACATGTCAGGGGCTGAGCAGAAAGTAGCATATTCTCTTGTCTCTTCAGGTTCCCTGATGTCAGTGAACCCTGGCATGGCCCGATGGATCAAAGAGCTCTTTTGTCACAATGAGCGTGTAGTCCTAACTGGAGACTGGAAACATGGGTTCTTATCGTTGACAGCAGTGGGAGCCACCAATGTGGGCTCTATCCGTATCCACTTTAACTGAGTGAGCAAAGCCCACAGGCTAAACCTCTTGGGTCCAACCACTTCATTTGCTGTACAGCCTTACCTTTGGGCTTATAAATTTTGTAGTGCAGGAGGGATGATCTAGCTCTGCCAAGGCTCTGCAGACACCCATACCAGCTCAGCCTCCCTCTCCCTGTTGCCCAATCTGTGGCCATTCACCTGCCTGAACCAATCCCACATCCTAACACACGGCTTCTGCCAGGAGCCCTGATCAGAGGCAAGGATGGAGCCTGCAGGAGGGTAGAGTTGGCTTGGGTGAGAAAATCTGGTACCCACTCTGCCTTTTTAGGTGTTAATGGCTGCTGCTGGTGCTAGCCTTTCAGCATTTATGTCTGACCCCCACCCCTCCTTGTCAAAGTCACAGCAAGTACTGGGAGTTGATTACTTAGGCCTTTGCCCTGAGAGGCTTGTCTCTGCCACCTGGGCTGGGCAGGGTTGAGGACAGGCTCAACCTTCTTGTTCCTAGGACTTGCACACAAACAGCCCCAGGTACAGCAAGGTACTACAATGACCTGAGCTTTGTAACAAGGAGGGCATTCCCATGCACAAGGGTGAGCCCCTGGGCGAGTTCAACCTGAGCTCCACATCGTGCTCATCTTCGAGGCACCCAAGGACTTCAACTTGAGGCTGAAGGCAGAACAGAAGATCTGCTTTGCAGGAGCACTGGGCTCCCTCTAGTCCTCTCGGTTGTGGCTGCCAAAGGATCTTTCCACACAGGAGCATGAGGGTCTTTAGCGGAGCCCCAGGATGTCTGGATGTCTAGGTGAGGGACACTGCGGGGCTGACCTTATAAGACCTGAATGATGTGTTCCTGCCTGTCCATGGGTGCAGAGGAGAGGTTCTGGGTCTCTCAGGACCTAGGCCCCTTTTCAGAGTATGGGTGGGTGTGATTTGACCCCAAAGTCACTTTCAGGGGTGTTTTAAATTTTTGTACAAGCCAGAGCCTCCCACCCCTAACTCCTGGCTGTGTACTACCACACCCTCTAGCTGCGCCCCCCACCCGTCACAGGGCTCTCTCACTGTGCACAGGGTGAGGTGCCTGCTGGGCAGAGACTGTGGATCCACTGTCTTCCTAGAGCAGGCCACATGGCCTTCATAACTGCTTTCTGCTCCCAAATTTCACCCGTCTGCATGCTGAAAAAGTAAAATCATTTATATAATGCTGGATGTGTTGTCCTGGGCTCTGTCAGTGTCTTCTGAGGACAATGACTAATGATGTATGTAGACCTTTGTAGGCTCTAAGAAGCTGGCTGAATCCTTTTGCTGGTAGGCAAGACCAATTAATTACTGGCTTGTCTGGTAGAGTCTGGAGTGAAAGGGCAGGTTGAGGCCTTGCCCTGCAGAAGTAGGGGACATGCTGCTATTGGTCTAGGGACTGTGTTGGAAGCAGAGGGTATGGAGGTCAGTACCTAGAAAACAGGTATGCAGGCCATGGGGAACCCAGTGGTAGGGACAAGACCAGAGTTCATGTCGATCTTGGGAATGCCATGAATTTCCCCTGCAGGAGAAATCATTTAACTTTTCAACCCTATCAGTAGTACCGTATTTTGTATGAAAAGTAGGAGACTTCTGAACAGTAATTCATTTAATTGCAAGACATTTTGAAATTAAAAAACAAAACAAAACAAAAACTACCATAGCTTTGAATTTTGTTGTTGAGGGTGTCCAAGGCCTTGTGAAGGATAGCACCTATCCCCCAGGGACGGGCCACTAGCACAGTGCCCGTCTCAGGGCCCGAACACGAGCAATGCATGTACCAACAGGCTGACGCTGGGCCTCAAGCTCCTTAGCCAGCTGCTGGACCTGTAGTTCCACCTGGGGACATGGGCGAGAGGGAGGGACAAGGCAAGCTGAAAGGAAGGACAGCCAGGGGCTGGCCCTGGGCTGACCTGGTCTTACCTCCTCCAGTTCTGTTTTCACCTGCTCTTCTAGATGAAGGTCCTCGGATTTCGGCTCCTCCTGGCTTAGCTCCAGCCACCTACGCAGGCTGTTGGCTTGTCGCTGGCATGACCTGGAGATGGGGACACCTATCAGGCTGGGTTCTTGGCACAGCCCCAAGTGAGCCCTTTGAAGAGATATATTGGCTAATAAAGTGCTTCGAGAGAATGGCCAACAATCTTCTGTCTTCCCCAGCAAACAGCAACTCATGTGAGCCGTGTGAAAACTTCTCTTCCTGTCCCTTTCTAGAGGGACCAGTCTTTTTCACTGAGGTCTCTGAAAGCTGCTGTATGTCAACTGTCCCCAGAACACTGGGTATAAGTAGGACCCAGGCCCACGCTGTCTGTCCCTTGTTAGCATTACAGTCACAGTTGTCAGGTAGGTAACAGAACCCAGGAAAGCCTTGCTTGGCATTCCATAGCCTCCAAATGGAAAGCAGGACTTCCAGCCCTATGTAAGGCCAACTTGGCCCTTCCAGGAGTGGATAAAGGTGCCAGAGGACACTTACCCCACCCCCTGGAGTTAGACCACACAGAGGAGGCCCAGGCCCTGCTGCGGGAAATGGAACCAACCGCCTTTCCAAGCCACAGCTATTCCCATAGACAGGTCCCAGGGCACCTGGTGGGCCTCACCAAAGGTTCTGCTTGGTGGTTTGGTAGTGTTGTAACTGCTGCTGGATCCCCTCCAACTCAGCCTCAAGCTCTGTGTGGCCTGCAGCAACAGGAAGATAAGCTTGACCTTGCCCACCATCCCTTTAGGACCCAGGAGACTGGTAGGACTTTGGTAGAGGGTGATTCCAGCACCCTGACTTACTCACCTGTAGCCTCTGAGCCATAAACAGGCCCAGTCCGGGTGCTTATGGAATCTCCAGGGAGGAGATGGGGATCAAGGTCCCTGGGTAAGGACGGGCACCCCCAAGGCTGAGGCCCAGGGATGCTGGGCTTCGCTGATACCTGTAGAGGAGCAAAGGGTGGATGCTGAACAAGAAAGCTAGTAGGGACCCTGGAAAGTGAGTCCTGTCCTGATTCATTGCCCACCATGCCTTGCAGTGCTGAGGGTGACTGCCCTGCCTGTTGAGCCTCAGGGAAGACTGTTACAGGGCAGCACTCCTGTCCTACCACTCCTGCACCCCCAAGGTTTCTCTTCTGTGTGCCACTATTTTTTAAAAATACTTAAATACTAATTTACTGAGACAGAGTCTTGCTATGAAGCCCAGGCTCATTTTGAGCTCTCTATCCTCCTGCCTCTATTGCCTAAGTGCTGAGATTGGGTGTATGTCGCTTCTGTTACCAGCCACGCTCCACCAGAAGCTACCTCCTTCCTGTCTCCACCTCTCCCCAGCCAGCACAAACTTTTAGGAACTGCTGACTGGCTGTTTTCAGGAGTACCCCTGACTACCTCTGCCCAGGACTCCGTGTCCCCTTGTTCTTCGAGGTGAAACTTTGCTGTGCAGTGTAGATACTCATAGCCTTGAAGGCTGACTGAGTGGGGACTGACTGCCTCACCAGACACTGGACCCTACCCCAGATTCCATCTTTTAGTAAAAGAATTCTTTCTTAGTGACCCTGGATTCCTCTTCCTCCCTCACCATAACTAACATAGCACGTCCTACCAAAGACAGTCCCCAACAGACTGTCACTCACACACACACACACACACACACACACACACACACACAACACACACACACCAGTGAGAAGCTACAGCCAGAGCACTAGCATGTCTGTCTAATCACACCACAGCTCATGGCTGCCCTAGCACTTAGTGCATGAGTCCAGGCCAGATGTGGTGCCCTACAACAGCCCCTCAATTTCTTCCTCTTCCCACTCCAAGCTCCCACCTGTCCCCCAAGACCAGAGGCCCTGCTGGGAGCCCGCCTATAAGGTTCTTCTGGTTGTCCAGACATCAGTCATTGCTCAAGGGCTGGGGTGTTAGAAGACTAGCCACTGCTGTGTTTTAGGCCTGGTGTGCAGGGCACCCAAGCTTGTCAAGTGACCAAGGTATTCTAGAAAGAAGAGTAGTAAGGGTTGGAGAATGAGCACCAAAGGAGAGTGAGTGACAGCGCAGTCGAGAACTCACCCTAGCAGTGCCTCCTGCCGCACGGGGCATGATGGAGGAGGGAGGCAGCAGCTCCAGGCCTGGACTGGCCGTAGGAGGCAGCTTCGGACCAGGAACATTCGGCAGGACCCCAGGTAGGAAGGGTCTTGTCAGGGAAGAGCCTCCCAGCAGAGCCATGCTTTCCTCCTCTGGGGGCTTCTCTAACCTGAGCAGAAGCAGAAGCTGCTCACACCATGGAACCTTTCTCTGGATTAAAGGGACCAGACATCCCATAAAATATAGGAACACATAGTTTTCAGTGCCTTTGGACTCACAACCATTCAACTTACTGCTGCTCCCCAAGGCTGTACCACTCTGGGGACCTCTGGCTCCCCAAACGCTCAAGCAGGAAGGATGGACGTCGAGGCTGTTTCCGTGATGAGCGGGCTGCATTGCTGGAGAGAAATAGTCTGTTCCTCGGACTGACAAGGTCTGCAAGGGCACCTGAGATCTCGCTAAGGTTCAGTCCTTGACATTTTACAGGGAGACTGAAGGCCAGCATGTACACAGGGTAGGTCTGAGCCTAGACAACTCAACATGACCCTTACAGCCTTCCTGACTGATTCCTGGGTGCTGGAGCTACACCTGTTTCTTTTGACCTTCACAGCAAGCTGATGGTATGTGTTCTTTCCTATCAGAAGACCCTCTGAGATATTCAGGGTCCTGCCAAGGTTAGTGGTGAGGGGTAAAGAGTGGGGACAAGTAGGGGCTCGTCCAGAACACTCTACCCACCATGAGTTCTGAGCTCAGAGCTGGTTACTCTGGGAATGACAATTGCCTCAGAACAATGCCCAGGGAAGAAAGGTCTGACACAGGCCCCTGAGCAGCTCTGGTGTGATGAGGCTGTAGCACTCTCATCTTGTCCTTCCTACAGCTGTTTGTCCCTCTTGTGTGTGCCCAGCTTTGGCTCTAGGACTAGAGGCAGAGGTGAACCACAGTCCACTCACAGGTCTAGGTGGCAGGGCTCCCCAGCAGCTCCTGCCAAACTACCCAGGACTCCCTGAGACGGAGGAGCTCGAAGCTTCTTTGTCTCCTGGGTAGCATCTCCAGCCTCCGCAGCATGTCCAGAGAGGAAAGAATCCTTAAATGTCACTCTCTTGCTGAATGTGGTGGGTGCTGGTGGTTGAGAAGTCTTGCCTGGACCAAGCACCTTCTTTTTCCAGAGCTCAGCACAGTGGCGGACTGCACAGTGGAGGCTGTGGGCTGCCTACAATACAGCTCTCATCAGTTCCTGCCCTGCCCTGCCCTGCCCTGCCCTGCCCTGCACTGCCCTGCCCTGCCCTGCCAGCCTCTCACCAGCAGCTCTGGCTTACCTGGACCTGCTGCTGGGCCTGGAGCTGCTGCCGGAAGGCCTTCGTACCAGCTGTGAAGCGCAGAAGCCGTGTGGCACCCTCCTGTAGGAGCTGCTGCTGGTAGGCTTGCATAGCCCGTTCCAGCCGTGCCTTCTTCCTCCTCCTCTCAAGTACGAAGCCCAGCCATGCAGTCCACACCTTGCAGATGAGAGGACAAGAGAAAAGACTCAGGCTTCTGCGATGGATCCCACAACCCAGCCTACAGAGCAGCCCCTGAAGGCAGGAGTGCCCAGGGAATTAGAACCATTACCTTTGCTTGTAGTGAGAAGGCCCAGAACCACAGGGCCCGGGCCGTGCCCCACTGTTCTTGCTTCCGGACTGCCAGCTGTGGGCCAGAAAGATTGGGTTATTCAGAGGAATACACAGGCAACATGGCAATGGCCACTCTCAGCCCACCAGCTAAAGCATCTACCCTCCTTTTACTGGGAAGGGTTCAGGGCCTGGCCTCATCTTGACCTTGAGATAGTTAATATATTCAGGGACTGTGAAGGGGGAAAGGACAGTACAAAAGGAAGAATGCACAGACACCTCTGACTGGACAGTGAATGGACAGAAGGAAGGCTCTCCAGCCTAGAGCAAGAACAGACTGTAAACCTGGCTGTACTGAGCAGACTGTGGCCTTCTGGTTTTTTATCAAGACCCCAACAAAGACTTGAAATTCACTTCACATTAACTTTTGGGTATTATTCCAGTGTGTTTAAGATGACACTTTAAGAGAAACCTGAATTGAAGAGACTAGCCTTCTACAAATGGCGTATGAAGGAAGCTGATAGTGCGGGGGTGGGGGTGAGGCACAGGGATGGAGCCCTGGGACAAAGACAGTATTAAAGACTGAACTAGATGTGGGGCTGAGATGGCTCTAAGCTGAAGTCTTGCCAGTAGGCAAGAAGTGCTACACTGGTTCTCACCTGCTTCCTCTACTGGCAGAAGCAGGCCCGACCGAGTCTCTGTGCCAGGAGTTGGGCAGCTTGCCTCTGCAGAAACTGGAGAGCAAATGCACACAGGGTCAGACTCCACAGTCACCTAACTCAGGGTCTATCCCCAGCCCCTGGGGCAGCTGCAAGGGGAGACTCCACCCAAGTGAACACCTTTCTGCCAAGGGCTTCTGCCCCCATAGTTTCCCCAGATCTAAAGTCAAGGGTCAGGAGACGCCTCCTCAAGACACGGGCACTTGCTCAAGACACCTCTGACTCATACAGAGCTTAGAAAGCTGCCACCACGTGCCTCACCTTCTTTCTGATACACCCCAGATGGTGTGCCTTCCACCTGGCCATTGCTTCCATCAGCAGCTGCCAGCGGTGATGCTGAGCCGCCTGTCCCAGCCGGAATCTCTGCTGGGCTGCCCTCTGGCTGCAGAATCGCCAGTGCTGAAACCAGTTCTGGAGACGACCTGAAGCAAATGTAAGCTGGCTAAAAACAGTACAGGATTTTCATTCATAAGTGACTTTGTGGCACGGGAAGGTGTAGACAGTGGAGAGGTTATGTGATGTGACAGTCAGCCTTTTGTGAGAAAAAGCGACACGATTCATGGCCACTGTGGAAGGCCAGGCAGGTCTGGTCATCTCTACAGTCTGGAAACTAGAACTAGAATTTCTTTTCGCTGCTGCATCTCCCAAGTGCTGTCCCCATAGCTGTCCACAGTCATTGCAGGTATCCCAGGACCCACAGAGCAACACCAACAGATGCTAGGCATGCAGAAGGAGACTCTTAGTCCCAAAAGGGAGCTTCCTGCTAGAGCTCAGCCTTGGCAGCAGGAAATGAAGCTCAGAGAGTGAAGTCCAGTAAGCCTGAGGTATGACCAGGAAAGTAGTAAAGTGTTCTCTTGGGGCCTCACGGTGTAGGCCGTGTCCTGGAGCCTGGAAATGCCTAATACAGGAGGTATCTCTGAAGCCATTCACAGGCAGCAGTCATGAGCCTTATCTTGGATGGTGTCCACCAGCCATTTCACATCTTGGGTGCAGCCTTAAGTGTCCCTATCTCCCTAGCTACCACTATGGATGGCATCATCACTAACGAACAACAGAAAGGTACAAGACAGAGGGGAACGAAATGCAGAGTTACGGAACCCAGACCCAACAGATATACCTACAAAAACACTCCCACACCTGAGGCTCAGGAACATTTTGGAAGAGAAGAAAAGATTCTAAGAACCAGAAGATCAGGGCGTTTGCTGTGTGAATGTGTCTCCTAGTATTGTCAGAAGCCATCAATGTGACTACCCAAATAGGAACCAAACAGGGACAACTCTGATGGACAGTCACAGTGGACAGGGAAAGGCCCATGAAGCCTCTACTCTATACAAAGAACTACTTGGAAACTAAGACATGCTGAGAGTGGGAGAAAAAGTCTTTCCCAGGAAAGAGCTCACCAGTTGGTTACTCAGTACTAAGTGGTCTGCCCTGAAGACATGTAAGGAACACTATACGGACTGAGCAGGATACATAGTAACAACTAAAACAGGTCAGGATTTGAAAGAGCAAAAGTGATAGAGGGGAGGGGAGG
>OFFQ01001571.1_pt1 | contig 13011 bp, 9 predicted proteins | sample 1521411 | NCBI WGS metagenome assembly OFFQ01 (sample SAMEA3504110, study PRJEB24116) | mouse gut metagenome | biome: mouse gut; feature: mouse-associated habitat; material: faeces | place: Denmark | collected 2011 | reverse complement strand
AATGACAACGAAGGATAAAACAAAATATAGTAACGATGGAACCGCTGGCTGACGCAGGCGGTTTTTTATTGCTTCGGACCAACCTGGTCTGAAGTAATAAAAGAAGAAAAGATGAAATTGTATTTTACAGAAATGCGTAATCAATTATTGGAAGAAAATTGTAAGGCAATTAATGATATTTATATGAGTAAGACAATTTAATGGGATGAATATACACATAATTTTGCTGTTTCTGTCTATACTTTATGCTAGGATGAAGCATAGACAGAATCCCGTTTCACGCAAAGAAGTGCATGTAATGTATAATGTTGTCACCCGTTAAGATATGGAGCAGAAAATGGTGTCTCTTGTACCTGACAGATATAAGAGAAAAGAGAGTCTATCAATGATAGCTCCCTTTAATAAATACAGATTTATTCCCAAATATCTTCTAATTCCAGTTGCGTACCACTTCCCATCTCATAATTCTTAGGGATAAGGTCCGATTTCTCATCATCTGTAAGGTTATAAAAATATAGGGTAAAAGCCCCTTTGCTCTGCTGGTATTCATATTTTGCAAGTGCAATTTTTTTCTCTACAAATTCGTCCAGCGTCTGCTTTATCAGTAAAATGTTGTCTGCTTTTTTCCGTTTTTTAAAGAGTATGATCCGTTGAAAATAGGAATAGTCATAACTCTTTACAAGATACCCGTCCTCATTGGGAATGGAAGATGAGGATAAGGTGATACGCTCTTTTTGCAGGTTGTGATATAACAGCCTGCTTAGGTCAAGTTCCAATGAATTATAACTGCTGGCAGTAACCGCAATCATCTGTTTTTTGGTAACAGCATCAAACAGTATATTACCGAATGTGACAATGGCATATTCTTTGCCGTCTTTTTCCGGAGTCATCACATTGTCAAAGAAATTAAAGGTTAACAAAGCTTCTTCAGGGTTATCTTTACTGTATAAACGAAAAGTAGTTCCTGCCATTGTATGGAGCCTTGTTTTAACGTCCTCATAGCAACGTTTGTTCGGGCGGCTGTTCAGTGCCTTTGCAAGTGTGCCAATTTCGATTGTTATAGCCCTGCTTTCATAAAAATCCAGTTTGATGTTGTTGATCAGCGTTAATAGAATTTGGTTATCTTTGGAGTCAAATACCTTTAATTTTTGCCGATCCTCAATATGCTCAGAGTCTCCGCTTACGAGCATTTGGAACACCGTATTTTCTGCATCAAAGCTAATCAAATCTGCAACATAGGAATCAACTGATTTCTGAAGAGGGACTGAATAGCGGTTTGGCGCAAAAAAAGGAGTATCCAATAAAATTTCAGGTTTTTTTGCGAAATAAGCTTCTATATTTCCATCCCAGTAAACAATGATACTGTCAATCAGGTTAATGATCAGATCTATCTGGAACGAGGACATAATCTGATTTCTGGTCTTGTCGGATATAAGAGGATATTCAATCAAAAGCGACTTATCATTTTGAGCCCATTCATTTATAGCAGTATTATATTTTTTTATGGTCGATTCCACATCTTTGGCGTCGTATATTTTCAGAAAACTGTGGCCTGGAAGGATTTCAAAGTTATGCTGGATGGAATAAAACGGATGTTTTTTATTCGTTATCTCATATTTTTCAATATTTTCCTGCTGCGCTTTTAACCAGCGGCTTTTTTTCTGCCGGCGCATTTTTACCTGTACACCGTAGATAGATTTTAATTCTGACTTTCCGGTTTCCTCTTTGACATATTCCCATAACGTATCAGCAATCAGATCATTTAGGTTGCTGTAGATAGGAAATACTTTTAAATGCTCTATTTCAAAGAAATTAACCAGAGCCTCATTAAGGTTGTCTGCAAGAGACGATATCAGCTGTTTAGGGTATGCCATAGGTACCTCCTTAAACCATGTCCAAAGGTTTATATGTTATTATAACGCAGAAAATGAAAAAAGGCAAAAAAAGAGTTGACAAGTTTGTAACAGTTCAGCCTTCACATAAGTTTTCACAAAAAAGTGACGAAATTTTTTTGGATTATCTATAAAAGTTATCCACAAAGCAGAACTATTTCGGATTATTTTTCCGGAAATATCCTGTTTTCCTGTCCGATTGTGGATAACTTTATGCAAATAAATACCCTGAAAGCTGTTTCCTATCCTTCTTATCAGTTTTTTCCTGTTCCAAACCACCGCAGGACCATCGTAAACCTGACGGACACTTACAAGCCCGCAATTCGCTTTTTTCTGCCGTTACTGCTACAATAAAAGTATAGAAAACAGCGGAGGAGGTGTCCCGGCTTGGGCGGCAATTATGAAAAAAGCATTTATAACCAGCTCATGGAAGTGATGGGACGCCTTGACGCAGTGGAAAAAGATCTGTGCCATGAAAAGGCGGAGCATAAAAGTGATGTGGAACGCCTTAACGCCAGGATCAGTGACCTGACGGCAGAAAACCAGCTTTTACGGGATGATAATGCGCGTCTTAAAAGCATCATTGACAATAACAGCTCAAACACTTCAAATCCGCCTTCTACTGACCAGAAAGCAGGCAGACCGGCCAATACTTATAACAGCAGGGAAAAGACCGGCCGCCGCGCAGGCGGGCAGAAAGGGCGCAGGGGCGCCACCCTTACCAAAGCGGATGTGGAAGAAAAACTCCGTTCAGGGAAATGCCGCCACCAGATCCGTGAGATCGGTGACCCGTCCGGATGCATGTATGTGACAAAATATGAGATCGACCTTGATGTGGCGCCCCTGATCACCGAGATACGGATTTATGCGGATGAAAAAGGACGGTTCCACATACCGGACGGATACCGCAGCGATGTGGTCTATGGCCCTAATGTGAAGTCCATGGCGGTCGCATTATACAGTGAAGGTGTCATGTCAAATGACAGGATTGCCTCTTTTCTGAATGCTGCCGGCGGCAGTGTCCTGGGGCTGTCAGAGGGGAGTGTGTATCATTTCTGCCGAACTTTTTCCCAAAAGTCACAGGAAAGTATTGCGCATCTGGAGGAAGAGCTGTTAAACCACAGGGTAGTGATGACGGATGCGACAGTGATGACGCTGAACGGGGAACCGTGTTATATCCGGAACTTCAGCATGGAAAAAGCAGTAGTCTATCGGGCGGTGAAGGATAAGACACTTGATGGCATGAAAAAACTGCGGTTTCTTTCGAAATTTACAGGCATCCTTGTGCATGACCATGAGACATCCCTGTATCATTTCGGAACAGGGCATGGTGAGTGCAATGTCCACATCATACGATATCTCAAAAAGAATAGTGAAGACAGCGGGAATGAGTGGTCCGGGGAAATGATAACCCTGTTGTGCGGGATGAACCGCGCAAGGAAACATTCCATAGCCGGAGGGATGGGCGCATTTCCGGAGGAAGTGATCCTGGAATACGAAGAAAAGTACCGCGAGCTGATAGCCAGAGGACGGGAGGAGAACAAAAAAACAAAGCACAGGTATGCCCGCGATGATGAGAAAAAACTGTTGAACCGGATGGAGAAATATATGGAAAACCATCTGCTGTTCCTGCATGACTTTGAGGTTCCTTTTGATGATAACATGAGTGAAAGGGACTTAAGGAAAGCGAAGAACCGGCAAAAAATAGCAGGAGGGTTCAGAAAAGAAAGCGGGCACGAGATGTATTGTAACATCCTGACCATTATTGAGACACTGAAGCGGAGGAATATGGTACTATTGGAAAACATAAAAAAGCTGTTCATGGGAACACCGGCTATTTTTTAGCCGGTGCAAGAGTCGTTCATTTTAAAGCGAAGGCTGAACTGTTACACAAGTTTACAATTTCCGGAACGAATGACTTGCGGAAATAGAATAATAATGATAGAATGATGAAAACTATTTTTATTTTTTAGCTTACTCCATTTGGGAAAGGCATTGATTTAATTCCTGGAAACAGGTTATATTATGAGAAATAAAAGTAGTCAGCCTCTTATGGGGCTTTTTTTTGTGCCAAAAAACAAATCATAAAAGGAGGTAATAATGGAAGAAGTAAAAAAACAGTCAAGATTTACCCGGCTGAAGTATAATGAGGCAAAAATGGGCGCCTATTATACTGATCCGCAGCATTGCAGGTATATAAGCCGTTTCCTGCAGTTTCCGGAGGAAGATGAGGTGTGCTGCCTGGAACCGTCAATCGGGGATGGGAAAGCAATACTTACCGCTACGGGAAAGATCGGGGAGAATGGGAAAAACCTGAAAATCTATGGAGTTGAGCTTAACGATGATACGTATCAGGCAGTAAAGGACACGGAAGGAATCGACCAGTGCCTGAAGGCAGATTTTCTAAATGATACAATCATCAGCCACAACGCGTTTTCCTTTATATTCATGAACCCGCCATACGGGACATCAGAGGAGAAAACACGGTATGAGGTGGATTTTTTAAAGAAAGTAATTCCGTATGCTACAAAAGAGGCAGTTATGGTGTTTGTTCTGCCACAATATGTAGGAATGGAAGAAGAACTTCTAGATCAGTGGTGCAGTCACTTTGAAACCCGCTTCGTATACCGTTTTCAGGACAGTGAATACGAGAAATACAAGCAGATTGTGCTGATAGGGCAAAGGAAATCCTCGAATGAACGGGACAAAGATGAGGAACAAAGGCTCCAGTCTGTTATTTCCCGTAATAGGGAGATGCCTGTTATCCCGGAAGATTATGACGGCGAGCGGCTGGAAGTGCCCAAATCTTCTGAAAAAGGCATCGAGGAGTTTATGACGAGGATATTCCACGCGGATGAAGCGGCGGAAACATTAAAAAGAAGTCCGTTACAAAGAATCCTGATGGACGCCATATGCGTTCCGCCATATCTGATTGACAATCTCGCGAGGCCGCCAATCATGCCGTCTGAAGGTCAGATGTATCTGCTGGCGGTTTCTGGTGCGGGCCAGGGATTGGTCGGGAATGAAGAAAACGGGGATCTGCACTTACAGCGCGGTGTATCAAGAATTGCAAAAAGGAGCGAGTATGTGCAGGATGACAGCGGAAACATGAAAGAAGTGGAGATTACATTTCCCCAAATCAGTTACAACTTAATAGAATCATCCGGAGTAATCCGGACGCTGCAGTAGGAACGTTTCTCATAAAGGGAAGCGTTTTTTTATTCTACATCGCAGAAAATATAATAAAAGGAGGATATGCTTATATGCGGATTTCAGCAAACGGGGCATTTGCCCATGTAGAATATGTCTTTGCTGCAATCAAAGGTTATAAAAAAATAGCTTTGATATATTCCTGTTTTGAGCGAAGCGAAATAGCATTGAGAGGGTTTACCGCCAATATCAGCATCGGGAATGTAAATCTGTATCCGGAACAGGATTCCGGAGGGGATATAATGATATTTCCTAAGACACAGACTACTAATTACCACACAAAGCTGATGAGAGGGAAGGAACCCGTAAACCATGCGCTCTGCATATCGGATACACTAAATGAAACGTATATTGTTACTTCAAAGGAGTCGCAGGACAAGGATATTTACAACTGGCTGATGAATCACTTTGATCTGCCGCTGCTGACGGATTGGATACCTTATTTAAGGGAAGCAGGGAAAGAGTATATGTCCCGGGTTGAGACAAAAGTATATGGAGATATGCCGGAATGGGCAGAAAACGCATTGGTATATGAAATGTCCATGACAGAGGCCGTCCTGCAGGAACTGGTAACAAACGGATTAAGGAATTGCATGATAAAGATATCAGACAAGCCGCAGAAGCCGCTGCAGTTTGACAACATGGATGATTATTTTATGAAATATGGAAGCTCTTTGATAGAGAATCTGGAAAAGAAACTGAATCCATTGGTAGAGCTAAAAGACACGGTGGATGAAATCGCATTTTTGAAAAAGCGTTACTTCCCACAACAGGCGGCTATCGTAAACGGACTTATGGAATGCATGAAGCACAGTTCTTATGCTTTTCTTAACGAAGATATGGGATGCGGCAAGACTTTACAGGGAATGGGAGTTCCGGAAGGATTTTTTGTCAGGAAGATTATGGAAGAGAATAACATTTCTGTAGAATCCGTGTACAAAGACAGTTCATTGGTAAAATACCGGAATATCATTATGTGCCCGTCGCATCTGGTGGAAAAATGGAAAGAGGCGATACAGACAGATATTCCGTACGCCAAAGTGGTAATCATAAAGAGCATTAAGGAACTGTGCCGGCTGCGGAAACAGGGAAAAGCGAGAACCGGAAAGGAATTTTACATACTGAGTAAAGAAACCGGAAAGCTGTCCTATACTTATGTGCCGCTTCCTTCACAAATTAAGAAGAAAAACCCCATTGTTAAACGATGCAAAAACTGTAAGGACCTGCAGCGTATGTCCATGCGGACACAGTGTATTTGTGGATGTAAAGAGTGGGAACTTGAGGAATGCGAGTTTCAGGCTGTGGGTATGGTATGCCCGGAATGCAACCAGCTTCTGTATCCTGCGGATACGGATACATGCTGTCCTTCGGATGAAAACCGGCCGCTTCAGCCGTCTGATTTTGCTACACAGGCAAAAGCAAACCATGTCTGCAGAAATTGCGGAACTTCTCTTTGGCAGCCTGCCTGCGAACCGGTAAACAGGACATTGTCGTTCAAGCCGATAACCATCAGAAAAAAGTCATGGGTTAAAATGACGCATTGGGCGAACAAAGCAAAGAAGAACAAAAAGACCGTCTGGGTGCATGATAAGTGGAAAGAGGAATACATTGCAGAAAATGGTCTTGATGAAGATGAAATTACATATCCCAAGATTACGGGCGTGCGCAAGTATGCACCATCAAGATATATCAAAAAGTACCTGAAAGGTTATTTCGACTTTGCCATTTTTGATGAGGCTCATGAATACAAAGGCGGAGGAAGCGCACAGGGGTTTGCAATGCATGACCTTGTAAAAGCAAGCCGCTGGCAGCTGGCACTTACCGGCACGATTGCAGGAGGATATGCAAGCCATTTCTTTTACCTTCTTTTCCGTCTGGATCCCAGGAAGATGCGCAGCATGGGTTACACCTATGATGCAGCCGGGGAACGGAGGTTTGTCGAGAGGTATGGAACCATTGCAACTGAATATGAGGTGGAAAATGGGAAAAACGGCGATTATAACACGATGTCCAGAGGCAGGATGATAGGATCACCTAAATGCCGTCCCGGAATTTCCCTGAGCATATTTACGGATTTCCTCATGGATAAAGCCGTATTTTTAAATTTATCGGATATGAGCTCGTACCTGCCGCCGTTAAATGAGACGGTTGAATATGTGCCGCTGGAAGATGAGATTTATGATGTATACCGCGATATCAGGGAAAAGATGAAGACAGCAATGATTGAACAGCAGCTTGGCAACTCAATTTTGGGAAGCTTCTTACAGTTTTCGCTTTCCTATACGGATAAGCCGTACGGACGGTCAAATGTCCTGTCGCCGATAGACGGCGGAATCATTACGGAAGTTCCGGATTTGTCCTATCTGACGAAAGACGGGAAACTCTTGAATAAGGAAAGGCGTCTTTGTGAAATTGTCAAGCGGGAGCTGAAGGAAGACAGAAACGTTTTTGTCTACTGCGAGTATACAGGAAAAGGAGAGGCCCGGGTAACAAAGCGCCTGAAAGAAATCATTACCAGGGAATGCGGTCTGCGGGCGAAAGAAGTGGAGATTCTTGAAAGCAGCAATCCGCCGGCGGAAGAAAGGGAGGCATGGATGCACCAGATGGCAGCAAAAGGCGTCAGGGTGTTCATCACAAATCCCCGCTGCGTGAAGACGGGACTGGATTTCCTTTTTGAGTATAGAAATGCGTTGTATAACTATCCGACGATTATCTTTTACCAATACAGCTACGACCTTTTTACCATGTGGCAGGCGAGCAGGCGTCATTACCGTCTGAACCAGATTCTAGAATGCCGGACCATATATCTTTTGTCAGAAAGAACAATCCAGATCGATGCGCTGGAGATGGTGGCGAGCAAACAGGTAGCCACCAGCGCGATACAGGGGCATTTTTCATCAGAAGGTCTGTGTGCCATGGCACAGGGGGTAGACCCTAAAATAAAACTTGCACAGGCAGTCACCGAAAAAACACCGGAGCAGATGAAAGGCTTAAAAAGTATGTTTGATGTACTGAATCAGTGGCACTCCGCTACCGGGGAACGGCAGGAGCATAGGCAGATGAAAACCTTTGAGGAATTGACAGGAATAGATATTACAACAAGGGTGAGCCGATCCGGAGGATTATTGTCCGACACGGGAGAGTCCATAGACCTGTTTGACCTGTTTGGTTTAAAAACGAATAGTGAAGATCGGATAAAGGAAGAGGAGGAGGGGTTCGAAATGCCACAGGAAGAGAAAGCTGTTGAGGAAGAAACAATGGAAGAAGATTTACAGGTGAAGCAGGCTGAAGATGCCGGAATAAATTCAAATGCGCTGTTTACTACGTTTTTATTGGATACAGGTTCCATAGGCGAAATATTCAGTAAAAGCGAAAAAAAGAAAAAGAAAGCCGGCAAAGGGATGCCTACATTATTTAGTATGTAACAGAAGTCATTAATGGCAGAAAATATCTGCCCCAAAAAAGGAGGAAAATATATGAAATTTACAGTGGAAAGTTCAAGATTTGCGGAGTGTATGAGAAAAATTCAGCCCGCAGTGGGAGTCACCAAGGAGAAAAAGGAGGTTACAGAAAATTCCGTACGGCTGACCATGACCAAAAAACAGAAGATCAAAGAAGGCTATATTGGAATGGCAGTCAGTTTCGATGGAAAAAAACAGTTGTTCAGTGCGTTTCTGATTAATGAACTGGAGATGGAAGAAGAGGACTATGATGCATATATCAGCGGTAAAAAGCTGTGTGACATCACAAATGCCCTGAATAACGGCAATGAAGCGCCGTTATCGTTGGAAGTCGGAAAGAGCTGTATCATAAAAAAAGGTGGAAATCAGATCCAGATACCGCTTGGCGAAGAACCAGTTATCATCGCGCCGACAAACGACTGGCTGGTAAGGACGACCATGGATACAAAGAAGTTTCTTGAAATTTTGTTCAGGGCGGGCAGGTTTTATGATTCTGGTGCTGATGGTGTGACAGGTTCCGTTTGTATCCGCTTTGACATGGAGAATGGAAAATTTCAGATGAGCAGCACTGACACTTATAAGCTGGCTTTCTATGGGGACAGTGTAAAATACGAGCTGCCTGATTCTGTAAAGGAGGAAGGCTCAGAGCAGAAAAAGGAGCTTCTTTATCAGGTGGATGGAGACCAGTTAAAAATCCTCACAAAGTTTTTGACAGGGAAAAATACGGAGATCTGCGCTTATGAGAAGTACCTGTATTTTAAGAGCGAGGCAGATATCGCTATGTTCATGATTAAAGATGCCGGAGACAACCCGTATGCATTGAGCGGGGTAATTTCCATGGCAAATGGGCATAGCAGAGCCAGCAAAATCACGGCTCTTCCAAAGGATGTTCTGGAAACCCTTGATGTTTTCGATGTAGCAAACCAGGGAGAGGAACCCTTCGTCTATATTACAAAGAACAAAACCGGAGGTCTCTGCTTCAGTACAAAAGCAAAGACATATAAAGGCATTGTGCCGTGCAAAGTCGAAGGAAAGTTTAAAGATATGATACTTAATTCTAAGTTTTTCCGCATGGCTCTTGATAACTATGACAGGGAAGAAGCCATGAGCATCTTTGTGGGGGACAGCAACGAGGGCATATTGTTTAAAGACGCCGAGGAAACGGAAGATTTTAATATTGTAATCAGAATTACAGAATAGTTGGTTATTTGGGGAAAGATGTGTGAATTACATCTTTCCCCGTTTTTTTGTATTCAGGTATCCAAAAGAAGATTGCCGGCAGAGCCGACGGGTGGGGAAAAATTTTCCGGCTCAACGGTTAACCATAGAATGGAATTAATGGCTATAGGAATGTAAAAATGTAAAAAAATATTTTACAAACGAGTTGATAATGTGGGAAAATACGAGTATACTATAAACATGGAAAGGGAGGGAAAATACGATATGTCATTTGATGCTTTATTTGAACAGAGAATATTAGTGGGTAAAAAATTAAAGGACTGCATCAGGGATTCAGGCTTCACTAAAATATCGTTCTCTAAAAAAGCGGATATCTCAAGACCTACACTGGATCGCCTGTTAAGCGGCACGGTTGATAACAAGAGTACATTTGACAGACATATACAAAAAATCCTCAATGTATTAGACATGACCGTGGATCAACTGCTCTCCTATCGTCCGGTCGGAGAAGTCAAAAAAACAGGTGCGGTGTATTCCTTAAATGCGCCGTCTGATTATTCAATGGATGAAAAGACAAAAAAACAGTATGGTCTGCTTATGGATGTCATAGACCTTTGTGCAATTTATTATTAAGGTGATTGTTATGAGTGAAAAAATAACGGCAGAAAATCTTGATCAGGTAATTCGGAAGAATAAGGAGATAAGCGCGGACATTGAGCAGTGCAGGCAGCTGGTATTCACCCAGTTTAACCGGATGCAGGTAAGTTCACCGCCGCAGCTGGCAATCCAATTACTCAGGACATACGGGCTGATCCAGATGCCAGTCAATAATCCTTATTTTGGCGGTGCTATTTATGTGAAAGAGGGCAGACGGATTCCGTTTATCAATACAGCACTGCCGCGTGCGAATCAGTATTTTGCGGAATGGCACGAATTATATCATCTTTTATTTGATACAGTGTCATTCGACCATCTTATCGAGCCGGAAAACACTATGGAAGAGAGAAAAGCGGAATATTTTGCTTCCAGGATGTTGTTGGGAAATTTAATGTCGTATTTTTCTGAATTGCCAGAGGATATGGATTTCCGTTCCAAAGTTTATAACTGCATGGCAGTATTCCAGACGCCATACAAGGCTGTTTTGATTGCATTATACGAAACTGCCGCCCAGACGGAGAATAATGCCCTTATGGATAAGGTGAAAACATACTTTGATAATGTCCACCCAGACATGTCAGAATGTTTTGCAGAGCTGGGATTGGACAACACACTGGTTCTGCCTTCGTATGTCGTGGATGTAAGTTCGCTCCAATCCAGGATTAAAGAATGCGAGCAGGAAAGACCGGATATAAGTTACCACAAAGATAACGAGCATTTTTTGGAGAGGGTTATGAAAGAAATCAAGCTGGTTGCAGGTGAGTCATATGTGTAATATACTTAATATACCTCATTACGACAAGTATAACGGTGAAAAGAGAATTGCGCTGCTGGATAATTCTGCGGTATCATTTATGCTACAGCTTGATAATAAGGGATATAAACCCGACTTAATGTTACAAGGGTATGATGTAATATTTCTGCCAGAGTGGGTTGTTGAAGAAATTCGGGATTCAGAGTCTAGAGTTCAATATATAGAAAGACTGGAGAATACAGGTGTTCCTATCAAGATTATAAAGGAAGACTTTTATAGCAATTTGATGGACAAGGAAGAAATTTTCCTATATGAAATAGTAAAAGCAGCTGTATCCAGATTAGGGGATTTAAAAAAATATCTCCGTGAGAATGTAGACAAAGAAGATCCGCTGGATATGGAACCATATGAAGACTGGATACGTGAGATGTATACAAACTGGCCACTGGAAGGGGGATTAACGGTCAGCGGACGGGTAAAAAAGAAAAATGCAGGGGAAATTTCGCTGACTATTTTATCTGAAATATTTTCATGGCATTATCCTGATACGGAGATTTTGACAGTATACACACAGGATTCCGATTCCTATGTTTTTCAAACGTGTGCTGAGGAACTTTTAAAGAAGGCAGATCACCTAAAAAATGTAGCCCCGGTAAGTGTTACATACCGCTCAAATGATTCCATACTTTGCCAGATGTACAGGGATAAGCAGCTGGCAATAGAGGAAATCGGGGATATCCGTAAGGACGCAAGAAATGTGATATATACATTGATGCGTGAAGATAATACAGTCGCGCTTGTGACTAAAGTACTGGATAATGAAGAATTTGTTAAGCTGATACAGAACAAATCTGTACAGATTATCTTTTAAAATTAAACGAAAGAAAGCGGATTATGTACGGTTCATTCCGTCAAATCCATAATAATGTTTTTATGATATGATTAGCGCGTCAAGAATACCATTTTTGACGCGCTAATCATGATATAGGTATTATAATAAAACAGATATCAGGTAATCAAAGGTCTGTTGTTCATTTACAAACGAAAGTCTTTTTAATCGGTGCAGTACTTATTAAAAAGTTTTATGTGGTGTGGATGCAGTATTTTTTCGCATAATAAAAAGTATGGCAGAGATTATCTCCGTCATTTTGATATAAAATGAGGTAGATAGTATGAGGTTATTTGAATACAACAAAGAGCTGGAGAATGGAAAGGTATCAAATGTACACATGATTTGCTGGATAGCTTAGTTTATCTTGGTTATAATCTAAAAACGGCTGATAAAAAATCTGAATATCACCATTATCATCTACTTCACCGCCTGCGCTTATGAGATTTTCTTTCCATAAATCATTTGTCAGGCTGGTTACATACAAATCTATTCCTATCTCTCTTGTTGCCACATAGGACATCAAAAAGACTATTCTCGTAGCAATGCCCTGTCTGCGGTAATTGCGGGGGATTAGAATGCTTGAAACATGGACAAAATTGCTGAATCCGGATGCCAGATCTTCACGATCCCTTACACAAAACTGCAATATCAGCAGCTCCTTTTTTTCAGTATCTCCAATATGAATTTCATAGCGGACATATTCGCCCTTCTTTTTTACAGTTCCCTTGGCAAGATATAATTTTTCAAAGCATTCGTTCAGGATGCTAATAAACGCAAGTTCATTCTTTTTAAAACGTCCCCGATATTCTATCATTTGTAATTCCCCTATGTGTTATATAAAATGATAATGTAATTCAATTATTATAACAAAGAAAGTGCCGACAAAAAAACAATAAATACGCGTAAGAAATGTAAGCGGCAAATAATCGGCGTCTTATAAGTTGCCTCCTGTTTTGGTAGTATTTG
>OFFQ01001563.1_pt1 | contig 13060 bp, 9 predicted proteins | sample 1521411 | NCBI WGS metagenome assembly OFFQ01 (sample SAMEA3504110, study PRJEB24116) | mouse gut metagenome | biome: mouse gut; feature: mouse-associated habitat; material: faeces | place: Denmark | collected 2011 | reverse complement strand
CCACATGATCCACACACAAGAGACCATCGCCTCGTGTATCCCTAGGTGGCTATGACTTCATACATGTACAGAAAAGGATAGCTGGGTCTGGGTTTAGTCAGAGAAGATGCAACTGACCCTAAAAGACCGAGGTCTCTGGAAGTTCAGAGGTCTGGTGGGGTGGGTTTGGGGATCCCCGTGGACAGAGGAGGGGCAGGGGAGAGGTATGGGATGTGGAAGAGACAGAGGGCAGATCTGGAGTTTAAAAAACATAAATAGAACAAAAGCATAAAAGTGTTATTTTTCTTGTGTTTCAGCCTTGCTTTTCTTTCTAAGCAGAGTAAGTTTGTCACCTTTCTGGATAGATAGAATTAATAGGAGCTAGAAAGTTGAAAGCAAAGATGGCTATTATACCAGCATGGGTTCAGAACATCACCAAATCAAGGACAGGGTGAGGGAGTGGGCCATGGAGCCAGCTGAGAGCCACAGCCTCATGACTGGAGGCCTGAGCATGCCAGGATTCCCTGGGCCTCACTCAGTCCTCACTCACCTCACAAGATGAGGACTTGCTCTTGTTTGTGGAGAGTAGAGCATTGATCACTGTGACCACTAGGAGGCGCAGTGATGAGGGGTCAGGACTAATTCAATGATGTGGGCAGATGGTCTGTTACCCTGCAAGTTGGGTGTGGTATCAGAGAAGGAAGAGTGGGTGAGCATAATCAGGACTGACATTTTCTCAGAGCCAAGCTCTAAGTACAGCCTTGGGCAAGTTGGCCCATCATACTGAGCTTTGGCTTCCTTATCTGTCATTGATGATAAGAATCCAGACCTCACATTGATGTTGTTTAAGTGAGATGCTGAGACAGCTGCCTAGCTATTGAAAAGAGATCAATATTATTGCTTATTACAGTGTAGACCCAGGGCCTTCACTGGGAATAACAACAATAACGATTGTGTTAGCAGCAATAATAGTAAACAAAGGAATCATTGTTAGGTTTTTCCCATCCTTTCTTTCAGTCAGGTCCAAGTTTAGGAGTGCAGAGGACTGGGCCTGGAGACTGCTGTAGCTGGTTCAGATTCACAGTTGCTTAGCTGGCCCCTCTGGAGAAACAGTGAAAGCCACTTTTGGCTACTTAGGTCCAAGGCATGCACAGGTAGGATAGCCTCTACTAGTCACATGCATGGTGGTGGCTGTCTTGGGTTGAATCATTGTCCCTTGCACTGCAGCTCAAGGCTTTTCTTAGGATTAAATCAGGGAGAACTTAGGGGGATTTGACCAAGAAGAGACTTTTATGAGATGTGCAGCAAATCCCCACTGTGACAGGCGGCTTTGTTATGAATACCTTCCTTATAAACAGTCCTGGAAATGCCTGAGTCACTTTTTCTACAGGAGGCCACACAGCATGGTAATTCACTTTATGTTGCCTTCCCTTCTGGAGTTAAAATTCCATGTAAAGAAGAAAGTAGATCCTATGACATCTGTACTCTTAAAATTGAACTGTGTGGACTGGGGTTTTGTTTTGTTATTTTTTGTTAATTTTTTTGGTTTCTGAGCCTGTTTTGTTTGCAAGAGGAGTATGTATTCTACAGGACTGTGACTAGCTATTCTGAATTTGGGTGGAGGGAAGCATGTTCCAATATTCCATTCTTTCAGTAAGTAAACATTTTTATAACCCAAATTTAAAAACTATGTACAAATTACAGAAGCTGACAGAAAAGTCTCTTACATGTAGAAATATGGATAAGAGTAGACACAGCAGGGGATAATAGGTGTGTATGCTGAGTGCTTACAGCAGCTGGCCTGCCCTAGGCCACCCAATACTCTTCCAGATTCCCCCATCAAACCCTTCACTCCACCACCTACCCTGTGCTTATGTTAAGACTCCCACTTTGCAACAAACTTATCAGACAGGGCTTTTACACAGTTTGGGGAGGGCTTGGATCACAGACAAAAGAAACAGAGCATGGGGGATCTTTATTTTTTTCTTCAAGTTGGACAGATTGCTACTATGCTTAGCACAAAAGGAAATGCATGATTGTAGCTTGTAGCAAAAAAAGAAACTTAAAAAAACCCAAAACCAAAACAACAAAACATAAAAACAAAATCCAATCCATGCTAAGTGGTTAGGGACAGGCAAGATGATCTCGGTAACCTCGAGTGGCCAGCCCCATGCAGCACTCTTGCCCTGTTTCCCATGGTTAGCTGCTGCCAGGCTGTTCATACTTCCAATGCCATCCACCACCTGTGGCTAGCCTACAGTGAGCTGACTGCCACTCACACTTCCCCTCTACCTCTTAAAATAATAACACAAAAGACTTGTAATATGCCAACCACATTTATTAGGGGAAATCTACAAGCACAAAGTGCCCATTCAAGCAATACAAAACTCAACACATATAAATACAACCTGCACACTTAGATCAGGAAAATGTACCTACATTACTCTATTTCCCATTTATGAAATCCCCAGTTATTTTTGGACACTAGGGCCCCGTAGTCTAGCACCATCTTCCTATTCCTCCATCTTTTGTCCTCCGTTCCCTCTCTCTTCTCCATCACACTTCCCCTCTCTAATATTTCAGCTCTGCATTTCTTCCCAATTGTCCAATAAGAGCCTCTAGCCTTATCTGACCAATTAAGATTTCACCTGACTGCACCTGTGTTTAGGGACTCTTGAGGGAGCAGAACACACAAACTTCAATCCACAACTTTCCCTCTACCGCATTTTGTCCAAATAAAAGGCTCTGAACACAGAACTGCCAGTGGTAACATCAGAGCCCTGCATACATGCCTGGCAGCCTAGGACAATGAGTATGTGCAGGTCAGGCACTGTACCTAGACATCTCCTGAGATTTCTCCACTCAACTGGACTTGATCCTGTCCATCTAATGCAGGACATGCACTGAAAGGACAAAAGCCAACTGCAGGAGGTGTGGGGATGCCTCACAGGTTAGATATCTGCTACTCTCTAGAAGACCCACATGGTGCCTAACAATCATCTCCAGGAATGGTTGTGATTCCTTCTGTCCTCTGAGGGAAATGTCTCTCGGGAGGAGCCACATACAGTATTACATTCAGTAGGAAAAACACCCATTCACATAAATGTTAAACATAAGTCTAATCAGCAACAGCAAAAACACAGCAAGCTTATGGTCAAGGACAACAGCATCTATCAAAAGCTATTTCCCAGTAGGACTTGGAAGGTCATTATATCTGCTATGTGGTTAACACTTGATGAAGACCAGCTTCGAGAATGCCTTAAAGAAACAGATGGACTACCGCTCTGGTGGCAAGTAGCAAAGCTTTACTGATTTCTACAGCTTAAAAACATGGGGTATGACTTTGCAATTTTTGCTCAAAAAATAACATTTTTACTTAGTTGCACCTGGCACACAATATTATCATTTTTGGAGTCATTTTCTCATAACAAGAACGAACTTCAGAAGAAGAAACTGTTATCTGAAGACCCAAGGACATCTTCCTCTCAGGGTAAATATTAACTCTTGACTAGGAACAAGGAAAAACTCTGGCTCACAGAAAGTCATGTTTAGACATCCCTCCCTTTCAGGAGGAACAACCCCTGAACTTTCTCCCAGTTAACGGCTCTGACCCTTTCAGGCCAGAACCAAAGGGAAGCCATTGCTCTCCTCAATCACTGTTGCTCTATTGCAAGTAAACTGAGGCAGCTGGCTCTGGCCTTCCTGATTTATTTTATATTCCTTTCTGAGTGTTTTTATATCCGCAGCAGCTCTAGAACAATGGCTGTATATTACTCAGTATCTGGTTCACGGGATCATGAATGAATGTGTGTTATAGAGTGCTATATGTTAGCAGTAATAGAATTCATGACACCATGGATGCAGTATGGCAGTGATTACATCATCAAGTGTGTGTCCATGGGGTAAGTGACATTATCCACACACAAAAGATCATCACCATCTATACACCTAGGTGGCTATGACTTTACTATGTAGCCCTGGCTGCCTGGAACTTACAGAGATCCATCTCTGGCTGTGAATTCTAGGTCTGCAGCAGGGGACAGAACACCTGAATAAGGAAGATGGTCTCAAGAGTCACTACTTGCAAATCAATTTTTATTCATAAGAAATAGAATTTTTAAAAAATAGGTTTTAAAAGTTCAATTAATATAGAGATAAAGGCAAAAACAAACAATGAAATACAAGAACAAGAACATATAACTTCTAAATAACATAACAATAACTCAAAGAACAAAAATAAAAACTTAAACCAAAACTCTAAAGGAAAATTATTGTTCAGCTGCTTTCGCTTTCTGCACTTTTAGCAGCACAGCCCTCCAGCCTGCTGCTCCTCTTGGACACTAGGTATCAGTGCAGCCGCCTCAGTTCTCTGCCAAGAGACGTTGTCTGAAGAGAAAAGGGAACAACGCCCTGAATCAGCCATGGCTTCCTAGTAAAGGCCTATTCACCCTAAGAAAATGAATTATATGGAAGAAGATTCATCCGAGGAAGATTGTGGGTGCTGGAGATGGTGCTCAGCAGGGGCCTCCTGGCCTGGCAACTCATTCTGCAGGATGCTGTCTTCTTCAGCTGTGGCCAATCCCAGCTCTCTTGCAGTTTCTGAGACCTGGGAGAGGAAGGCAGTTACTAAGACACAGGAGTGGAGGAGACAGGCATGGCAGCTGTGAGGCTACTGCCTCCTACCACCTCAACTGTACTTGACAGTCAACATTAATATTTTAACTGAAGTTATTGATGTTAAATCTAAAGACAGGGCAAAATATTCAACAACAGTCACAAAAACATGGACTGACAAAGATCAACTCAGGCTTCTATCAGTTCCAACCAAAAACATGGCAAAGGAAGAGACCTCAGTGGATTACAGGAAGAAAGGAGAAGGGCACAGGACACCAGATCAATGATAATGAGAAGCACTCATTTGACATTTGTACTTGGCTCTAATCCCTCCAAGGTGCAGACACATGGGATGTCATAAGACCTCTGCCTGTCTCCTGTCTAAGGACCCAGATCTCACTCAAACCTCTGCATAGCATTCCACCTATCATGAGGACATGCAAGAATGTGACATGTTATTCACCTGTCACCCTGTAGTGGGCTGCAGATTAAAGCAGAGTTGAAAGGTGCATTTGCCAGTGGTAACAGTGTCTCAAAAGAAGCTAATTCAGTGTCTCACAAGAGGCTAACTTCCAAGAATACTTGTGTGAAGACAGAGCAGTGAACAGCTACATTCCATGAGGAAGGTGGCTGCTTGGGAGTGTAGATTAGAAAGGTGGTGGGGGGAAGCAAAGATAGATCTAATGTGCCAATGGTATCAGACAGTCATAGCCTGACCGAATTGTTTGTCTCTACCTGATATTCTGGAGTCTCAAGATTGCTGTTCTCCTGTTCGTCTTTACCACTCAGGTTCAATTCCACCAAACGTTGGTGAATGATGGCCCAATCAGCCTGTACTTCCTTGCTCTCCTGCTGCAATGTCATCGACTTCTTCTTTATAAGATTCTCCTCCATCAGGAGCCGGCTGTGCAGGTTACTGTAAGGACACTCTGCATGGTAAGATCCTGCAGCCTCCTCCTCCCATTTCTACTTATAGGTCCCATTAACCTGACCAGTACCCTGGTTCCCATGAAGACCTAATACAATCCACCTCAATACATCCATGACAGCTGTACAAACAGCAACCAGCCATTTCAGGGAAGAAGAAATTTTGGCTGCAGTCCAAACACCAAAAAGGGTCCATGTTTCTCCAAAAGAAAGAGGGATCTCCATCTACCCATGACAGCCCATGCATTGGGGCAACACCAATTAGTAGGGTGCAAGTACAATCAGGGTAGGTTGGTGGAACAAAAGGGAGGGCGTTCTATCCTTGTGTTACAATACACTCAGGTCTGTAAAACCCGCCTGAGCCCCAGAGGCCCAATACTGCATAATAACCCTCTTATGGTCTGAATCACTTTCCTATCTGGAGGCTCCTGAGGATGCCTGGACAACACTGGGAGGGGTGTCTTAGAGACTTAGGAAAACTGAGTCCAAAAGATCCAAGGCACACTGATGGCTAAAAAGCAGAAAGGATAGAACCAGACCTGCAGACTCTCCAGACCAGAAACAAAGGAAGGTAGAAATGGCCATTTCACAAGTGTTGGCCTCCCTGACAAGAACTTACCGATAGAAATGTGTCTCCTTCTTGAGCTCCTGCTTGTTCTCTTGGGCCTCCATGTTCTCCATCTCTAAGTTGTGTAGAAATGTCATGATCTCCTTCTCCTTTAACTTCAATTTTTCATAAAGGGGATTTTGCCTGTGGTAGGGCCTTGCCCCAGGAAGATAGGACTCCATGAACTTAGGCTTTTAGTAACACATGAACTCAGGCTGGGTCCTGGACTACTGCAACCATGGAAACCACACTCTGCATTCTAAATGCTGAGATTTTCTTAACCTTGGAAAACTGGCTATCCTGGCCCCAGAACACCAGAAGCTAGGCATCCAGATGGAGGGTGCCCTGGCTCCCTGTGTTACTCAGTAGGGCTGAAGGGCAGACTAAACAGTTATGTTCTCAGGAGGCTAGGCTACAGGTCATTGCCCACCAGACACCTGTGATGTTAATTCTCCTGTTTTCATAAAAGGGATTCTGAATCCTGGATAACTAATACTGTAGAGACAGATATTACACATGATTCTGGAGATGAGGCCAGACATCACCACAGATTTATAATCTGCTCAAGGGATACAAATGTATGAACAGTTGTGACCACATAGTCAAAATGCAATGCTATTTAAAGTGGGGACAACCAGACCTCAGGACCCACATCACCTGGAAACTGTTAGGCAGGTAAATCCTTAGGAGAAAAACACAGACTGCTAGATTCCAAATTGTGGAGAGAAATAAAAACATACAAAACATATTCACAGATCTGGACATGTGCATGCACACAGGCTCATAGACTTAGACCTATACACAAGATGGAGAAACAAAGAGTGAGAGAATGAGATAGAGACACAGAAACATAGAGAACACAATGAGAGGTAGAAGAAATGTATACAACATTCCTGTCTCAGAGTATAAGGCACACAGACAAAGAGGAACAGGCATGAAACTCAGCCATTCTAATCAAGCAGTTGAGAAGAACCATGTGGGACCAGGCCCCTCCAGCTGCTACCTGGAGGTTCCAGCACTCAGTCACCTGCCAGACAAGTAAAATCACAACTACAAACTCCCATCACCTAGAAACCTCCTGTCAAAGGCTTTCCAAATGAACTCTAGGAACTCATCACTGCCTCTATCCCTGAGTTCTTCACTCAGACTCCAAGTTCCTCTTTTCAAGTGGAGGGAGCAGAAGAGTCTATTTCCCTTCTCACTCCTGACAAAAGTTCAGGTGCTGCCTCTCCTCTAAGAAGTATTTAGGGGCATGAAGTGGGGCCCAGGTATGTTCTCGTGGTATAGCTTCCTAGAACCCACCCCTTTAAAAGCATAAGATGAGGGAGGCATTGCAGACCCCAGACTGACACCACAGGTTTTGGAGCAATGTATACCTCTTGTTCATGGATCCCTCGGTCACGTAGATCAGGCGATCTCTCAGCTCATTTGTCTCCTCGGTAGTGAGCTGGATCTCTTTGATCAGCTTTTTCTCTTCCTTCTCAAACTGCTTCTTGCTTATGACAGGTACAGGGGATGATGTCTGTCTGAGAGCCACTGTAGGTAGATGAATACAAGATTATTTGATGTGAGAATGCAAAGAGTGTAGACTGACCACAGAGAAGGAAAAATGCCTGTAACCTAGTGACACCACCAAGAGATTGGTCCCAGCATGAAATTTCTTCTCAGTGGATATCAATTCTAACATCACTCTAGAGATATCAGGAGATGTAAGCAGACATATGTTTCCTCTGTCTCCCTAAACATAGATATGATAACCAGAGAGATGTCTTCTCCAGGATGATTATCAACAGCACAAAGTACAACTTGGCTTCAGAACCTTGAGTTGAGACTTTACAAGTCAGATGATAGATTCACCATTCAAAAGTATTTGAGATTTTGGAGATGCTCAGATATCCTACCTGTTACTCTAAGCCAAGGAATTGGCTTAAAAAGTCATGCAGGGGGAGAACATGGTCAACACAATGATCAATTCCTCCCCCCCCCCACCCCCGAAACACCAAACACCCCAGAAGTAGCAATAGAATCCCCCTCTGTCTGGGTGTATCAACTGATAGTTCTTTGTTTACAGCATAGAAATGCCTGCCAACCACAATTGGTGATAAAGAAAGGTAAGGTAGGAACTGTCACAAACAGGAGGTCAGAGTAGTTCTGAGAACATGAGGTCATGGTCTGGAGCACCATTCTCTCCCTGTCACTAATGTCAGATAACTACAGGAGCTAAAAGGAGCCATGGACTGAAGTGCAGGATTTCCCTCCCCCAAACTGGCATTGCTTAGACCCGCTGTCACTCCTGATGGTCTCATTCTGTCCCCATGTAACACCCACAATACCCAGTGCAAGTAAAGACTTGAAGTTCATAGCATAACAGCTTTGACCTTGCCAACGCCTGCCTTAGGGGATGGAAAAGTACTGTTCTGAAATCCTTGATGTTCAAGAATTGTGATAACCATGGAAATGTTTTCACTACCCAGAGTCTCCAGTTCCACATTACTGGAAAGGCCACCTCAGGCCACCCCTACCAGGAAGCTCAACATCCACTTCCCAGGACTTACTCCACATTCGCCAAGTCCCCCTCCTTCGTCCTTCATTACTCTCAGATGGAAGGTCAGCATCCTTCCTCCCCTCTCTGGTCTCTCTCCCATCCACATTGGCTCTCTGAAAAAGTCTGCAGAGTCGGGCAAACAAGGCCATCACTGCAATGTCCAGCCTCTGACTGAGAAATCTCAGTGAGTTTGTTGTCACTACAACACTGGTGACATCACAGAGGTTGCTAAGAACTCTCCAGGAGACAATAGAATGTCCAGGAAGGGACTGCTGATGTCATGGACTACATACAGCCTTTGGTTCCCTGCTAATGTTCTCCCTGTACTGACAGGAAGCTGAGCTGCCCTTTCCTGGGGCATAGCCATTGAGCACATCCTCCTTCCAAAGCCAGGGTTTGCTCTAGGCTTGATTGGCAACACCTAAGTAATTCCTATGTATCTAACTGAGTGTTTCCTTTCCAAACCCTTCTCAGAAATATCTCATCCTACCTTAAATTTTCCTCAATCAGCAATATGAACCATTAAAAAACTACTGAGAAATCATACCAGTACGAATATGCAGCCAAAATCTACTCCTGTCTCATCATGTACAGGTGCATGAAATCTCATCCAGGCTGAGCCTGCAGGGCCAGTTGCAGTGTGGGTGTGTGTTAGGGGCCACACTCATGAAGCCTTGTGCTTAGCATTTAAATTTGCCCCAAGATCCCTTAGGAGGGAGACATGCAGTCATCATGCAGTCATCATGCTTCTGACAACAGTCTAGAGATCTGTTGGCAGAGGAAACTGAAATATTGGAGCCACCAATGAGAGGCCCTCAGATTGTGTGTGTGTGTGTGGGGGGGGCTTTCCTCACTGCACCAAACTCACCAAGCAGTATTGCTTACAGCCCTCTCTGAGAGATACCATGAGATTCTGTATGAAGTAAATAATATATTCAACAGAGGTGCAGATGTGCAGACAGAAGATATAGGGAAATACAATAGACATAGGTTAGTTTACAGAGCAAGGGCCTAGCATCTTGTATTTGGGTTCATGATTAGCCCCACAAACCACACAAAAAACAATCTCAGTCAAATATGAACGATTCGTTAAATGCAGACCCTAAGTTGATTGATCAGAACCATAGCTCAAGTTTTGGGGGTTGAACTAGGGCCCCCAAAATCGATCTTTGTTAAGGTATAAAGACAAAAAAAAAACAAAAAAACCCAAGAACCAAACACCAAAAAAAAAAAAAAAAACAAAAAAAAACAAATGAAAAAGCACAATTAGTTCTTTTAAAGTTAAGGAACTATCCAGTGGTCAGTTCTGATCAAGCCATTTTAGATATAACAGTGCATATTGACCCTTAATTTGAGGGGTCCCATGGAAGGGTTTATGGACCATTGTAAGATTAACAAACATTGAACAGAACAGAACAGGATGTGGACATCATGACTTTCCTATGAGTCAAGTTGATTTTCTGTGTTGATGATTGGGTGTCATATGACAGCAACTATCTGAGATAGGGGGCAGACATAGAACACGATGGCTTTTGCTATACTAAGCAGTACATGCCTCAGCATTAGATTATCCGGGTCTCTCATAATGACTAGTTCTGTCTTCACAGTACTTGGAGGCCCCACTTGTAAGCCCAAATATTGGAAACTGGAAGGAGAATTGTCTGAGCTCAAGGTTAACCTGGCCCACATTGGGTATTTGAGATCCTGTTTCAGAAAACAACTCTGAAACACATGCTACGTCCAAGGCCTCACTTACCAATCCTTGTCTATTATAAAGAACTTACCATTCTCTCCCTTCCAGTCTTTCTTCTGGGAAGATGGAGAAGTGAAAATGATCTTTCCATTCTATGGACCATGTTCTCTTTTTCCCTCAGCCCACATTACGAACAAATGAAAGTGAGTATCATCACCTGAACAACTGAGTAATATCCACTGCTGCTAGCGTGGTACTGTGCTGATGATAATCTTAGCTTCCTTTAGTGTTGCTGCCCCAGCAGGAAGTATTAAGTGCTGAGGCCAGAGCTCAGAGAACCTTTCAAGGGGCTAGAGAGAAGCCATCAGAGACTCTACACTTCCTTGTCCTGAGATGAAATCCAGGAACACAATGTGAACTTGGTGGCTAATTAACCATACATCATACTTCTACCTCCACCTTTCTATGTTCAGTACAGGAAAGTGTTCATGCACCTCCATGTCAGATTTATTTTGATATATGTCCCAGGGCGCAGACTTTTTTAGAGAGTTGGGTGTAGTCAACAGTTGGTTCCCTCAGTAAGATGTGAAGACTATCAATAACAAGTGACCACACTGTATTTGTTTAAACATTAGTTGAAAATTGAGCATAACTGAGGAGTGGGACACTAGCACTGTATCCTGGCTTTTTTGTGCCTAGATGTGGCTCAAAGGGAAGATGTGAGGACACCTTGGGTTCCTCTGAATGGACAGAGTGATATGAAATGGGCACTGACCAGGCTGAGAAACACTGCTGAGGCCCATATTCCAGGTAACAAGCACATTCTCTGCCCTCCTTCCAAAGAACTCCTGTTGAGGCCATGGACCTTGTCTACACATGGGAACATCATGCAGACATCTTTCCTAATGATACAAAGTTCTCTCTGGTAAGGCTTGCCCCTTACCATATCTGTAGCAAATTTGTTACAAGGCAGCTGTCTATATCATGCTGTTGCTGTAATATGCTTCCCAGTTGTGATGGTTTGTATACTCTTGCACCAGGGAGTGGCACCATTTGGAGGTGTGGCCTTGTTGGAATAGGTGTGACCAGGTTGAAGTAGGTGTGTCACTGTGGGTGTGAGCTTAATACTCTCACCCTAGGTGCCTGGAAGTCGGTCTTCCACTAGCAGCCTTTGGGTGAAGAGGTAGAACTCTCAGCTCCTCCTGCGCCATGCCTTCCTGGATACTGCCATGCCATCATGACCTTGATGATAATGGAATGAACCTCTGAACCTGTAAGCCAGCCCCAATGAAATGTTGTTTTTATGAGAGTTGCCTTGGTCATGCTGTCTGTTCACAGCAGTAAAACCCTAAATAAGGCAGAAGTTGGTACCAGTATTGCTGTGATAGACCTGACCATGCTTTCCTTTGAAAGAATGTGGATTTGGTGACTTTGGATTTGCAACACAGTGGAATGCTTTAAATGGAGATTAATGGGTCATTAATTCCTAGTAGGAATATGGAAGACTTTGTTGCTGGGAGTATTTGAACTGTGTTGACCTGGCCTAAGAGATTTCAAAGGAGAAGAATTTCAGAATGTGGCATAAAGACAGTTTTTGTGGTATTTTGGTGAAGAATGTGGCTACTTTTTGCCCTTGTCTGAAAAGTCTGCCTGAGGCTAAGGTGAAGAGACTTGGATTAATTGCATTAATTGCATTGACAAAGGAAGTTTCAAAAAAGCCCAGCAGAGACTTTGTTCTCTGGTTAAGTCTTATGAAGAGAAGTTTGAACAAGCATAGCAAGCTTAGAAAGGAAAAATATAAAATATATGGTTTGAGTATTAAAGGAGTACCAGGAAGTGAAATGGAGCAAAATCCTGTGTTCTAGGAGATAACAGATTAAGGGAGTGGGACCTTGGGGCAAGATCCTACCCAGATGAATTTAGATCCAGGCATGGTGGTACACACCTTTAATCCCATGAGACAGGCATGCTGATCTCTGCATTCAAGGTCAATCTACAGAGCAAGAACCAGGATAGCCAAGCTTAGGCAGTGAAGGATTTAGAAAACATAAAGCTAGTGATAATGTAATAGTACAAGGGGATCATGTTCTAGTTCCTGTAAGCAGCAGAACTCGGCAGCTTCAGCCATGTGGCTCTGGCTCTAGAGTTAAGAATGGAAGGAACTACTGGGAAAATTGATGCTGGTTAGCTGGAGCTAAGGAATTAGCAGTGATTAAGAAGAGACCAGCATCACTGAGGTGAAATCTTCTGGAAATTGTTTTCTGGGAGCACAAAGAAGCTGTGTTCCAGAGATACCCAAGGTTGTACCTCATGCTGCGGCTGGACTTGGTAATGTGTAAGAGTCACTCAGGTGGTACTGCTTGTGAAGGAATGAAGGGATCATGGAGAGAAGCTGAGGCTTAGCACTGTGAGAGGCCAGGGAAGGCCATTGGAGAAGGTGAAGCCTCAGCTGTAGTTGATGGCCCAGGACTGAAGGGGTCATGCAAAGGATTTGAGGCTTGGCACCCTGAAGAGAGCCTATGAGAGGCTATTGGTGAAGCCTAGTTGGAGTGGAACACCCCAGTGTATTGGAGATGTCAGTACCATGGGATGATCACCAAGAACAGCAGCCATAGTGGAATGGATCAACCTGAGCTTAGAGTGCTACAGAGGGCAGAGCTGGAAAAGCCTTAGGAGGAGTCCAAAAGATCAAGTG
>OFFQ01001561.1_pt1 | contig 13075 bp, 10 predicted proteins | sample 1521411 | NCBI WGS metagenome assembly OFFQ01 (sample SAMEA3504110, study PRJEB24116) | mouse gut metagenome | biome: mouse gut; feature: mouse-associated habitat; material: faeces | place: Denmark | collected 2011 | reverse complement strand
CCCCCCGGAAATGGCAAGTGCTTCGGTTGCTTTTTTCCGCCGATTTGTTTATAATAGATAAAACACATTACAATTGCAGCCCGTTTTCAGATAAGAGGTAGGTCATGTATCAGGTCATCATAGCGGAAGACGAGTTTTTCGTGCGCCTGGGGATCAAGAACAGTGTCTCCTGGGAAAAATACAATATGCAGGTGGTCTGTGATGCCGGCAATGGCGCGGAGGCCCTACGGGCTATCCAAAAAAGCTGTCCTGACGTCCTGATCACCGACCTCCTGATGCCCGGCATGGGCGGACAGCAGCTGATTGAATCCGTGCGGGACGCGGGGCTGGAGCCCTATATCATCGTCATCACCTGCCTGGAGGAGTTCAGGACCCTCCAGAAGATGATGTCCCTGGGGGTGCGGGACTACCTGCTGAAGGCCACCATGACGGAGGCCGAGATACAGGCCAGCCTCCAGAAGGCCAGGGAGGCGCTGGATAAGCAGGCCAGGCAGCTCGAACCTGCCCGGGCTCCTGCGGGGAACCGCTTCTCCCAGCTCATGCAGGCCTATCTGGCAGATGAGTCCCTCTGCAGACAGACCCAGGGCGCGCTGGAGGAACTGAATCTGTCCGTCTCCGGTGCCCTCCCCGTAGTGCTGGGGACGATCGCTGAGGTCTACAAGGCGGACAGCCAGGCCTCCGGCGGCCTCTCTGAGCATATCTGCCAGAACCTGGTGGATCTGGCGGGCCATCAATATGCGCCGGGCTTCCGCTGCCTGCCCCTTATGCTGGATGAGCGCAGGTTCTTCCTGTTCTTCTTTCCCGAGGTCTCCCGCTCCGGGAACACCCCAGACCTCCACGCCCTGCTGGAGAGGCTGCGGGGGGAGCTTCAGGACTACCTGAACATCCGGCTTTCCCTGCTGGTGGACAGGGCAGGGGACTTTGCAAGGCTTCCCGCCTGCTGCCGCCAGCTTCTGTCGGCCCAAAAGCGTCAGGCCTCAGACCAGACGGACGGGATAGCCTTCCTGCCAAACTACCGCCCGGAGATCAGGGCCGCGCTGGAAATCATTCGGGAGAACCTGTCCGACCCTGACTTGTCGCTGCGCTCCGTGGCAGAGAAGGTGGGGCTCAGCGAGGCCTATTTCTCCTCCCTTTTCCACGCGGAGATCCAGATTCCCTTCCGGAAGTATCTGACCAATATGCGGATAGAGGAGGCGAAATATCTGCTGGAGCAGGGCGAATATAAAATCTGGGACATCGCCTGCAGGACAGGGTTCTCCGATGAAGGGTATTTCTCAAAAGTGTTCAAGAAAGTGACAGATGTGTCACCAAAGGATTGGAGAAAGTTATGAAGACAAAAAACCCCCTTCTGCTCCCCCGAACCCGTAAAAGCCTGCTGCGCTCTTTCACAGTCTCTGTCCTGTGGATCCATCTGGCAGTGCTGATGATAGCCCTGCTATCAGGCTTTTTCATACTCCTGGCGATTTCCCGCAGACAGACCATCCGGGAGGCAGAGGACCGTCTGGCCTACATGACCTATCAGATGGACAATCTCATAGGCAGCCTGTCGGACATGCGCTCTCAGCTCCTGCAGGATAAGGACATGAGGAGCTATCTCACCACCTCGCGTTCCTATGACGTAGATGATATCCTGCTGCAGCGGTCTGTCATGAACCAGCTGTCCATCATCATATCCTCCTGTAATTACATCAATTCCATAACGGTATTCCACGGAGACGGCCCTGTGCTCTGCGTCAGCAAAAACATGCAGATCCAGGGACGTACAGAGGATGCCCCCCTGCCTGTCCAGCAGTCGGAAAATTGGGAATCCATCACCTCCACCTCCGGCGTCACATGGGGAGGGCAATATCAGGAAATGGAGCTGTTCCTCACCCGTTACAGGCAGAAAGAGGCAGGTTCCACTGTGGTCTCTATCCTGCAGCCCATTGCCGATTATAAGAGCAGCCACCGCTTCTCCGTGTTTTCCGTCAACATTCCCACGGAGTATTTCAATTTCCTCTCCTCCCAACATGCGGATGAAGGCGCCTATGTCACCCTCTGCGACGCGAAGGGCGATCCCCTTCTCTCTGTCCCGGAAACTGCCGGCACATCAGAGGATTCCTGGCTTTTTCAGGATGTGGTGATTACCGGCCGTCTCTCCGGCACAGACTGGTATCTCACCGAAAGAATCCCTTTTTCTGTCTTTTTGCGGGATTCCCTCCCCCTGCTCCTGACCGTGAGCGCCATCTTCCTGGTGGCGATTTTCCTGGCGGTGCTCCTCTCCTCCCTGACAGGGCGCAGGCTCCTGAATCCTTTCCAGGAGATCACGGCCCAGATGAAGCCCATCAATGAGGGGAACCTTAGCCAGCGCCTCTCCCCCCAGAAATATGACGAGCTGAATATCCTTGTGGGGCAATTCAACCATATGATGGAGCATATCCAGAGCCTGGTGACTGCCAACAAAAACTATGCCGAGGAAAAACGTCTGCTGGAAATGGAGACCCTGCAGTCCCAGATCAACCCCCATTTCCTGTACAACAGCCTCACCACCATCCGCTGGATGGCAGCCATGGCCCGGGCGGAAAATGTCTGTCAGGCCCTGTTCGCCCTGGGCAATATCATCCGTCCCGTGTTCTCCCAGCCGGGCATCTTCTGGAGCCTGGACACGGAACAGACCTTTGTCCGGAACTTCATCGATATCATGGATTACCGCTTTGGCCTCAAGACCCAGTGCACCTTTGATATCCCCGATCCGCTCCTGCCCCGGCCTATCCTCCGATTCATCCTCCAGCCTCTGGTGGAGAATTCCTTCCTCCATGGCCTGCAGTCCTCAATCGATGCGGAGAAATCCGGCTCCATCCGCATCCGGGCCAGCCAGCTTTCCGTATAAACTTTTTACTCCACGGTCTGGAGATATTCCTTGATGTCCTTTTCCTGAGCGCTCCACCAGTCGATGGAAGTCTGGATATCCGCTGCCTCCAGCTCGGCCAGCGTTTCCTCCTTTATCCGGTCGAATGCCGCCTGGTCCTCAGCCAGCACCAGATTCGGGATGGCTTTGATCATGATATCCGTGCATCTGGTATCGATTCTGCTGATGTCTGCCGGGATACCGGGCATCAGCGCGATGACATCCTGGGCCATGGTTCCGGCGCTCTTGTCGAATGCCTTGCCCTCTTCCACCAGCTTCTGCGCTGCCTGTGAAGGCACTTCCACTCCGTAATGTTCACAGAAATCCTGCTGCAGCGGGCTTAAGGTACGCTTCCAGATCTCTGGAGAATTCCAGAGGTTCGCTATCCCTCCGTCGGACAGCACCGCACTGTGGGACAGGCCGATCATATGGGCAGCCATGGAGTTCGTCTTCTGGGCTATCTCTTTGGAATCACCATTCAGCTTCAGGTCGATGTATTCCTCTTTGATAGCGGGAGCCCCGTCCACCATTTCCCATACGCGACCTTCCTTGCCCATATATGCCATGCGGGCTCCCTCTTCGCTGTTCATGTAGTCGAAGACTTTCATGATCTGCTCCACATAGGGGGTCTCGGCGCTGACGCCCGTATAGAACTGCCAGCCGATGTTGAACTGCGCGCCGTCCCAGTTATACTGTCCTTCCACCGGGAGCACCATATAGCCTGCCAGGGTATCAGGGTCCTCGGCTCTGGCATTATCATAGAGGGAACCTTTATACCAGCCGCACAGAGGGGATACCAGCTGTCCGTTGGTGGCTTTCGCATTCAGATCCTCGCCCTTCATGGTCAGGGAGTCCGGGTCGAAGATGCCCATCTGGTTCGCCTTGTAATAATACTCGATGGCATGCCACACAGGGGAATCCATGGTGGTGAAGTTGTTGACCACCTCGTTGGCATTGTCCGCGATCCGGATGGAATAGGCATCCGACAGGTTGTGGAACCCATAGAAGCATCCAAATGCCCACCATCCCCAGAGGCTCCCGTCCGAGAAGGTTGCTACACCGTATACTTTATCACCATTTTCCGTAGTAGGATGGTTGTCCACGATCTGCTTCACCACATCCAGGAACTCATCCTCATCCTTCACTTCCGGATAGCCCAGCTCCTTATACCAGTCCCAGCGGATGGTGAAGCCATTCCACTCCTCAGAGCCTACCGGCTCCTTTCCGATGAACGGCGTCCAGAAGTACAGCCCGCCGTCCCCATTGGAATAATACTTGCGCATGGCAGCCATCCTGGTGGCGCTCAGGGATTCCAGGTTCGGGGCAAGGTCCAGATAATCGTCCAGCTTCATCACCTTCTTGCCTGTCAGGAGGGTGTTGCAGTAATCCCTGTTCACCGTGATGATATCCGGCAGCTCCGATCCGGCCAGCAGCAAATCCAGCTCCTGCGCGTCGCATCCCTCCATGGTAAGCTCCACCCCCGCATATTCCCTGAGGGCCTCCTGCAGGTCCTTGAAGGTTTCCGTGGGCCATGTATCGCTCTCCTCATAATCCATTCCCAGGATCATCCAGGTGACTGGCACCAGATCCCCATCCGCTTCGCCGGAAGTCCCGCTTTCCTGCTCCCCGCTCTGGGAATCGCCGGATTCCTGCGCTCCGCTGCTTTGGGTGTCAGCGCTCTGGGATTCCCCCGAAGAAGGCGCGTCCCCGCCGCAGCCGGTAAGCATGCTTGCCATCATAGTCATTGTCAGCAACAGACTTATCCATTTTCTCTTCATACTTTTTCTCCTCTCTTTTCCTCCATGCATTTATAAAAAGGGGAGGAACCTTCCCCGATTTATCCCTTGACCGCACCTACCATGATGCCTTTCACGAAGTATTTCTGCAGGAAAGGATAGACGCACAGAATCGGCAGCGTCACCAGCATCGTGATCGTCATCCGGATAGAGTCCGGTGTCAGCGTCATCTGTTTCGTCAGCATCTCCCCCACCATCGTCGTGCTGCCGCTGCGGGCTGCCTCCGCGATCTTGTTGGCTTCGTTCAGCTTCTTGTACAGCAGGTACTGCAGGGTGTCCAGGTCGCTGTTCCTGGTATTGTAGATCATATTGTCGAACCAGGAATTCCACTGCCCCACAGCCACGAACAGCGCGATCGTGGCAAGGATCGGCAGGGAGAGCGGCAGCATGATCCTGAAGAAGATCGTCATAGGCCCCGCCCCGTCCAGGCTGGCGGATTCCCCCAGAGACTCCGGCACCCCATTTTCCATAAAAGTCTTCACCAGGACCATATTATATACAGATATCGCCCCCGGTATGATATACACCCAGAAAGAGTTCAGGAGCCCATAAGACTTGAACACCAGAAAGGTGGGAATCAGACCGCCGCTCAAATACATGGTGATGATGACAAGGCGGTAGAAGAACTTTCTGGCAGGCATCTTCTGCAGGGTGAACAGGTATGCCATAAAGGATGTCAGCAGCACTGACAGCAGGGTTCCGAGCACCGTGCGGGCCACGGATACGGTCATGGCCTCCATAAGGCCCTTGGAGCGCAGCACCTCCCTGTAGTTGAACCATGTCACATCCCTGGGCAGGAATGTAAGCGTGCGCACTGATATGTTCGGATTGCTGACCGACCCGATGAAGATGTACCAGAACGGGTAGAAACACAGAAAGGTAAATGCCAGCAGTACGATGACATTGATGATGTCGCCCAATGTGATGCGGTCCCTGAAGCTCTTCTTTTTCATCCTGGTCATATGCCTTTCCTCCTCTAAAAGATGCTATTGCCGCGAATCTTCTTCGACAGGCCGTTCATCCCGAACATCAGTCCGATGGAAATCAGGGATTTCAGCATCCCGATTGCCGTGCCGTAAGAATAGTCGCTGCGCAGGAGCGTAGCCCTGTACACATACAGATCCAAAGTCTCGATCTTGTCCGCCACCATGCCATTGTAGAAGACAAGATACTGGTCAAGCCCCGTTCCCACGAAGCTGCCCACCTGCATCAGCATCAGCACGATGAACGTAGGCATCAGGGACGGAATCGTGATATAGCGTATCTTCTGCATCCTGCTGGCCCCATCGATGGATGCCGCCTCGAACTCCTCCTGGTCGATGCCCGCGATGGCTGCCAGATAGATGACTGCGCTCCACCCAAGTCCTTTCCACAGACCCATGCAGGTCTGGAACGCATAGACCGCATTCTTGCTGGCCAGGATGCTGGTGGGCTTGTCCGTTATATTTAAGTCCATCAGCACATTGGAGACCATCCCGTCATAGGAGAAGAACTGGAAGGCCAGGGCGTACACGATGACCCAGCTGATGAAATTGGGGAAAGTGGTGATCGTCTGGATTGTCCGCTTCAGCCTGCTCCCCTTGACCTCATTCAGCGCAATGGCGAAGATCATGGACAGCGGCGCCACCAGGTAGCCCAACAGCGCGAAAGTCATCGTGTTCTTCATGACCCGCAGCATATTGTTGCGATCCGAGACAATCAGCTCGAAGTATTTCAGCCCCACGAAAGGAGATTCCTTTAAGGAAATTCCCGGAATGTAATCCAGAAAGGCCAGAATCCATCCGGCAATGGGCACATACCCGAATGCGATCACCAATACCAGGCAGGGCAATAGATAGATCAATAGCCTGTAATCCTTCTTCACTTTTTGGGATGGCCCGGCTGATTTGCCTGCTGTCAGACCCTTTTGCATTGTCATTCCCCCTCGCTCTCCTATCCTCTTAATTCCGGTGCGCCTCAGACAGGAACCGCTTCGCTAGCCCCATCGTCATAGTCCTATTATAGGAATTCCGTCTCCGCATAGCCATGGAATTCCATCTCCTGCGCTTGTACTTTTATTCTGTCCGGAAAAGAGGGGTAGGCAAAAACCGAAATTTTATTGGATTTCCTGTACTTTTTTCAGATAGGGGAAAATGAATCCGCAAAAATATTACATTGCCTTTCTATCCCAATCCCCTATAATAAACTTTAATGACTGGATTCATGAAACGGAGGTATCCATATGAAGATCATAAACATCATGAACTTTGTAAGACAGTGCGACCCCAGGATGGAGGACTCGGAGCGCATCCTATATGAGACCACTGCCGCGGAAGTGGCGCTGGTGAAGGAATACGGCCTGGACAGCACCTTCCTGCTGCAATATGACGCGGCGATCGATCCGGGCTATCAGGAGCTGTTCCGCAGGGAGGCTGACAGCCATATGGAGCTGGGATTATGGTATGAGATCGTGCAGCCCCTGACCCAAAAGGCCGGCATACCCTGGAGAGGGCGGGAAGGCTGGCCCTGGGACTGGCATGTGATACCGGGCTTCTCCATGGCCTACACCGTGGAGGAAAGAAAGAAGCTGATCGACATTGCCATGGAAGACTTCCGGGCAATATTCGGAGAATATCCGAAGACCGTTGCCAGCTGGCTGCTGGACAGCTATACCGTGAACTATCTGGCGGACAACTATCCGGTCAAGGCCTTCGCCATCTGCCGGGACCAGACCAACACGGATGCCTACACACTTGTAGGCGGTTATTTCAACCAGGCCTACTATCCCTCCAGGCGCAGCATGTTCACCCCGGCCCAATCGGCCGAGCAGCAGGTCAACGTGCCCATGTTCCGCCTGTTGGGCTCTGACCCAATCCATAATTATGACGGAGAGCGGTACATGACAAACGAAAAATACCTGCCCTACCATGGCTGCTGCACCCTGGAGCCCATCTGGGAATCCGGTTCCAACCCTGAAACCGTGGACTGGTTCTTCCGGAACTATTTCCGGAATGAAGACCTGGGCTTCTCCTATGCCCAGCTTGGGCAGGAGAACAGCTTCGGCCCGGACCTCCTGCCCGGCCTGCGGATGCAGTTCGAGAAGCTGAAGAGCTGGCCCGACCTGTGCGTCTGGAAAATGGGGGAGACGGGAGAATGGTTCCGGAAGACTTATCCCGACGGCACGCCTGCCACCAGCGTCAGCGCCCTGGACGACTGGGACGGCACGGACCGGATTCAGTCCGTCTACTACGACTGTAAGAATTACGTCGCCAATCTCTTCCGCTGCGACGGGAAAGTCTTCCTGCGCTGCCTGTACTGCTTCGATGAGGACGCGCCGGAGAGGTATCTGGACAGGCCCTGCGAGACCTGGGATGCCACCTATGAGAACCTGCCCGTGGTGGACACGCTCCTGTGGGAGGGAAACCAGGGGCTTGTACTGGATCTCCAGGGCATGCCCCTCTGCGTGGCAAAGGCAGGGGATGGGTGTCTGACCGTGTCCTGGGGGGACAGACAGGTAATCTTCACGGAAGAGGGCATCCGAATCAGAGGCATCCGGGAACTGTTCCTCGATGCAAAGGGCTGTCCGGCACAGCCAAGCTGCCGCGAGGACCGAATCTGTTACCGTTATGGGGAACGGGAATATGCGCTCTGCGCGGCAGGCGGAACCGCCGTCCCAAAAGACAGCGGCTTCCGGATTCTTTCTTCCGGTGAGGAGCTTACCCTCTTCCTGGCGCGGCGCTGAAGCTCCACCTGGCAGAAGCGCGGGAACTATTATGACTTATACTGCGCAAAAACGAAAAACACAGACAAAACATATCGAAATACCGTCATTTACATGCGCCTACCAGGGCATATTTGTAAATGCCGGCGGTCTTGAATATAGCTTAATGCGCAGCAAAGCTGCAGAAGTCAGCCCCCCGAACAGCCGGCTTTCTGCAGCTTTTGTCTGCGCAGGCTCCAGGATAGGATGCGCAGACATCGAGGTGCTGCCTGAGCGGCCGGCTCTCTGCTACTTTTGTCTGCGCAGGGCAGAGCCTGTGCGCACCGTGGCCGTCCCCGCCTGCTTCCGTTTAAATCACCGTCAACACCCCAACCGATTTCAAAAACAGAATCAACAGCAGCACCGGCGCCACGAACTTCACCATCACCACATACAGCCTGCGTCTGCCAAACTTGTCCCCTGTCTTCTCCACCTCGTCGATGACAGCCTTGGGCTTCAGCAGCCATCCCACCAGGACACAGGTTCCGATGGCCACCAGGGGCATGAACAGGTTGTTGCTCAGATAGTCCATGACATCCAGAATCTGGGCCGTGGCCCCGTTGGGGAGCTCCAGCTCGAAATACCATATGTTGTAGCCAAGGCATACCACAATCCCCGCAGCCAGGGCCACCGCCATTTCCACCAAAGACGCCTTCAGCCTGGACCAGTGGAACTTGTCCATCAGGCTGGAGACCACCGCCTCCATGACGGAGATCGCGCTGGTCAGGGCCGCGAACAGCACCATAGCGAAGAACAGGCATCCAATCACATGGCCGATCCCGCCCATCGCCGCAAAGACCCTGGGGAGCGAAACAAACATCAGGCTGGGCCCGGAGGCCTCCATCCCCTCCCTGCCCATGAAGGTGAATACAGCCGGGATAATCATAACGCCGGCCAGGAATGCCACCAGGGTGTCGAAAATCTCAATCTGATTGATGGAGCGGACCAGGTTCGCGTCGTCCTTCACATAGGAGCCATAGGTCACCATGATTCCCATGGCCACGCTTAAGCTGAAGAAGAGCTGCCCCATGGCATCCAGGAGCACGGTAAAGAAGCCCTGCAGGGTGATGCCGCTCAAATCCGGCACCACATAGATCCGCATTCCCTGCAGCCCCGTCCTGGTGACGCCGTCCGCGTCCGTATGGGAAATCGTCAGGGAAAAGACAGCGATCCCCAGCACCAGGAGAATCAGAATCGGCATCAGCACCTTGGAGAAGTTCTCAATCCCCTTGTTCACCCCGAGGATGATGATCACGGATACCACGGCCAGGAAGATCGCCAGCATCACGATGGGGGAGAACTGGCTGGTAATGAAATCCGTAAAATACCCGTCCTGGGCCGCTTGCATACCCTCCCCCGTGAGATAGGCCAGGAAATACCGGATCACCCACCCGCCGATCACACAGTAATAGGGCAGGATAATCACCGGCACCAGGGAGGCCACCACGCCCAAGAATCCCCACTTTGGCCGCAGCTTCGCGTAGGCCGTCAGCGGGCTCTGCTTGGTCTTCCTGCCGATCGCCACCTCCGTGACGAGAAGCGTGAACCCGAATGTCAGCGCCAATACAAGGTAGATGACCAGAAACAGCCCTCCCCCGTCCTTTGCCGCCAGATAGGGGAACCTCCAGATATTCCCCAGCCCTACGGCGCTTCCGGCCGCCGCCAGGACAAAGCCCACCGAGCCTGAAAATGAATTCCTTTTTTGATGTTCCATACCTTTCCTCCAACCTTTCCTCGTTTGTCTGTCTTCAATGGCCAAGTAATAGAAATCTCATTATACTAAGGGAGGGCGGATTTTACAAGGGTCTTTTATAATGCTATTCGGATAATAAAATCATATATTCACACCTATTTTTCAGATTGATTTTCCCGCGGTGCGGGAATATAATATGACAGTTCTTTGAAACCACAAAGGACGCGAATCGCATCCTCCAGAACCTGATGCTGGCCAGCGGGCAGAAAATCCTTCCGGAAAAGACCCTTGTCATTTTCGATGAGATACAGGACTGCCCCAAGGTCATCAACTCCCTGAAATATTTCTGCGAAAATGCGCCCGAGTACCACATTGCATGCGCCGGCTCTTTGCTTGGAATCGCGTTGGCCAGGCCGTCTTCCTTTCCCGTGGGCAAGGTGAACTTCATGCAGATCGATCCCATGACCTTCACGGAATTCCTCCTGGCCAACGGGGATGCGAACCTGGCCGCATTTCTGGATACCGTCCGTACACCGGAGCCCCTTCCGGATGCCTTTTTCAACCCTTTGTACGAGAAGCTGAAAATGTATTATGTGACCGGAGGCATGCCGGAGCCTGTGCTGATGTGGACCCAGGCCCGCGACGTGGATGCCATGCAGGAATCCCTGTCCGACATCATCGGCGCATACGAACGGGATTTCGCAAAGCATCCCGACGTGACCCAGTTCCCGAAAATCTCCATGGTCTGGAAGTCTGTCCCCTCCCAGCTCGCCAGGGAGAACAAGAAATTTCTCTATAAAGTCGTGAAAGAAGGCGCCAGGGCCAGAGAATACGAAGATGCGCTGCAGTGGCTTGTGGACGCCAGGCTGGTGCACAAGGTCTACCGGAGCAGCGCCCCGGGGCTCCCCGCCTACGCCTATGACGACCTGTCCGCCTTCAAAATCTATCTCGCAGACGTAGGCCTGCTACGCCGCCTGGCAATGCTGGCCCCCACCGCTTTCGGCGAAGGGAACCGGCTGTTCACCGAATTCAGTACGACCAGCAAAAGCCTGAAAAAGTTCAAGGAACTGTTTTCCGATAAAGTAAAATTGCGGATTCGCTTCTCTCTGGACAACCTGAGACTGGACGGGGACGTACTGAATGTCCCTCTCTTCATGGCCGATCATGCAGACCGTCTGATTGGGGCCGCTTTGGAACGGCGCGGTTCCTAAGTCCAGATCACCCCCGGGGCCTTCCCCCCACCCGCTCCCCCAGGCGCACCCTGGTCTCCAGCCCAAAGCGGGAGTTCTCCAGGATGTCCCCGTCCGGCAGGGCCGCGCCTTTTTCGGTCATGAGGATCACCGTGGAGCCGCCGAAGGCGAAACGCCCCTTCTCCCAGCCCCTGCGCACCCGCTCGCCCCTGGCATGGTTCCTGATCTCCCCCACCAGCAGCGCGCCCACCTCCATCTGGAGCATCTCTCCGAAATGCTCCGAACGGATGGTGCAGTACTCCCTGGTGTTCTCCTTGTAGATGGGGAAACGGTCGTTGGCCACCGGATTCACCGTGTGCAGCACCCCGGGAATCCGCACGGGCTCTGATACCCTGCCGTTGTCCACATAGATATACCGGTGGTAGTCCTCCACGCACAGCCGGAACACCCACACATATCCCCCGGCATACCTCGCGGCCAGCCGATAGTCCCGCAGAAGGCTATATACCGTATACCGTGTATGTTTGATTGTAAATTCGCACTGATTGTCTACGGGATAGACCGTGAGCCTGCCGTCACAGGGGCTCACCAGAGCCTCCGGGCAGGGGTCTAACCTCCGCGCTCCCGGGGCCAGCCTCCTGGTAAAGAACTCATTGTAGGAGGCATATGCCTGCTTCCGGTAATCCGCCATGTCGATGGAATGGCTGCGGATGAACCGGGGAATCAGCCCCCTTGAGAGCCCGGAATCCAAAAAGGCCCCCGCCAGTCTCGAGACCGCCGGTGACACCAGGAGCTTCATCAGCGCCCTGCCCGGCACATGGCCGTAGAGCCCCTCCAGGAGGGCATCCTGCAGGGAGCCCGCCTCCACGATCGTACCTTTCCTGTCCACTACCACCGAACCCATAAACGCTCCTTTCCCTGCGCCCGCAGCCCCTTCCAGGCCCACGCCTGCCGTAACCTCATATGCGCCCCTTCAGCAGATTCCTCCAGCTATGCCACGCAAAGAGGATCACCACCACCGCCAGCGCCACCGCCGCCACGATCAGCAGCACCTGCTTCACATTAGGCTTCCGGAGCCGGAAATTCAAAATGAACAGGAACCCCACCAGCGCCACCACGATATGCAGCACTGCGATGAAAGCCCCGTGGGTGGGGAACAGCGGTGATACCACGAACAGCAGCGGCAGCGCGATCGCCATGGAGGTGATGGGCAGCCCCTGATAATACTTACGCGCCCCCCCTTCTTCCCTCTGGCGCTTGGCCTCCATCACATTGAAATACCCCAGCCGTATCAGCCCTGCCAGCCCGTACAGCGCCAGGATGGCCATGCCGTAGATGTGGTCCATCCCAAGCTTGTAGCAGATCACGATGGGCAGCACCCCGAAGCAGACGATATCGCACAAGGAATCTATCTGGATTCCGAAGCTCTCCTCGTCCTCCGTCCGGTTCTTCTTGGTCCTGGCGATCTTCCCGTCGAACATGTCGCAGAACCCGGAAAAGGCCAGGAAGAAAATCGCCCACTGCAGCTGCCTGGAGCTGGCACAGAAAATCCCCGCCACCGCGGATACGAAGCTGATATATGTAAGTATCACCGTATAATCATAAAAACCTATCACAGAAACCCCTCCTGATATCCCATGTGCCGTCTTTCCGCCTCCTTCCGCCTGCGTGGTGCCGAAAGCAGACGAAAAAGCAAATCCAAAGGCCCGCAAGATAAATCAAATACCCCGCTGCAAGCAACGGGGTATCAAGCTTGCAACGCTGCAGAGC
>OFFQ01001560.1_pt1 | contig 13076 bp, 10 predicted proteins | sample 1521411 | NCBI WGS metagenome assembly OFFQ01 (sample SAMEA3504110, study PRJEB24116) | mouse gut metagenome | biome: mouse gut; feature: mouse-associated habitat; material: faeces | place: Denmark | collected 2011 | reverse complement strand
TTTTCTTGCTCTTGCCTGATCTGCTTCTGAAACGGAAGATTGCATCCCAAAAACTTAGGAAACCCCTTTAAGCTTAAGATCTCAGAAGCATTCTGCCCGAAAACCATGAAGTCTGTGCAAGCATAGAAACTTGGTCTCCAACTGGTCTTTTCAAATATTTTATATATTTTATTACATGCAAAAGAATATTCGCCTTTTAATTGAAGCAATTCCAAATCCTCAGTCTTAAGGCTAGGACCGTTTCCAATGATAAAGCAGCGTTTCCCTGCATATTTGTTCTGATATTGCAACAGCTTGCGCTCATCTGCTCCATAGACATGCAAGAAATTACACGCCGCTTTGCATTTTCGTCTAACATATCGTCTTACCCTTGTAAAAAAAGAGAGATTTTTCCTTTCCATGACTTTACAATACGATCCCTGCCGCTAATATCTTCTGTAATCCCACAGTCCCCACTGCCTTTCCAGTTTCATCCACAACTGGCGCCGACGAGATATTTCGCTCCTTTAACATTTTTAAGGCGTCGATCGCAAACTTTCCTTCATAGATCACGGACGGGCTCTTGCTCATCACTTCTTCCACGCCGAGCGTATACACATCCACGCCCTTTTCCAGAAACCTTCTTAAGTCTCCATCGGTAATGACTCCGGCAATCATTCCCTGACTGTCCACCACAGTGACGATTCCCAATACCTTTTTGCTAAGCTCCACGATCGCTGTCTTCAACGTTTCTTCCTTAGATATGATGGCGTTATCGTCTCCCTTTGCCATAATATCTTTTACTTTGATAATTAATTTTTTACCTAGCGCCCCAGCAGGATGGAACATCCCAAAATTCTCTTCCTTAAATCCATAGATTTCGGAAGCAGTTACCGCCAGCGCATCGCCATATGCCAGGGTAACCGTCGTGCTAGAGGTTGGTGCAAGCTTCAGATGACATGCCTCGTCAAAAGCTGGAAGTACTTGGACATAATCGCTCATTTTAGCCAGCGTGGACTCACTGTTTCCAGTAATTCCTACTAAAGACGCCCCAATCATCTTGATATTGGGCAAAATCCGCGTGATCTCCTCGCTCTCTCCGCTGTAACTGATCGCAATCACGACATCTTGTTCTGTAATCATGCCAAGATCCCCATGAAGGGCTTCTGCTGGATGCAGCGCAAAAGAAGGCGTTCCCAAGCTGGCAAATGTCGCAGCGAGCTTACGGGCAATATGGCCTGGCTTCCCCATTCCCGTTATAATCACCCGTCCTTTACATCCGGTAATCAAACTTAAAATGTCTAAGAATTCCCGTCCCAGAACGTCCCTGGTCTGCTGCAATGCATTGATTTCCACGTCAAAAACTCTTCTGGCTTCTTCCAGCTTCTCTCTCTCATCCATTGTATCTCTCCTTTTACATATCTTTTTCTGACTCGTTGATATCCATAAATTCCATATAATGCTTGATTACTTCTTTCGCATCCCCCTGCATCATCACTTGACCGTCATTCAACCATAATAAAGAGTCGCATAATTTCTGCACAGATCCCAAACTGTGCGACACTATCATTACCGTCCTGTCCTTATTCGAAATCAGTTCTTTCATTTTACGGTAACTTTTCTTCTTGAACTTGGCATCCCCTACGCTTAATACCTCGTCAATTAAAATCAAGTCTGTTTCCAGGGACGCCGTAATTGAAAATGCAAGTTTCGAATGCATGCCGCTGGAATAAGTGCGGACTGGCATGTCTATAAACTCTCCCAGTTCTGCAAACTCAATGATAGAGTCCATCCTTTCCCGCATTTCCTGCTCTGAGAATCCCAACAGCATCCCCGACAATATGATGTTTTCCCGTCCCGACATTTCATTCTGGAACCCAACGCCGATGGACAGCAATGACACCGTCTGCCCCTTTAAATCAATTGTGCCCATATCAGGCGCAAATATCCCTGCCATGGTCCGTAGCAGCGTGGACTTGCCGCTTCCATTTTTTCCTATTACGCCTACAATGGCTCCTTTTTTTACAGAAAATGAAACTCCTTTTAACGCTTCAAATGTTTTCGGCTTTTCTCTGCCTTTCATTAAATTTTTTATTGATAAACGCTTTGTGATGCGGTATCCGACATGTAAATCATTAACCTCAACTGCATATTCTTCCATGATTTCCTCCATTCTGTGCGCTTTTCAGCACAAACAGGTAGTTAGGGAAAGAATCAACAAACTCTTTCCTCCATTCTGTGCACGTTACAACACAAACAGGCAGTTAGGGAAAGAACTAGCAAATTCTTTCACTCTTATATCACCTTTACATAATCATTTTCGTGCTTATAGATCAAATTTGCTCCAATTACAATAAAAATAATTCCAATCCCCAGCCATATCAAAAGCAGCAGCCAATTAACTCCCGTATCATAAAGAACGCAATTTCTCAATGAATGTATAAAGAATGCCATAGGGTTTACATTTAAAAGAATTTTATTGAAAGGCGCCGGCACCCTGGTTTCAACGGAATAAAAAATTCCTGTAAAATAGAATAAAAACCGTAATATAATATCCAGAACATTTGACAAATCGTCAATATAGACCCCCGCATGCAACGCGATCAGGCTAATTCCAAATGTAAAGATAATCGCACTAGAAACAATAGGGATCGACTCTAAAATCTTCCAAGACAACGGCACGCTGTACGCCATAAACAGCACCGCCACGATTCCAAAAGAAATCATCATTTTAAATAAATTCACCAACAACAGCTGAATCATCAGAACATGCTTGGGAACATATACTTTCGTTATGATTGACTTTTTCTTTCGAATAATGTTTACGCCCTGTTTCAAACTACGATTAAAAAAAGTCCATACTGTTTGTCCTGAAAATACAAATACCGGAAAATACGGCTCTGATCTTTGAAATACAATCTCTGCAACAAACACATATACAAGCATCATGCCCAACGGATGCAGAATCCACCAAACCCAATTCAAATAGGAATTTGCAACTTCAGATTTAAGTTCCGCTTTCATTGCATAAATAGAATATTTCCTATATTTTGCTATATCCTGAAAAAAACGCATTTCTCTATGACTCTCCTTCCGGTCTGCCTAAAACTGTTTCTAAGGTACCTCTTTCAAATACTTCTAATCTCCCGCCTCTGGTAAGATTCTGAATGACGATATGCTTCTGATCACAATACTTTTTTGCTGTCTTATAAGCATTAGTACTGGTTTCAAAATTCTGCACGCAATATTCTTCCGACGTCAAATCCCCAAAATAATCCTTAATATTCTGATCGACCGTCAAATTCCCTCTGGAATCCATTTTCTTGGAATAATTATGATCAACGCCCAACAGATAAATCTCTTGAAATCCCATATAAAGCGCCAATTGGATCGCTGTATATGTCACAGTCTCGCCAGCCACGAAATACTTTGACACATCCTGGCTGATCTTTACCTTGAGCCTTTTATAGCGATTTACCAGGTAAGGATAATAATTATTGATATAAATCACTTCGCTGTCGATGTTCTTCAGTCCGTATTTACGGTTTTCCATCTGAAGAAATATCATTGGAACCTTTATTTTCTCTATATTCCTGGCGATATCCCGAAAGACATAAGAATCCACGCACAGATAGCTTTGAGGCCTCCAGGTAGTATGCTCAAACATTTCATAGATCCGGTTTGCCGCAAAGCAGTATTCGTCTTTTAACTTTTCCAAATCCTCTGCCCGCAGGCTCGGACCGTTACCGATGATGAAGCACCGTTCCTTGCTGTGACTATCTTTCAGCGCCCGAATCTTGGCGGCATCTGTGCCAAAGCGATATGTTGCAAGGCGAAATGTGCGCAAAGCATTGATTACAGGAAACGCCAGCACTCGCATCAGCTTGTTTTGTTTCAACCGGAACAACGTTGTCTGTTCTCCCATCATTCCCTCCATACTGCGCGCTTTTTACACAGCGCCTATACTGACCCCTATCCTATCATACATCCCCTGCTATGTCAATTTTCTATTTAAGCAGGCGCACTCCTCCCTAACGTGTCGTCTTTCAATGATACTTTCTGATTCCATGTAACGCATACTGTATAAAGTAGTAGCAAGAGCGCAGGATGCCAAAGCCCATATAGCGGTAAACGCCAAACTGCATCCTGGCGGACTTTAGCTTGTTGCGGGACTTTCCTCCTTCGCTCATCCTAGATTTCAGCATTGGAGCATTAATGCCGCATGCCGGACCATATTTCTGCAGCACGCGCAGCCACAAAATATAATCTTCATGGAGCTCGTCGTGGCACATGTAAAACTCCCTTGCGGCCTCGGTTCTCATCAATACAGAAGAACATGGAATGCTGTTGGTCCTAAGCAGCATCGAATATGTGATTTCCTGCGGCACCCCGATCACTTTCCCTTGGCTTGTGCCATCCGCATTCATTAATTCCCTTCCCGTACAGCACAACACCTGCCCCGTCTCTTCGATCTTACGGCACTGCGCTGACAGCTTCCCCGCTTGCCACCAGTCGTCGGCATCCAAAAATGCCACATATTTTCCTAATGCCTGACGTATCCCAGTGTTGCGGCTTTCTGCCACGCCCTGGTTTTGCTGATTGCGGAACAATTTTACTTTTTTGCCATCCGCATAGTTCTCCGCCACCTCTGCGGTACGATCTTTTGAGCAGTCGTCAATGATCAGCAATTCCAGGGAAACATCCTGGGATAACACGGACTCAATGGCGTGGACGATATAGCGTTCTGCATTATACGCCGGCATGATCACCGACACCAGAACTTTTTCCTGCATTTTTCCTCCAATCTGTGCTTTGACCGCAAAATGAAATCATCAGTGCTCCTTCATTGTGGTTATTTCTTAGCCGCCGTCACCTGTCCTTTATCGATGCCTTCCGTATTCTCTTTCTGGAATATGATTTTAAATGTCATTATCATCAGCTTGATATCCTGCCAAAAAGAATACGTCTCAATATAAGTAAGATCCAGCTTCAGTTTGTCATAAGGCGTGGTATTATATTTTCCATATACCTGGGCATATCCAGTAAGCCCTGCTTTCACTTTGAGCCGGAAACTAAATTCAGGGATCATCGCCTCATACTGGCTGGCAATCGATTCCCGTTCCGGCCTTGGCCCCACAAAAGACATCTCTCCCTTTAATATGTTGAAGATCTGGGGCAATTCGTCAAAATGAGTCCTGCGGATCAGTCTGCCGATGGGCGTAATACGGTCGTCATTTTTCTTTGCAAGCTGCGCCCCGTCCTTTTCTGAATCGATGCGCATGCTGCGGAATTTGATAATCTTAAAAATTTCACCGTCCCGGGTCAGCCGTTCCTGCGTATAGAACACTGGACCTTTGTCATACAGCTTGATACATGCTGCAATCAACAACAGCACGGGCGAAGAAATTACAATCGCCCCCAATGAAAATACAATGTCCATGGCACGCTTCGCAAAGCGCTGTTCTATGGTAAGACCGCGATTCCTAGAAAGCATCAAAGGCGAGTCAAACAAATGAATCCGTTCTGTGCCCGTCAAGATTATATCAGATATCTTAGGAGTGATATAAGTACGTTTTCCCTGGTCAAAGCAAAACTTTAAAATAGGATTGCGCATCTTGGTCGGCAGGTCGCAGAGCACTACCGCCTCATACTCCATAATCTTTTCATATAAAGCTTTATATCCCATATACACACTGGCAGTGGCACAGACATTGTACTTGTCTTTCCTGGAATTGATCTTTTTAATCAGGTCTTTTGGCGAATGCTGCCCATAGATCACGATCATCTTCCGTGGGGGATAGAGCCGGGTATAAACAAAACGTACCAGATATACTCCTGGCAGTATGATCAGAAGTTCCAACCCCGTCAAAGCCAACATAGGGGAAACTGGCATATAATCATTGGCAATCAGGCAGACTTGGAGATATCCTACCACATTAGCGCAAAATATAGACAATATCTGCGACAGGCAGATATCCGTAATGCGCAGGTAGCCAATGCGGTAGCCCCCGAATGTCCTGGTAAAAAAATACATCAACAGCACATACATGCCGATCATCGCCCAATTTCCCCGGTTCCAGAAACGTTGTTCTTTCAAGAGCATGGGATAATAGATTTCGTACCAGATATATGCAAACAACGCCGCCTCACATGCCAGCATGACATAGTTTGCCGCCAGATTCAATAAATGTTTATATTGTTCTCTTCTTCTCATATTTTTATCCTTTTACCAGTCCCTTAAGCTTCTTCTTCACTCGTCCCCTGGTATTTATTTTATCCATAAGAAGTACTGCTGTCTCTTCCTCTAAAATGCTGATTTGATAAGAAACCTCCACCCTGCCGCCGCCTTGTGGAATTTCTTCTATTATAATCTTTGGATCACAATTGTCAAATAAAAAACTATTTTTTTGCAGTTCAAATCCTGTGGTATGATACTTTACAGGAGCATCCTCCCCCTGCCAAGAGAGCTTTAATCCCTTTAAGATGCAAGGGCTTAACGCCGGGTCAATCCAAAGCCCGCTCGTATTTTCTGGCACACGCACAGTATAACGAGGATTTTCTCCCCAGGCAGCATCGATAAAATAGGACTGCTCCTCTGAGAATCCTTGTCCACGATCCACATAAACCTGCACCCTTCTGCGGTCCGTCTCAGCAAGCAGCTTTGCCACAGGCAGCGCCCGCTTGCCCATCGTGTGATACAGGCTTCCTGGTGAAACGCTGCCTTCCGAAATGTAAGCCTGAAACCTCTGCTCCATTTTCTGATAAATCTGCCGCTGTTCTTTTGTGATGCCAAATTCCTGGTAAAAATCAAACTGTTCTTTGATCTTGGCGCGCAAAGAGGCGCCCTCCAGATAATAATGCAGCGCCCGGTAGAGGATAAATGCGACTGGAACTGGAAAGAAAAACGTCCACTCATAATCTAGCACATGAAAGCAGCCATCCTTTGTCTGCAAGAGATTTGAAAAAATCAGATCTATATCCGCTACGGAAACTGCCTGTTCCGTAGAAAGCTCTGCCTCCCCGAACACCTGGCAAAATTCCGGGGTCATAACAAACAGCTGCGTTTTAGCGCTGTCTTTGATTCTTTTTACTGCATCACGCAGCTTTTCGCAAGCCTCCTCGATTCGTCCTTGTTCCAGAAAGCTGTCCAATTGTTCTTCCAAGGTAACGCCTTCTAAGTATTCAAACGCAATCCTGCCCTGTTGCAGATCACAACGGTTCACCTGTAGCAATCCTTTTTCGCTCCACAATCTGGCAAGTCTTCCCGCTGCTTCCGCCATATGTGCAATATGCGCTTGCCCTTTTGGATATTCTGCGAGCTTATACAACATATTATTCCCATCAATGCCCTTTGCAATCCTGGTCTGAATTGAAAATTGCGGCGCTCTGTGGCTGGAATATTTTGTATACAACATTTTCATAGCAGGTTGTTTCACAGTCCCTGGCTTGCGAATCTCCACAAAGAACGAATTGGAATAAAGCGGAAACAGCCCGTCTTTTAAAAGCTGGTCAAATACCTTGCCTTCATCCATCAAAACCAGGCGTTCCCTGTCAAAGTTACAGATATTATCATATAATTCTCCCACTTTTGGAAGATATTGATCCGAATAGATTACTCTCGGAAACTTATAATCGGGATAGGGATAATAAAATTGATAATCCGTGTAGCCGCATTCTTCCATAATTTGAATCAGCTCAGGCCTAGAAAACGTCCGCACTCCGCTGGTATTTTGATATCCTTCCAGTCCTTCAAAATAAGTTCCCACATGGTCTTCTCTGCAGCCTGCCCAATACTTTAATCCTAATTTATTTTCAATCGCCAGCAAGAGCTTGCCGCCTGGCCGAAGGTGGCTCATCACCGTCGTGAGAAATCCGTGGTAGGGCTTTTGACCACCGATATAGCCGCTTCCATATTCAAAAACTCCGATCAAGGTCGCATAATCATAATCATCATCCAGCTCTTTCTCCACATCCTGGAAGTTCCCCAGGCAGATTCGGATATTTTCATACGCCTTATGACGCTCCGCATTGATCATGCTGCGCTTCTTAGAAAGGTCAATACAAGTCACTGAGGCTGACGATGCCGCTACCGCCCCTGTCACTGCGCCGCATCCAGATCCAACCTCAAGCACTTTCGCCCCAGGTTCAAAAGGATACCAGCTAAGGATATTCTCCCGTTCGTGAGCAAGATGATACAAAACTGCCCAATCCTGTTCACTGGCAATTACCTGGGCATATTCTTGCTGCGGAAAGCGTCGCACCAACTCTAAGATATGGTCCTCGACATCCCCGTCACTGTAGAGGTCTTCCCCCGGATAATGGGCATCGTCTAGAATGACGTTTCCAATTTTCTCCATAACATCCTCCATTCTGCGCTGATGTAGCGCACGAAGTTCCTTGACGCCTGACGCGCTTAACGTACTGACCGCTTGTAATTCTTACGAGTCATTACACCTGTTTCAGTGAAAAATCTGCTTTTGACAAGGTTAGGTTCGGATTGTAATAAGGATCTCCCTTGTCCATAAATGCTTTCCATTTTGTCACAAAATACTTCATTTCTTTATAATAACGTTCCTGCTTCTCAGGGGAATCCTCCAGCCCCCTGGATTTTGATTCATAATGGTAGAGCTGGGCATAGGGATTATAGACCACCAATTTCCCCGCCTGGCGCACCTTCATGCAATAGTCGATGTCATTGAAAGCCACCGCCAGCTCCTCGGTCAGCCCTCCTACCTGCTGATAGACAGATTTTTTAGTCATCATGCATGCCGCAGTCACCGCACTGTAATCCTGGGCGCAGATAATCCTCGAAAAGTAGCCGTTTGCCTGGCGGTCAAATCCTATAAACGTGTGACCTGCGATTCCGCCGAAGCCAATCACCACCCCTGCATGTTGAATGCTATCGTCCTCATAGTAGAGCCTCGCTCCCACATCTTCTCGCATGCAATAGCCCAAAAGCTGCCACAGACAGTCCGGATTTATCATCTCTGTGTCATTATTCAATAGTAGCAAATATTCCCCATTGGCATGTTCTGCGCCAAAATTATTAATGGCAGAATAGTTAAAGCTTCCCTCCCAATAGATGACATGCGCTTTCTGATGCTCTGCTTCCAGCCTTTTATAATATGCAAAGGTTTCTGGCAACTCGCTATTATTTTCAATAATGATAAATTCATAGTTGTGGTACACAGACTTCTCTTCTATTGACTTTATGCACTGATCCAGATCTTTCACATGGTCTTTGTTGGGAATTAAAATCGAAATCAAAGGCTGCTCTTTCCACTGCCAATAAGTTCTATAAAGCCCTGGATACTCTCCCATTTCCACCTTTGCAGGAAGATTTCTCCTGGCATAATGAGCCTCTATCGCCCGTCTGCCTGCCTCAAAAGCATATCGTTTGCTTTCTGGGTTCTCTGCCGTGGAATCCTCATGGGCGCGCCAATGATACAACACTTTGGGAATATGATGAATATTCTTCGTATGCTCCGTACATCGCAGAACGAAATCATAGTCCTGGGCTCCGTCAAATTCCCCGTTTAAGAGTCCTGTACGTTCTAAAAGCGGTCGGCTTGCCACCACCAAATGGCAGAAATAATTCATGCTGCACAAAAGATCCGGGTTATAATCCGATTTAAAATGGGGTTCAAAATACCTCTTTCCATTGATGGACACTTTATCCTCGTCCGAATAGATCAATTCTGTCTGCGGATGATCCCGCAAGACGCAGGCACATTCATATAATGCATTCTCTGACAACAAGTCGTCATGATCTGCAAATACGATGAAATCTCCGTCTGACGCTTGTATCGCCGCATTGGTATTATCAGAAATCTGCAAGGATACGCTGTGACGGACTATTTTTACCCGCTGCTCTCTCTTTTCGAGCTTGTCCAGATAGTCCTTAAGCGGCGACGGAAAACCGCTTCCATCTGAGAGACAAAGTTGCCAGTTCTCATAAGTCTGAGCAATTACAGATTCCACGAGCTGTTCCAAATATCTGACAGGAGTCTTATACAATGGCACCACGATGGAAAATAAAGGCTTCTGGTCCCAAGTTTGCTGCCGCTGCCTTAAAAGCTCCTCTTCTGTAGGCGCCACTGCCTGACGGTATTTCTGATAATCTCCCAGGGAAGCAGACTTCTGCGCCAGCACTTGGATTGTTCTAGTACAGAACTCCTTAAATCCATGACGCTGTAAAAACCGCATTCCTTTTCCCAGATAACTGCTCCCCATCACATTCTCAAACAAAAATGTCGACGCCACAGGCACTTTCGTCTTGGTGCTGCGCTCCCCATTGGAAAATTCCAACTGTACCCCAGACAACCCGTGATGGGCAAGCTTTATCTCAAAGCCAGCGTCTGGCAGGCGGGAAATTTCCCGGTAAACTTGCGCTACATCCCTGCGCTCATGCCAGGAAGCTTCACAGGGCAGCTCCTTTCCCCCAGCTCCGAACGCTTTCACCAAAACAGGGGTGGCGGAAGCTGCCCACCCCTTGATATAACATTGATCTTTCTCAAGCACAGTCTGTTCCAAAAACACATCCAGTTCCTCTCTCTGCCGGAGCAACTGCAACGCCTTTTTGCGGTAAACTAGGCAATCCCCCGCCCAAAGCACGAATTCCTGCTTTACTTCCAAATCCTCTGGCAATGCTACATACAGAAAATATTCTTCCTCAATGCCCAGATCATAAATCATATAACGCTGACGCACTTCCATGCCATCGTATTTCTTGATATGCCAAGGGAGTTCTTCCCCGTCCAGGACAGGCTTAAGCTCCTCATCCTGCCCCCTGCCATGCCAAAAGCCCTGAATCACCAGAACCTGTTTCTCTTCTATGTGGAATCTGACTCTTACTACGTTAAACTTCTCCAGCATTTTCCCGTCCCTCTAATTTCACTCGATCTCCACCGCAGATTCCATGTCGAAAAAACCAACGGTATTCTTTTCCGAAATCACGCCCAGGCTGCACACGTCATACAGTCTGTGATGTACTTTAAACTCTTCCTTCTCGTATCCCGTACATCCCAATGACAACAGGTATTCCCCTCCCTGCAGAATCATTTTCTGGGTAAAGCTGACAACCTGGATTTCTCCCTTTTTCTTAGGTTCTACGATCTGCTTTTCCAACAGCGTATTGGTGCCCGTAAGCTCAATGCCCATGAGATTTTTCAGGGTAAAGGCAAAAATCGGCTCCGCCACGTCCTGATGAAATAACACTCTCATCTTGATCGTGCACAGCTCTCCCTTTTCAATCACATTGGTAATCTTTCCTGTCTTGTCAACAATCGCAAAATCCAAGATTTCCGCCTTTTTGTCCCCATACTCCAGCGTCTGCGGATTGACGCTGAGGCTGTCACGCCACTTCTCTCCTGTTTCCCCTGGCATCCACCGGGAAGCGTTCTTACTGCGCTGCGCCTCTTCCTGTTCCACCAATGCCATTTTGAATTGATCCACGGCCTCCTTGGGCGTGCCCTCCATGACTTTTACGCCTTTGTTTAATAGAACTGCACGGTCGCAGTATTTGGTAATGCTACTAAGATCATGGCTCACAAAAAGAATCGTCTTGCCCATCTCTTTAAATTCTTCAAACTTCCGGTAACATTTTGCCTGAAAGAACACGTCCCCGACAGACAACGCTTCGTCGACAATCAGGATTTCCGGTTCAATATTGATGGCGACTGCAAAGGCAAGCCGCACGAACATTCCGCTAGAATACGTTTTTACAGGTTGATTGATAAAATCCCCGATGTCTGCAAATTCCAGGATTGCGTTGATTTTCCGGGCAATCTCCTCTCTGGAAAATCCCATCATGGTCCCTTGCAGATACACATTCTCAATTCCCGTATACTCTTGGTTAAAGCCAGCGCCCAGTTCCAGCAATGCAGAGATTCTCCCCTTTACTTCCACTTCCCCGCTGGTCTGACGGATGACTCCGGTGATAATTTTCAAGATCGTGGACTTGCCGGAACCATTGGTTCCGATAATCCCCACAGTCTCCCCTTTGTGGATCGTAAGGCTTATTTCTCTTAAGGCTTGGTGTTCTCTGTAATTCCGTTTTCGTGAAAGCCCCAGGGCGTCCTTCAGACGTGCAGAAGGCGTATCATACAGTTTATAGATTTTGCTGACTTTTGTCACCTTGATTGCTGTCTCTTCCATATGCTTCCTTTCTACATCATATCTGCAAAATGTACTTTGAGCCGTTTGAATACCGTTACGCCCAGCACGCATACAGCCGCTGTAAAGCACCAGAAATACAATGTCATGCCCGGATGTTCAAAGAACCACGCCTTATCAATCAAAGCTTCCCGGTAACCCTGCACAATATAATACATCGGATTGAGCTTGAGTACCGCCATCGCCGCATCTGGAATCTTCTCTTTCATGTCATGAATGCTCCACATAATGGGCGTCGCCCAAATTCCTACTTGCAGGGCAATATTCACAATCTGGCGCATATCTGGAAAAAACACAGAGATGGCGCTGGTAAGATAGCTGATTCCCAGTGCAAGAATTAAAACGCCTAGGCTGTAATAAACTACCTGCAGTACATAGAGATCTGGCAAGTAACCATATGCTACAAATAAGGCCAGCATGAACGCCACAAAAAATGCATGTACGAAAATTGAGGCAAACACCTTGACTACTGGCAGAATATCTATATTAAAAACCACTTTTTTAACCAGATAATTGTATTCTGCCAGCACGGCCGTCCCAGCGCTGACACAGTCAGAAAAGAAAAACCAGGGCACAATGCCAGGCACCAGCCACAGCACAAAAGGCACTCCTTCAATGGGATTTGCGCTGCGAAATCCCAGACCAAAAACAAAATAGTAGATCGCAACCGTGACAATAGGCTGAACAAACATCCAGACCACGCCAAAATAAGACCCTACGAACCGTTTCCTGAAATCCGCTTTTGCCAAGTCTAAAATCAGTCTTCTTTTACCGATAATATCCCTTCCTAATGATAAGAGGTATTTCATCTTTCCTCCTTTAATCGTCCCCACTTCTGATCTTTTTCCGAGATGATGAGCTGCTGCCCATCCTCAATCGGCCATTTTACTCCGATGGCGGGGTCATTCCAGGTAAGGCCGCCT
>OFFQ01001559.1_pt1 | contig 13076 bp, 8 predicted proteins | sample 1521411 | NCBI WGS metagenome assembly OFFQ01 (sample SAMEA3504110, study PRJEB24116) | mouse gut metagenome | biome: mouse gut; feature: mouse-associated habitat; material: faeces | place: Denmark | collected 2011 | reverse complement strand
AGATTCGAGTAGGCGTATTTTTTGGCGGTAAGAGTGTGGAGCATGAGGTGTCGGTTATCTCCGGCCTGCAGGCGTATAATTCTTTTAACAGGGATAAGTATGAACCGATTCCGATTTATATCACGAAGGATAATGAATTCTATACGGGCGAGGCGATCGCTGATATTGCGAACTACAGGAATATTCCTGTACTGCTGCAGAAGAGCATCCGGATTTTTATGATGTGTGAGCAGGGACAAGTGCAGCTGATCCGTTATCCGGTGAAGAAAATGGGCAATTCTGTGGTGGCACAGATTGATGTAGCCTTCCCGGTGGTGCATGGTGCGAATGTGGAGGACGGATCTTTGCAGGGATTTTTGCGGCACTATAATATTCCTTTCGTGGGATGTGATGTGGCGGCTTCCGCGGTGACGATGGACAAATATGTGATGAAGACGGTGCTGATGAATAACGATGTTCCGGTACTGGACTGTGTGACTCTGCACGTGAAGGAATACGAGCATGACGAAGCGGCAGCCTATGGCAAGGTAGAGAACAGGATTGCTTACCCGGTCATCGTCAAGCCTGTCAATCTTGGTTCCAGTGTGGGGATCAAGGTAGCGAGGAATCAGGAAGAATTGCGGGAAGCGCTGGAGTATGCCTTTACCTTCGGCCCAAGAGTGCTGATCGAGCGTGCGATTACGAATCTGCGGGAGATTAACTGTGCGGTATTGGGCGATTACGAGGAGGCGCAGGCATCTGAGTGTGAGGAGCCTGTTTCCAGTGACGAGATCCTAAGCTATGAGGATAAGTACGTGGCAGGAGGAAAGGGCGGTTCGGAAGGGATGCGCACAGCCAGACGGGAGCTGCCGGCAGATTTGACACCGGAGAAGCGGGAAGAGATCAGGCAGATGGCGGTGAAGACCTTCCAGGTCTTAAACTGTAACGGGGTATCCCGAATCGATTTCATGATTGACAAGGATACGGATCAGGTATATGTCAATGAGATTAATCCGATCCCGGGTTCGCTGGCATTCTACCTGTGGGAAGCGCTTGACAAGTCCTATGCCGAGTTATTGGATGATATGGTCAGTCTGGCGCTCAAGAGAGAGCGGGAGGAGAAGACTGTGATGACCTCTTTCGACAGTAATATCCTGCAGAGTGCGAATCTGACAGGAGCGAAAGGGATTAAGAAGTAGGGCGGCATCAGTGATTACTGTCAGGCTGACTGATATGGGACGTGTTATTTTTGCGATATTCATTGGGCGTCATACCGGTACACTTTTTAAAGACCTCGCTGAAGTAGGACTGCGAGTTATAGCCGCATAAGGTCCCTATTTCTCCGATAGTCAGTTTGTTCTCAGACAGCATTTTTTTGCCCATATAGATGCGGTAGTACTGCGTATACTCCATCAGAGAGAACCCGGTTTCCCGTTTAAACTCACGGTTGACATGATCCACGTTCAGATGTACCAGAGACTCAATATTGGCGCGGGTAATGTCTTCGCCATAGTGAGAATTGATATAGTTACGAATTTCAGCAAGGTATCCTTTTAGGGACAGCTCCTTCTCCGTATCAATGGAATAGAGCTGTTCTTTCTTTTTTCTGCACTCGGGTGTCTGCTCGGAATGGATCTTCTCAATCGCGGCCTTTACGGTTGCCTCCAGTTCGGCGAACAGGATCGGTTTTAACAGGTAGGCATAGACGCCGAGCGAGACGGCATCTCTGGCGTAGTTGAAATCCTGATGCCCGGTCAGAATGATATTGACGATTTCCGGGTAGAGATCCTTGATCCAGGAGATCAGTTCGAGGCCGCTTTCCCTTGGCATTTCAATATCACAGACAGTGATAGCAATCGAATCTTTTGCCAGAAGGGCTTTTGCTTCCATCGCATTTCTGACAGTAAACACCTGATGGATCCCCAGGAGGCTCCAGTCGATAGAGGCGCTGAGGATTTCCAGCGTGGCGATCTCATCATCAACGATCATAATATTCATGGTACAAAATCCTCCTTCTTTATGATTGGCAGTCTGATCTTCACCAGTGTGTTTCCGGGCTCGCTTTCAATCTGTACGGAGCCGTCTCCGTCGTAAAACAGTTTGATCCGTTCTTTGATGTTCTGGATTCCGATATGATGGCCGTTTACACTGATATCCTCATTATTATTGATTCTGGCCAGGATTTCAGGGGTGAAACCGAGGCCATTGTCATGAATGGAAAACAATAGATTCCGGGCATCCGGTTCGATCTTTAGCGTGACAGTCAGAACAGGGACCAGCGTTATGTTATGTTTGATGCTGTTACCGATAAATGCCTGCAGGATCATGGGAATGACAATCTGATCTTCGCTTTTGCTGTCAGAGGAAACAAAATCGAATTGCAGCGCTTCTTTATATCTGAGCTTTTGAATCTCCATATAGCTTCTGACACAATTGATTTCATCCGATAATTTGACGAAAGTGCCCTTTTCTCCCAGAAGATATCTGAAATAAGAGCCTGCCGAATAGGAGAGTTTCTGTATGCTGTCGAAATCTCTGATCTGAGCCAGAGAAAAGATCAGATGCAGAATGTTCGCGTAAAAATGCGGCTGTATCTGCGTGATCATGAAATTATTGTGGATCCGTTCCTTTTCGAGCGTAGATTCATAGACCTGGATTTTCAGGGAAGTGATCTGCTCCACCATATTGTTGAATACGTGGTATAGAGATGAAATTTCCCGGTCATTATAAGTTTCGGAAGAATCCAGACGGATCTCGGTGTTGCCGCTGCTGAATTCCTGCATACCGCTTTTTAAGGTATCCAAAGGTTTTAAGACATGATGTACGTGATACTTCAGGTTGACAGATAGCAGGAAGAGGCCGACGATCAGAATGATTACGGTCAGCGCGATCGCAGAGTAAGTCTCTGACAGGAACAGGCTGTTTGGCAAATGGATGCGGAAAGTATAATCAACGCAATTCATGGAATGATCAAAAGAGGCAGTATTCCGGAGCGTTGACGAATCAGCAGGCGCAGACTGGCAGATGACCTGCTGCTGCTCGTCCAACAATTGGATCGTCATAGGCAGGGAGTCCGCCTGTGTCACATCGGAAAATAGGCTGCCAAGAGGGATATAGGCGCCTATATAATTGTTGTCGATCAGATAGTAGTTGAGCAGGAACGGTTGATATTCATTTAATAATAATGTCCAACCGCTTTTGGAGGCAGCACGATCCTGCGAAAGCAGAGAGAGAATGTCTGCTTTTACGCTTTCCCGCTCTGTTCGCTGCGAAATATAATTCTTGGATTCGATCAACAGACCGTTTCGGGAAGGAAAGTAGGCAAAGAAATGGAATGCCTGCTGCTGGCTTGTGGAATAGTAATTGAGCTGACTGTACAGCTCGGATTTGCTGAGCTCTGTTGTCAGAGTGTCCTTTGCGTTGCATACATAGAAATAGGCCCCGCTGCTGACATCTGCGATCTGCAGCAGGGAATTGCTGATGACATTGAGCCGGTTGTCCCAGAAAGAGAGCGTGGATGCTATGGAACTGGAGTAATTTTGTAGAGTCGTTTTCCGCAGCCTGTTGATATGTACACTGCTGATCACCTCCGTGCTGACCAAAACAAAGATGGTAATGGTGATCATAAGAAAAAGGCCCTGGGTAGGAGTATTCAGTTGTTTTGTCCGAAATAGTTTAAACATGAAAGAGCTCCTTTATAGCGTAGAAAAGCAGATTGATCCTGGCTGTCTTCCAAGGATGCTATAGAAATATTCCCATATGCGCAGGCAAAATGTCAATAATAAAAGTGTTTAAAACAGATTATGTCGGTTTTGTTATAAAATACGCTTGTATTTTGATAGGAACAAGGAATCAACTTCGATACTATGGATATATCGCAGGGAATGCGGCAGTCAGAAGGAAAGATAAAGGAGGAAAGGTTGATGAAAAAGAAACTGGCAATGATGTTAGGGATGACCCTTATAATCGGTACTCTCGCAGGCTGCGGAAGCACTGGGGACACAGGGACAGCGGCGGATACGGAACCGGCGGCGGAGCAGACAGATTCCGGGCAAGGAACAGATGCCGGTGTGGATGCGGCTACGGAGTCGGATGCGGCATCCGAGACGGACAGTGTGCTTAAGGACGGCAACATGGTGACACTGAAAGTAGTCTGCCCGGGCGGCACGGCTTCACCGGGGAGCAAAGGGGAAGTAGAAGCGGCGATCAACGAGATTATTGCACCCTATATGGATGCGCAGATTGAGTTTGAATTTCTGGAGTGGGGTGTATTTCAGGAACAGAAGAATCTGATCCTGTCCTCAGGAGAGGATTATTCACTGGTCTTTACCTTTGACAGTTCCAGAAACTATGCGATGAGCCATCAGGTGTTGGATATCACGGATCTGCTGCCGGTCTATGCGCCGGGACTGACGGAGGAGATGGGAACCTATTTTGATGCGTGTAAGATCGGCGGAAGACTTTACGGGGTTCCTACCTTCCATGAATATGCGTCCAGGCATGGAATCACTGGTATGACTTCCGTCCTGAATGAACTTTCCATCGATCCGGAGAGTATTCAGTCCTGGGAAGACGTAGATGCCATGCTTGCCAAAGTGCATGAGGCTCATCCGGAAATGAACTGCCTGGTACCGGTTGATACGAATATGATTCTTTCCGGAGCCTGGAGCAATGCCAGCATATCGAAAATCATAGACGGGGTTGGGGTATATGCCGAGGGTGATCCTTTGGATGTGGTCAATATCTATGCAACACCGGAATATATGGAGGAGGTTGCCAAACGTGCCTATGACTGGAACCAGAAGGGATATGTGATCGCAGACGCGAGTACGATCCCGGAGGCGCGGCAGGAACTGCTCGCAGCAGGAAACTCTTTCGCATTCTGCGGCGGTATTCATCCGGGAACCAAAACGCAGGAAGCTAAAAATGCCGGAGTGGATGTGACGACCATGCCGATTGACAGAGCGGTGCTGAATACCTCTTCCGTTGATTTTGCACAGTATATGGTGCCGACGGCATGTTCGACGCCTGAGAAGGCCGTTAAACTGCTGGATCTCATGTATACGGATCCGGATATCGTTAATCTGATCTCCTACGGCATTGAAGGAAAGGACTATGAGATCAAGGATGCAGAGAGAAATATTATTGGATATCCGGAAGGTGTTGATTCTTCCAATGTAGGCTGGAACAATGAGACATGGCTAGTAGGAAACGGAGAGCTTGGTTATGTGTGGGAGACTGATGATCCGGATATCTGGGAACAGTATCGGGAATTAAATGAAAACTCTGTCAAATCCTGTATTTTCGGATTTACCTTTGATCCTCAAAACGTGAAAACACAGGTGACGGCAATCCAGAATGTTATCAGTAAATATGGCGCAACTATTGGTTGTGGGTATGCGGATCCGGAAGAATCCGTGGCCAAATTCGTGGAAGAGCTTGAAGCTGCCGGGATTAACGATGTGATTGCGGAAGCGAAGACGCAGATCCAGGCATGGATGGAGGAGAACGGCTGATAGGAATTAACAGGAAATGTTTTGCATCTGCAAAGCATTTCCTGTCAGGGAAGGGTTATCAAATGAAAAACAAGAAGGTTAAGATAAAGAGATATTTACCGGTCTACTTCATGCTGCTGCCGGGTTTTTTGTATTTACTGGTCAATAATTATATTCCCATGGCGGGTCTGATCATCGCCTTTAAGAACCTTGATTTCAGTGTCGGGATACTGCGCAGCGAGTGGACAGGTTTTAAGAACTTTGAATTCCTGTTCCGCACACCGGATGCGTGGAGGATCACCAGAAATACGATCGGTTATAACACGGTGTTCATTATCGTCAATCTGGTCGTGGCAGTGTTGTTTGCGGTGCTTCTCAGCGAGATCCACAGTAAGAAAGCCGTCAAGACCTATCAGACAATCATATTGCTGCCCTATATGGTATCCATGGTCATTGTAAGTTATCTGGCTTACGCTTTTCTGGCCGGTGATACGGGGTTGTTGAACGGGATCAGGCACAGTCTGGGGCTGGAACCTGTGTCCTGGTATTCGGAGCCGAAATACTGGCCGGTGATACTGACGCTTGTAAACGCATGGAAGGGCGTAGGATATGGAGCAGTCATCTATCTGGCCTCCATTCTTGGGATAGACCGATCCTTATATGAGGCGGCGGCGGTAGACGGCATCGGTAAGATGCAGGAGATCAGATATATCACGCTGCCGTTGATCAAACCGACTGTGATCACGATGCTGCTGTTGAGTATCGGTCGTGTCTTCTATTCCGATTTCGGATTATTTTATCAGGTGCCGATGAATTCAGGCGCGCTGATCGATGTGACCAATACGATAGACACTTATGTGTACAGAGGTTTGATCGCACTGGGGGATATCTCCATGTCTTCCGCAGCCGGAGTGTACCAGTCAGTGATCGGTTTCCTTCTGGTGATAGCGGCAAACTGGATTACCAATAAACTGAGCAAAGAAAATGCCTTATTCTAGTGTATTGACATGTTCATTTTCAGCCAAACGGCGCAGAATGAATTTTCAGCCTGCAAGGCGGCTGAACGAAGCGATGCGGTGGCATCGTTGAGTGAGGCCAACGCGGCAGATGGAAATTCAAGCAAGTCATTTGGCGAAATGTGAACGTGTCAGTACACTAGTACTGGTTTGCTCTGACATGAGGGATTAATAAATGAGAAAAAAAGAATTGAGTTATCAGATTTTATTCAATGTAGTTATGGCAGCATTTTCCGTTCTGATTCTGCTGCCGTTGTTGTTACTGTTTGTGGCGTCATTTACGGATAATAGTGAGATCATTTTGCGGGGATATTCCTTTTTTCCGCATCAATTAAGCCTGAGCGCCTATGGGTATATCTGGCAGGAGAAAGCGCAGATCTTTTCGGCGTATTTCATTACCATAGCGGTCACCTTCGTGGGCACTTCCGTGGGACTGATCATCTCCGTTATGTATGCCTATGCGCTCTCCAAACCCTATTTCCCGGGAAAAAGGTTCTTTTCCCTGTATATTCTGTTTACCATGTTGTTTAACGGAGGGCTGGTCCCGACGTATATCATGTATACGAGATATTTACATATGAAGAATACGATATTTGCCCTGATTCTTCCGGCATTGTTGATGAATGCGTTCAATGTGCTATTGATCCGGAGCTATTTCAACAATAACGTGCCGGTGTCGCTGGTTGAGGCCGCAAGGATAGACGGAGCGACGGAGATGCAGACCTTGATCCGGGTGGTGGTGCCGGTCAGCAAGCCGATTATCGTGACGATCGGGCTGTTTATCGGACTGGCGTATTGGAACGACTGGCAGAATGGGTTATACTATGTTACGAAGCCGGAGTTGTACAGTGTACAGCAGATCCTGAATAATATGTTGCGGAATATAGAATATCTGACCAAGAATTCCTCCGCCGTACAGAAATCGACAACGCTTGCCGGATCACTGCCGGCCGCCACGGTGCGAATGGCCATCGCAGTCGTCGGAATGCTGCCGATCCTGGTCATCTATCCTTTTGTCCAGAAATACTTTGTCAGAGGGATCGCGCTGGGCGCCGTGAAAGAATAGCAGTATCGCAGGCAGGCCTGCGATATGCATGGGATTAGGATAAAATAAGAGAGAAAGGATGGGATAGTCCATGAGTCTGTATATTGGAGCAAATTACCACCCGCATGACTGGCCGCGGGAGCGTTGGCCAATCGATGTGGAGATGATGAAGAAGGCAGGGTTTACCACGGTGCGCCTGGGGCATCTGTGCTGGGATAGCTTTGAACCGGATAATGGCGTATACACTTTTGACTGGTTTGACGAGGTGATGGGGCTGTTTGCCGATGCAGGTATCGGAGTGGTTCTGGATATCTCCATGCATCCGGCGCCGATCTGGGTACACTGTCTTTGCAAAGGATGTAACATCGGCGGGATCAACGGCGACTATCAGTATCCGGTGAGACGCTATATGGAAGACGTGTCCGATCCGGGGTATCAACATTATGCGCTGCGCTTTGCGAAGACGCTGGTCAATCGGTACAAAGATCACCCGGCGCTGTTTGCATTCGGATTGTGCAATGAGCTGGGGTGGTGTCATAGATCCCATTCGGCGGAATCCCGGGCCAGGTTCATCGATTGGCTTCGGAAAAAGTACGGCACCATAGAGAGGCTGAACCAGGCATGGGCGACCCGGCGCTGGTGCAGGAGGCTGCTTAGTTTTGAGCAGGTGGGTTTTCCGGAGACCGAGGAGGAAGCAGGTTCCCCGGAGGCGTGGCTGGATATGAGAAGATTCTTTTCCGACGGTGTGGGAGAGTTTATAACGGCCTTGCAGAAGACAGTAAAAGAGAATGCGCAGGAAAAGCCGACGACCTCCAATCACTATGCGGAAAATCCTTCCATGGGCTTTGATTATATGAAGTACTATGAAGGTTTCGTGGAGTATCCGGGTGTCGGCTATTATTTCAATTATTATGACATTGAGAATATTCGTTACGTGAATACGGAAATGCAGCACAGGATCGCGGAAACGGACAGGCCTATGTGGTGCATTGAATACCAGACAGGCGGTTTCGGGGTTCATCATGGCCGTCCCGGTGTTTTGAGGATGATGATGCTGTACAGCCTGTTGTGCAGGAATCAGATGATCCTGGGCTGGACATGGCGGACGATGCTGGCAGGCGAGGAACAGTTTGTCGTCGGCCTGTTAGAGCATGACGGGCTGCCCAATGTGAACTTTGACACTTATGTGCAGGTGGCAGGAGAGTTTAAGAAACTGGAACAATATGCGTTTCCTTATAACCCGGTGCCGGAGATCGGCGTTGCACACAGTTATGATGCTGACTGGGTGATACAGTATCCCAATAATATACAGTTTAAGCAGGATTATAGGACATGTATGCGGGAAATTTCGCGGACCTTTTATCAGTTGAACAGGGATTACAATATCATCAACTTAAAGCGGGTCAAACATGACTATAAGTTGATCATACTGCCGTCCTATCTGGTGATGACGCAGGAGGAAGCTGACTATATCAGACAGTTTGTACAGAAGGGCGGTTACGTGATCATGACGGCTTATTCCGCTACGCTGGATGAACATTCGCAGGCTTTTGCATGCACACGTCCGGGCAGGCTGGCGGATGTGTTCGGCATTCGGATCGGAGGATATGAGAGGCCGGGCGACGGACAGTACTATGAGGAGATCGAGCTGAGAGAGGCTAAGGCGTTTGAGACGGATCCGCAGACAGGGGCATGTCTGATTTCCTGTAACCAATACGGTAAAGGAAAGGCTTTCTATACTTCCGGCCAGATGGATCATGTTGTAATGACCGAAGTGATACGGCGTCTGGAAGGAGAGCTGGGTCTGACTGCGGTAATGACAGTGCCGGAAGGCATTCAGGTCAGAGAGATTGCCGAAGGGCAGTACTATTTCGTAAATACTACGGATAAGCCGCTGCAGATTACATTGCCCGGAGAAGGACGGCTGGTGCTGCATGATATGCAGGTTTGCGATACCGTGACATTGGATGCTTTTGATGCGGATCTGCTTTTGGTGCAGACAAAGCAGATGTAAACGAAGTTCACACCGGATCGAAACATGCAGAGGCTGTTATCGTGTCTGCGGTGTGGCAGGGGATGAAGAAAGGACAGGGTGTTGTAAAGCAAATGGAAAAATATTTAGACAGGACAGTATGCGCGGATGAGCGGGCACAGGATCTGTTGTCCAGGATGTCCTTGGGCGAGAAGATGGGGCAGGTTGTGGGTGTTTTTCCCATGACGGTGGACGATCTGTCCTGGACTGCACAGCATCCTTATGGGGTGGGAAATGTGAGTACGCTCTGCACAAGGAGCGTGAGATCGGCAAAAGAGTTTGTGCGGTTTCAGACGACATTCCAGAAGAAGATCATGGAAAGTTCGCCGCATCATATTCCGGCATTCTTCCATATGGAAGGTCTGTGCGGCGCCTATATTTATGGTGCGGTTTCTTTTCCCGGCGGAATCGGCCGGGCGTCTTCCTGGGATCCGGAACTGGAAGAGCGGATCGGAGACTGCATTGGGCGCTGTGAGAGGGCCGTAGGTGTATCGCAGACATTTGCGCCGGTATTGGATATATCCAGGGATTCCCGCATGGGACGCCAGGGAGAGACCTACGGGGAGGACAGCACATTGGCGGCGGCCATGGGCACTGCTTATTTAAAAGGTCTGCAGAAGAACGAACGGTTCGACGGGCTAAAGACGGAGGGCATTGCGAAGCACTATATGGGCTTTCACGCCGGAATGGGCGGAATCCATGGCGCGGAATGTGATATTTCGAAGAGAAGTCTGATGGAGGTCTATGCAAAACCTTTTCAGGCGGCGATCACGGAAGCGGGCCTGCGGGGCGTTATGCCCTGCTACGACGCCATCAATGGCGAGGAAGTTTCCTGTTCCGAAGAAATGCTGACTACGATTCTGCGAAATGAGATGGGGATGGATGGGATTGCGGTTTCCGATTACAGTGCATTATCCAATGCATTCTATGTGGATCATGTAGGGGAAAGCGCCGGTGAGACAGGATTGTTTGCCATGCAGGCCGGTATGAATATGGAGCTTCCGTCGATGGTATGCTATAACGAGGAACTGGAGAAGATGTTTGAGGACGGCAGGGCAGACAGCGGGGTATTGGATGCAAGGGTCCTTGAGATCTTGCGGACAAAGTTCCGCACAGGGTTATTTGATCATCCTTTTGCCTGCGAAGACGGACAACTGTATTGCGAGATCCGCACAGAGGAGGATGATCGTCTGACAGAGCAGTCCGCGTTGGAATCACTTGTTCTGTTGAAAAATGACGGGACGCTTCCGATCAGAGATTCTGTCAAAAGAATCGCAGTCATAGGACAGCATGCGGATGATGCCAAGATCTTTTTTGGAGGCTATACTTATATGTCCATGCTGGAAGGGGAAGTGGCGGCGCGTTCCTCCATGGCGGGAATCGGAGAGATTGCAGGAGAAAACGAGGCGGTAAAAACCTATCCGGGCAGCAGTGTGCAGGCAGACAATGACGCATTCAGAGAACGCCTGCAAACCTATATGCCGCAGGTAAAGAGTCTGGTTGAAGAGTTAAGAACAAGATTTCCGCAAACGGAGATTACGTATGCATACGGGTATCCGTTTGCCGGCAATGATGAATCGGGCTACGAGGAAGCCCTGCGGGTCTGTGCGGAAAGCGACTTGATCCTTCTGACGCTGGGCGGCAAATACAGTATGGGATCCCAGGCCACGACCGGAGAGGGCATCGATGCGACAAATATCAATCTGCCGGTATGTCAGGACAGATTTATCGAGCTGGCGGCGGCTCTTTGTAAGCCAATGGTGGGGATTCATTTTGACGGAAGGCCGATCTCATCCGATGTGGCGGACCGGTGTCTGAACAGCATTCTGGAAGCATGGAGCCCGGCGGAGCGAGGGGCTTTTGCAGTCGTTTCGGTATTGGCGGGAGATTATAATCCCTGTGGGAAGATGCCGGTCTCTACGGCGTATAACAGCGGTCAGATTCCGGTATTCTACAATCACAGGTTCGGTTCGGCCAACCATCAAAGTTACAGTATCGGATTTGCGGATTATGTGGACTGTCCTCATACGCCAAGATATTGCTTCGGGTATGGAATATCCTATACGGATTTTGAATACAGAGAATTGACAATTGAGAAAAAGAGGCTGTCCGGGAAAGAATCTCTGGAGCTTACCCTGCAGGTAAAGAACTGTGGTGAAAGAGCCGGGACGGAGATCGTTCAGTTCTATGTCAGCGATGAACATGCCTGTGTGGTGAGGCCCAATATGGAGCTGACGGGATTTGCAAGAGTAAGGATCGAGCCGGGAGAGATTAAGAAGATACGATATGTTCTTCCGCTCAGTGCACTGGCATTTCTGGATCTGCATAACCGCTGGAAGATTGAAAAGGGAGACGTTATCCTGAAAGTAGGGAGTTCTTCCGAGGATATCCGTCTGTCAGATCGTTTCACGATCACGGATGATACCTGGATTGACGGCAGGACAAGAGCGTTCTATGGAACGGCAGAGTGTGTTGTTTAAAACATGAGCTTTTAATTTCCTGATTTGGATGCATATAATTTCCTTCTTTACAAATAATAGTAAAAACGTCAGCGGCCATGAGGCCGTTGGCAGATTAAAATGCAATGTAGTCATGAGGTAATGTGACGGTTGAGATAATTGTACCATGAATGGGAAGAGAGCAGAATGTCGTATTGCAGATCTTCACGGTCAGGAGAAACTATAATTTGTAAATTTGGAGGGATATAGAATGAAAGCGACAGGTATTGTGAGACGGATAGATGATCTGGGAAGGATCGTGATTCCCAAGGAGATCCGCAGGACACTGCGGATCAGGGAGGCGGATCCGTTAGAGATCTTTACGGACAGAGAAGGAGAGATTATCTTAAAGAAATATTCTCCGATCGGAGAGATGGGTACCTTTGCAAAGCAGTATGCGGAGAGTATGGCGCAGGTGTCCGGTCATGTGGCGATGATCTCCGACAGAGACCAGTTTATCGCGGTGGCAGGCGGCATGAAAAATATGCTGGGTAAGTCTATCAGCAGGGAACTGGAAGAGAAGATTGACCACAGAGAGAGTGTGGTGGCGGCCAAAGGAGATCGGAACTTCATCGAGGTGGGCAACGATCTGGAGGATGTGCATCACGAGGCGATCAGCCCGATCATCTGCGAGGGAGACGTGATCGGTTCGGTAGTCCTGTTAGAGACGGACCATAAGTCCAAGATGGGTGAAGTGGAGCAGAAGCTGATTCAGTCGGCAGCAGGATTTCTGGGGCGGCAGATGGAACAGTAGGTCATAGAACTGTGGAGAGCATGTCTGAAAAGGGGCACAGGAAAGCCCGCAGACATGCTCTCCTTATAGCACTTGCAGCTTTATCATAGCACTTGCAGCTTCGTCTCGTCGTTAAACACAATCACGGCCTCACGCATCTCATAAGGCCCCATCTCATAATAGCCTGCCGTCAGACGATTCAGGCGCGCGGCAGAGACCATGCGGTTGGCGCGCTTGGGCTGATCCGTGATAAAGGCGATACCGTCTTCGAAATATTC
>OFFQ01001554.1_pt1 | contig 13111 bp, 10 predicted proteins | sample 1521411 | NCBI WGS metagenome assembly OFFQ01 (sample SAMEA3504110, study PRJEB24116) | mouse gut metagenome | biome: mouse gut; feature: mouse-associated habitat; material: faeces | place: Denmark | collected 2011 | reverse complement strand
CAATTCCCCCCTCACCGCGGTAACGCTCGGGATATTCCAGGCAGGAGCGGTAATAATTGATCTCCCGGCTGGTGCGGTTTAATTGTGACACCTGTGTCATAACATTGCCAAGCCAGGCGGAAAATCCGGTTATCACGCCGATATAGAGTACAAAATCTGCCGCCGTCATCCGCCCGTTCCACACAAGGTAAAGCAGGTACAGATAAGCCGCGCTCTCCTGCAGAAGCGTCAGCCCGCTCTCTCCCACGGCTGTGCCGAATACCCTGGAGGCAAATCTCTTATACCATCCTCCAAGCCCCTGCATATAGCCCGCATAAAGATCCGAAAACCATGAAGTCATGGAAAAAAGCCGGATGTCCTTGGCGGAACGGATATCACCGGATATCCTGTTGAGATAATCCATCCGCTGCTGGAAGGCAGTTTTCTCCCCGTTGTTCTCCGCCGTCCACTTCACAATCCTCCGGTTCAGGAAGTACCGACCGGCGGTGGGACCCGCCAGAAACAGAATCATCAGCGGATTCAGCACCCCGAGCACTCCTGTAAAAACGGTGAGTCCCAACAGGCTCACGGAAAGGCTCATCAGCATATCATACACGCTCACCAGGGCCGCATTATTATTATTGCAGCATCTGAATCCTTCCGTCTGCAGCCTGCGGAAACGCTCATCCTCCTGGTTGCAGTAATCCGTTGTCAGTCCCTTTATGGCAAAACGCTTCTGGTAAAAAGTATTCATCTGGAGTCTCTGGATGGAGATATACTGCGTCAGAAATATCTCCCCGCCGGATAGAATTGACAGAGATGTCATAAACAGAAGCACCGCCCATATCAGCTCTGCAGGGCTGCTTCCAATAGAGATTTTCTCGATTACCACCTTGGGAAGCCAGGTGGTCAGAATGGACTGTGCCACTTTCGCAAGGATGGAAGCAGTGCAGAGAACCAGCAGCATAGGATAAAACTCCGCGGCATTTTTCAGACAAAATCGAATATTTTGGAGAGAAGAATATTGCTTCAGATGCAGAGTATCGTTGTTTTTATTTTCCGCATTTCTTCGTTTATTTTGCTTTCTGTTTCTGTTGGAATTGCTGTTTCTATTTGCATTATTGCTGCTATTGGCGCTGCTTCCATTGGCATTATTGCTTTCATTGGCGCTGCTGCTTCCATTGGCATTACTGTCTGTACCGTTATTTTTAAGTTTTTTCATTTTCTTTTTCATTCCGTTCGCCCTCCGTTCCCGCCGCCGGATACCGAAATTGCCGATATTCCCATCACCTGGAACACCGGATAGACAGACCTTCCGCCTTATAACATACCGCCGACGCTGTCTGGCAAAAGACAGGTTATTTTTTGCGGCTGTTGCAGGTAATATCATAGCAGATTTCGGATATAATGCCTGTTTTCAGCGCGAACGGTTCAAATTCGAACCCGAATGGCGGGAAAGGGGGAGCAGAACCTCCGTGGCGAAAACCCCCTCCTCGTTTTGACGGTTCAGATACCCTTCATATTTTTCCACAATCCGGTCGATGCGGACCAGCCCAAAGCCGTGGCCTGCGCTGTTCTTGGTAGTCAGATAGGATCTGCCCGATTTCAGAACCTCCCCGCCCACGGAATTTTGCACGGAAATATAGAGCTGATTCTTCAGGATACCTATGTACACGCGAATAAAGCGTTCCGATTCCTCTTCCTGCCGGAGGGCCGCCTCCATTGCGTTGTCCAGCAGATTTCCGATAACGGTGCACAGGTCGATCTCCGAAATGGGAAGATCCGGGGGAACCGCCGCCTTTGCCGTGACCCGGATGCGGCGGGACTGAATCAGGGACAGCTTACTGTTCAATATGGCGTCCGCCATGCGGTTCCCTGTTTTCACCACGGTCTCCACATTGGACAGCGACTTCGGCGTCTCCCTGTTCAGCAATCCTATTGTTTTTTCGCTGAGCTCCAAACTGTATTTCGACGCTATCGTCAGCGCCTGGGCACAGGTGGAGGAGTCCGGATAGGCAGGGCCGGAGGCTATCATGTCCAGCGGGTCTCCCAGGATATCGCTGAGGATGACGCTATAGACCTTTGCCGGACGGCAGTTCTCCGCGAACCGCCCACCCTTTACCGCAGACAGGCGCTTTCGGACTGTGTTCATCTCCACGATGTCCGCGCCGCAGGCCAGCAACTGGTCCGTGATGTCCGCCAGCTCCTTCCTGGACACTAGCGGCTTCTCGAACAGGGCGGAGCCGCCGCCGGACAGCAGGAAGACCACAGTATCCTCCACCCCCAGGTTCCCCACAAGCCTAAGCACTTCCTCCGTAGCCTGAAAGGAATTTTCATCCGGAACCGGATGCCCTGCCTCAAAGCATCTTATGCCCCCAATCTCCCCCTTTACATGCCCGTATTTGGTGATGCAGATTCCGGACTCCATCCGCCGGCCCAGAATGTACGATGCCGTCCTGGCCATCTGCCAAGCGGCTTTTCCCACAGCCACCACATACAGCTTTCCACTCCCGAACTCCCTCCCCTGTAAGGCCCTGGCCACCGCCTCGTCCGGCAGCACCTGCCGGATGGACTCCCTGACGATTGCATCCGCTTCTTCCCTTAATGTCATATCTCCTCCCAATCTCCTTCCCGCGCCCCGATACACGCTCCCGGGGCCATCTCCGGCCATGCTCCGTCTCCCGGAGCAGCCCCTCCCCACAGCACAGTCCCTGCCCGGAGCCGTTCTGCAAAAAGGCACCCGCCGGTCCGGCAGGTGCCTTTTCTTGATTCCGCATTATATCATTCGGTTATCCGAACATCATTTCTTCTTCAGCACCAGATGCTGAGGCAGGCCGTTGACCATGAACGGCTGATAGTCGCCGTGAATCAGGGGCTCGATGTAGTTGATGAACTCCTGGGTCACGTAGTTGCCCTCCCGGTTCATCCAGTTGCGGGGAACCAGCTTCTCGTGGTTGGCAATCCTGTGCACGTCATAGATGCCCGCCGCGCTCTGGTAAGGATCGTCGGAGACACGGTCGATGACCACCATCTTGCCGGTGTCGCCCTCGTCAGCCGCCTTTACGGCAGCGCCGCCTACCATGAACGCCTCGTCCACGTCCACGCGGGAAGCCATATGGGAAGCACTCCTCTGCAGGGTGGAGAACTCGATGCTCCTGGTCTTGCAGCCGATCTCCGCGCCCAGGAAATTCGCCAGATAGGCGGCTGTCCCCTGAAGCTGCTTATGGCCGAAGGCGTCCACATACTCTGAGCCGCCGCCCAGCTCGCACACATATCTGCCGTCCTCCACCTTGATGCCCTCGGATACGGCGATGACCACGGAGTTCTTCTTCTTCAGAAGCTCCTTGGTGTTCTTCAGGAACTTATCAATATCGAACACGGCCTCGGGCAGATAGATGGCATCCGGGCCTTCGCACTCCTCGGTCTTGGCCAAGGCTGTAGCTCCTGTAAGCCATCCGGCGTTACGTCCCATGACCTCGATGATGGTGATGGAATCTTTCTTGTAATTCAGGCCCAAAGCATCGCGGATGACCTCCTTGGTGGAAGCGGCGATATACTTGGCGGCGCTTCCGAAGCCGGGCGTGTGGTCGGTCAGGGCCAGGTCATTGTCGATGGTCTTGGGCACGCCCAGGAACTTCTGGGAATGGCCCTTCAGGATGGCGTAGTCGGACAGCTTCTTGATGGTGTCCATAGAATCGTTCCCGCCGATGTAGATGAATGCCTCAATCTGCAGCTTGTCCATGATTTCGAACAGCTTCTCGTAGATTTCCGGATTCTCATGGATCTCCGGCAGCTTATAGCGGCAGGAGCCCAGGAAAGCCGAAGGCGTCCTCTTCAGGAGCTCGATGTCGATATCGGAATGAATCTGTGTGGACAGATCCACATACTGCTCGTCCAGGAAGCCCTGAACGCCGTGGAGCATTCCGTATACCTTGTGGAAGCCTCTCTCCTTGGCGGTCTTGTAGACCCCCGCCAGGCTGGAATTGATCACAGCGGTAGGGCCGCCGGACTGACCAACGATGATATTACGTTTTTTTGCCATTTCTAAATCCTCCATAAAAATTTTAGCAAGTCGGATTCACCGACAAGTAATCACAATATTTTCACCTGTTAAATCATACCAAAAAAAAGCAGAAATTACAACACCAAATTAAATAAACTGGTTTCTTTCCGCGTCATAGTGATAGCCTACGCTCTCCAGCCTGCCCTCGATCTCCTGCCTGTCTGCATCCAGCTCTTCGCACATCACGTCCAGGCTGCCATAGAAATCCCTCAGCTTCATGTTCACGAAGCTGAGCAGCATGATTGGATCCTTTGGAAGCATGTCCCTCACCTCTTTCCTCTCCATTCTACCAGACATCTCCCTCCATGGCAAGGAAAAGGAGCGCTACATCCGCTCCTTTTTTCAGTCTCTTTTCAACCTTGTCCATATAACATGAGTCCGTTTTACTCGGTGAGATACTGCGCCGTATCAGCCTTCACCTGTCTCCCATATTCCTTCACGTTCTCCGTGACCGTATAGTCGTCGTCATCAAAAAAGAACTTATGCAGCCATGCCACGTTGTCCTCCAGGCTCTTAGGTATGACGCAGCTTCCTTTTGCACCGATATTGCCCACGGTGCGCATGCTCTCCTGAGGGAAGCCGTCCTCCCCTACGATGCTGTATTTCCCTACATCCGCCAGGAGATCCAGGATGTCGGCGGAGTCAAGGCTGGTATAGATGTCCCCGATGCAGTCGTTGAACACCTTGGTCAGGGTCACCAGATCCGTCTTCTTCGCCTGATCCTCCATGGCCTTCAGCACTTCCCTCTGCCTGGCGGTACGTCTGTAGTCATCCCCGCCGCCATAGCGGATTCTACAGTATGCGGTGGCCTGCATCCCGTTCAGCAGCTGATATCCCGGCTCCGTCACGGGAGTATAATCGCACTGCAGCACATTGGAAATGCCTATCTGATAGCTGTTGAGATGATGCACTATCTCTTCATTTTCCACATCGATATAGACACCGCCCAGCCCGTCGATGACGCCCCGCAGGCCCTTGTAGCCCACGGCCACGAAGTCCGTGATGTCCATGTCCAGGTTCATGTTCAGCATCTTCACCGCCTGCTCCGCCCCGCCGGAAAAGTATGCCTGTGTCGCTTTCCAGTAATCATCGTTTCCCAGGTTCAGGTATGTATCGCGGTACACGCTGACCAGCCTGATGTCCCCGGTATCCATGTTCACGCTTGCAATCATGATGCTGTCGCTGTGGCTCCCCTTGTACATCTGCGCCTCGTTCTCCGCGTCCAGCCCGAACAGCGCAATGTTGCGGTAGCCCTGCATGGTACCACCCTCTTCCTTGAGCTGCTTGACTTCCTCATGGATTTCCAGCACCTGGGGATCCAAATCCGCCATCTTAGGCCCCTCGCTGGACTTATGCATCACCAGATATAATGCCACCAGCATTACCAGGATGATGACGATTTCAATGCCAAAGAGAATCAGCTTGGATCTGCTTCTGCTCCTTCTTCTCGATCTGCCTGCTCCTGCCGCCATATAAGCCCCTCCTCATATCTCCTTGTTCTATGTTTTGTTAACTTATTATAAGGGATATAGTTTAGGATTTTATGAAGCGAATTCTTAAGTTTTCTTAAGATACTTCATAAATAGGAATCAAATAGGAATCTTTCCACAGAAAGCACGGCAGGGCTGTCGCGCCCTGCCGTCTCCGGTGCTTCGTCAACGCACATGGCGAAGCGTAAGTTATTCTGGAATCCGCTTTCAGTTCTTACAGCCGCAGTCCGGCTTGTCGCCGCAGTCCTCGCATCTGTCGAAGGCCGGATTGAAGGCGTAGAAGTTCCTGCTGTCCAGCTTATCCTGCACCATGCGCAGGGCTTCGCCGAAGCGCTGGAAATGCACTATCTCACGCATGCGCAGGAACTTGATGGGCTCGCAGACATCCGGCTCCTTCACCAGCCGCAGGATATTGTCATAGGTGGTGCGTGCCTTCTGCTCCGCCGCCAAATCCTCCATCAAATCCGTTATGGGATCCCCGGTCACCTGGAACTGTGCCGCGGTGAAAGGGAAGCCGGAGGCCGCCTGGGGCCATACGCCTACGGTATGGTCAACATAATAATTCGCAAAACCGCACTTCTCAATCTCCTCCATGGAAAGGTTGCGGGTGAGCTGGTGGACGATGGCCGCCACGATTTCCAGGTGGGCCAGCTCTTCCGTACCCACTGAAGCATCGGAAATGTTCCAAATTAAGCCCTACGTGGACAAGCCCAGTGTTTTTGGCTTATCTGTACATAGCTTTGTCAGCTATGAAAGAATCGGCAAGTGGGATGAGGAAAGATGCAGGAAAGGTGGCAGAAAGCCTTATTTTATCGAGCTTGACGGCACTCCGAGATGGATAACCCTCTATGCGGTAACGGATGCAGATATCTATTATAATTATGAAGCGTGATAGAATGAGCTTGTCTGAAAGAAGTTAGACAAGCTTATTTTTCCATAGTAAACTACACTATTGTTAGCTTCGATCATGTGTACTTTACTAAGTTGACTTTTTTGAAAAAATCGGATATGCTATAGTAAAGTACACAATCATTGAGAAATTTACGTGTGGTTTCATAGAGGTGAGACAATGCTTGATGAAAAATTGATAAACGCTGTCAGGAAGGTTTTTGCCAAACACGATTATATAATGACGACTGCTCAACTGGATTCCTACAGAATTTACTATGCCGATATTCAGCAGCTATTAAACGAGGGCATTATTGAAAAAATCAAATGGGGCTATTATCATTGGACAGAAACTTATGGCGAACAGGAAGTTAAAATTATCAACCGTCTTTTTCCCGATGCGGTGCTTTGTATGGAAACCGCCCTCTTTTACTACCAGTACAGTGACCGCAGTCCTGCCGAGTGGAATATTACGATTGATAAAAATGTCTCCAGAAGCCGTACAAATATTGACTACCCCTTTGTAAAGGCATATCGGGTTGAGCCTGCTTTAGTACCCCTCGGCGAAACAAAAGGCAGTATCAATTTTGTTGATATCCGTATATACGACCGTGACCGTACCATTTGTGATGTACTGCGGAATATGAACAAAATGGATAAAGAGATTTTTAATAAGGCAATACAAGGGTATGTAAAAGACCCGAAAAAAAATATACCGAATCTGATGGAGTATGCCAAAGTATTGCGTATACAAAAGCGTGTAAAAGAATTGATTGGAGTGTGGTTGTGATGGCTGATGCAGCAGCATCTGTTTTGGCAAAGCTAAAGAATAAGGCGAAGGCGGTTGGTATCAGTTATCAGCAGTGCCTGCAGCTTTTTATGCAGGAAGAATTTTTGCGGAAGCTTTCAAAGTCTGGATATGAGGATACTCTTATTCTTAAAGGCGGATTATTTATCTATACGCTGACCAATTTTGAAAGCCGAGCAACGATTGATGTAGATTTCTTGCTTCGTAGTGCCTCCAATTCGTTGGATGAGGGAAAAGCCCTTATCCTAAAAATTCTTGCTACACCTACGGGCAATGATTATATTGAGATGAGTGCGAAAGGATTTGAAGAAATCTCACCACAAAGAAAATATCATGGCATCAGCACACAGATTATTGGAAAGATAAAAAATGTTCGAGTTCCTTTTAATGTGGATATTGGTGTGGGCGATGTGATTGTTCCCCGTGCCGAGCAACGGACTATCCATACACAGCTTCCCGATTTTGAAGCTCCTGTTATTATGACCTATTCTCTTGAAAGCACCATAGCCGAGAAATTCGATGCGATTCTGCAGCGATTTGAACTAACGGGCAGGATGAAAGACTTTTACGATATTTACTATCTGGCAAGGACTTTTGATTTTGACGGAGCAAGATTGCAGACGGCAATATTCAGAACATTGGAACGGCGAGGGACGCCCTACGAAAAGGACAGCTTCAAGCGTATTCTCACCCTTGCCGAGGATGTGGATATGCAAAAGCGGTGGAGATTCTTTTTGAAAACAATAAAAAATGATACGCTTGAGTTTTCGGTGATTATTGAGGAAATACAGACTTTCCTTGAGCCTGTATTTGATGCGATTGTGAATGAGGATGAGTGGCAAAAACAATGGTGCTCGATAGAATGTAATTGGAAAGTAGTAAAAGAAAATGAGTGATTTATTATACAGCACAGGACTTGGAAACGAGATTATCTTCAAGGTAGCCAACGCCCCAGTAAAAAAGGTGAAAATCGAATATGTCTAATGCACATCACCATGAAGCCGCTTATTCTTATGGATTTTAAGAGTAGGCGGTTTTTTGCGCCCTGTGACCGTCATGGCTATCTTTTCCGCCAGATTTGTAGAGATCAGCCCTATCTTCTTCACAGACATATGCAAAAATTTTCTGTTCCAGGCTCTTGAAAGATACCAGCTTTTCTTCTACAATAGATTTCATCACACAGTCTCCTTTATATGTTTTCTTGGTCGTTAACATCATAAAGAAAAACTGTATGGTTGGGAAGTAGGGAATTTCTCTGCTTCCCTTTTATTTTAGGAATAACTCCTATTTTTCCATTAATAATTATACACTAACCTGGTTCTATTACATAAAAGTGGAGCCATTGCTCCATAGATAATTACTCATCTATTTTGCAACAGCCCCTTTCATTAAATTATATACACTTCAACAGTAAGGTCTTTCCACTGCCCTCTCGCAAAAGATCAACATTTGCCCTGCGAAAAGCCAATGCCTGCTAGTATGCGATCCTAAACCAAAGTACGGATTACTTTGCCTGCCTATTTTGTATAGCAGATTGAGCCGCCGCCAAACGTGCAATAGGCACCCGGAACGGGGAACAGCTCACATAGCTCAAGCCCGCCTTATGGCAGAACTCGATAGAAGAAGGATCTCCGCCATGCTCGCCGCAGATACCGAGCTTGATATCCGGTCTGGTAGCCCGGCCTTCCTCAACAGCCATCTTCACCAGCTTGCCAACACCGTTCTGGTCCAGTCTTGCAAACGGGTCAGACTCATAGATCTTAGACTTATAGTAGGAATCCAGGAACTTCCCGGCATCGTCACGGGAGAAGCCGAAGGTCATCTGAGTCAGGTCGTTCGTACCAAAGGAGAAGAACTCAGCCTCCTCGGCAATCTCGCCTGCCAGAAGAGCCGCACGGGGAATCTCGATCATGGTTCCGATGTGATACTTAATATCGGAATTTTTCTCTTTCTTCACACGCTCCGCAATCTTGACAACCATCTCTTTTACAAACTTCAGCTCTTTCTTATCACCGATAAGAGGAATCATGATCTCAGGAACGATATCGTAGCCCTTCTCTTCCTTCACTTCGATAGCAGCTTCCATAACCGCACGGGTCTGCATTCTCGCAATCTCCGGATAGGTAACGGCCAGACGGCAGCCGCGGTGTCCCATCATGGGGTTGAACTCGCGAAGCTCCTCACATCTTGCCTCAACCTCTTCCACAGTCATGTTCATATCCTTTGCCAGAGCCGCAATATCCTCCGGATCGGTGGGTACGAACTCATGAAGCGGCGGGTCCAGATAACGAACCGTCATGGGCTTGCCCTCAAGCGCCTCGTACATAGCCTTGAAATCGCCCTTCTGATAAGGAATCAGCTCCCAGAGAGCTTCCTCTCTCATCTCCTCTGTCTCGGAGAGAATCATCTTCCGGATCTTCGGAATACGCTCCGGCTCAAAGAACATATGCTCGGTACGGCAGAGACCAACACCCTCTGCGCCAAGCTTAATCGCATTCTTTGTATCAGCCGGCGTATCTGCGTTGGTGCGCACGCCCAGAGTACGGAACTCGTCCGCCCAGGCCATAATACGCCCGAAGTTGCCGCTTACGGATGCCTCTATGGTCTTAATATCTCCAAGATAAATCTTTCCGGTGGAGCCGTCCAGAGAAATGTAATCACCCTCTACAATGTGATGTCCGCCCAGATCAAAGTACTTTGCTTCCTCGTCAATCTTAATCTCGCCGCAGCCGGATACACAGGCTGTTCCCATTCCGCGGGCTACAACTGCCGCATGGCTTGTCATACCGCCCCGCACGGTCAGAATACCTTCGGCCGCATGCATACCCTCAATATCCTCAGGAGAAGTCTCCAGACGCACCATAATGACACGCTCACCTTTACCCCTGGCTCTCTTGGCATCCTCTGCCGTAAAGTATACCTTACCTGCCGCCGCTCCCGGAGATGCGGGAAGGGCCTCGCCAATCACCTCGCCGGCCTTCAGAGCTTCCGGATCAAAGGTGGGATGCAGAAGCTGATCCAGGGACTTCGCCTCAATACGAAGCACAGCCTCCTCCGGTGTAATCTTGCCCTCATCTACCAGATCGCAGGCAATCTGAATGGCTGCGGGAGCCGTTCTCTTTCCGTTTCTTGTCTGCAGGAAGTACAGCTTGCCCTCCTGGATGGTGAACTCCATATCCTGCATATCACGGTAGTGATCCTCCAAGCGGCTTGCAATCTCCATAAACTGCTTGAAGCACTCAGGAAGGTCCTCCTCAAGCTTGGTGATGGGCTGCGGTGTACGGATACCTGCCACAACGTCCTCACCCTGGGCATTGATCAGATACTCGCCGAAGATACCCTTCTCGCCCGTAGCCGGATTTCTGGTAAATGCAACGCCGGTTCCGGAGGTGTCGCCCATATTTCCGAACACCATAGCCTGTACGTTGACAGCGGTTCCCCAGTCGCCGGGAATGTCATTCATACGGCGGTATACAATGGCACGCTCGTTGTCCCAGGAACGGAACACGGCCTTTACAGCCTCCATAAGCTGTACCTTGGGATCCTGGGGGAAGTCCTCTCCCATCTTTTCCTTATAAATGGCTTTGTATCTTGCAATAACCTCTTTCAAATCGTCTGCTGTTAAATCCGTGTCAAACTTTGCGCCCTTCGCCTCTTTGATCTCATCCAAAATGCCCTCAAAGAAGGTCTTGCTCATCTCCATAACCACATCGGAGAACATCTGAATAAATCTGCGGTAGGAATCGTAAGCGAATCTGGGGTTGCCTGTTTTATTTGCAAAGCCCTCTACCGCCTCATCATTAAGACCCAGGTTCAGAATCGTGTCCATCATACCGGGCATGGAAGCTCTCGCACCGGAACGAACGGATACCAGAAGGGGATCGTTCGTATCTCCGAAGGTCTTGCCCTGAAGCTCCTCCAACTGTGCAAGGGCAGCAAAGATCTGCTCCTTAATCTCATCGGAAATCTGCTTTCCATTGTTGTAGTAGTCAGTACATGCCTCCGTGGTTACGGTAAAGCCCTGGGGTATCGGCAGTCCCAAGCCTGTCATCTCTGCCAGATTCGCGCCCTTTCCGCCCAGAAGATTCCGCATCTCGGCGTTGCCTTCCTTGAATAAATAAACCCATTTTGCCATTTATCTGTTTCCCTCCTAAAAAATAGTCTCACCGGTGCACATTCTGCGTGAGGATAAGCATGAGAGCTTGTCCTTTCGTCCGGCCGCACGGCTCGTTGCCTGCACGCAAAATGTGCGCCGGATATGTGGTCAACGACCCAACCCTGCGCACATGAATAGTGTAACATACCTGTAAAATTTGTCAAGAGGTTTTTAGCATATTTTAACAATAAAATCGGGTGCCGAAGCACCCGATTTTGTTTATTTTTTAACATTTATTCCGCCTTATGCTTTTTCTAATGCAAGGGTTCTGGTCGTTAAATCACACACCTCCGTCGGCCCATAATACTGAATAGCTCCCGGAAATACGTAAGCAGTCTCTACCGCCCACTCATCTCTGTGTGCCTCAAAGTACTTGAACGGCTTTCCATCCAATTCCACAAGCGCTTTCTTGATAACCGGCTTGTCCTCGCCGTGTCTTCTCTCAATGTTCATCATCTTGGTAATCGGCATACCGCCCGCAACCCATTCTTCCGCCGGCCTGGACAGGTTGGAAACCTTGGAAAGATAACCATTGCAGCCATACTGGATCAGCATGAACGCATTGTAGCCGAGAGAGTAGCAATAGTCGGCATCAAAATTGGACGGGAATGCACATCTTCCCTCATAGCCAAAGAAATGCGTCTGGACTGCGTACTTGCCCGCATAAGTTCCTGCCGCTTTTCTTGCTTTCAGCTTATCGCCTACAAGAGCTGCGAACAATTTCTCGGACTCAATCAGGGAAACCTGTACATTGCCGTGGGGATCTCTCTCAAGGAACAGCTGCTGCTGAATCGCCTGAGGAAGAATCGCAAATACTTCCATAGCATCCCCCGAAAGCCCCTTCTCGATAAACGCATACTTTTCGCTCCAATTCGGAAGCGCATTAAACGCATCTGCCTTGCTGCCTGCAAGAAGTTCGTTGATCTCGCCGATCAGAGCGGAGAACTCGGGAACAAATTCCACAACGCCCTCGGGAATCACGACAACGCCAAAGTTAAGGCCGTTTGCCGCTCTCTTCTCCACGGAATCCGCAATATAATCCGCGATCTCGGACAGAGACTGCTTCTTTTCCTTAACCTCCTCGGAGATCAGACAGATATTCGGCTGGCACTCCAGTGCACACTCCAGTGCAACATGAGAAGCGCTCCGTCCCATAACCTTGATGAAATGCCAGTATTTCTTGGCAGAGTTGCAGTCTCTCTCAATGTTTCCAATCAATTCGCTGTAAGTCTTAGTTGCCGTATCAAAACCAAAGGAAATCTCAATGTCCTCATTCTTTAAGTCGCCGTCGATGGTCTTCGGGCATCCGATAACCTGTACACCGGTGTTGTGCGCAGCCATGTACTCCGCAAGCACGCATGCATTGGTGTTGGAATCGTCGCCGCCAATGATCACAATGGCAGTAATGCCGTGCTTCCTGCAAACCTCTGTCGCAATCGCAAACTGCTCTTCGGTCTCCAGCTTGGTTCTTCCTGAACCTATGATATCAAATCCGCCGGTATTTCTGTACTGATCAATGTAAGCGTCCTCAAACACAATATACTTATCCTCAATCAGTCCGCTGGGGCCTCCCTTGAAGCCAATCAGGATATTCTCTTTGTTGGTCGCCTTCAGCGCATCGTACAGGCCGCACACAACATTATGTCCGCCAGGCGCCTGTCCGCCGGAAAGGATCACGCCGACTACCTGCTTCTTAGCGGCAGAAGTATTCTGCCCCTTCTCAAAGG
>OFFQ01001550.1_pt1 | contig 13153 bp, 18 predicted proteins | sample 1521411 | NCBI WGS metagenome assembly OFFQ01 (sample SAMEA3504110, study PRJEB24116) | mouse gut metagenome | biome: mouse gut; feature: mouse-associated habitat; material: faeces | place: Denmark | collected 2011 | reverse complement strand
GTGAAAATACCTCTGCTGTACGACGGCTTTTTTTCTTTTGCCGTCGTGCGGCAGATCATTTTATCATTCAGTTTTCTATAAGCTGTTCTTACAAATCCGTGTTAAGAAGTTCAATTACAATGACTTCCGGGCGGTTATTAAAACGGATAGGAATAATGCTGTTACCCAATCCCCGGCTAACAATCATATTTGTACTGCCGTTTGTAAACAGCCCTGCGTCATACTTTGGAAATATCCCTTGATCGGGGGCAATCAGCCCGCCGATAAATGGCAGACGGAATTGACCGCCGTGTGCGTGTCCGCTTAGAACCAAATCAATATTGCAATGTGCATAGCTCTCAAATAGTTCTGGTCGGTGTGAAAGTAGAATAGTGTAGCTGCTTTCATCATCAACAAGGCTATTCAGCTTTGTGCTAACCATAGCCGGGGCTTCCCCGAACATATCACCTTTCAATGTGAAATCAGGGTCAGAAAGCCCGATAAGCGTTATCGTTTCTTTTTCATGTTTTAATTGTATTGCTTCATCTTCAAGCACGATTACGCCAATCGCTTCAAGCCCCGTTTTGAGTTCGTCATACTGTGACAGGCTTGCTTCGTGGTTCCCTGTCACATAGTAGACAGGCGCAATACTAACCGCCCCTTTTGCGAAATCAAGAGCCACGTCAATATCTGTATGTCCTGCGTCCACGAAATCCCCGGTTATTACAATAATGTCCGGCTTGCTTTCTGATAGCAATTCCAGCAGCTTTTTATTGCCTTTCCCAAATTCTGCGTTGTGTAAATCTGATACCTGTGCTATCCGAAACCCGGAAAATACGGCGGGAATACGGCTGCTTGAAATTTTTATGTTATTCACTGTCAACACCGTATTTCCCCATATCGTCCAAATGAGTAGGGCAAAAATTATGGCACTTAGCATACAGAATATTATCTTTGTTTTTTTAGTGAGCCATTTCTTCATTTTCCCGCTCCATTTATTCGTTGAGGGGTTGCCCTGTCAAATTTTATTATTTTTTTCGTTTTCTGATAATGTGAATGACAATGACCGCAACTACAATTAACGCAATCCCTCCAAATAAAGGAAGCCATGTGTCAGTAACACTTTGCCAAACAGCACTCCAATTTACATTTTCCGGCATAACTTAAACCTCCAATTCTTCAATTTGTTTTTCCATAACCATATGTTTACATGACAGGTAAGTGGCAATGAAATATCCACCATACACAATCAAGAACATCAAAACAGTAACACCAATATTTGTAGATATGTGCATATTTAGAAATTCTTCTATAATCGCTGTGATTTTTCCAATTCCAAAGGCTGAAAACATTCCTGCAAGCAAAAGCGGCACAACAAAGAATATCGCTATCTGCTTGAATAAAGCTCCGAAAAGTAACCGGCTATCCGTCCCCAGCTTTTGTAATAATCCGTATCGGTAAACATTATCTGCGGTTTCTGTCAACTGTTTTAGGGACAGCAGCGCGGCGCATATCAGCAGAAACACCAGCCCGATATAGCAGCATAAGAATACCAGCAACGCGCAGGAACCGTAATACATACTGCTCAACATGATTTTTTCAGTATACCGATACCCCTCTGTTTCCCATTCCAGCCCAATCGGTATCATTTTCTGCAATATTTCATCTGTATTTATACCGGGTTTATACTGTACTAACAAAATATTTATGTCTTTCGTTAAAGACGCAGCGACATGATCGGGAACAATAAAGGTTCCCCTGTCGTTATTACCTACCGAAGTCATCAAAACAGTTTCACCCAGCGGCTTCTTCCCACCCGGCTGTAAAATCGTCCCATTCAAGTCAATTTCCGTACAGGACTGCAAAAATGAATCAATATATTGCAAAGTGCCTTTGTAATTACAGTTTAAGAGAAATTCATTATCAGCAAGACTTATGGGGGCTTTACCCTGTGCCGCTAATGCACGGTTAAAATCTGAAATGGAAACTACCGAAACACCCACTTCGGGAATGTCACTGTCAATGTGCCATAAGTTTAAGTCCTGTCCCTCAAACAAATCCCCATAGGTTATTTCTGCTTCATAAAGGCTGATCTGCGCTATGCTGTCTGCATAGATACCCATATCCACGTCCCTTGATTTCAGATATGCCGCAATGTCCGTTTCTCCTGCCACATCAATATCCGCAACAACATTCAAATCATAAGGAAGCGAAGCCTTAGACGTTTCATTCATGGTTAAAGCAGAACTTATCCCCACGGATATGCCACAAATAGATATGGTGAGCAAAGCGCATACTACGCTCATAGTCATAAAATCCGTCTGCACTTTACTTCCGATCTGTCGGCTTAAAAAGGTATTCAGCCCTTTCAGATAAATTTTCCTGTTTGCCTGTATCGCTGTAAGCAATACTGCCGATACAGAAAAGAAGAAAAGTGCTGTCCCTGCTGCTAATAAAACTACTGCAATCTGAAACCATGAATTTTCGCGGCTGGGAAGTATACCATAGTGCTGAATAATCACGCCGGAAGAAACAATACAAAGGATAGAAAGCGCAGCTAAAGAAATTTGCGCGGCTTTGTTCCTTAGTGCCATGACTTCATTCTTCCTGCTGGCGGTCAACAGGTCGATCAACTTGACCGAAGAAACCGTGCGCACATTAAAAATCATGACAATCAGAAAAATCAATACAAAACAGCCGATTGTCTTTTTCAGCGCACTCATGGAAAAAACAATCTGAAACTTACTCATATCTATTGCAAACAGGCGTAAAGAAAATATGGAAAGTCCCTGTGACAAAAGCAGCCCTAATATAAGCCCAAACACAAGTGACAGAATACCCACGCATAAGGTTTCCCCGGCAAAAATCCTTGATATTTTCCCTTTTTCCATTCCTAACAATGTATAAATCCCTAATTCCTTTTTCCTGCGTTTTAAGAGGAACTGATTTGCATACAGGATAAGAAATGCAAGCACAATAGCCACTACAACAGATAATGCAGAAAGCAATATCCCTAACTGGTCAGAAAGTAATTGCTTTGTTGCGTCAAGATCATTTAATGCTGGCTGGGTCTGAATGGAATTGAAAGCGTAAAACATACTTACCGAAACCGTAAGCGTCAAGAAATAAATCATATAGTCCTGTATGTTTTTACGCACATTGCGAATAATCAATTTACCCTCTGTCATTGGTTTCACCTCCCAATACAGAAACTACCTCCATGATTTCCTCAAAAAATTCTTTCCGTGATTTTGCCCCACGGTGAATTTCGTTGAAAATTTTCCCGTCCTTAATAAAAAGAATACGGCGGCAATAACTGGCTGTGAAAGAATCATGCGTTACCATGAGAATTGTTGCAGAAAGGTTTTGGTTCAATTCTTCCAGCATATCCAAAAGCATATGGGAAGAACGGGAATCCAACGCGCCCGTAGGTTCATCAGCCAAAACAAGAGCCGGATTTGTTACCATTGCACGGGCGGCGGCTACACGCTGCTGCTGTCCGCCGGACATTTGATAGGGGTATTTTTCCAAAACTTCCGTGATATTCAATGCCCTTGCAATTTCCTGTACCCTTTTATCAATTTCTTTTGCTTTTATGCCGGAAATAGATAGGGCAAGGGAGATATTCTCATACGCAGTCAATGTATCAAGCAGATTAAAGTCTTGAAAGATAAAGCCCAGCTTTTCGCGCCGAAAAGCCGACAACTGTTTTCCGCGTAAAGTAGTAATGTCTTTTCCCTCAACTAAAATTTTTCCGCTGGTTACTGTGTCGATTGTGGAAATGCAGTTCAGCAATGTTGTCTTACCAGAGCCGGACGCGCCCATGATACCGACAAATTCCCCTTTTCCAACAGACAGGGAAATACGATTAACAGCTTTGGTAATGTTTCCTTTGTTTCCATAATATTTTTGAATGTCAGAAACCTCTAAAATCGGGGTATTCATAATTTTGCTCCTTTCGTTTTCCTTTTTTGATATTGTACATTCAGAAATTAAAATGCGCCATTAAATAAGATTACATTTACATTACCGAAATGTAAGGTTTCGGGGAGAAAAGAAGCAGACATTTTTCATGCCTGCTCGTATAATCCCGCTTTGCAGGATATTCCTATGTCAAATAAAGATTTTCTTTGGGGAACATGATCTTTACGGTTGTCCCATTTTCAAGGCTGCTTGCCACCGATATTTCCATATTCATTTTACGGCATAATTTCCAGCATAAATATAATCCAATACCTGTTGATTTTCCAAATTTACGCCCATTTTCCCCGGTAAACCCTTTATCAAAAATCCTCGGAATATCTGCTTCGGTTATACCAATTCCATTATCGGAGATAGAAAGGCTACACCCGTTATCAAAAGAACTCCCCTCAAAAGTGAGGATCAGATTTTCTTTTGCATATTTTACAGAATTAGCTATGATCTGCCCTATAATGAATATACACCATTTCCGATCAGCAAATACTGGAATATCCAAATTCTCAAATATAGGTCTGCCGTGGGCTTCAATGATCTGTTTGGAATAACTTTTCAACGCTTCCTGTACCAATGTTTTCAAGGTTGTCTTTTCTATCTTAAAATCTTTTTCTAATGTTGTACTTCTCGCATAGAAAAGGGCTTGTTCTACAAAATGGTCTATTTTATTCAATTCATCATCTATGCGGATTGTAGAAATATTCTTGTCATTCTCAATGATTAAATGGGCAGAGGTTATCGGCGTTTTTATTTCATGTACCCACATTTCGATATATTCCCGGTATTCTTGATTAGTAGCCCCCGCTTCTGCCAACTTATCATTCATGTACTTATTAGACAGGCGTAGAATTTGATATAACAGTTTCCCGTCAAGAAATCCCGGCTTTTCTGCAAGCTCTGCTAATAAAGTCTTGTCGTCAAGTCCATCAAATAAAGCCATAAATCCGCAGTAATATTTCTTTTTTCTTGTATAGTCCCATAACAAGGCTGCAAGAAAAGAAAAGCCAAATATTATTTCGATATAAATAATAAATTCATAACGCAATCCCATTAACCAAAGAAGCCCCATAGAAAAAATAACAGCTACCAAAAACATTACAACAGAAAAAAGGCGGTCAATTATATAATCGGTCAGTTTCATACTTTGTACCCCAATCCACGTTTTGTTTCCAAATAATCGGGCGCGCCAATCTCCGATAACTTCTTACGCAATCGCACAATATTAACATTGAGTGTGTTTTCGTCTATAAATTCGTCGCTCTGCCATAATTCATCTATGATCGCGTCACGCGGTATCACATTGCCTTTGTTTACAACCAGCAAGCGCAGTATGCCAAGCTCATTTTTTGTTAAATCTACCTCTTTATCCCCATAAGAAGCAGTAGCCTTTAGCAGATTGATTGTCAGCCCTTTATGGATAAGGACAGAATTAACCTGTGCTTCATAAGTCCTTTTTAATATTTTTTGAATACGCGCTATCAATACCTGTGCGTTATAAGGCTTTGATATAAAATCGTCTGCGCCGATATTTAGGCTCATCAATTCGTCAAAGTCTGTATTTCTGCTTGTCAGAACGATAATCGGAATATCCGACTGTTTCCGAATCTCACGGCATATCGTATAACCGTCTTGATATGGCAAGTTTATATCCAGCAGTACAAGGTCTGCTTCCGCTTTCAAAATATGGTCTGTAATATGTGCGAAATCAGTGCTGCTTTCATAAGCATATCCATATTTCTGTAACAGAACGGACAACTCTTTACAAATCTCTGTTTCATCTTCAACAACAAATATTTTCACTTTCTGTTTTCCTCCCGTTTCCTTTTATCTACTGGCTTTTCAGCGTCCTTTGGTATCAGCCACAAGCGGCTGAATTTTGCCACGCCCGGTATACGGTTTTCCTCACATAGCTTTTGCACCCGTCTTTCTGAAATGCCCCATTTCTTCGCCGCTTCCGGGGCAGAAATATACTCTAACATCTTCATTCACCCTTTCTCTAATCTCTATCAGTATAATTATATACGTCCAGCCGAATAACTTCAAGATACTTTTTGTTAAGTTTGGGAATTATTTTGGCTAACTGATAGAACAGTGTAGACATATTCAAGAAGAAAGGTGAACAGTAAAATGTAATAGGGTGAATGAATATGGCAAAAAGACCAGTACCACGATACGACTTTAAGGCTTTTGAGGAAGCTATCAAAACAGCCCGTAAAGGGCGAAAGGAGAGCAGGAAAAAGGTATGCGACGAAATGTATATATCCCCTCGCTACCTTGGGAATATTGAGAATAAGGGGCAGCCCCCAGCTTACAGATATTCTTTGAGCTATGTTGCGCTACAATATCTCGGTAGACCATTTCCGTATTTCTGCCCGCCTGGTCGGTCAGAAATAGCTTGTTGGGAAGTGTCCCAAACCCTCTGTATCATTAGAGGGTGTTACCCTCTGAGCATCGGATAGAGAAGAATATATTGGCAATCAGTAAAAATATCTGCCAAAGAAAGCTGTTTATATGTTATCATGTAAGTACATCTCCTTTTTGGTGGATTGGATAATAGTTTCTCGACAACTCTATTTTACCATAAACCATTGAGGAGATGTTTTATTTTGCAACAAAAAGAATCCCGTATTTATGCAGGTTCTGGCGTTTCGCAAACGCCTATTTCACTCTTGAAAAGAAAGGATTTGTCCGTTTGCTATTAGAGGGAAATTACAGATTTCAACGAGGACGAAATAGATTTGCTTTTCCGTCTTTATGTAAAATTATTTGCTGGCATAGATCGGGTAGAAAAATATGCAGAGAAATTAGGCTAATAAACATTGGTAATGGGTAAACGATTTTCATCATCACGCATAATTTGATTGCCGCAAAACGATTTAAGGATTATTTAATAACTTCTATGCTACAATCGAATCACAAAGCGAAAGGAGCAGCGGAAATGTATGTACAAATACTGAAAAAAGACCTTAAGCGCAAAAGGGCGATGAACGTGATATTGCTGGTATTTATTATACTCGCGTCGATGTTCATGTCCTCCGGCGTGAGCAACATCAACACCGTGACGACTGCGCTGGACAGTTATTTTGAAATGGCGGACGTGCCCGATTATTTCGCGTTTAGCGAAAACAAATCTTCCGACCAGGACATTTGCGGGACACTTGAAAACGCCTCTGCGATAGACGAGTTCCGTATAGAGGAGTTTGTCTCGATGTCCCAGTCCAATATTACGCGAGTCGGCGAACCGCTTAACGCTTCCAACCTCAGTCAGAAATTAGTATTACAGAGCGACAAAGATATGGGGATAAATTATTTCCTGGACGACGAAAGTATTCTTAAAAGCGTGCCGAAAGGAGAAATTTACGCTACCCGTTTGGGAAAATGCTTATCAATCGTTCCACGGAGTTTATTATAATAGACAGCGGCAGTAACGCTTTTGTCAATATCGGCTGCGCGGTTCTGGTAGCGGCTGTCATTATCTTTACGTTTTTTCTGTGTATGTCGCTGCTGATAATACTTTCCAATGCTACGGCGTCTCTTAAAAGCGGAAAGCTGGTGAAATATTTCGGTATGGCGGACTGCCACGTCGTTACGGACATCGGCGACGAAGCTATGAAATTTATGGATGGGGACGGACATGAAAAGGTTAAAAAATATCTTGAGGATATGGAGCAGACCCTTGCAAAAAAACGGTATGTCCGCGGAATGTATGACGGAATATTATATTTTTTCGATGATAAGACACAGCGAATATGAAAACAAGGCAGCTATACTTCAGGGTACGGGAACAACAATGGATATGTACGAATATTTAGAGGGTACTCCTCCCCAAAACAGCGGCGAAATTGCAGTGACGACCCTTTTGGCAAAAAAGCTGGATGCAGATATAGGTGATACTGTTACCATGTCCTACCCAACGGGCGAAACGGCGGAGTTCATTATAACCGCTCTGTATCAGTCAATGGTTAATCAGGGTATTTCCGTGAGGGCTTATACCGACTGCGATATAAACTATCTCGCAGCAAGCGGTTCCCCTGGTACACAGATAAAATTTACCGACGACCCCGACGATGAGGAAGTATTACGCAGAATTGAAAAGATCAAGGAGCTTTACCCTGAATTTTCAAGCGTTAAAACAGCAGGCGAAACTGTAAATGATACCACTGGAGTTGGCGATGCCATAGACGCGGTGAAAAAAATGTCCGCCATCCTTATGGTAATTTTAGCCGCGCTTATCACCGTGCTTATGGCGCGTTCCTTTATCGCGAAGGAGCAGGCGGAGATCGCCCTCATGAAAGCCATAGGCATAAGGAATACCAAGATATACGGACAGTACACGTTAAGATTTTTTATTACGGCAGCGGCGGCAGTCCTTATTGCGGAGCTTTTGGGTATGCCCCTTACAAAGCTTTGCTTCGACCCTATTTTCAGATCAATGGGTCTTGAAATGGGCGTAGAATATATGCAAAACCCTGTGGAGATATACGCAGTATTCCCCGTTATCGTCCTTACCGCCACAGCCGTAAGCGCGTTTTTGACCTCTCTGTACACAAGAAAAATCAAATCCTCCGATACGGCAAGCATTGAATAATGAAAGGAAGAAGCAATTATGAATATTCTCGAAGTAAAAGACCTCTGCAAAACGTATATCGTAAACAAGCGGCAGAATAATGTACTGAAAAATGTAAATTTCAAAATTGGCGAGGGAGAAATGGTCGCCGTTATGGGGCCGTCAGGCTCTGGAAAATCCACGCTGCTGTACGCAGTTTCGGGCATGGATAATTTTACCGCAGGAGAAGTGAATTTTTGTGGGAAAAATATCGCAGGGATGGGCGAAAGAGCACTTGCAGACCTGCGCCTTGACGAAATGGGTTTCATCTTTCAGCAAATGTATATGCTGAAAAACCTCACCATATTGGATAATATCATACTTCCCGCAACGCAATCCAAAAAGCAGCGCAGACCCCGCGGGGAAACGGCGCAGCGCGGCCAGGATTTCATGCGCAGACTCGGCATTATCGACATTGCCGACAACGACATCAACGAGGTTTCGGGCGGTCAGCTTCAGCGGGCGTGCATTTGCCGCAGTATGATAAACGACCCGAAAATGATTTTTGCCGACGAGCCGACAGGGGCTTTGAACCGCACTTCCTCCGACGAGGTAATGGAGGAACTTGTAAAATTAAATTCTGAGGGAACAACAATCATGCTCGTTACTCACGATGTTAAGGTCGCGGCAAAATGTACAAGGGTCATGTACATTGTTGACGGGAACATAAAGGGAGAGTACGACTTAAGCGACTGTTCCACGCAGATGAGAGAACGGGAGCGTGCATTGAATAACTGGCTTCTGGAATTAGGGTAGTAGTATGGATATTCTTATTGTTGAGGACAACAAGGAGCTTGCTGATCTGCTATATGTTCATCATAAAATCCAACAAAATCCTCGAACAACTCCAAATCCAATGAATTACACCATTTTTCCCTGTCAAGGTTTTGATATATATAATTAGCTTTATCCTCCGAAAACCGTTCCCTGTTTTCCTCTGTGTTATAGTCATAGTCAAGCGTTTTGAGCCATTCATCAAATTTCGCATTAAACTCATTGCGATATGTGTCGTCATTGAAATAGTTATGTCCTTTATTCTCAAGAGGAATAAACCTAAATCGGGAATCGTCCTTGTACTTTTCGTAATAAATTTCGTAACCGTATTCGACTGGAACAACTTCATCATCAAAGCTATGTACAATCATAATAGCGGCATTGCTTTTTGAGAAGCCGTCCAACGCAGTATTTGAGGCATACCCGCCATATTGAATCCTCTCATGCAGTTTCACAAATGGTAACATCAAATAAATACCATTTCCTACCTGTTTTTTCCCCTCGGCTTCAAACAGATTCGGTGAAGCGTTAAAACCCGAACACGCTATAACGGCTTTTACTTCGGGGTGGTATGTAAGCACACTGCAAACACTGTAGCCGCCCCAGCTATGCCCGAATAAAACGATTGGCAGACTTGGGAATTTCCCACTTTCCTCCACAAATGTAATTGCATAGTCAAGGTCAATTACTCCCTGTGGAAGCCCTCCGACTCCCTCACCCTCGCTTTCATCATTTCCCGTAGCGTCATAGGAGAAAACATAATATCCATGACAGGCAAAATAATTCACGCAATCCATATAAGAATTATGTCCACCTCCACCAAAGCCATGTGCCATTACAACGATACCACGCTGGTTTTCTCCCGAACTATACATATATCCCGCCAGTTTCTGCCCCCCGTTGGAACTAAACTCATATTTCGTGCGGTGCAATTCGTTAAAGTCATCAACGTAGAGCATAAGCGGCTCATAGCTCTCAAATCGCTGGTTAAAATTCTCGTTATATACCATTACAGTCAATATCCAATCGCCAGCAATTATTAGTGTGACCACAATAGATAATATAATAAAGAGAATCTTTTTCTTCTTAGATTTCGGTTTCGTATTTTTCATATCCATATCCTTTTTGACTTATTGTTGTGTCGGAAAATCCCGATTTCTCGTTTTGTTAATCAACTTATTTCGATTTAAGTCTTTCCTAATATGCTTAGTATTCCTTTTTTTGGCAAAATAGAAATGTGTTTTTTTATGATTTCTGTATAACCTTTAGTGATTTTTGAATATCCTTATAAACTAATGACTGCATACTATCCTCATAAATAGAAATATCTGCTTTATGAAGTTTGGAAAGAATATCACTCTTCAATTCAGGCTTATGTTTTGCAATAATGGGTAACAATTTAATACATTGTCTTGCTGTAATAAGTTTGACATCTGTTATATGTTTCAAATACTTATCAATAACCTCATCAATCTTATAATCTTTATCCCATTTCGCATTATAAGCAAGTAATGTAAGTCTCCTTGTGCGAATATACGAATTATCGCTGTCAAGCATATCGCTTAATCTATCCATATAGGGATAGACACAATCAGTTTCTTCGCTTTGTTTTTACAATGCCTGCAACATTATTATTCTTATTAAACAGTAATTCAAATATTTCTGCTATATTGACTGACATGGCAATCTCCTTTACAAATGAGGGTTTTTATATTTTTTACAGTGTGATTATATAAAAACATACTGCTGAAATTGCAGAAAGCGGTGTCATGATATACTTTTCTTTTTTGCTTTTGGATATAAAATTCATAATTGTATTGAATGAGAGATATACTGCCATGATGATACAGATTATCTTTGTTGCGTTCTCTGAAAACCAAAATGGTATAAGTCCTCCCATTGTCAACTCTCCTAATGGAAAACCACAAACTATAAGAAATGATAATACAATCACTATTGAAAAGACACCTGCTCCTATAATAGCTATCATGGTCAACCTCCAAATACCGATTCTTCGTTCTATTTAGCTCCCCGATAAACTGGAAGTTATCGCTTTCTGATAATCCAATCGTCATCTTGGTTTTTTCTCTCTGCATAGTAACCGCAAGGCATATCCTTTAAGGTACTGACAGAGTTATCTAAATCAAAAACCCATTTTAAAGATACTAACTTTGCTTCATCTGTTTCATGTGTTTCTCCGCATAGAAATTGCCACATTCCGTCATCTTCATCATGTGATACATATAGAATAGGTGCCTGACGCTCCAATATATGGCAACAGATAATCGTAGCAGTATCAGGTGAATCATAAAAAGGAAATTTCATGTCTGTTACTCCTTTCAAATCTCGATTTCTCAGTTTGACTTTTTTCCTATTATACACAAAAACATGAGATTTTTCAATTTACAAACTGTCTTGCTTAAGTTTGAATGGCATTGTCGCTTATTGCGGAAACGCTATCATTCACCTATGAATAAATTATATCATTTTCAACAACTTCCCTTACACACGCCAAAATGTTATTCATCTTTTAAATCCATAAGAATTGATTTTTTGATTTCAACTGTTCTGTCACGCCTTGCCTGTCGGAATATTCCGTTACCAGCCGAGAAAACATTTTATCAGCCCGCTTGTCAATATCAGCAAGGTAGTCGTTCAGCTTTCCACTTGTTAGTAGGTTCATATACAAAACCTTATGGCATTGTTCCAAATACTTTGCGTGCCGCTGTCCCCATAAGCCGATTAGCTTGGCTTCTTGTGGCGGTATAAGATTTGGCAGATTATAATCGCCAACTTTTGAATAAGTGCCGCCCATCCGTTCAAATATTGTTTTTTCCATAAGTTTAACCCTCTGTCATTCTGATTTTGAGAGCGTTGGAAACAATTCTCCGTTCTTTTTCGTAAATCACTATGTAGTATTTTTGACATCGCATATTTCCCGATCTCTTTCCCCTAAAGTATGGCAAAGGATTTCTCCCTTTGCGAATGTGCGATTTTATTGTTGACATTAAAGAAAGCCAGTGCAAGAAGCGTTTCTGCTTCTTACGCTGGCTTTTGCCTTTGCTATCCTCCATAAGTTGTATTCCAATAATGTTTTCAAATTACTTCCTTATATGGTGACAGCCTTTGCGGTTTTTCTTTTGTCATTTTTTTATCGGAATGTGCCAAGGGGCTGTTTCTGCTGTTGGCTGCCGTTCGCCGCCTTTCCAATCTGGATTATTACATTTCAAAAATTTCAGATTGGAGGGAAAAAATGGCATACAACAACGGACGGGAGAACAGGAAATGGCTTATCTGGAAAGAAGCAGAGGAAAAAATATTGCGGGAATGGCAGACAAGGAGAAGCAGGCGGAGGCAATGACCGTTGCCGAAATGCTTAAGCCAGGGATACCATTATGACGGCGGGAAATGGACGCAGGCGCATTTCAAGTGGCTGAAAGCCCTGGAATTGAGCGGACTGGACAGGGAAACCCTCCGGGGAGTATCTGATCACATATGAATACCAGACGAACCGGATAGAGAGTTTTGATAAGAGGATAGAGGAACTGGCGTACGAAACGGAGTATGTGGAAAAAGTCAAGAAGCTGGTATGTTTTCTGGGAGTAAAAACCCATACGGCGTTATCCTGTCTGGTAGAGACCGGGGATTTCAAGAGATTTGCGAAAGGGAACATCTATGCTGCATATCTGGGTCTTGTGCCGGGGGAGGATTCGAGCAGTGACAGTATTAACAGGCTTCCGATTACCAAAGCGGGGAACAGTCATTTGAGAAAACTTCTTACAGAAGCGTCAGGAGGGATATGCAAAGGGCAGATCGGGC
>OFFQ01001549.1_pt1 | contig 13155 bp, 10 predicted proteins | sample 1521411 | NCBI WGS metagenome assembly OFFQ01 (sample SAMEA3504110, study PRJEB24116) | mouse gut metagenome | biome: mouse gut; feature: mouse-associated habitat; material: faeces | place: Denmark | collected 2011 | reverse complement strand
GTATTGACCATGGCATCATGGAAGATATTTTATTGCCCTTTCGGGCGGAGGTGACTAAAATGCTGCTAACCGAATATAATGAGAAGAAATATATGCGCTTGTTCCGGAAAGAGGCCCGGGAGGAGGGGCTGCGGGAAGGCAGGGAAGAAGGCCGGGATTACCTGATTAATACCATGCTTCAAAATGGAGCGTCTCCTGAGCTTCTCTCAGAATTAACAGGTCTGTCGCTTTCGGAGATTAGCGACATATCACAGAATAAAAAGGGCCAGTTCGGTTTCCCCCAGGAGGCGAAGGGCACAGAGAAGAGACATTAGGCTGAATATAGATAAGGATTGAGGCGTATGCTTGCGGACTGCGCTGCGGCGGGGCGGATAAATTCCGGCCTCGCTATTTTGGTACCTATTTTCCTGTCAATATCTGCCAGTGTGCAGAAAGTGACGGGAAGCCTGCAAAAAGTGACAGGAATGCCCCGGAGGCCCGGCAAGATGCTATAATGTTCTTGACTGAAATTCCTAGGAGGGAACATCATGAAGATAATAAGGAACTGCGCCCTGGCCCTGGGGCTGACGGTAAGATACGCGCCCTGGAACGCTTTTCTGTACATTCTGGTATGCCTGATACCGGGGCTCTTCGGCGGGCTCCGGGTGGTGCTGGTGCAGAGGCTGGTGGACGGCGGCGTGCATTTCGGGGCCACGGGGCAGGGGGTGGAGAGGCTCATGGCCACAGGCAGCGCTTTGGTGGCCACATTGCTTGTGTGGTTCGTCATGGAGAGGCTCCAGGGATATGAGGACAAGGTCCTGGAAATCCGGCTGATCGGGAAGATGGGGCCGGACATCATGGAGAAGCTGGACGGGCTGGAGTACGCCGCTTTCGAGTCACAGGAGGTGCAGGGCATCCTCCAGCGGATCGGCGGGGAGCCCTGGGAGAACGTGAAGAGCTGCTTTGGCGGAAGCGTGCGCACGGTGCAGACGCTCCTGTCCATTTTCATCATGCTGGGGGTCTATGCCTCGGTGTCCCCCTGGATTGGGGCGGGCATCTTCCTGCTGGCAGTCCCCATGCTGGCCCTGAACTTCCAGGCAACCAGGCGGCTCCATGCCCTGATACGGGATACCACTGCCTCGGAGCGCAGGCTGGAGGATCTGAAGCGCCTGATGCAGAATCCGGACGCCATGTACGAGATGAAGGTATTCGGAAGCCAGGAGCTGATGGCGGAGAAATGGCGGCGCTTTGCCGGGGGCGTGGAGGCGGAGACCAGAAAGGCAGGGGGCAGGGTGCTGGCCCTGGAGGGCGGCAGCAGGTTCCTGAACATCACCTATTTCATCTTTATCATCATCACCTTATCGCATCTGTTCCTGCAGGGAAGGGTCACCGTGGGGCAGTTCGCGGCAGTGGCGGGCTCCCTGCATTCCATTACGGGGCAGATGCTGAACGCCGCCTGGACGGTGTCGGACACTTTCCGGAGCGCCCTGGACGTGGCGTATTACAGAGAGTTCTTAAGGCTCCCCCAGCGCAGGGACAGGCGCGATGTAGACGCGCTGGCCCATGGGGACATCGCTTTCGAGAACGTGAGCTTCACCTATCCGGGCACGGACAGGCAGGTGCTGAAGAATGTGACGTTCCGCATCAAGGCAGGAGAGCGGGTGGCCTTTGCCGGGGAGAACGGGGCCGGGAAGTCCACTCTGGTAAAACTGCTCTGCGGCCTGTATGAGCCGGACGCGGGGCGGGTGCTCATGGGAGGCGTGGACGTGCGGGACCTGTCCGAGCCTCTGCGGAGGAAGTGCCTGTCCGTGGTGTTCCAGGATTTTCAGGAGTATGAGCTGACCCTGCGGGAAAATGTGGCCCTGGGGGACATCCCGGCGCTCTCCCAGGACGGGCGGATCAAGGAGGCCCTGGAGCAGGCAGGCGGGGCGCAGCTTATCCGGGAGGGAAAGGGGCTGGAGCAGAGCCTGGGGCATCTGGAGGCGGAGGGCAGGGGGCTGTCCAGGGGGCAGTGGCAGCGGGTGGCCATCGCCAGGGCCTTTCTGGCGGACGCGGCGTTCTGTGTGCTGGACGAGCCCACGGCGGCCTTGGATCCCATCGCCGAGAGCCGCATGTATGAGAACTTCGTCCGGATTTTCCATAAAAACGGCACTATCATCATCTCCCACCGCCTGGCCAGCGCCAGGCTGGCAGACCGCATCCTGGTGCTGGACGGCGGCAGGATCGTCCAGGACGGCAGCCATGAGCAGCTGATGGGGACAGAGGGGCTGTACAGGACGATGTACCTGGCCCAGAGCTCCTGGTATGCGGAGAGCCCGGAGCAGCTACCGGCCGGGGAGGCAGATGAAAGCGGGATGGAGCCCTGTCCGGCGCGGGCAGGCGGAACCGTGACGCGGACTTGTCCGCCAAAAGCCAGGGAAAGCCAAGCGAGGCATCCTGAGAAGGCAGGGGAACGGCCGGGATTGGAGGAGGCCGGAGAGAATGGAGGACAATCCTGGCCACGGGATACAGCGGGTAAGCGGGCGGAAGCCGGAGGAGCCGGGGAGGGAATCGGCCAGGAAAGGACAGGCGGCAGACTATGAGCGGGATGAGGAAGCATCTGGGATATTTCCGGCAGGCCATGGTGGACATGAACAGGTTCATGCCCTTTCTGCTGTGGGGCAAGCTGCTCACCAGCATCGCGGAGGGCGTGCTGCAGGTGTGGCAGCCTGTCCTGACGGCGGAGATCTTCCAGCTGGCGGCGGAGCTGGACGGCGGAAATATAATTATTTTCAAACGAAAAAACATATATCTGTGCATCTGCATCGCTTTCCCCGCGGTCTGCACCATGCTGCTGCGGGCGGTGGGGCTGTACGGGGAGGGCAGGAAGGAGGGCACCTACGGCTGGAATATGTACGGCTACGCCAGGAGGCTGCGGCTGGAGGCCCTGGAGGAGGCGAAGGTGCTGGACGGCTTCCGGAAGGCGGACGCGGCCTATTCCAGGCATCTGGCCGCCAGCAGGATGTTCTCCTATCTGCTGATGGACGTGGAATCGGCGCTGGTCTGCGTCAGCACTTTCTTCGTGGTGGGCAGCTTTTCCCTATGGCTCCTGCCCGGGGCGGTGCTGGGCGTGCTGCCCCATCTGCTGATCGATGTCCTGAACGAGAAGAGGAGGAGCGGCACCTACAGGGAGCAGTCGGGGAAAAGGAGGAGGCTTCGGTATCTGTGGCAGCTCTTCTGCACCAAGGAGCCTGTGAAGGAGATGCGCACCATGGGCTTCGCCGGGTTCCTGAAGGAGAAATGGGTGGGGGCCAATGTGGAGGTGGTCCGGGAGATGGAGGAGCTGGAGCTGAAGGCCATCAGGCTGTCCGCGGCCGGGGTGATGCTGAAGAATCTGAGCTATGTGGCGAATGTGGCCATCGCATTGCTCTTGATGGTCAGGGGCGGGCTGGCGGTAGGGCAGTTCGCGGCCTGCCTCACGGCTTTCGGCCTGCTGCAGGACAATCTCTCCATGCTCAGCGAATACGTGGCCCGGTTCCTGCAGTCCTGGCACCATGTGGAGGAATACTATGACTTCTTCCGGGCGGAGACGGAGAAGGAGGGGGAGGAGGATTACCGGCCCTTTCAGCGGGAAGTGGAGCTGCGTGGCGTGCATTACCGGTATCCGGGCGGGGACAGGGATGCCCTGGACGGGGTGGACCTGACCATCAGAAAGGGGGAGCATGTGGTCATCGTGGGGGTCAACGGCTCCGGCAAGACCACCCTCTCCAAGGTGCTGACGGGAGCATATGAGGCCTGCTCGGGGGGCGTATATTATGACGGCCGGGACATAGCGGGGATACGGAAAAGCGGGCTTTACCGGGACGTCTCTCTGGTGCCCCAGGACTTCGTGCACTATCATTTCTCCCTGCGGGAGAACATCTGTATCAGCGACTTCACCCGCAGGGAGGACGAGGAGCGCATCCGCGGGGTGGTGCAGGCTGTGGGGATCCAGGAGCTGGTGCAGGGACTGGGAGGCCTGGACGCACAGCTGGGTCGGGAGTTCGGCGGCAGCGAGCTTTCCGGCGGGGAGTGGCAGAAGGTGGCCATCGCCAGGGGGCTGTTCCGGGACAGCGGGTTGATCCTGCTGGACGAGCCCACCAGCGCCCTGGATCCTTTGGTGGAGTATGAAATCCTCACGGGGTTCCTGAAGCTGATTCAGGGGAAGACCTCCGTCATCATTTCCCACAGGGTGGGAATCTGCAGGCATGCGGACAAGGTCGTGGTGATGAAGGCGGGAAAGGTGGTGGAGTGCGGCGGCCATGAGGAGCTTGTCAGGGCCGGCGGGGAGTATGCACGGATTTGGGGGGAGCAGGCGAAATGGTATTAGGGGAGCTTGCGTTCCAGCTGTCCCGCAAGGAACGCCACGTTTTCCCGCACAGGCCTCGTCCCGTCCACCCGCAGCACGGGGCAGCTCAGCGCCCTTATCCATTCATCCACGGAATCCTCCGCCTTGGCGGCCACGGCTTCCAGGAAGCGCTCCTCCTGCTCATATAAATCGCCGCCGGGCAGCATCCGGCTGCCGAACTTTTGGAGAGAGCGGTTCCTGACCCGTTCCAGCCGGATGTCCCTGGGCACATGGATCAGCACGGCCCAGCGGAAGAAGGGATAGAAGCTTTCCCCATGCTCCATTTTCACAGTGGAGAGGACGAAATCCGGATGGGCCTGGATTTCGCCGCGCAGCACGGCTTCCGCCTCCTCCCGGGTGCGCGGGGAGGCATAAGCCTCCGCCCTGGGGAAATAGATGTCCTCGCTGTCGATGAAATGATGCCCCAGCTCTTCCGCAAGGGCTTTGCCCAGTGTGCTCTTTCCTGTGCCGTTCAGGCCGCAGACAATGATTCCGGTTCCCATAGATTCTTCTCCTCCAAAGCGTTCTGCAATTGACATCCAGTATAGCATGGCGTTGCGGATCTGGCTATCCGCCAAACGTCCAAAATTTTAGTAAAGATTTTTTATTTTGTATCTGTTATATTCCCCGCATTTCTGCTATGATGGGTAATAGGGCGTGACGGACAGCCAGGGCATTCGGGAGGAACCGGCTGGAAGAGCGCGCGAGATGCGAGGAGGGGATCGGGATGGCCGACAGGCAGGAAATCATGGAAATGATGCGGGCCAGGGGAGCGCAGGAGCAGCAGGACAGACTGCAGCGCTACCGGGTGCTGAACGAAAAGGTGAGGAAGGGGGAGATCCTCTTCACAGGCTCCTCCCTGATGGAGCAGTTCCCCATAGACGAGCTGCGGATGACCGAGGGGATTGATGCGGTGATTTACAACCGGGGCGTGGGAGGCTTCACCACGGAGGACATGCTGCGGCATATGGAAGAGATGGTGTTCGCCACGGAGCCGAGGAAGATATTCATCAATATCGGCACCAACGACATCAGCAGAACAGATTATCGTGTGGAGAAGCTGATGGAGAACTACGGGAAAATCATCGCCATGATACAGCGGCGGCTGCCGGAGGCGGAGATCTACATGATGGCCTACTACCCGGTGAACGAGGTGGACAAGCTGCCGGACGCCGAGTGGGCGAAAGGCATGTTCGCCACCCGCACCAATGAGAACATCCGCATGGCCAATGAGGCGGTGGAAAGGCTGGCAGGGGAGACGGGCTGCCATTATATCGACGTGAATGACGGGCTGACGGACGAAAACGGCAGGCTGAAAAAGGAGTACACCATCGAGGGCATCCATATGTACGCCAACGGCTACCGGGTTGTGCTGGAGAATCTCCGGAAATATCTGTAAGAAAGGTAGGGCCAATCAGCGTCTGCCCGGCCGGTGCCAGGTACTGGAGGGGCAGATGCGGAACTTAAATCAGCGTCTGCCCCGACAGTGCCCAGAAAACTTACGGACGCATCTTTTGGCGGGCGGAAGTTTTCTGCCGATATCTGGTACTGGAGGGGCAGATGCGGAACTTAAATTAAGGAGGAAAAGCAAATGAGGATTACGAACTGCAAGGTCAACCATCTCACCGCCCCCCTGGGGTACTGGATGGAGAAGCCAGTCTTCTCCTGGCAGGTGGAGGAGGCAGAGGGAAAGGCCCAGACGAAAGCCCGCCTGGTGGTGCGCCGGGACGGAGAGACGGTGGCGGACACAGGCTTTGCGCAGCTTGACAGCCTGGCGGAGCCCGTTGAGATGGAGCTGGCGCCCCGCACCCGCTACACCTGGACAGTGACCGTGTGCACGGATGCCGGGGAGGAGGCGGCAAGCGCCGAGAACTGGTTCGAGACCGGAAAGGAAAACGAAGGCTGGAACGCCAAATGGATCGGGGACAGCCAGGCGCGCCATCCCATGTACTCGAAGCACATCGCCCCCGCAAAGCCTGTGAAGAGCGCCAGGCTCTACATCTGCGGCCTGGGCCTGTACGAGGCATACTATGTCCCGGGAAAGGACGCCGCGGCTGCAGGCTCCATAGAGACCCTGCGGGCGGAGGCGAAGATTGGGGAGGAGCTGCTGACCCCTTACTGCAATAACTACAATGAATGGGTGCAGTACCAGACCTATGACGTGACAGAGAAGCTGAAGGAAGAGGGAAATCTGTGCGTGCTGCTGGGCAACGGCTGGTACTTCGGGCGCTTTGGCTTCAACGATCCCGACGGCAGGCCTTATTACGGAAAGGGCAGGAAGCTCCTGGCCGAGCTGCGCCTGACATACGAGGACGGCACCGAGGAGGCCATCGGCACGGACGAGAGCTGGCAGGTGGACTACAGCAATATATTCTTTTCCAATATCTATGACGGCGAACAGATGGACGATACCCTGGAGCCCGTAGCGGCGGCAGCGGCCCAGGCGGTGGAGCCTCCCAAAGGGGCGCTGACGGCCAGGCGGAGCCTGCCGGTGAAGGCGCTGCAGGAGCTGCCTGCGGCGGAACTGATCCATACTCCCGCGGGGGAGACCGTGGTGGATCTGGGCCAGAACATCGCAGGGTCTTTCCGCCTGCGGATCCATGAGCCAAAGGGCACGAAGATTCATGTCCAGGTGGGCGAGGTGCTGCAGCAGGGCAATTTCTATCGGGACAACCTGCGCTCGGCCAAAGCGGAGTACATCTACATATCGGACGGCCAGGAGCACGTCCTGCAGCCGTACTTTACGTTCTACGGCTACCGCTACGCCAAGGTGGAGGGCGTGACCGACCTGAAGCCGGAGGACTTCACAGGCCTGGCCATGTACTCCGACCTGCCCAGGAACGGCTGGCTGGAGACCGGAAACGAAATGGTGAACCGCCTGGTCCTGAACACGGAGTGGGGCCAGAAGGGCAACTTCGTGGACGTGCCCACGGACTGCCCCCAGCGCGACGAGCGCATGGGCTGGACCGGGGACGCGGAGGTGTTCTCCCCCACGGCGTGCTACCAGATGGACAGCTACGCTTTCTTTGCCAAGTACCTCTACGACATGGCCACGGAGCAGAAGACCCGGGACGGTGCCGTGCCGGACGTGATCCCCTCCTTTGGGCATAAGGGCATCGCCTGTGCCTGGGGGGACGCGGCCTGCGTGATTCCGTGGGTGGTATATCGGTTCTACGGAGACAAGTCCATCTTGGAGGGTCAGTTCGACAGCATGAAGGGGTGGGTGGACCATATCTACGGGCTGGAGCAGAACGACCAGGGCTGGCGGAAGCATTTCCACTATGGGGACTGGCTGGCCCTGGACGGCCCCGGGGGCATCGACGGCGTCATGGGGGCTACGGAGAACGCTTTTATCGCTTTGGTGTATCTGCGCTACAGCGCCCAGCTGACGGCCAAGGCGGCCGCGGTGCTGGGAAAGGCAGAGGAGGAGAGATACTACAGTGAGCTGGCGGATAAGATGCTGAAGGAAATCCGGCACGAGTACTTCGCGCCCTCCGGGCGCTGCTGCCTGGACACCCAGACGGCGCTGCTGCTTAGCCTGCGGCACGGCCTCACCGTGGACAGGGAGCAGACCGCGAAGCGCCTGCAGAAGAAGTTCGACGACAACGACGGAAAGCTCCAGACAGGCTTCGTGGGCACCCCTATCCTGGGCGAGGAGCTGACCAAAGCGGGCTTGAACGAGCTGGCCTACGGGCTGCTGTTCAATGAGGAGTATCCCGGCTGGCTCTATGAGGTGAAACTGGGGGCCACCACCATCTGGGAGCGCTGGAACAGCATGCTGGAGGACGGCAGCGTGTCCTCCACGGGCATGAACAGTTTCAACCACTATTCCTACGGCTCCATCGTGGAGTGGATGTACGCCTATGTGGCGGGCATCCGGCAGGCGGAGGACAGCATAGGCTTCCGGCATGTGTGCATCAGCCCGGTGGTGGATGCCAGGCTGGGGCATGTGGACGCCAGGTATCAGTCGGCCATGGGCCTGTGGAAGACCTCCTGGAAGGCTGTGGACGATAACCACCTGGAGTTCCGGGTTACCGTGCCTTTCGGCTGCCAGGCGGACGTGACCCTGCCCTATGCGCCTGAGAGCCTGTACGGGGATAAGGAGAATGCCATATTCGCCCATGTGGAGGACGGGGTCTGCCGTCTGGAGGCCGGAAGCTACAGCGTCACCTATGAGACCACAGCGCCCCTGCGCAGGATCTACAGCACGGCCACGCCGTTAAAGGAGCTTCTGGGTGTCCCTGCCATCCGCAGCTTCCTGACGGAGAAGATACCCCAGATCGGACAGGTGCCGGATCACATGAAATCCAGCAGCATCCGGGAGCTGGCCGCGCATTTTGCCGGGCACCTGGAGGCGGGAACGCTGGAGGTGCTGGACGAGGCGCTGGCGAAGCTGGGATAGGAGGCATTCAAGGGCTCGGAAACCGGCTGTTCTTTTGCATATGCAGCGTTGGGCGCTCATGAGAGGCCGACAATTTTCGGGCCTATGTGGACGACATGCGCTAATCAAGCATCATGAATTGATGTCCGGGCACTCTATCCCCACCAGCAGCCCGCCCTTTTCCGCATAGTAGCTGCACAGCGCCCGGGCCGTATAGAAGCGGACATCGGAGGCCTGGAAGCTCTCCCGGATGGAATCCGCCAGGGCGGCCGCCATCTTCTCGTTGCCATTGTGGGAGATGAGGACCTTGCCGCCCTGGTATCCCATCTCCTTCATGTATTTCAGGACGCTGGACAGCACGCACTGCTCACCGCGGCATTTGTTCAGCAGCTGCAGCTCTCCCTGGGCGCTGGCCTGGCCCACCACCCGGATGCCCAGGATGCCTGCCAGCTTGGCCACTGCGGGGCTCACCCGCCCGTTGTTCGCCAGGTTCCTCAGGGTCTCCAGGGAGAACATCAGATGGGTGCGCCGGGTGTAGGCCGTGATCTCCTGAAGGATGTCCTCCCGCTCCCTTCCGGAGAGGATCAGCTCCTGTAGCTTCTCGATGATCAGGGCCATCTCCGGCCCGGTGGACAGGGAATCGATGACATGGACGAAACGGCCCGGGAACTGCTCCTCATACTCTTTCTTGGCCGACATGGCGAAGCTGTAGCTGCCGGACAGGGCGCTGGTGATCGTGACGCAGAATACGGTCTCGGCATCCCCGAAGGCCTTCAGCCAGTCGCCCACGCTGGGACAGGCGGTGCTGGAGGGGCCTTTGTGGGCTGCCAGGGTCTTCTCCAGCAGCTCCAGGTCTACGTCCTTGTCGTCGATGAACTCATGGGAACCGATGATGATGTGCAGGGGCACGGAGGCGAAAGGCACCTGGGGCAGGGCCAGGATATCGGATGAGGAGTCGGATACAATCTTATACTTCATGTAAAAAACCTCCTTAAGGCATGGAAAACTATACTATCGGTTTTTAAAAAACCTTTCACATGTTATTTATAACAGTTTTTAAAAAACCTGTCAAGTGGTTTTCCATATTTTGTTGACGCTTGGAGGAATCTGTCTTATAATGGGCAGCAGAGGAAGGAAGCGCGTGAGATGAGTGTCAATATCAGTGAATTCCATATGCCCCGGTATCATGAGCTGCCGGATATGGGGCTGTATCTGGATCAGGTGGTGCGGTATGTGAACAACAGCCTGGCGGCGCTGGGCTGCCAGGAGATCACCGCGTCCATGGTGAGCAATTATGTGAAGAAGGGATATATCCAGAGTCCCGTGAAGAAGCAGTATTATGTAGAGCAGATCGCATATCTGTTTTTCATCGCAATCGCGAAGAATGTCCTGTCCATGGAGAACATCGGCAGTCTGTTCGAAATGCAGAAACGCACCCACGACACGCCCACGGCCTATGATTATTTCTGCCAGGAGCTGGAGAACATGCTGCAGTACATCTTTGGGTACAAGGAGGTGCTGGAGGATGTGGGGAACACCGCCAGCCCGGAGAAGAAGATACTGCGCTGCGCCATCACGGCCATGTCCCATATCATCTACCTGGGGCACTGCTTCGAGGCCATGGCAGCGGACATGAAATAGAAGCCCGGTGAAAAAGTACCAAAGCACAAAATCCCCACTTGACAGTTCCATGTTCCTTATAGTATTCTTGATTCATAGCAATACAATCTTTATTTCTGTTTCTTTCTGATGTCAAATGGCATCTCTGCCGTTTTTCACTGGAAAAGGCAACTGTAGAACCGTAAGGAATGTAAACATCAAAGTAATGCGTGGAATGGCAGGGAGAGGGCATTGGGCCTATGAGTCCCTGCCGGAGAGGAGGGAGTCAATGGGACAGAAGAATGAGGCCATGCTGTCCTACCTGGAGGACGACGGGAGGTTCGCCGACCTGTTCAACCAATCATACTTCGGCGGGAGGCAGGTGGTGGACGCCGGGGAGCTGGAGGAGGCGTCGGAGGCCTACCATGAGAAGCCGGGGGTGAAAGGGGGAGGCCGGGCGCGGGACTTGAAGAAGCGCCTGAAGTCCGGCAGGGAGCTGAAGATACTGGCAGTGGAGAGCCAGAGCGAGATCAACTACATCATGCCCTGGCGGGTCATGGACTACGACAGCAGAGAATATGGGAAACAGATCAGGAAAGCCCAGAGGGAAAACAGGAGGCGGGATAAGGCTGGTGAGGAAGTCTATAAGAGCGCCGGAGAGCGTATGAGCGGCATGGGGCGGGAGGAGAGGCTGGCGCCGGTCTACACAATCTGCCTCTACCATGGCGCGGAGCCCTGGGACGGCCCCAGGAGCCTGAAGGACATGATGGACTTCGGGGAAGCCGGGGAGGAGGCTGGCGGTTCGGAGTGGGAGGAGCATTTCGCGGACTATCCGCTGCACCTGGTAAGCGCCTGCGAGCCCATGGACTGCTCCGGCTTCCGGACGTCCCTGAAGGAGCTGTTCACTATCCTGCCGTACCACGGGGACAAGAAGCGGCTGAAGGAGTTCATGGGCAAAGCCTCGGCATACAGGAGGTTGGACGATGAGACCGCCAGCACCATCAGCGTTCTGCTGGGCATAGGCAAATATGAAGAGGAGAAAGAAAAAAAGTCGGCTTGCTTTGCAGCAGTTTTCCGCAGGATTGTCAAGAAAATACATAGACAAATCCAGGCCCTATGGTGTAGAATAGACACCACTGCACTTCAGGCAGGGGCAGTGGTTTCGGTACATGAGTACATAGACAGGAGAGGGAAATGAACATCAGGAAAAAGCTACTCGGAGACAAAGCATTCTACGCGAAAGTGCTGGCCGTGACGGTGCCCATCATGATTCAGAACGGCATCACGAATTTCGTAGGTCTGCTGGACAATATCATGGTGGGGCGGATCGGCACGGAGCAGATGTCCGGCATCGCCATCGTGAACCAACTTTTGATGGTATTCAACCTGGCCATCTTCGGGGCAATCTCCGGGGTGGGGATTTTTGGCGCCCAGTTTTTCGGCTGCCAGAACCACAAGGGCGTCCAGCATACCCTGCGGTTCAAGATTTATGTGGGCCTGGGGATTCTGGTGCTGGGCACGATTATCTTGATGGCCGGGGGCGACCAGCTGATACAGATGTATCTGCACGGGGAGGGCAATGAACAGGCCCTGCAGGCCACGCTGGGGTATGGGAGGGAATACCTCTGGGTGATGCTGATAGGGCTGCCGCCCTTTGTGCTGGAGGAGATATACGCCAGCACCCTGAGGGAGGGCGGCGAGACGAAGGTGCCCATGATAGCGGGCGTGGTGGCCGTGCTGGTGAACCTGACGCTGAATTATCTGCTGATCTTCGGTAAGTTCGGCTTCCCGGAGCTGGGCGTGGTGGGCGCTGCCATTGCCACGGCCATATCCCGGTATGTGCAGATGGTCGTCGTCATTGCCTGGACCCACAGGAATCCGGAGAAGATGCCCTTCATCACCGGAGCCTACAGAGAGTGGAAGGTTCCCGGGCAGCTTACCTGGAACATCTTCAGGAAGGGCACGCCCCTTATGCTCAATGAGATCCTCTGGTCCGCGGGCATGGCCATCATGACCCAGTGCTATTCCACCAGGGGATTGGACGCGGTGGCGGCCCTGAACATCTCCACGGTGATCTCCAACCTGTTCAACGTGGTGTTCGTGGCCATGGGAAGCGCGGTGTCCATCATCGTGGGGCAGCTCCTGGGGGCCGGGAAGATGGAGGAGGCCAAGGATACGGACAGGAAGCTGATCGCCTTTGCGGTGATGAGCTGCGTGGTGATGGGGGCAATCGTGTTCGTCCTTGCGCCCCTGTTCCCGAAGCTGTACAATACCAGTACGGAGGTAAAGGAGCTGGCAACGGTGCTCCTGCGGGTGGCGGCGCTGTGCATGCCTATCTTCGGTTTCCTGCACACCACCTATTTCACCCTGCGCTCCGGAGGAAAGACGATCATCACGTTCCTCTTCGACAGCGTGTTCCTCTGGTGCGTCAGCATCCCCGTGGCCTATGTGCTCAGCCGCCACAGCGCCATGGCCATAGCGGCGCTGTACCTATGCTGCCAGATGCTGGACCTGATCAAATGCGTCATCGGGTTCGTGCTGGTGAAGAAGGGCGTGTGGCTGAACAATATCGTGGCGTAGGGATTCTGGGAATTTCCAGAAATAGCATGTCCGGCGCAGACAAAGCATCTGCCTATGGCCTGTAGGAGCGTGCGGACAGATCAGCAGGGAATCAAGGCTGCCCAGACAAGGAGGCGGCCTTTCTCATTTCCTGGCCAGTGTCCATATGCGACCGGAAATATTTCTCTCGCACGCACTTGTAAAGAAGAGGAAAAGGTTATAAAATGAGAGGATGAAATATACCGTGGAAGTATGGCGGGGCATGGAAAAC
>OFFQ01001540.1_pt1 | contig 13206 bp, 9 predicted proteins | sample 1521411 | NCBI WGS metagenome assembly OFFQ01 (sample SAMEA3504110, study PRJEB24116) | mouse gut metagenome | biome: mouse gut; feature: mouse-associated habitat; material: faeces | place: Denmark | collected 2011 | reverse complement strand
GACGCTGGATCATCTGCAGGCTCTGGCTGGGATCATTCTTTCCCCTGCTGATGGAACCGGACAGCACGGTCTTATTTCCAAGGGCCTTTGACAAAACCTCCGCACTCTCCGAGTTGGGCGCAAAGCCTCCGAACAGGATGTCCTGGCAGTTATCGATGATGATCTCACTGCCTTCTTTTCCATAGTTTTTCTGCAGCTGGGCAAAGGACTGGATGATCGGCACCATGCTGATGCGCCGGGATCGGCCTGCGGAGAACAACATCTCCAGGGACTCGATCTTGGGGATGGTTCCGATCTCATCCCCAAAGATCACAACCCGGTTAGGGAGTTTCCCGCCATGCTCATCTGCGATGGACAGCATCTCCCGGTAAATCTGCTGCAGGAACAGACTAACCATAAAATATTTTGTATTGTCCTCCTCCGGCAGTACAATAAAGATTGCCGATTTGGAGTTACAGAAGGTCTCCGTGTCCATGGAACCGTCAAAGCACAGGATCTGCTCCATCTCCGAATCCAGAAAAGCGTTCAGTCTGGACATGGCCGTGGAAAGCACCGAGGCCATGGCCTGATCTGCGGTGTTCAGGGCTGCTCCGGCAAACCATTTCGCTTTATGGTCCGGAGGCAGCTTCTGCATCAACAGCTGGAACTGGTTCTTTCCCTTTACCGGCGAGGGAGCCAGTAAATCCTGGATCAGCTTGAACACGCTGACGATGTGCCGCTGCTCCCTGGGACAGTATTCCGCAATCAACAGCAGCACACTGGTCAGGAGTCCTTCCGCCGCGTCATAGAAAAATGCGTTCTGTCCATAGCTGGAAGAGTCTGCCCCGGAACTGATGATGGTCTTGGCCGTGATCTTGGCATATTTTTCTGCTCTGGCCTTGTATGCCAGGTTCTCCGGGTCCTCCAGCCACAGATCCATGTATTTGTTCACCATGCCCAGGATATTGTCCCCATCGGAACGGGTAGGATTTCGCAGATCCAGGATGGATATCTTGTAGCCGTAGTATTTTTCTGCAATCCCTGCATAGTTTCGGAACAAGTCTCCCTTGGTATCCGTACAGAGAAAACTCATACCGCTGGCGCAGGCATATTCGATACAGGGATAGAGAAAGTTCGCCGTTTTGCCGACACCGGCAGCGCCGATCATCAGAAGATGGATGTCGCCGGAATCAACCAGGGCCGTGACGCCTCCATGGGAAAACTTTCCGCCCACCACGATTCCCTGAGTCTCCGGCAGGTTCTTTCCCTGTCGCCACAGCTTTGGTTCGTATGGGACATGGGAGTAGGTCTTTTTGATCTCCATATCTGTGGCAAAACGGGCGGTCCCATACTGCCCGTCCCCCACGGTTTTGGATTTGATCCCGTCCAGGTTGTAGTGGCTGGACAGGAAGGTGACCAGCCCCAGCAGGGCGAACATCCCCAAGCCCGCACATACCAGGATTATGATCTGTGTGGTCTGCATTTTCACACTCCTCTCTCTTAATCTGTCAACAAGCACGATTTATCTTCTGGCATAGATCTGCGCCGCATAGCTTCTCACAGCATTGATCTGGCATAACAATTTATACTGCACATCAAATTCATTTACCGTCATGTATGAGAACAACGGCGCTGGTGTGACAGTGACTTTAAGACCGTCAGACCTCAGGAAGTGTCTACAAATAACTGATGCAGATTTATAACAGTTTTCATTGTATTTACAGGCTTTTCCTATACAAGATGCATCAGTTATTTTCCGACAATTCCTCATTTTGTTAAAATAGCAGCTTAGGAAATTCTGGCGGCCTTGACTTTTAAAACATAAAGCAAACAACCATCAGGCCATCTGCAGCGCCCTCTCCTCTGTCATCTCCGGAGGCGGCTTTTCCTCTGCCGGTACCGCCTCCATTCCGTGCATGGCCTTGATGTCCTCATTCCAGTCCTTCCATGTGGACAGTTCCATCTTTACATCCGGATACCCTGCCTCTGTCAGACCTTCCTGTATCCGTTCCGCCGCCTTCAGCCCTGCCAGGTCATGGTCTAAACACAGATGGATCTTTTTCAGCTCCGGATGATCCTGCAGCAGCTGGAACAATGCCTGGGAGCCAACTCCGCACAGCGCCACATAGCTGTGTTCCTTCCATCCGTTCTTGTGCAGCGAGATATAGGAAAGCATATCTATGGGCGCTTCGAACACAAAGACCTCACTGCTCTTCCCATTCCAGTGGAAACTGTACCGGGGATCGCTGCTCTCCAGATTTCCCCGGTAGCTTTTCCCCATGGTGTAAATCCCCTTCTTGTGAGCATGTCTGGCCTTTCCTTCCGGATCATATCCCACAAAAATGGCATTGTGGAACTGTCTGGTCTTATCCTTCGACAGTTCCAGACTTTCATAGATTAGGTTCTCCTTTGCAAAAGCAGATACCACCTCATAGTCAAGCAGGCGGGACCTTAACAGATACGCAAACACCCTCCGCATATCCCCATTGGCGGCTGGCAGAGCAAACGGCTTTCTCGGCACTTCCTCCTGTTTCCGGCTCTGGCGGTAGGACTGTCCCTGTTCCCCGCCCAGGAGCATGCTTACCGCATCCGGAAATGTTTTTCCATAATAATAGATCACGAAATCAATGGCCGCCCCGCCTTTGCCAGCGGAGCCGTGGTCGTACCATCGGTTCCCCCGGATGGTGATGCTGTGGTCACTGGACATCCTCCACTCCGGCCCGGAGCGCAGGAGCCTCTCTCCCTGACGTTCCAGGAAATCTTTCAGGTCCACGGTATTGGCCCGTTCCTTCTGTTCCTCCGTAAAATAGACATATCCCATCCTTTCGCCTCCTCCTTTACATGCTCTGCTGCGGCTCATGATCGTCCTTCCTGTGTCCCTGCGCCATCCGCTTCTCCTGCAGCTTCCGTCTCCTCCTGCGGTCAATGTGTCCCATGCCGGAGCCTCCCGATGCTTTCCGGTAATCCTCCTGAAAGATCCTTGACAGATGGTGCATCAGTCTGGTGGCTGCCAGGATCAGATCCGGGTCCCGGAAGGAATCCAGGTTCTCCAGTAAAAACCGGGCGTAGATATTTCCCTGGGCGGCGGACGCTTCCAGGAATAGGACTGCCTTTTCCTTATCACGGGGCATCCCCGGCTGACTGTATAGAAACAGTTTTCCAAGCGTATACTGGGCGTACTGGTTCCCCTGATCAGCAGACAGTTCCAGCCACCTTATGGCCTCCTCCAGATCCTGCGGCACATCTTCTCCCAAAAGATACAGACTTCCCAGACGGTACTGGGCGTACTCGTTTCCCTGGAGTGCCGCCTTCCGCAGCCATGCAACTGCCTTCCCCATATCTTTGGGTATCTCTTCCCCCTTCAGATACAGACATCCCAGTGTGTACTGGGCAAAGGGCAGCTCCTGTTCCGCCGCTTCGGTCAGCCACCAGACAGCCGCCACCATATCTTTTGGGATCTCCTCCCCTTCCAGATACAGCCTGCCAAGGCGATATGCCGCGAATCCGTTTCCCTGCTCCGCCGCTTTCTGAAACAGCTTCCCTGCTTTTTCTACATCCTTTTCTCCCAGGCAGCCTTCCAGATAAAGCTTCGCCAGTACATACTGGGCGGAAGTATTTCCCTCATTTGCGGCCTTTTCCAACCACGCTGCGGCCTGTTGCACATCTCCTGTCCCCGTATCCAGCCAGAACTTTCCCAGCGCATACTGGGCATTCACATTCCCCAGTTTTGCGGCCTGTTGCCAGTAGCGAACGGCTTCTTCCTCGTCTCTTTCTGTCCCGATGCCCTGATACAGCATCTGCCCCAGGCGATACTGGAGTTTGTCGTCATGACTCTGTTCCTCCAGAACCTGGAAACCGGAAAAGGCATCCTGAAAATGTTCCTCCGCCTGCCCTGCCGACTTCTTTGTCCCTGTTCCGTCCCGGAACATTTTCGCCATCTCATAGCTTGCATAGGGATTTCCCTGTATGGCGGATGCATGGTACAGCGCAAACGCATGCTTCAGATCTTTTTCCACACCCTGGCCTTTTGCATACAGACCGGCAAGGGTATACTGGGCATACTTATGACTTCTCTCAGCTGCCCGATCCAGCCAGTGGGCGGCAGTCTCATAATCCTGATCCGTGCCAAGGCCGGCAAGATACATTTTCCCGATCCGGTACTGCAGATACGTCTTTTTTCTCTCTGGCAGTTTCTTTTCAGCAGAGAGAAAGGCATCCAGCGCTTTCCGATACCATTCCTTCGCTGCATCCGGGTCTGCCTCCACTCCAAAACCGTCCGCCCACATCCGTCCCAGGTCATACATGGCAAGCGCATTTCCCTGCTCTGCTTCCTGGCAGAACAGACGCATGGCTTCCTGAAAATCCTGGGGGACTTTTTTACTTCCGTACAGATAACTACGGGCCAGTTTGTATTGCCGGCTCCATTCGGCTTTTGCAGACGTTTTCTCTTTACCCTCAAAAGGGCCAGGGACATCCAGTTCCGGTTCTGACAGGAGCTCCTCAGCTTCCAACATGCTTTCTGCATCTGCGGGATCTGGTTCTGTTTCTGCTTCGATTTTTGCTTCTGCTTTCGTTTCTATTTCTGTTTCTTCTATTTCTTCTGATCCATCCAGGATTCTTTCTTCCAGTTCATCCAGGCGGGCTTCTGTCTGGATCTTCTCCTGCCCTGATGTTTCTGACAAAAAATGATGACCGCCCAGCTTTAATGCCTCAGCGATCACCATGTTCTTGATACTTTTTAATTGTTTCTGACTGGACAGGGGCGGCAGCGGCGGAGCCTTTGAGGAATAGGTCAGCCGGATCTGATCCTGCCATTCGCCCCATGCCCGATAGGCTTCCGACACAGCCGGGTCCTTTGCAAGCTCATCCACGATCTGATCTACCAGCCGTTTTACATCCGCTTTCAGATAGCCATATACCTTTTTCCCTCCGGTATTTTTGAGACGTCCGGAAAGCTGCTGCAATTTCTCCCCAATGATTGGATTTTCACATACGCCCTGCAACATGCTGTCCGCGAGCAGGCACATCCGCTCCGCTGCTTTTTCTTTCAAACTGCTCCGTGCCAGATTTTGTCCTTCGTAGATCTGGACAAAGTCCTGACGGAAGATATCGTGGGCCAGTTCCGAGCGCATGGCTTCGATGCCTGCTTTCGTCAGGAATCCATCATTGTCCTTCGCGGAATAGACCATCAGATGTACATGGGGATGATGCCCCTCATTATGGAAGGCCGCATACCATCTCAGATCCGCACTGTCAATCTTCATGTGCCTGGAGAGCATGGCACGTTTGGAACGCAGGAGCGCCATCCACTCTCTGGCGGAGTCATATCCGAGCCTTGCCGCATCTTCCCGGCGCAGGCTGACCACATGGGTCCAGACAGGGCCTTTGTGGCCGGATACTTCTTTCTGTACTTCCGAAAGGATCACCGGCCTCCCCGCATCCGTAAACAGACCATGCTCACCGATCCGTTCCACACGGGGACGATTGGCCAGGTAGTCCACATAGTTTTCTTTCATGGCTGCCATATCCAGGTTCCGCTCCATTGCCTGGGTGATGAATTCTGAGGCATTGCCGATGGTAGAACACCGGCAATAGTCCTCATACTCCAGCATGTCTTTGGACTCCGGCATGTCTTTCAGGAGCTGTCGGATCAGATCTTTCTGGGCGGATGTTACTGGTAGGTTCTTTTTGCTCTCATCTGCTTTTTCCACGCCTTCACGGGTACTGATGTAGCGCACATAGTTCTGCAGATGCTCTGGCGGAGCGTCACGGATGTAGCGGCTGGTGAAGATTAGTTTTGCCATAGAGTATTTCCTCCCATAATAAAAAGGCAGCCGTTTTTGACTGCCTTTTCCAAAATCCTTTCATACATTTCCCTTTCTCACTCTTTCTAACACACAGTTTCTATCCAACTATTCTAATTGTTCCCATATCTGAAGTGAATTTTTTTCTATCTGCACCGATAAGTCCTTAGCTCGAATCGCAGAAATGTCATCTACAAGTTTTAATAATTCGGCTCTTAGGCCAACTATAGAATTAAATTTCATGGTAAATGGTGCATCTGTTTCCAAGAGCAATCTATCTTCTGGAATCACCTTTACCAATTCCCTTCCAGACTTCGTCACCAACATTTTTCTGTTAATTGAAAAGAATGCTCCATTTTCTACGGCCCTATTGCGTTCTGTAGATGTTCCCGTAAACCAATGAAATATACACTTACAAGTTTGAAATGTTCCCGCCTCTTCCAATTCATCTATAATTGTGCTGGCAGCCTTAACACTGTGGATAGATAATATTTTTCCCCCTTCGTCAGCACAAGCTTTAGCAATTTTGCGAAAACATGATATTTGCTGGGCTTTAGATCCAATGTAAGATGAATTAAAATCAATCCCTACCTCACCAATATATTGGGAATCCTTAACAAACTTTAGGAATAAATCTATCTCGTGCGCTCTTTCAAAGACTAGCTGCGGATGAAATCCCAACCCTACTTTTATATTTTTCACTCCACAACAGAACTTTTTTTCTTTTCCAAAGGCTTTTGGTGTAGTTCCTACAGCTATTATGCCAACATCTGATGTTTGAAACTCATGTATCAGCGATTGCATGTTATCCATCAAATCCAAATGAAAATGAACATCAATTAACATTTTCTATCTCCAAACTATCCTGAATCCACTGTTCAACTTCCATCAAACCCCTTGTGTATACATCGGCAAGCTCCGTAAGATATGTTTCGTCGTTTTCAAGCGGTCCTGGTTTATGAATCAGTATTTTATTTGCACACGGGTTCTCTTTTAATCTCTTTATAGCATACTGAAATGAGCGTATCTGTTCACCTATGGCTCCTCTATCATTAATGAGCTCCTTAACCTTTGGATACAAATATGAAGACGGATCAAAATCTCCAAAAGCACCATGCATCGCTGCTCTACGAATAATACATGGCAGACAATGTCCACAGTGTTGTGATTGCCCACTACGAATATTTGCACTATTGACAGATGAGCAGGAATATGACAATTTTACTACCCTCTTAAAAAAATCTTTATTAAGACATTCTGAGGCCATCTCACCTTTCGTTTTGTTCCAATATGGATTAGAGATGGAAAAATTGAAGAGCCCCCCTACTACCTCATTCCATAGCTTGAGATAAAAAGGATGAGTAGTTCTTGTGCTATGCGATCCAACCCGCATGTATTCCAGAGGAACATTTAACGCAATAAGTCCATTCTCTGGCATTAGTAATTGTGTACATCCTTTTGTTCCACTCATTGCCAAAATCGATATTGAGATAAAAAGAAAAGATCTGCTCCTCTGATTCATATCTTTTTCTGCTTCTGGCAACTCAATATCGGTAAGATTGGTCCACAGGTATGCATTTTCATGGGATACATTGTTATACTCACAATCAAGGGCAGCAAGCAAATTCGTTTGCCAATGACGTACCCTCCCCTCTCCAGCATGACTAACCAACAAAGTTGGCTGTTTTTGCTCCATATAATTAATTGCTGCAATCAAACTATCCATACCACCTGAAAAAAGTGAAGCAATCCCATATTTATCTGTTCTTTGACTGAATTTTTTTTCATCAGCAAGAAGCACTTCTCTCTTGGTAAACTGAATCTCCCAAATATCTCCCGTAAGAAATTTTAGCATTCGTTCCAGGGTTACTTTATACTCCTTCCACAAGCCATCAAATACAGGTATAGTAAGAGTTATTTCCCGCGTCCATGAGTTCTGAGATTGTTTATCTCTTGAAATCTTCATGTCAGCAATATAAACCATCAGACCAAGGATGATTGCATCAATACCGCTTTCTGAAGGATAAATGCTTTGCTTACTGAGTTCATTCATTGTTGTCTGAAGGCCATAGCGAAGTGAGCTATCCGATGCCAAGAACGGAAGCTTTACAGAAATAGTACTGTTATTGGGATGCGTATCACAAACAAGACTGTGTAAGTCTTTATCGAATGACGCTATTAAATGATATCTATACATGGCCGTTACCTAATCCTTCCAAAATTTCGTAAGTCTTCTGATAAATACTATCCGTAATTTTTTGCGCTTCGTTATTCGTAATTTGCATATTACGATTTCTAACATCCACAAAAGCATCCGAAACACTTTGTTTTATCATTTGTTCCACTTTTTCCTCAATATGTGCTACTTCATTAATGTCATTTGGAAGTGTAATCGTTTTATTGGCAATGTCATTCATAAGTTGTTCCAAAACAACTTTGCTCATAAAATTCTGTAAAACTGACTCACATTCTTCATGTGTCAAACTCTCAGTCGGTTTGCCATATAAATCAGGATCATCCGCAATCGCATCGTAGTATGCTGACCGGGCTATCCCCTCATCATTAGGTCCTCCATCTGGGCATATAAACGCTGCAATCTTTACAAAGAAATCAGATGCTGAAAGACCTTCTATATTTCCAAGCGAAAGCCGTTGTGCAATTTCTTTTGCACCGCCGCCTGACAGATTATTCAGAATCCCATATAATCTTGCGGCGCTCCCTCTTGCCGTTCCCAGTCGAGTGGTAGCTTTTAAACTTCCACCTAACGATCGATTAACATAACTCGATATGGTTCTTTTCATGGAACCACTATCGCGACCCCCTTCAGATATGTAATGAGTGAAAGATGTCCTTGGCCCTCTGAATCGATTTTCATCACCATTTGGTGGAATCGTTGTTAGGTTCTGCGTAACTGACTGAGCCGGCACAAACGGAGTATCCTCTTCAAGCCACGAAGGCACTAATGGTGTATGCCCAGATTGGCCTTTATTTCTCGTTGATGTACCCATTGGCTATTATACCTGCGCTTTCTTAGCTGCTGCTTTTATCATATCATCTGTGCTATTAATTTCAATTTCTTTAAAGAATTGATTAAGTTTACTTCTCGCTACTGAGCTTTTCGGTATACAAGCATCCCATCCTCCAACAGCCCAGATACCAAGTTTCTCAAACGGAAGTGTAAGGAGGAACCCTGCAAGATCTTCCTGAAGTTCTACTCGGAATTCAACCAACTTCCTAACGCCTTCCACAACCTTTGGTGTTTTGTTTTCTGAAACATTTCTAATAAATATATCTTGAGAGACAATTTTAAAAAGACGTTTGGCATCCCCATTTTCTAATTTAAGGATTTCCTCTTTTTTGTTGGCAACATTAAATTTTCCACCTCTCACAATAGATATCAATTCCCGCAGTCTTTCCTCTGGGCTGCTAAAGAAGAAATCATTCTTCTCTGCACAGGCAAAAAAATATGGCCTAAGATCCCTGCCAGCTAAAGAGGGTTCTGTTTCCATCCATGCCTTCACATCTTCTTGCTCAAGGAATTTTCTGAAACTTTCATGTCTAACCACTGGCTTATGAGACTTTTCAACTTTTCCTCCCCCTGACCTTTTCTTTGGTTGAGGCAACTTAGTAGGATCTCCTTCTGTTTCTATGGCATGTTCTTCATCTTCAGCTATCTTTTCTGGAGTATCCTTTTCGGCACAAACTTCAAATGCTAAGCAGACACCATCCTCATTAAGTTCTGCAGCCAAAGCTTTATAAAATTCACCATTATACTGCTCTGCGAGCATCATTTTTGCCAGTACAGCCATCTCCAGATCCTCTTTTGCAAATCCACGGTTATATGAAACCTCTGTCCTCAGCAGAAGCATATTTACAAACCTTTTTATATTTCTCGGATTTCCATTTGTATTCTCCGCTAAAATTTTATCAATACTTTTTGCAATCGCAATATTTCCGACCACACGGCTGTAGCTATCACCCAGTGCTTCCTTTATTTCTTTTGTAGATAGTTGTTCCAACGCCCAAGGTTTATGTAATTTGTTGATTACGATATTGACTAAAGACTTTAATCCATCTGATTCACTCAACTCAGACTCAATAAGCAAAAGCATTATATATAACTGTGCCTCTGCAATACCAATCCGTGGTATATGAAGTGGAATTTGAATAAGTTTCTCTAAATACTTATCAGCAAATCGATTATAATCAATTTTTGTTCCTATATCCTGGTTTTCAGTATCTTGTTCAATAATTCGAGGGAAATATTCTATTACAGAATATCGAATCATCAAATCATCTGCTGCAATAATAAAAGCAGCATTGTCTAATGACAAAAACATCCTTACTGCTTCCAATGTCTCTATCGCTACTCGCGGCAGACATCTGTCAAGATCATCAATAAGCACCACTAACTTCTCTGCATGTGCTTCTCTGAAAAGATCATTGAAATTCTTTCTGAATTCTTCCATCTCCTTATAACCAGATGTCTCTGTTTCAGTATCTTTTATTAACCCACCTATAACGCCAATTAGTTCCTCGACTTTTTCCTTATCGGTTACTGTTTCTTTAATATGATTAGCCATACTATTGATTATTGCCAACGGTGCTGTTCCAGTCGCAATTGATACCGCAGTTTTACCAATACTCTTTGCAATACTAAGTTTATCAAGATTGGTCCATACTTTTCCGCCAATCTCTTTAAGTTTTCTCAGCCCTCCTTTAATTTTATGTTTTTTATAATAATGTTTTGACTTTTTCTCTACTTGAGAAACGATTGCGCTCATCAACGCAATTTTTGCATCCTCAAACCCTTGATACTGCCAACTGTTGAATCGTACAATTACGACATCTGTGGAGTCTATTTTTGTTTCCTCGTCATTTTCCCATTCTTCTTCCTCTGTTTCATCCCAATCATCAATATCACTATTTCCATCCAAAACAGAATTTGAATTTAGCTCGGCCTCTACCATGGCAAGAACACTGGATTTACCTGCTCCCCAGTCACCATGAACACCAATAGAAACAGAATCCTTGCTATCTTTTATTATAGAAACTATCGTTTTGGCTATGGCCATATTGTTCAATCGATCTATACTCGTTTCATTATCAGAAAGAATCATTCGTTTATCCCCTCTCCTCATCCGTGCCAAGCAGCTTTTTCAAATCGTCAATATCAGGAAGAGCTTTTTTAAGCTCATCTGACATATCCTTTGAGGTCTTATAAGTTGCCACCCCCATCGGCTTGCTGTAATCCCTGATAACAAAATCCACAAAAGCTTTATTCATATCCTTGCATAGAATAATACCAATGGCAGGATTTTCATGTGGCTTCTTCTCAAATTTATCAAGTACACTTAAATACCCTGACAATTGTCCCAAATATGATGTCTTAAATTTTCCTGTCTTCAATTCGACTGCTACGAGACAATTTAATTCTCGATTAAAAAATAAAAGATCGATATATTGGTCCTCGCCAAAAGCATCAAGGTGGTATTGATTTCTCACGAATGTAAAGTCCTTGCCAAACGTGAGAATGAACATTTTTACATTGTGGATTATCGCATTTTCTACTACCTTCTCATCTATATCCTCTCTATCTCTAATGCCCAATTCCTCCACATTGATATAATCAAGCAAATATTCATCTTTAAAGGTATTAACTGCCCGGAATGCCTGATCCGCTGCTGGAAGTGTTTCATAAAAATTGTTTGGCAGTCTGCCCTGATGGTGATAATCGTCCGATGCAATACTTCTACCCAAAGCCTCATAACTAAACCGCTCTGTCGCACACCTTTTAATATAAAAAATTCTTTCATCTTCATCTTTTGTCTTTGAAAGAATAAGTCGATGATGTGAAAATCCAATACTCAAAAACTCTTCCATGGGGAATTCCTGCGTTTTTGGCACAAGCGTGTTCCAAATTTCATCATTACATTCATTAAGCAATTTGGCACATGTATGTGCCAAATTTGAACCCACATTATTCTCATAGTTTACAGGAGAATTATCCAATTTTTTCCATTCTTCATAAAATGTACGCATATATCGAAGATTACGCGCCGAAAAACCCCGAAGACCTGGAAGTTCTTTGTCCAGCCGCTCACTGATCGCATCTATTGCTCCTTTTCCCCAAAAACCATTCCGGGAGTTTAAAGAAATGTACTTTCCAATACCAAAATACAGCATCAGCTGTTTTTCATTCACAATTTTGGAAGCATTATATTGGCTTTGCAAAATAGCAGTCTTTATTGTTTGGACAGCCTCATCGTAATTCTGAATTTCACTCATGGTCATTCTCTCCTAAAAAGAGTCTTATTTTTACAATACTTTTACATCTGTTTCCTCTACAATTTCCCGCACACAGTCTATCTCTTATTATATTCTCTGTGATGCAGTTTTGCAAATATTTTATGCATGATCCCGGATGCCACAATGCTTTTATATCCAACGAAGCGCTCCCCGTAGCAAAGTAAACTACGGGAAGCAACCCATACCTCATTACGTTCGGCCTTGATTTGTTACGCTGCGAGCAGCGAGGGGGTGTACCCTCCTGTGATTTTTCTACAGCACACCCAGCTTCTTCAGCAGCGCCACACAATCCTTCGCTCCCTGCACATACAGATACAGGCAGTCGTGATCCGCCGCCAGCAGTGTCGCCTCCACATAATCCGTGATGGATTTCTTCACATCCTCCGGCAGGTCTTTGATCTTCTCCTGCATCTCCTTACTCAGTCTGGCCACCCTGTCCTGGAGTTCCTGCTCCTCCGGTGACTGCTCATTGCGCTCCCGCACTGCCGTTTCTGTCATCTCCCGGATCACCATCTCGTAGATTTCTTCTCTGTCCATTTTCATTTCACTCCTTTTTTGATCAACATAAACGGAACTGTCCCCACAGTCCATATACAAAACTAATAAACTTTTCCTTTTAGTTTTCACGTTTCTGATACTTGTATGCGTCATTCAGCTCCACTGCACCATTGAGACGTTTCACTTCCTCCACACACTTTGCATGGAGCTTCCGGAATGCACTTTCATCGATCCGGCTTTCCGAATGGTAGGCGATCATATGCGCTAGCATGGACAGCTCCACTGCGATCTTAAAATCCATCCGGGCCAGGCGGTTCTCCGTATCCTGTACCGTGCTGGTCAAGACAGAGGACAAGGACTGCAGCAGGTAGTCTTCGGCCTTCCCGGAATTCAGATAGCCGCAGTAGAACTTCAGCGCCTCCGTCACAAATTCATTTCGGGAGCGCACGTTGGCAGCTGGCAGGAGGCTGTCCGCCATCTCCAGCACTTCCTTTTCGATGTAGAAACCGGTCCGCACCTTTTCCTTTCCTCTAGCCATCCATGCCTCCCTTCCCTCTGACCGGCACATTTCTGCCCGGTATTCAATTTCTTTCTGTAAAACTCCCCTAAATTGCCT
>OFFQ01001538.1_pt1 | contig 13210 bp, 11 predicted proteins | sample 1521411 | NCBI WGS metagenome assembly OFFQ01 (sample SAMEA3504110, study PRJEB24116) | mouse gut metagenome | biome: mouse gut; feature: mouse-associated habitat; material: faeces | place: Denmark | collected 2011 | reverse complement strand
GAGGCAGGGACCGGGGAAAAGTCTGGTTAGTATTACCCAGACTTCTGTGCCAGTGTCAAAATGTCAAGAAATCCCGTAAAACAGCACATTTTCAGCTTATCCTGTTCTGTGCCGGAACTGTGTCATTTCATAAAATATAGAAAGGAATGAATATGCAAAGAAAAAAATGAAAAAAATGTACATTAATCGGCGGAGCCGAAAATACCAGCTTACTTTCAACAATCCGGATAAACACAAAAACTGCTCCCATGAGGCGATTAAAGAGACCCTGAAAAAATGGGATGGCATGGTGTATTGGTGTATGTGTGATGAAATCGCCAAAACCCCGCATACGCATCTGTACATACAATTAAAAAACCCCATCTATTTCTCCAGCGTCAAGAAATCCTTCCCCACTGCCCATATCGAAGAGGCACAGGGGACAGCAGAAGAAAACAGGACATATATTCGGAAGGAGGGGAAATGGGAAGACAGCGAAAAGGGACATACGAACCTGAAAGAAACATTTGAAGAATATGGAACTGTCCCCCGGATGGGACAGGGCAAACGGAGCGACCTGGCAAACCTGTATCAGATGATTAAGGATGGCTACACCAATGTGGAAATATTGGAGGCGAACCCGGACAATATCCTGAACCTGCAGCATATCGACAAGGCGCGGCTGGAGGTACTTTCCAACCGCTATAAGGCAGAGAGGCGCGTTGATTTGCTTGTGACCTACGTGAGCGGGCCGTGGATTGCGGTATACTGAATGTAGGCAGTGTGCTTGATACGCTTATGGCAACAAGGAAAGAGCAGGTACTGAAAATACATCCTTACGCGATTACTCCCCCGGCTGCGGAAAACGGACGCTGGCAGACCTTTTACAAGGATGCCGCCGGGAAGAGGAAGAATATCAAGGCACAGACGAAAGAGGAACTGCTGGATAAGCTGGTTCCAATCTATTTCGCAAACACGCACCTTGACAAACTTACATTTTACGGACTGTACGAAGAATGGCTTGAATATAAGGCCACTGTCACCAACAGCCCGAACACAATCAAGAGGCACAGGCAGCATTACAGCAAATATTTTGAACCGTCCGCCATGCACGGCATGAAGATAAAGAGGATTGACGAGCTTCTTCTGGAAAAGGAATGTAATCGCATTGTGAAGGAATTCAACCTCACCCGGAAAGAATGGTACAATGCCAGGACCATCCTGAACGGCATGTATGAATATGCCGTTAGGAGAAAATACCTTGCGGAGAACCCCATGGAAAAGGTGCAGATTCTGGTGAAGTTCAAACAGGTGGTGAAGAAAACCGGGAAGACGGAGACATTCAACACGGAAGAACTTGCGGACATGAACACATTTCTTGAAAAGATGTATGAAGAGGAAACGGACGCTTCTTATCTGGCGGTGAAAATTAATTTCCTGCTGGGCTTACGTGTGGGGGAACTGGTGGCATTAAAGTGGAGCGACTGGCTGGAAGAAAGCAACCAGCTGCATATCGTCCGGGAGGAAATCAGAGACCAGACTAAAAACCGTTTTGAAATAGCAGAACATACGAAAACGAATCAGGACAGGTTTGTGCTTCTGGTTCCCAAAGCGGTTGAACTCCTGAAGCGGATTGAGAAGCAGGGCGAATATATTTTCATGAGAAACGGGGAGCGGATAACCGCCAACCGGATTGCAGTTATCCTCCGGCAGTTTGCCAGATATGAGGGGATGCCCGTCAAGTCCAGCCACAAAATGCGGAAAACCTATGCAAGCACCCTGAATGCAAACGGTGTGCCGCTGGATTTCATCCGGGAGATGCTGGGGCATAACAATCTGAATACCACACTGGGATATATCTACAATCCGCTGACGGAGAACCAGACCTATGACCTTATGACCAAAGCCTTGCAATAGAACATATGTACTGTCTACAGCTGTCTACAACTTTTTAGACACAAAAAACAGCAGAAACCCTGATTTTATGGGCTTCTGCCGTACATTAACCAAAGCGATAGACGGGACTCGAACCCGCGGTTTCCACCTTGGCAAGGTGGCGCTCTACCAACTGAGCCACTATCGCATATTCTGGTTCCAAAGCGGGTGATGGGAATCGAACCCACATATCTAGCTTGGAAGGCTAGTGTTCTACCACTGAACTACACCCGCATTCTTTGGTCTGTCGTGAGTATTTCTCTGTCACAACAATAAGTATTTTACACTAAGAGTCCTCTTCTGTCAAGAGTTTCCACTCATTTTTTAAAATTTTTTTATTTTTCCCGCCGCCTTTATCAGGAGCCGGCATCCGGGGCCCGGCCGGGCTTTTCGAAACAGATCTACAATGTAAACCTTGTCCACGGAGGGTATCAGTCCACATGCACGGCATAAACGGGCATTCCCTCAGGCCTGATGCCGGTAATACTGCAGAAGCAGGCTGACCACTCTGCTATAGCTGATTTTTCCATCCCTGATGCCGTTGATTTTCAGATTGGTATCAATAAATACATCTGCCGCCTTATCCACAATTTCCGTGTCAATCAGCGCCTTCCCGTTGATCCGCTCCCACTCTTCTTCCGTCACAAAGATATTATCCTCCCACACAATTGCATCCACTGCCACCGGATGCATTACGGCCGCAGCTTCCTCATAGGCCTCGGGTTCCTCCTTCCACGCCCGGTACAAATCATTATTCAGATAAACCAGCACGCTTAAATATCCTGCATACTGAAAGAAAATATCCTCAGATTCCACACATGCCAGATAGCCGATAAAATTCGCCTCATCCTCATAGATATACCCCCGAAGGTGTGCCAGTTCATGGCACATGGTGGCCGGAATATTCAGAATGTGCATCACATCATTATAATTTGCCTCCATGGAAAACGGAAAATAATAGCCCTGCATGCGCTGCTGGCACATAAAGTCAGAGAAATGCAATGCTTTGGGGCGTGGATAATACCCCTGAAGCTGGGGATAATCCTCTCCCAGCTGCCGCATCAGTTCCCTTGCCTTATCCGCCATATCCTCCAGATTTCCGCTATCCCCGTTGCTGTCCTTATATAAAACCATACTCGAACGGTCTCTCTCCATGGCCCCGGCCAGCCGGTTACACTGTCCGGCAACCAGATTATACACCGCCATCAGTTCCTCCAGCGTATATTCTTCCTCATTCCCTCCAAAATACTGTTCCGAGAAAGTGGAAGCATGATACAGAATAAAGCAGTTCAGCGTCATAATAAGGCTCACGGTTAATATTGTCCAACCGAAAAAACGCCAGAAAATCCCACTGAACTTTCGGAACATAACCGGAAAGCGTTTCCTGTCTCCGGCAGCGGGCCCCCTGCCTTTCTCCCCCATTTGTTCTGTTGTCCCCCCTGTTCCGGCTTCCTTATTTCCGCACAGATTTTTACCCGCTTTCCCAACGACAATACGTCTCACATACCCGGCAGCCGCGGCAACGCCCAGTCCTGCCCATAAAGCCGCCAGCACCGCTGCCGCTGCCAGCAGCAGCAAACCTGCCACGATCATCCATTCTCCCACGGAAAACCGGAACAAACCTGTCACACGTCCGTATGTCCCCACCCATAACGGGAAAATATACTTGATATACCAGTCCGGAAACGCCGGACTGATCCATGCGGCCCCGTTCAGCGCTGCCACAAGCAGCACCAGACACAGACACAAAATATTTCTCTTCCGAAGTTTTTTCCTTTTACCCATTGCCCCCGCCTTCTCTTGTCATTTTCTTCCCGCCTGCTTCTCCTTGCGCCTCTTGCGCACCAGCTCTCCTGACACAAATCTGTGCCATACACTTCTCCACTGCCTGTACGCGGCCCGCACATTCCCCGTTCATGCAAAGGGCCCCTGCGCAATCCAGCAGGGGAACGTCCCTCTCCACTACTCGCCGCGCGGGACACATGTTGCTTCAGCAACAATCTTCCTTATGCGCCCCTGCGCATAAAAAACGCGGCCCCCTACAGAAAACCGCGTTTCTTTTTTCACTTATTCATAAGACATGTATTCCGAGAACTCTTTCCAGATACAGCAAATCCAGGTTTTTCCCTGATTAAAGACGATTTCATTTCCATCCTCATCATAGAATACATTGGGAGAATAATCGCTTTCCCTCTTCCAGGTACCTTTGATCACCTTCCCGTTTGTGAACACATAGGCATCTCCTTCGCCATGTATCTGGAATGCCAGATAATCATATTTCGGATCGTCCGGAAGACGCTCTTCTCCGTGACAGATCTTGAATACCACATTGGTCACCGCCAGCTGTTCGTTATTCATCTCATCAATATGCTTTTTTCCGTACTGGGTCCGGTAATAGAGCTTATCGGCTTCATTATAGGTAAAGCAGATATTGTCTTTGCCGTAATTTCCGTAACCGCCGCTGTTCTTTGTGGTCCCTCCGGGATAAATCTTTGTGGCATCCGGCATATCATCATAGCTGGCGATATAACCATCCCCTGCAAAAGTAAACGCCTGCTCAAAGGTATCCCTGTATTCTTTCTCATATCCCTTTGCTTCCACGTCCTTATTATAACCCTTGATAAACATATAACCCGTATGCTCCTTCACATATCCGGGCCTGTCAATACGGTCAAAGGAATTGTTCGCAGGATTGTTGATACCTGCCACGGCACAGCTGATATTATCCACCCTGTCAGAATTGATCAATTCCTCAACCCAGGGTCTTGCCAGTCCCCAGTTACAATAAATGGAATCATATGCCATGGACTCATATATGTAATAATCACGGCTGCTTCTCACGGAGCCGATGTGGTCAAGGTCATCATAATCCTCAAACAGTCCCATGAGACGTGTGATACGGCCCTCTACCGGCGCCTCATAAATAATACTTGCCTTGGAGATACCATACTGGGGCAGACATTCTGCAATATTGTTGATCATCACCGCCATGTTTCTTCTCTTTACCACACTGGCATCCTTCCACTCTCCGGTGAGGTAACTTTGCATCTTGCCATCCTGAACCGTTCTCTCCCGGATGGGATGATACTCTCCGTAAGCGCCTTCTGCCGGCGCTTCCTCTTCCCCGGAAGGTTCTGCCTCTGTAGATTCCTCTGGTTCAGACTCCTTCGTATCTCCTATTGACACAGGTTCAATTGTCTGAATCGGGGACGAAGGCTCTCCCTCTTCGCCGCATCCTGCCAGAAGAGCCATCGCCGCAATCATTGCTGCCAATACTTTCTTTTTCATTGGGATTCCCTTTCTGTTTTTCTTTTTATTTTATCTCTCTTTGCCTGTATTTGTCCATTATTCCGTAAAATATTACAAAAAAATTAAGAATTACGACAAGATAAATACTCTGGCAATGGGCGCTTTATCATGTGTAACATGTTCCAGTTCCACACGCACGCCCCCTTCTTCCTTCACAAAGGATACCACCTTTTCTCCTGCCATGGCAGTCACCTTCTGAAACTCTTTTTCGTAAGGAATCCACACACTGTCTTCCACGACGGCATTCTCGTCCGGAAAAGTCTGAATGGCATATACTTTTCCTTTCTTTTGTGTAAATCCAATACCCTCCTTTTTATAAGGCGCACACACACGGGTTCCGTAAATTGCCTCTCCGTATTCACTGAGCCAGGCTCCCATCTCCTTCAAAGTCCTGACTGCCCCTGCCGGAATCCTGCCATCAGGCTGAGGCCCCACATTAATGGCCAGATTGCCGCCTTTCACCACGATGTCTGCCAGAAGACAGATAACCTCCCTGGGAGATTTATATTCGTCTTCATATTTAAAAGAAAATGAAGTGCCCAGAGTAATACAGCTTTCCCAGGGTATGGATAAAGGACTCTCCGGCACGCACTGCTCAGGTGTCACATAATTCTCATAAGGACCGCCAACGGTACGGTCTGCGCACAGCATCCCCGGCTGTACCTTGCGCACTTCCTCTATCACTTCCCCCAGCCGGATATCCTGGCCATTCCTCGCGCAGACCCAGCCCGCATCAAACCACATGGCATCCAGCCGGCCGTACCCGGTCCCCAGTTCCCGGATCTGGTTCTGGGTAAATGTCACGAAACGCTCCCACTCCTGAGGATCCTCCTCCGGCCGATAGGACGGTCCCCTGTTTTTAAACTTCCCTCTCGGGGTGTCCTCTTTCCAGTAGCTGTCCACATGCCAGTCTGCCTTGGAAAAATATGCCGCAATTCCGATTCCCCGTTTCCGGAACGACTCGAACAGATGGGCGCAAATATCCGCATACTTATGTGTGTGGAACGGACAGTCCGGTGCCGTGATTTTATAATCGGAATACGCTGTGTCCCACATACAAAAACCATCGTGATGCTTGGTCGTAAAAAGCAAATACTTCATTCCCGCCTCTTTGGCCAGATCTGCCCACTTTTCGGGTTCAAAACGAATGGGGTGAAATGTCTTGTTCAGGCCAAAATATTCTTTCTTAAAATCCTCACCCGTGACTTCCCAGTCAATCCCGTCCCTGGACCAGTCGGCATCCCCGTCACTTAAAGCCCAGGATTCCACAATGCCCAGCTGGGAATACGGCCCCCAGTGCATCATCAGTCCCAGCTTCTGGTCCTGAAACCATTCCAGCTTTTGCAAAACCTTTGGGTCCTCAGGTTTCACATAAGAATCTTCCCTGCTGTAGTTATGGACGCCGGCTACCACCTCTTCTTTTGTTTCCACCGGTTCTTCATTCAGCAAAATTTCGTCTGCCATTTTTCTGCTCCTTTAATCCGTTGATATCTTTTCAAAACCATTCGATATCTTATCATAAACTTGATACAATCTCAACCACAATTGTCTGAAGCGTGTCGATCATTGCATTCTGGCCGCTTTGCTTCACAGTTTGCAGAAACTGAGGCCCGAATGCCTTATTTATGAATATTCTCCCAAAAAGTATAGTCCGGTTAATTAAAGAATGCCATATTAGCCCTGGCGCAGCTGGAATTTGTGTACCGACAGTTTCAGCTCCACCGCCTGATTATTCAGTTCCTGGGCTGATGCTGCCGACTTTTCTGCCGTTGAGGCATTTGTCTGAACCACCTCGGAAATCTGCTCCATGCCCTGGGTCAGCTGTTTCAAGGACTGGGACTGCTCAATTGCAGACTCCGCAATCCGCTCCACCATCTCCGCGGACTTCTTCGCGCTGGAAATCACACCTGACAGCGCCTCTGTGGTATCCGAAGAAAGTTCCTCCCCATATTTCACCAGTTTCATGGAATTTTCGATCAGCTCCGTAATATTCTGGGCCGATACCGAACTTTTGTTCGCCAGGCTCTGCACTTCATCTGCCACAACCGAAAAGCTCTTTCCGGCCTCTCCTGCCCGGGCAGCCTCCACAGATGCATTCAGGGCAAGGATTTTCGTCTGGAACGCAATATCTTCTATCGTCTTTATGATACCGCCGATCTGATGGGAGGAGGATGCAATATCTGCCATGGCGGCTGTCAAAGCCTCCATCTTCTGGTCACAGACCGAAAGCTGTTCCGACGCTTCCTCGGAAGACTGGCGGGCATGATCCGCATCCTTGGATGTGCGGTCCAGCTGTTTTGATATTTCCTGAATGCTGGCGGACAGTTCCTCCACAGCAGCAGCCTGTTCCACCGTACCGCTGGAAAGAGTCTGGGCATCCGATGCCATATGTTCCGACTCCGCAGAAACCAGTTCTGCCGTCAGATTAATCTGGGAAAGCGCACTGTTCAGGGCATCCAGAATTTGCCGCATGGCATTCTGTATGGGAAGAAATTCCCCTCTGTAGTCGTCGCCAACCGTCAGATCCATATTTCCCTGTGCCATCTGCGCCAATATGTAATCAATATCCTTGATATATTTTTTCAGTTCCCTCTTGGTATCATGAATGGACTCCACCAGCATACCAATCTCGGATGTATTAGATTCCAGTGAAAATTCCGCGGAAAGATTTCCCTGGGAAATTTCACCCATCTGATTCTTGACAGCGATTACAGGACGCATAATCTGGAGCCGAATCACAATCATGTTCAGCAAAGTGATAATTCCCACCATGGACAGAGCAAAAAACATTCTTATTTTAATATAATTCTCCTCTTTCTCCAGGTCCTCCAGCTGTGTCAGTGACCGGTAATCCAGCGCCGTGAGAAACTGGTCTTTCAGGGAATTAATCTGGGCTATGGATGTGTTGTATTCCGTTCCATACACATATTCTATGGCCTTCTCCTTCTCCCCTGCCTGCACTTCTTTCATGGCCTCATCTTCCAGGGGAACCAATTGGTTGGACAAAGCATACATATCGTCAATCATACCCTGTTCTTCATCGGTTATCCCGATCTCCTGCAGGGCCGCCACACCCTGATCCCGGTTTTTCAGCACATTCACTTCATTCCAGTAATTGTCATAATGCTCCTGCTCGCCAGTGGCTGCAAACGCCCGCACTTCATTTGTCAGATAGGCAGAACCATTCATAAAACGATTTGCCTGGTAAGTCAGTTCAAACCGTTCCTCATTGGCTACATTCAGTTGTTTGCTGACATCACTGTATGAAATCAGGGAATACATTAAATACAGCAGTGCCAGAATGGAAATTCCATTTAAAATCAAGGTCAGTGTGGATTGCTTCATTGCTTTTTTCATATAAATGCTCCTCCCGGTGCAAAAACCCCTTTTCACATCCTTTCCCGGTATGACCGGGCAAAATGCAAAAGCTTCCATTTATAGTTAGATAACTTCAGTCTACACAATATATCCGAAAAATTCAACACTATATTTAAAATTAGTGCGGAATATTTTGTCAAAAGTGACGAATGCCTGAACACATTTTCTGATTGCTTTTTCCCAAAAATGTGATATACTGAATACATGGGGCATTGGCGCAGCTGGGAGCGCGCCACACTGGCAGTGTGGAGGTCACGGGTTCGAATCCCGTATGCTCCATTCCATAAAACCGCAGACCCGGGATTTTTCCATAAAATCAGGGTTTTGCGGCTTTTTTGTTTTTTCATGTACGAATGCCTTTCGGCAGTTTCATGACATTTCCTGTCATAAAACTGCCATGACAATCCCCGGCACACGGCCGCTGCGTCACTGTTTCCAATGATAAATCTTTCCCACAGCAAATTTCCCACGATTCTTCCCAAAGGCATTTCTTTTTTTGATAAAAAAATACTTTTGGAAGATTTCCCCGCGGAAATATTGCATCCTTGTCCGTCAAATGATATAGTTTTCTTACAAGAAACAGTACATCATTTTTCAGGAGGGTTACATTATGATTCATGTCACACTTGCCAGTACTGACTTAAGATTTGAAGAATCCAGTCTGCACTTCTCCATAGCCCGGAATGGAACCGACTGGAACTGGGAGCCTGATTATACTCCCGTATTTACCACTGCCCAGGAAGAGATCAGCTTCCAAAGCGCCTCCTCCATTTCCCATGAGGTGAAGGAAAACGGACTGGGCAAGGGCATCCTCTCCCGTTATGAAGGCTTTACCGTGGATGGAAAGCCGTCCGCATTCGCCTTTTCCACCTGGACCTGGATCGAAGGCGCCACCGGGAACATTTTCTTTGAGTGGATCCCGGTCTGTGAGGAAGACATCAGCGTCACATCCGTCTCATGGCCCGGATGCATGGAATTCCGCGAGGGAAAAGACGACTGGTACACACTGCTGAATCAGCACCAGGGGCTGCTGATCCCCAATACCTGGGAAACCGCCCTGGGCAGACTGCCTTTTGACGGTTTTCTGTGCTCCGCTGCCAACTACATGCCATGGTTCGGCCAGGTCAAAGCCGGAAACGGATACATCGCTATCTGCGAACATCCCTGGGACAGCGCTTTCTATGCCGAGCACCCTGCCGGCGGCCCCTACACAAAAGCCGGTGTCCGCTGGGGCGCCAGTCTCGGGAAAATGCGTTACCGCAGAGTCATGCGTTACACCCTGTTAAGCGATTGTGACTACAATCATCTCTGCAAGGTATACCGCAGCTATGTGAAGGAAAAGGGATTGTTCTGCAGTCTCAAGGAAAAGGCTGCCAAAGCCCCCAAAGTGGAACAGCTCATCGGAAGCCTGTTCCTGCACAGAGGCATTAAGAACCATGTCTGTGAGGAATCGGATATGCACGATCCGGAGCACCCGGGCAAGTTTGACCGTGTGGTTCCTTTCCGGACACGTTCGGAGGAGATCCGCGCTCTTCACAGCCAGGGATTTGAGAAGCTTTTTCTGCATCTGGACGGCTGGGGAGATCCCGGCTACGACAACCAGCATCCCGATTATCTGCCGCCCTGTGAAGAAGCCGGCGGCTGGGAAGGGATGAAGGAACTGGCCGACACCATGCATGACTGCGATTATCTGTTCGGCATCCACGACCAGTACCGTGATTACTATTTCAATGGTAAAACTTTTGACGCCTCCTTCGGCTGCCTCCAGACAGATGGCACGATTCCGGAACACGCCCACTGGGCCGGCGGCCGCCAGACCTATCTGTGTGCCACCCAGGCCCCCTATTATGTGAAGCGCAATTTTTCACAGCTTCAGGAACATGGAATTGATCTGGACTGCGCTTACCTGGACGTATTCACCTGCAATGAGCCTGATGAATGTGCCAATCCCATGCACTACATGACGCGCAGGGACTGCCTGGAATTCCGCGGACAGTGCTTCGAGTATCTGCTTTCCCAGGGAATCCTTCCCAGTTCCGAAGAGGTTTCCGACTGGAGTATGAAGAATCTGGTGTTCTGTCATTACGCGCCGTATCAGTTTATGATGTACAAACCCGGCACACCTCAGAAAGGTATCCCGGTGCCTCTGTTCAACCTGGTTTATCACGACTGTGTCATCGTCCCCTGGATGATGGAAAAAATGAATGCCACCACCGACTACATGCTCTACGCTCTGCTCAACGGCGGCGCGCCTTATCTGATCCGGGACGGCGCTTATCCGGGTATCGACGGTTCCTTTGAACCGGAATACACCTTTACCGAGCAGGAAAACTATGAGCGCTGCCGGGTGGTATCAAAGCTTCACCAGCGCATCGCCGCCTGCGAAATGGTTTCCCACAAGCTGCTCACTCCGGATGGGAAAAAGCAGGAAACCGTATTCAGCGACGGCACCCGGGTACAGATTGATTTGGATGCCCTGACCTACGAAATCGGACAGATCTCCTAAAAGCCCTGTCTTCTGCACTTAACGGCAGATTGTCCGCAGGGATTGCGTCAGGCAGAAAAATCATAACCTGCCATACATATCTGCACAGACAGCATAAAAGCCGCAAACCCTTGATTTTCGGAAAATCTCAGGGTTTACGGCTTTTCACATAAGCAGGACAGACACAAAGCGGTTCTATCATTTTATCCCACAAAAATACACTGAATACTGTATTTCCATATTTCCCCGGGGCTGGTTTTGCCGGTTCCTGACAAAAGAACAAATACAGATCAATCCTGAAAGGATCACCCTCCCAGCCTTCCGCTTTCTGCCAAATGCCGCAGCAGTGCTTCGCATCCCTCCAGAACATCCCGGTATGTCGCATCAAAATCTCCGGTGTACCAGGGATCCGAGATATCTCTTTCCGAACCCGCAAAAGATAAAAGCTTGCAAATCCTGCTTTCCGGGTCCCCTCCCAGCATCCGCTTCATATTCCTTATATTGGCACTGTCCATACCAATGATAAAATCATATTTCTGATAATCCGTGCCCTGCAGCTGCACTGCCCGCTTTCCCTCACAGCTTATCCCATGCTCCGCCAGTTTCTTCCTGGCCGGCGGATAAACCGGGTTTCCTATGCCGTTCCAGATCTCCTCCGTACTGGTCGCCGCTGATGCAATGAAAAACTCCTGGGACAATTTTTCCCTGTCCACCAAATCCTTCATTACAAACTCTGCCATTGGGCTACGGCAGATGTTGCCGTGGCAGACAAAAAGTATTTTAATCATAATATAAATTCCTCCTAAAATGCGTTGAATTGCCGTGTTTTGGCACGTTTTGCGAGGTTTATTTTTCTGATAAATATTGTCAAAAAAATAACATTCTCTTTATAAATCAAGCACAGCTAATAAATAAGGTTTGAAAACTCAACTTCAAATTTCTTTACTTCCTTCGAAACAACTTCATCAAGTTTAGCTTGATCATATCCCATTAAAACCCAAATTATATATCGAAACATCCACTCTAGTTTCACTGCATAAACTCCACATTGTCCCCCTTTTAATACCCTTTTTTGTTTTGGGTTTACATGAAATACCTTATTCCTTGTCCTTATCATATGAGCAATCAAACTCCTACGTCTACGGAATTCTGTTGATAAAACTGGTTTCCCATATTTTTCAACAAGCGCATTTACATAGCAAGCAAGTGTTTTTTACCCCTTATTGGAATTAAATGAGCGCCTCCACAATTTGAACAAGTTACTTGTCGAGATGTACTTGGTTCTGGAACAACAGATAAAATGTGCAATTTCTCTAATTTCCTGCCAAGTGTTTCATAGCATTCAACCAACATTGAGATACGTACATCAGCAGTAAGGCCATTAACACTATTTGCAAATAATAACATTTGGTTTATTATTCCCAAATCATTTTGCAACTTAAGCCATTTCAAAAAATATTTCTTATATTCTTTATCGTCTAATTCTAATGGAATTTTATGTTTTGATCGAGCGCTTTGAAAGTATCCAAGTTCTACTGATTTAACAGCTTCGGTAATTTCATTCCCATCCACAAAACATTTATTCATACCATAAAATGCTCCATCAAAAAGATACTCGTATCTTCGCACATCTCCTACATATAAATATAAATTTTCAAATTGAACCGGAACTTGACTTTTGATCGTTATACATTTTTCTGTTCGAATTACAGAAACCTCAACACTATATATCACATGTTTCTTTTGAAATGAAAACGAACTTTTTTCAAAGCAGATATATGTATCATTCTCTCCATGCCATTCAATGCAAGAACACATTTCATTTTTCAATTGTTCATACTTTTGGCTTCGTTTTATCAAACAACTCACACTCCACTCATTTAATCATTTCCGTTCTTATAATAACACAATCTACAGCAACTTTCTATCATAAAAAATGCCCTGCCGAAGCAGGGCGCATAAACTCTCTTTTTTCAGGTCGCCCGGAACCTTTTCTGCGATACAGGCTTTTCACCCTTTGCCTTTTCCAGCTCCTTCCTCGCTGCCTCCAAATCTTCCAACCGCTTCAATTCATCCGCAGCATCCTCCAGTCCGAGGTGCGTGTATGTATTCAGCGTCACCCCG
>OFFQ01001533.1_pt1 | contig 13237 bp, 10 predicted proteins | sample 1521411 | NCBI WGS metagenome assembly OFFQ01 (sample SAMEA3504110, study PRJEB24116) | mouse gut metagenome | biome: mouse gut; feature: mouse-associated habitat; material: faeces | place: Denmark | collected 2011 | reverse complement strand
GGCCCCGTGACACCCAATGTCCCTGCCTCCGTTTTGCAGCTGCACAGCGACGTGGTGGTGATTGCCGACGAGGCGGCTTTGACGCTGGTTCGCGAGAAGACCGGCTGGAAGGACGGAATATACGAAGTGTAAAGCTGGCTGCTATAAGATGGAAACAGATTTGTAACCGGGATAAAAGTGAAGAGACTGGATAAAATAGCCGAAGGCGGCAGCCGGAATAAGAAATCGGAGGGAAAGAAGCAATGATAATCAGGAATGGCAGGGTTTTTCAGGAGGATAAAACCTTTATAAAGAAGGACCTGTATCTGGAAAACGGAAGGATTGTGGAAAGCCCGGATGGGCTCACAGATCGATCGGAGATAGATGCGGAGGGTCTGATGGTGCTTCCGGGGCTGATTGATGTCCACAGCCACGGCGCCGTGGGACATGATTTCTCCGACGGCGATATGGAGGGACTAAAAAAGATACTGGCCTATGAATATGCACATGGCGTTACTTCTTATTGTCCCACATCCATGACCATAGAGAAGGAGGAGCTGCGCAGGATTTTCAGGGAAATGGGCAGCTTTGCCCGGAAGCAGAACGGCGGCCCGGAAAGCAGCTTGTCCCATGTGGCGGGTATCAATATGGAGGGACCTTTCCTGGATGTATCCAAAAAGGGCGCACACAGGGCGGAATGCATTATGCCTCCCGACGTGGCGTTTTTCAGAGAGTGCAATGAGGCCTGCGGAAACCTGATCCGGCTGGTAACACTGGCTCCCAATGCGGAAGGCGCTATGGAGTTTACCAGGCAGCTTCATGAGGAAGTGGCGATTTCTCTGGGACACAGCGCTGCGGATTATGATACCGCGAAGAAGGCGCTGGAGGCGGGAGCAAACCATGTGACCCACCTCTTTAACGCTATGCAGCCCCTGGGACATCGCGCTCCGGGACTTATCGGCGCGGCTTCGGAGGATGAGCATTGCATGGCGGAGCTCATCTGCGACGGTATTCATGTGCATGAGAGCATGGTGAGAGCGGCCTTTAAGCTTTTCCCGGGAAGGATTGTGCTGATCAGTGATTCCATGCGTGCCACAGGACTGGAGGATGGCACGTATGATCTGGGAGGGCAGCAGGTGACGGTAAACGGCAAGCTTGCCACACTGGCAGACGGTACTATCGCCGGTTCGGCAACCAATCTCTACGACTGTATGCGCACGGCTGTATCTTTCGGTATTCCTTTGGGAGAGGCAATTGCGGCAGCGACGATGAATCCTGCCAGAAGCATCGGGATTTATGACCAGGTAGGTTCCCTGACTCCGGGGAAACGGGCAGACGTTATACTGGCGGATGAAGAACTGAATCTGGTGAGAGTGATATCCTGACAGAAAGGTATCAGGAAACGGTGAAGTGATCAGGCAAAAGTGTAAAACCGAAAATGCAACAGATACGGTTTTACACTTTTTTGCCCTAAAGGGATTTGTAAGTTTTATCCGCAAAGAAATTGAAGAAAGTAATTTCCGGAAAAAAGAGTTAGTTTATGTGCTCAGCTTCGGAACAAGGCAGTGGCAACAAAGACAGAAGTGATTCGGGAGAAAAAATGATAAGGGAAGTGACAGATCCGTTTCCGGAGAACTGTATGGGGAGCAGAAGGTTTCGGATTCCCTCCATACTGGTAACACAGAAGGGCGCTGTGGCCGCGGCCTGCGACGCGCGGTGGAACCACGGACTGGATTCCGCAGGGAATCTTGAGACAGTAATGGCAAGATCTTTCGATGGGTGCAGAAGCTGGGAAAGACAGTTTGTAAATCACTTTGAGGATGTGGAAGACGGTTCTGACAGGTGCATATTCAGTGCAGGGTTTATTGACCCCGTGATGGGGGAGGACAGTCAGGGGAATCTCTATCTGCTGACAGATTTGTGCCCGGCTTTTGTGGGAGCCTGGGCAGTAGACGGTATTGTGTGCGGGCAGCAGCAGGGAGGCAGGCATCCCAACGGCCGGCCGGCTCTGAAGGATATGGAGAGTTATACCCATGCGGAGTCCCAGGAGCTGAATGAGAAGACATATCCCTATTATGTGGGAGATCCCGGAGAGGATGGTTTTCTGCCGGTTTTGTGTCTGAAGGACAATAAGCCGTATGAGAATTATCTGCTGGACGATGAAATGTATCTTTACCGCCGGGAGGGGGAGGAGATCAGGAAAGTGATGATTCCCCAGCTGGATGGAAAGGGAGAAATGACTTCCCGCCTGATACATGCCAATGTCTATTTTGCGGCATCTCCCATTAAAGCCTATCCGGCCTTTCATATTGTGTGCCGTGTCAGCAGGGATGGCGGAAAAACCTGGGGAAGAATGCAGGATATTTCCGGCCAGGTGGATGTCCGGGGATTTACGGCCGTCTGCCCCGGAAGGGGACTTTCCTACCGGTACGAAAATAAGGAGAGGATGATTTTTCCCATTTATGATAATAATCTGGGACCGGAATTTTCCAGTGTCATTTATACGGAGGACCAGGGAAAGACCTGGAAGCGCGGAAAACGTGCAAAGGAAACAGGCTATAGGGAAGACGGTTCCTTTGTCAAATCTTCAGAATCCCAGATTGTGGAATTGCCCGGCGGTATATTGAGAATGTATTCCAGAAACCTGATTCAGGAGATCACATATACCGACAGCAGTGATGGCGGGGAGACATGGAGTGCATACCGAAGGGAACCTATGCTTACATATTGTGGAAATTGTATGGTGTCCGTGATCAATTATTCTCATCCCGTTGAGGGAAGGCCTGCTTTGGTGGCAAGTTACCCGGGAGGGGATGGGGAGCCGTACCGCAGGGTGAACGGTGTGATTGCCATCGGACTGGTGGAAAACACGGGAGACGTGAACTGGAAATATCACTATTCCGTGAATCAGGCGCCCTTTTACTATAGCTGTCTGGCAGAACTGCCGGCTGGGAATATTGCGCTTTGGTATGAGTATGAGGAGTATGAAATAGGATTACGGGTTTATACACTGGAGGAATTGATACAGACATCCGGCTGAGATAAGATGGACGGCCGGGGGATATGGCAGGACAGTATCGGAACATTAGGACAGAGTGTGTGCGGAGAACTTATGGAAGCGGAAACAGACATAAATGATTGTGGAAAAAGGTACAGAAGGACATATTGGAATAAAAAACAGGAGGAAAATATGAGTAACATAGGAAAATATCAGGGAATTATTCCGGCTTTTTATGCATGCTATGACGAAAAGGGAAAGGTCAGCAAAGAGGGCACCAGAAATCTCACGAGACATCTCATAGAGAAGGGTGTGAAAGGCTTATATGTATGCGGGTCTTCGGGAGAATGTATCTATTTGAAGAAAAAAGAGCGCCGGAAGATTCTGGAGACAGTGATGGAGGAAGCGGAAGGGAAGATCACGGTTATCGCCCATGTGGCATGTAATAATACGGAAGACAGCTGTGAACTGGCTGCTCATGCAGAAGAACTGGGAGTGGATGCCATTGCCGCCATCCCTCCGATTTACTTCCATTTGCCGGAGTATGCAGTGGCAGAATACTGGAATAATATATCGGCAGCAGCCCCGGATACAGATTTTGTCATTTATAATATTCCGCAGCTGGCCGGTACAAGGCTCACCCTGCCCTTATATAAGAAAATGCTGGAAAATCCCAAGGTAATAGGCGTGAAGAATTCCTCTGAATCAGCCCAGGATATCCAGATGTTTAAGGATGCGGGAGGGGAAGGAAGGGTGGTTTTCAACGGCCCGGATGAGCAGCTGGTAAGCGGTCTTGCCATTGGGGCCGACGGCGGAATCGGCGGTACCTATGCCGTGATGCCGGAGCTTTATCTCGCTATTTTTGATGCCGTGGCAAAGGGAGATATGGCCAGGGCAAAGGCAATACAGAATGATGCCTGCCGGATTATTTATGCGTTGTGCGGCTGCCATGGAAATATGTACGCAGTGATCAAGAAAGTGATGGAATTGCGGGAAGGTTTGTATCTGGGCGGTGTCAGGAAGCCTCTGGCAGACATTGCGGAGACAGATATGCAGAAGATCAGACAGTGTGCACAGATGATTGATGAGGCCGTGGGAAAATTATGAGCATAATCTGACCGGAAGTAACAGTTCTGTGTCCTGACTGAACCGTTACGGTTAGAAGCGGCAGTCAGTTAAATGCGGTGATATCAGGCTTGCTTTTTCATGCGGCCTATGTTAAAATACTGACTTAAGTGAATATGGACATCATAGGTGCCGGAGGGTAAGTTATTTGCCTGGTCCGGTGAAAAGGGAAGCAGGTGTAAGTCCTGCACGATCTCGTCGCTGTGAGAGAGGAGTTTTGTTTCCACCGCTGAAACAGAGGAAGTCTGCGGTGTATGTCACTGGGAAATGTTCCCGGGAAGACGAAACAGAATGTTGATACTTGAGTCAGAAGACCTGCCTTTGATGGGTACTGTGAGGCCACGAGGAATTGGCTGGTACGTTGAATGAAAAGTCAGTCAGACTGCTTTCTGTTATGCCTGAACAATAAAGACACTATGCCAGCTCCCGCAATATTGCGGGAGTTTTGTTTTTCATGGGCAGCCACAGTCCCTCTGTATTCCATACCGCATCAGGCTCAGCCATAAAATGGCAGAAACCGGGCCTGCTGCGGGCGATCCGGGAAGCCGGAAAACCAGGATGTTAAATCATCATAAAACGGAGGAGAATATGGAAAACAAAAGCAAGACAAGCAGTAAGAAAATTATTTTCGGTATTGTGGCATTGGCGGCGGTGATTGTACTTTTTGCCGTGATATACAATGTATACCGGGAAAAGCCAGTGGAGGGCGGCAAATCCATTACCATTGAAGTGGTGGATGGGGAACAGAAAAGTACTGTCTATGAATTAAAGACAGATGCGGAGTATTTCCGGCAGGCCATGGAGGAGACGGAAGGGCTTACTTTTTCCGGAACGGAAAGTGAGTATGGGATGATGGTGGATACGGTAAACGGTGTGACAGCAGATTTCAATGCGGATGGGGCGTACTGGTCTTTTTATGTAAACGGTGAGTACTGTAATTATGGAATTGATCCCCAGCCGGTGCTGGACGGGGATGCCTTTTCCATAGTCTACACGACGGAGTGACGTCCGGAAAGCGCGATTGCAGATGGAAAAGCAAAAAGAACAGAGAAAACTGTCTATTCAGGATATTGCCCTGGTGGGCGTGATGGTGGCAGTGATAGAAGTGAGTAAAGCGGCACTTGCGTTTCTTCCCAATATAGAACTGACCAGTTTCTGGGTGATTCTGTTTACGCTTATGTTTGAGTGGAAGATTCTCTTTGTGGTGCCGGTCTTTATTCTGACAGAAGGTACTGTTTATGGTTTTGGGCTGTGGTGGATTATGTATTTGTACGCATGGCCTCTGCTGGCCCTGCTGGCATGGATTTTCAGAAGGCAGGAATCTGCGTGGTTCTGGAGCGTGCTGTCTGGCGGATTCGGACTGATGTTTGGCTTTCTGTGCGCCATACCCTATGCGGTGCTGGGGGCAGCAGGGGACGGCGGCTTCCGGGACGGCCTGGTGGCGGGATTTACATGGTGGGTGGCAGGCATTCCCTGGGATATCGCCCATGCCGTTGGCAATTTCGTTTTTATGCTGATATTGTACCGTCCGGTTCGCAAAGCGATGTCAAATATGAAAAAGTCCCGGATCAGGTAAAATGTCACACCGGAGAGAGGACAGTTTCCGGTGTGACTTCAGGATGATGCAGGGTAAGGGTTTGTCCCATTTGCTGGGACGAAAAGACGGTTTTTTAGTCTTCCTCGTCTTCGGACAGCGGCAGGGAGAAGATAAACTCGCTGCCCACACCCTCGGTACTGATGACATTGATATTTTCACCGTGACAGTTGATGATTTCTTTTACAATGGAGAGTCCCAGGCCGGTTCCCTTTTTGTCTTTGCCCCGGGACAAGTCAGATTTGTAAAACCGGTCCCAGATCAGTTTCAGGTCATCTTTGGGAATTCCGATGCCGGAATCCTTGACAGAAACAAACATCTTATTATTTTTCACGGAAGTCTCCACTTTGATCACGGAGTCATGATGGCTGAATTTGATGGCATTATCCAGCAAGTTGTAGAGTACTTGCTGGATTTTTTCCATGTCGGCGGTAACATACAGTTCCTCTCCCGTGAGAATCATTTCTATGACGATTGTCTTTTTACGGCAGGTGCCCTCAAAAGACGCCGCCGTAGTCCGGAGAATCTGGTTGATATTAAAATCCGTGCGGTCCAGGAGCATTCCCTTGGTATTCAGATTGTTCAGGGAAAGCAGGCTGTTGGTGAGCTTGGTGAGACGCTCCGTCTCATTGAGAACGATGTTCAGGTATTTATCATGCATTTCCGGCGGGATAGTGCCATCGATCATGGCTTCCAGGTATCCCCGGACAGAAGTCAGGGGAGAGCGGAAATCATGGGATACATTGGCTACGAATTTTTTCTGGTCATCCTCAGCCCCGGCAATCTGGCTGGCCATATAATTGAGACAGGCGGCCAGATAACCGATTTCGTCGTCACTTTCCACCTGAAATTCGTAATGCATGTTTCCGGAGGCATACTGCTCCGTGGCATATGTGATTTTCCGCAGGGGAATATACACCATCTCCGTAAAAAATATCAGGATGATCAGGGACAGCAGAAACAGGATGACCAGTGTGATATAGGAGATATTCAGCAGGCTGTTGCAGGATTCCTGAATCTCCTGCATGTCACAGTGAATAACCACATACCCTTTTACTACATAGCGGTAAGTAATAGGCGAAAAAACACTGATCATGTCTCTGTCAAAATTGCCGAAAAAATCATTTACCATGTAATAGGACCCGCTGGTGGCAGTGGGATCAAAATTTTCGATGGTGACTTCCTCCTCCACATTCAGGGATACATCCGTGTCCAGCACCAGGCGTCCCGAAGGATTGATAATGCGGATGGTGGAATCCAGATAAAACGCCAGGGAATCCAGCTGGTCCTTCACGGTCTCCAGATCTGTTTCACTGGCGTATAATCCTGCCGCATAGGTATCCGCAATGCGGACTGCCTCCACATAGAGATGTTCGGCCTTTTCGCGCACCAGATGTTCTATGGTCATGCTGGGCACAAAGGTGGTTACGATGATGAAACTGAATACTCCGAAAATAAAATACGCCAGTATAAATTTCAGGTAGAGGGTCTTTTTCATGTATTGCGCACCTCAAATTTATATCCGATGCCCCAGATGGTGCTGATCTTCCAGTTGGCATGATCCTTGATCTTTTCCCGGAGACGCTTGATGTGCACATCCACAGTGCGCGTGTCCCCGATATATTCATATCCCCAGATCTGGTCCAGAAGCTGTTCCCTGGTAAAAACATGGTTGGGGGACGCGGCAAGAAAGTAGAGAAGCTCCAGTTCCTTGGGGGGCATATCTATGGTACGGCCCTTGTATAAAACGGAATAATTGGTCAGGTTCACGGACAAGTCGGCATACTGCACACATTTTTCATCAGATGTGGCGGGAACGCTGGGAGCCGGCTTGTAGCGGCGCAGGACAGCCTTGGCCCTGGCCACCAGTTCCTTGGAATCAAAAGGCTTTTCAATATAGTCGTCGGCGCCCAGCTCCAGCCCGAGAACCTTGTCGAATACTTCCCCTTTGGCCGAGAGCATGATGATGGGAACGGAATGGGAGGAACGGATTTCCCGGCAGACCTGATAGCCGTCTATGCCCGGAAGCATAATATCCAGCAGAATCAGGTTTGGCGAGAAAGTTTCCAGGGCAGGCATCACGGACTCCCCATCATTGACAATCATGGTTTCATAACATTCTTTTGTGAGATAGAGGGCTATCAGTTCGGCTATGTTATTGTCGTCATCCACAATCAGTATTTTCTGTTTGTTTACCATTGATGCAACACTCCTTCCGGGTCATTTTTATTGTTGGAACGTGACGATGGTGACACCGGAGTCTCCCTCGCCATATTCGCCCAGACGGTATTCCTTCACATACTTCAGCCGTTTCAGATGACTGTGGACGGCATTGCGCAGCGCACCGGTTCCTTTTCCGTGAACCACGCGGACGCTGGGAAGATGCGCCAGGTAGGCATCGTCCAGGTATTTGTCCAGAACGGAGAGAGCTTCGTCCACTGTTTTGCCCAGCAGGTTGATCTCCGTGGAGATGGACAGGGTCTTGGACATTTTGATTTTGCCGGAACCGCTCTGTCTGGGGGCTGGTGCGGAGAAACTGTTTTCTTCCACATAAACCAGGTCCTTTACATTGGTGCGGGTGCGGATGATGCCGCACTGTACAAACAAACCGCCCTTGGCATCGGGCAGGGTGCTGACCGTTCCTTTCAGCCCCATGGACAGGATCTTCACCGTGTCTCCCTTTTTTAATTTTTGGGGATCCAGGGCCTTCTGTTCCGGTTCTTTTTTCAGCCCGCCTTTTACGGAGAGACGTTCATTTTTTTCACTGATTTTATCCCGCACTTTCTGGCGCTTCTTTTCCAGGTCCCTGATGTCTGTCCCGGCGCCTGCCTTATTGAAATCCCGTATGGTTTCATCTGCGATTTCCTTGGCTTCCTGGAGAATTTCCCGGGCCTTCTCGTTGGCTTCCCGGAGAATTTTGTCCTTTGCCTGGTCAATCCGGTCATTCTTTTGCTGAAGCTGTTCCTGAAGGGTGCGGATGCGCTCCTTGTGCTGTGCGATTTCTGTCTGTTCTTTCTCAATGGTGATACGGCTCTGTTCCAGGTCAGCGATCACATCCTCAAAAGTTTTGTCTTCCTTGCCGATCTGCTCCCTGGCGGCATTGATAATCTCGTCTGAAAGTCCCAGTTTGGAGGAGATGGCGAAGGCATTGCTTTTTCCGGGAATGCCGATAAGCAGCCGGTAAGTGGGCCGCAGGGTTTCCACATTGAATTCACAGCAGGCATTTTCCACAAAAGAGGTGGAAAGGGCATAAATTTTCAGTTCACTGTAATGGGTGGTGGCCATGGTGCGGATTCCCCTGTCGTGAAGATAATTCAGGATGGAGATGGCCAGCGCCGCGCCCTCGGTGGGGTCTGTCCCCGCTCCCAGTTCGTCAAAGAGGCAGAGGGAGTCCGCATCCGCGTGGTCCAGAATGTATACAATGCTCTTCATATGGGAGGAAAAGGTGGAAAGGCTTTGTTCAATGCTTTGCTCGTCCCCGATATCTGCATATACTTCCGTAAAAATGGAAAGTTCTGAACGGTCTGCCGCAGGGATATGCAGCCCGGCCTGGCCCATAAGGGTAAAAAGTCCCACGGTTTTCAGGGAGACTGTCTTTCCGCCCGTGTTTGGTCCTGTGATCACCAGCAGGTCAAAATCACGGCCCAGATGGATATCAATAGGAACTACCTTTTTCTTGTCCAGCAGGGGATGTCTGCCCTTGCGGATGTGGATAAAGTGGTCTTCGTTGAACAGTGGCTCCGTGGCGTTCATCTCCATGGCAAGTTCTGCCTTGGCAAAAATAAAATCAAGAAGCGTCATGATTTTCTGGTTGTCCGAAAGCTCCTCTGTGTGGACAGCGGCCTGGGCACTCAGATCGGCAAGAATCTTTCCGATTTCTTCTTTTTCCTCCAGCTCCAGTTCCCGCAGCTGATTGTTCAGGTTTACCACGGCGGCAGGTTCGATAAAATATGTGGAACCGGTGGCAGACTGGTCATGAATCATACCGTTTACCTGCCCCTTATACTCTGATTTCACGGGGATGCAGTATCGGTTGTTGCGCATGGTGATCACGGCATCCTGCAGATAGGTGCGATAGGCCCCGCTGAGCATGGAGGTAAGCTGGGTGTGTATTTTGTCATTTGTCTGTATCATGGATCGCCGGATGCTTTTCAGCCTGGGACTGGCATCATCCGCAATCTCATCCTCAGAGAGAAGACAGCGGTGGATCTCATTGGATAACTGGGTCAGGGGAGTCAGCAGCTCAAAATATTCGTCCAGGGTATCCTGGGGTGAATCTTCCCGGTCCCTTCTGCCGTAAGATTTGATCCGGGACACATTGTCCAGAAAACCGGCAATATTCAAAAGCTCCGGAATGGACAGGGCAGAGCCGATCTCCAGGGAGCGGATGGAGAAACTCAGGTCTTTGTTGCTGCCAAAGGAAGTGCTTCCCAGCTGAAAGAGCCGGCGAAGGGCATCGGCGGTCTGACGCTGATTTCTGCGGATTTCGCTTAGGTCGGTGCAGGGGGCCAGCTCCCGGCAGAGTTTTTTCCCCGGGGCAGAACCGGCCTTGGCTGCCAGCATTTCTGTAATCTTGATGTATTCTAATGTTTTTAATACTTTTTCGTTCATGAAAAACTCCTTATTACGCTCTTGTTCTATATTGTTTACGGCTTTGCTGCAGGGTAATGTCATAAAATATCATGAAACTTATGCCATAATCATTTGCGCACTGGCGCACATGGAATCAGAAGTCGAAACAACGCCCTTCTGTTTCGATATTATACCATAGTCAAGTGCGCGCTGGCGCACATGGAATCAGAAGTCGAAACAACGCCCTTCTGTTTCGATATTATATCATGTTTAGAAAAAAAAGGCGAGAAGTTTCCGGAAAATGCAAAAATGTATCCAATGGTTGAGGTAGCCCGCAGGGTTAAAAGGGTATTCTACGCAATCCTTACAAAAGGTGTGGATTATGATATCACAGTTGGATTGAACCTTTAGAAAATACTTCATGTATCCAGAATCAGCTATTTTCGTATCAGATACAGAGAAATGTCCATACCAATGGCTCTTTCTTCTGAGATATTTTTTGATAGTATGTAATGGTGATATTTGTAGGAAAAGGACTGACTGAGGGCTCTTTTTAAAATTTCTATTCCAGAAAAAATTGTTTCGTGCTATTGGAATCAGTAGACATCTTTATTTTATAGAGTGGGACGCTAAAGATAACATATACTATATGTCACAGCAGTAAAGTATTACATTAGCTATGGAAATTACGTTTATCCCATGTTATAATTATATCAGCTATTTTTACAAAAATGTAAGGGGAAAACATATGGATAAAAAAATTACATGGCTGCATTTATCAGATTTGCATTTTAGAGTTGCGGAAGATAATTTTGAAAGCCAATTGATTTATAAAAAACTTTTGGAAGATTTGAAACATATTAAAGAGGATATTGATCTTGTCTTTGTGACGGGGGATATTGCTTTCTCTGGACGTACTGAAGAATATGCATTAGCAAGCGAATTTTTTAATAGTGTTTTAGAAATTTTGAATTTAAAGAAAGAAAATATTTTCTTTGTACCGGGTAATCACGATATACAACTGAGCAATACCGCAAATTATATGTCTAAAATATTAGAGAGCATACATAGCGAAAAAGAAATATCGGAAATTTTAGGAAACAAGGAATTAAGAGAAGTATTTTTAAAAAGATTAAATAATTATTATGAATTTGTGGGAAATAATTCTTTTTCGATTGAAAAGTCCGAATTATCTTATACAAAGAATATCAATATTAATGGGATTGAAATTGCAATTGTTGGCTTAAATTCAGCTTGGGGTTCAACCTCTAGTTCAGAAAAAGGAAATATTGTACTTGGTGAAAGGCAAGTATTACAAGCATTTTCTAAAGTAGAAAAACCACAAATAACAATTACTTTATTACATCACCCAATCTATTATTTTAAAGATGATGATGTTGAACGCGTAGAAACGCTAATAAACAATAGAAGTGATTTTGTTTTACATGGGCATATTCATAGTCGAAAAGTAATCACTCAAAAAATGCCGGATAGTGTGGTTCATTATCTAGTAGCAGGAGCTTCATATGAAAATAACAATATCACATCTAGTGTATCCTATAATTTTGTTTCTGCTGATTTAGAAAGTGGAATTGCAAATGTATGTTCAAGAAAGTTCCATAATATTAGCAGTAGCTGGGCAAGTGATGAATTATACAGCGAAAACAGCAAATTGCGCTTTTCGTTACCATCTCGTCTAGTAGAAAAGAATATTGATGGCGCCTATGGTTTTAATGAGGCAATTGGAAGTTTTATTGAAGAAAAAGATGAAGCATACGCCATAGAAAAGATAACTATAGACAAAACACCACTAGTTATTCCGTCCATTCCGAAGCAGTTATTAACTAGCATAAAGGATAATAAATGTGTTTTGTTTGCAGGTGCGGGAGCTTCAATGGATGCAAAATTGCCGTCATGGAATGAGTTAGTCGTTGCTTTAGTGGATTGCCTGAAAGACGAATATTCCGACCTGGCAGACAGAGAACTTGAAGAAATTGAGACACTACTTTGTGAGAGAAAATATTTGGTATTGGCTGAATATTGTTTAAAGAAATTAGGTCCATATGATTTTTCACACGTTCTTAAATTAAAATTATCATGTGAGGGGAAAAAGTCGCTGACACATAATTTGTTGGCACAGATACCATTTAGAGCTGTCATAACGACTAATTTTGACTCATTTATAGAGCAGACAAATGCCCAAAATGGGCGTTTGTGTAAAATAATATTGCCCAATGATATGAATATTTCAGAAGATAGATTAGGAGGTGTGCTGCCAGTATTAAAAATTCATGGTTCTTATGAAGTGCCAGAATCAATAATATTGACTAAAGCTAATATAAGGGAATTGCTTTTTAATAAACTACAATATAATGAAACGCTAAAGCGATATTTTATTGAGAATACAGTTTTGTTTTACGGATATAGCTTTAATGATCCAGACATTGATTTTATTCTACAAGGAATAATGGCAGATAAAAGAGGGATGACAAGAAAGCATTATGCTTTACTTCCGAATGTAGGACATATTGAAGCAGAATATTTATTGAAAGAGTATAATATTCAAATAATTTCTTATAACACGCAAACACATGGGCATTTAGCAGCAAGAGAATTTTTACAAAAAATAGTTCAGGAATTAAATAATTAACCATAAAGAGTAACCGATTTCGGTTACTTTTTTATGGTTAATTATGCATACCTTTTATACTGTTAACTCTGCATCCTGAAGGCGAAGTAACTCTGCCTCAGTCATTCCGGTAACTTTCATAATTTTTACGATTTCAGTGCCGTCTTCCAGTAAAGCCTTTGCAATTTCTATGGTTTTTTCCCTTGCTTTTTGATTGCCATATTCAATTTTTTCTTTTTCATAAAGCTGTCCTGCTGTTTCCCTTCCGAACCAGAAACCGTAAGTGGCAGGATCACCAGCCGCATCAGGTCATCATTTGCCAAAGGGATGCCGGACTGGA
>OFFQ01001532.1_pt1 | contig 13239 bp, 13 predicted proteins | sample 1521411 | NCBI WGS metagenome assembly OFFQ01 (sample SAMEA3504110, study PRJEB24116) | mouse gut metagenome | biome: mouse gut; feature: mouse-associated habitat; material: faeces | place: Denmark | collected 2011 | reverse complement strand
TCCCGGCGGGCGTGCGCCGGGACCCTTGCAGCCTCAATACGCGGCGATGATGCCGCCGTCGTCGGCATAGACGGTGGAGATGCCGCCGGTGGGGGCCAGCACCACCTCCTTGAACTGGCACCGCTTCCGCACCAGCTCCAGTACGTGCTCCGCCCGCTCCTGGCAGTTGCAGTAGGAAATCACCAGCCGCCGGCCCATATGGTCCTCGTCCTCGGCCATGCGGGAGACCATCCGCGCCAGGGTCTGGCGGATGGAGAGGCCCTGGCCCAGCTTCTCAATCTCCCCCTCCCGGGTGGCGCCCATGAGCAGCTTCACCCGCAGCGCCCCCGTCACCAGGGACTCCGTCCGGGTCAGTCGGCCGTTCTTGCGCAGATTGTCCAGGTTCTCCAGCACAAACACGGTCCGCATCCGGCTGATATAGGCCTCTACCTGCGCCACCACCTCTTCAAAGGCCATGCCGCTGCCCGCCAGCTCCTGGATGAGCAGGGCGATCTGGGTCTGACCGGCGGAGGCGGAGCGGGAGTTGAAGAGGTGGACGTTGCCCTTTCCCCCCTCCTCCCGGTACAGGGAGACAGCCTGACTGGCCGCGTTGTGGGACCCGGAGAGCCTGGCGGACAGGGTGACAATGTAGGTGTCCCCCTCCTGGGAGAACTGCTCCAGATAGGCCGCTGGGGAGGGACATGCCGTCTTGGGCGCATCCGGCCAGGCCCGCATCTTTTGCAGGAGCTCCTTCTGCTGGAAGGAGCTGTCGTCCACCACCGTCTCCGCCCCCACCTGGATGGTCAGGGGGATCCGGACCACGTGGGGATCCGCCAGCAGTCCCGGCGTCAGGTCTGTGCAGCTGTCACATAGAATTTTGTATGTCATGTGAAAAACCACCTAAACTAATATGATAGATTAGATTATATCGTATTTCAGAAAAATGTCAAGACAGACGGCCTATTTTTCTCCACCGCCCTGGCGCAGACCCTGAAAAAAGTCGCTGAGCACCTGGCGGCAGGCCGCCTCCAGAATGCCCCCCACCAGGGCGGGCCGGTGGGGAAAGTCCTCCATAAAAAGGTTCATCACCCCGCCGCAGGCCCCCATGGCCCGGTCCCGGGCCCCGAAGTAGACCCGGGGGATCCGGGCGTTGAGGATGGCGCCGGCGCACATGGGGCAGGGCTCCAGGGTGACGTAGAGGGCACAGTCCTCCAGCCGCCAGGACGCCAGGGTGCGGTTGGCCTGGGCGATGGCCTCGGTCTCGGCGTGGGAGAGGGCGCTGCGCTTTTCCTCCCGGCGGTTCCTGCCCCGGCCCACCACCACGCCCTCCCGGACGATGACGCACCCCACGGGCACCTCCCCCGCCTGGGCGGCCTCCCGGGCCAGGGCTAGGGCCTGCTCCATATAGCATTCGTGCATGGGCCTCCTCCTATCCATATGAAGATTCTGGAAGAAATTTTCCCCCCTGGTTATAAAAACAGGAATACATGCCCAGACTGGACATACACTGGAAACCAAGGAGGGATCTTCCATGAAACGAATATCTCCCATCCGCGGCCGTCAGAGCGACGGTCCTGCCCTGCTGGAATTGAAGACAAGCCTGCAGGAGACTCAGAGCGCCCTCAGCAGCGCCTACACAGCCTTTGACTACGCCAGCGATCCGGAGCTGACGGAGGCGTGCATCTTTGAGATCCGCTCCCTGCAGGCGCGGATGAACTATCTGGTCCGGCAGATCAAGGAGGAAGAAGCGCTTCTGGACGATATGCTCTCGCAGTACGGGGCATTTGTAGTACAGGACGACCGGGCGCAGTATGACTCCCTGCTGGAGGACTATGCCGCCTTCAAGCATGCCCTGGTCCATCTGGTGTGCGCCAGCGCGGGCCACAAGACCCAGGACGCCTATGCCATGGCCAACGGCGATGTGGCGGCAGGCGCCGACGCCATGAAAGCGGACATCGACGCCCTGAACGCGTCCATCAGCGCCCAGACCCTGGAGGCCAGGTCCCACCTCTCCGGGGTGTATGTCTTCTCTCTGGTGGTGGGCATCGCGGCGGCCGTCATCTGCGTCCTCCTGGTGCTGACGGACTTCCGGCTGATATCCGTCTATGTGGTGGCGCCCATCAAGAGCATCCTGAAGACCATCCAGGAAAGCTCCGGGCGCATCAACGGCATGACCGGGGAGGTGCTGAAGCGGACACAGGCCTCCCGGCAGAGCGCGGCGGGCCTTTCCTCCCTGGCGGGGCAGCTCTCGTCGACCTTTCAGGAGGTAGCCCGGAATGTATCGGACATCAACGACAGCGCAGGAGCCGTCCGGCAGGAGGTGCAGGCCATCGCGGAGGAATGCAGCGACATCACCGCCTACACCGCCCAGATGAACGCCCGGGCGGACGCCATGCAGCAGTCCGCCCAGAGCAGCGCCGAGACCACCGGCGCCAAGACGGAGGAGATCCTGTCCTCCCTCAACGACGCCATCGAGAAGAGCAAGAGCGTGAACCAGATCAAGAACCTCACCGGGGACATCCTGGCCATCGCCCAGCAGACCAGGCTGATCTCCCTGAACGCCTCCGTGGAGGCCGCCAACGCGGGAACGGCAGGCAAGGGCTTCGCCATGGTGGCCAGGGAGGTACGGGACCTCTCCAACTCCACCCAGGAGACCGCGGGGCGCATCCAGGCGATCAACGATGTGGTCACCGCCTCGGTCCACAATCTTTCCGAAAATGCCAGGCAGTTGATTGACTACATGAGTCAATCCGTCCTGAAGGAATTCCAGGCCTTCGTGGAATCCGGCAGCCAGTACAAGGAGGACGCCGCCCACATCCGCCGCATCATGGACGATTTCCACGGGCAGACCCAGCGGCTGAAGGATTCCATGTCCGGCATCGCGGATTCCATCGGCACCATCGACGAAGCCATCGACGAGAGCGCCTCCGGCATCGCCGGCATGGCGGGCAATACCCGGAGCCTGGCGGCGGACATGGAGGACATCACCCGGCGCATGGGCGTCAACCAGGACGTGGTGGCGGAGCTGGAGAAGGAGACGGCCGTGTTCGACAATCTGTAGGATGATTTTTAAATTTAAATTTTTGTTGACACCCACACGAACACCTGATATAATATCTCTCGTGAAAATTTATATCATTTCACACGACAAATCATATATAGCTTGATTGACAAGCTGATGTAACGGTATATGGAAGAGTGCAGAAAGAGTATCCCAGGGGGGTACTCTGCCCTCTCGAAGGTACTGTACATCGGCTTTTTTGTTGTGCCGACGTATTCCACGCTCCTTGACAACTTAATCGCAGTCTCTGTCGGTCAGGGAAGCACCGCCATGACCTGCAGGATCATGACATGATCTTGCAGCCAGCGTGCCAAGGACAAACCGCTTAGACTGCGACGCGAATTGCAATACCAGCCGCGGCAAAAGCCGCGGCGCTGAAACTTATCACTTTTTATCACTTTTTTATATGACGAAAGGAGCGGCACAGCCTATGTCAAACTATATATGGAAAACGGGACACAAAGAAATCGCGAATATCACATCTCTGACTCCAGATGCCTACAACGTAACTCATATGTCGGAAAGAGCTTCCTGGGCAGTGGAGAGCTTTTTGCAGACGGCATGGCTGCTTCCGGGGAACGGATTCCTGGGATGGCAGATGAATTCTGACAAAACCGGGCTCCGTGCCTTTGCTTTCTCAAAGGGGGACGTCAAGATGACATCCGGCGACTTTGGCTGGATTTTTGAGGAATATGCGGATGTCGAAGCACAGGCGCCGGATTTCTTTGAGGATCTGTACAGGGATTTCCCCAAAGTATATGTCCTGCGGCATATGCCGGGAATCTCCGACGAACTCCGGACATTCAGGAGCCGGCATCTGCCCTCTGAGGACACGGATTATCTCCAGGATGTGGTCAGGGCTGTGAAGGAGTCCGGGGGAGTCGTGCGGATCGTGGTGGAGACCGGTCATGACAGCCAGGGCGTGATCCTGTTTTGTCTGGCGGAGGAGATGACTCTCCAGATGCGCGCCCTGCTTTCCCTGGCATTTCCGGATACCGTCCTGGAGGAGGCGGACATGGCGGACGCGGATACGGATTTCGGGCTTCCGGCAAAGTACCTGATGGAAAGCATGAAAAGGCTGCTGGAGGTCTTTCTCCTTGAGGATTCCCTGCTATTGGATTCCATAGAAGATTCCTCCACAGAGGATTCCTTCTCAGAGGAGTCCTCCACAGAGAATCTCTCCACAGAGGATTCCTCCCTGGATTCCGAGGATCCTGCTTACAGATTCCGTTGGGAGGATGAAGACAATCTGGACGCAGCCTATGGTTACGCCGATCCGGAGGGATATGATGCGGAGGATCCAGCAGCCCACAGCCAGCCTGGAGCCGGTGGGAAATCCGGCGGCGGGGAGACGTCTGACCAGGAGCCTGACAGTCTCTTCCTGGATGAATTGGATCTGAGCGTGCGCACCTATGTCTGCCTGAATCGAGCCGGAATTTACACCCTGGGGGATCTCCGGAAAATGAGCCGGGAGGATCTGGCGAAGATCCGGAATCTTGGATCGAGAAGCCTGGAGGAAGTCATAAATAAGCTTGCGTCAATGGGCCTGTCCCTTCAGGGCGAGCAGGCGCCGCCCAGCAGCTCCGACATGCTGGCACAACTGATAGGCCTGAAGGACGTGAAGGAGCAGGTCAGGAAAATAGCGGCCTTCGCCAGGATGAAGAAGGACATGGAGACGCTGGGCAGGACATCCGTCCCGGTGGCGCTGAATATGGAGTTCGTGGGGAACCCTGGTACGGCGAAGACCACCGTGGCCAGGATCCTGGCCGGAATCTTCCAGGAGATCGGAATCCTTTCCAGCAGCCAGATCGTGGAGACAGGCCGGGCGGATCTGGTGGCAGGTTATATCGGCCAGACCGCCATCAACGTGAAGTCCGTGTTCAAGAGGGCCAGGGGGAAGCTCCTGTTCATCGACGAGGCCTATTCCCTTGCATCGGACTCCCAGAGGGACTTCGGCTATGAGGCGATCAACACCATCGTACAGGAGATGGAGAACAGCCGTGGCGACACAGTCGTAGTCTTCGCCGGTTACCCGGAAGAGATGGAAAACTTCTTCTCTATGAATCCTGGGCTGAGATCCCGCGTCCCCTTCCGCATCAGCTTCCCCGACTACTCTACCGACGAGATGGCGCAGATCGTCGCCTTAGAGGCACAGAAGCGCGGCTTCTCCCTCTGCCCCCGGGCGCTGGAAAAGGCGGTCTCCCTCTGCGGGGAGGCGAAGCACCGTTCCGACGCGGGGAACGGGCGGTTCTGCAGGAATCTGGTGGAAAACGCGATCCTGGGCTATGCCTTACGGGTCTACGGGGAAGGGACGGAAGCCGCCGACGGGGCGGAAAAGGATTTCATCCTTGCGGAGGAGGATTTTTCCCTGCCGGACAATATGCAGGCCATACCGGAGAGACAGGAGGCCAAAAAAACCGCGCCCATAGGCTTCCGTTAGGAACTGTCGGAAAGACAATTCCTTATTAACGGCGGGTTCCGGCGGCTTGCTTCTGTAAAATTTACAGACAAGAAGGCCGCTATCTGATATAGTGTACTCATGGCCGCCGGAATATGCCCCTCTGTCCAGGGCGGGAACATGTCCGGCGACCGCTATGCTCACGGCCTCAGGCATCTGCTCCATGGAATGATCTGGCCTATGAAATGTACGGCAGGCGGACGCCCTGCCATGCAGAACGGAAAGGGGCAATGAGGGCGCTCAGGAGTATGATCCCTACAATGTGCGGCATGAATCACGGCCAGTGATTCTGTAGATTTCAGGAAAAATTCCGGAAAAGAAAGGTGGGAAAGACATGAAATTATTTCAGGGAAAACAGGAAGATTACCGAAAGAACCTTGCCTGCATGGAGGAAGTGACAGACAGGCTCTTAGGCCACATGAAGGGGCACGGCTTCTCCTTCCGGCAGGAGATCACGGACAGCAAGGGGGACTTCAGCCAGGAGAAGCTCTGCGGTCTGGTGGAAGAGCTTGTGGAGCGCTGGGCAGAGACCCTGCGGGAAAGCACGGACACAGATCCGGGCACCGGGGAGAGCCTGGCGGAGCCCTATATCCGGGAGCGGCGGGAGCTGTACGGCCTCTATCTCTACCTGGTCATGCGGTGCAGCCTGTGCAAGGGGGCGTATGCGAAGGTTCATCCTTACGGCTATCAGGCAAAGGAGCGGACAGATTTTGCTTTCCTGCTGGAGCAGGCCAGGCGGCTCTCCGGAAGGGGGTGTGTCATGGCCGAACCGGTCGGAGCACGGATGACAATAACGGCGACAGCTATGATGACGATTGCGGTAGCGACGATGTCTAAGAAGATGAGGCTGTTTATGAGGATTATGATGCCTATGAGGATCATGACGATTATGATGCCTATGAGGATCATGACGATGACGTGTATCCGTTTCCCGATTTTGAGAGCAGGGACGAATTTGAGGAAGCTCGGATGGATCAGTGGGCTGAGGAGTATGACAGGAAGAACTATCTGGCGGGCCTGGCCCAGGGTTTTCTGTTCTATAGATTGCTTTTAATGCTTATAGCTACCCGGATAATACTAACAGCCATGAATTTGAGGAATCCGCACTGTACACTATTTTGCTGTGTTTCTTTCGTGTATCATTTATGGGCTGTTTATCCTGGTGGTACAGAGCCTTTCCCGGCCGGATGGGTTCTGCCACCGAGAGGGCCTAAATCATCATTAACAACTGCGTCCGCTGTCTGTATCCAGAAGCCAGGAGAAGAAAGCTGGGTGCTTTGGCCCGTTCACAGTGCCTATTGAGGACATGAACGGGATACCGCTGCCGAAAGAGCCCTGGAAGCTCACCGAAAGTTCCTCCCCTCTGCCGGAGGGCCGTCTGGCGGACACGGAACTGCCGGAGACACTGCTGGCCGCCGGGAAACGCTATCCTACCGCCGAAGGATACGCCTTGGTGTCGGCGGCGGAGATCAGCTATCCCACGGACAGGGAGCTGGAAACCTGGCTGACAGACCCCGGCCTCTACCGGCCCCAACTGCGGGGGGCGCTGGTGGTTCTGCGGAGCCGTGGCGATCCCCGCTTAAAGGACACCGCTCTCCGGTGTGCCGCTGTCGGGGATGCGCATTGCAGCCTGAAAACGGAGGCGTTCCAAGTTCTGGCGGAACTGAAGGGCGACCCGGATGTGGAAGCCTTTTTCATTGACTATTTCGTGATCCTGGAGGAGCCTTCCAGCGTTCATGGCAGCGCCCAGGACTATCTGACACAGATCGCTCACAGCTTTTGGGATTAGAAAAACTCGTATAAGCAGAATAGAGAATAGATTTGGGAGAGTCAACTAAATGCTGGATTATACGCGGTTAGCATCAAACAGTCTTTTAATTGGCGCTGGATGGACACCATCCTATAAGGGCCTTTTACAAAAGCATTTATCGCATCTTGATTGGAGATTTCCGCCACAAGTCCCACCAGACGCTATATTTGAAAGTGCCAAAGAAATTATTGATGCTTTGGATGGAATAGTAATCAAGAATCAGTGCTCAAAACTTGGTGTTGGTTCATCCTGTTCTGCCATTGAGTTCGATTTTTTTAATTACGATGCCTCTGTATACCCAGAACTAGAGGCAGTGAGTCAGAAGATTGGAAAGCGTGCTGTCTATATCGGAATAGGATATGACATAATGGAGGATTGGCTGGTAGATGAAACTGGAATACTGTATTTCCAAAACAAGATTTACAATAGACTTTCGCCTTTTTCAAATAGTATCTATGATTTTTTAGAAAAGGATATTTACAGGTGTGCAGACCTGTTTCATTGATTCATCTACCCCATCTGCAAATCCTTTAAGACGGGAGACACGTCAAAACGTCTTCCGTCTTTTGATATGCCTCCAGAAAACTTTTGATAGATAAAGGCAAAACCAGCCAGCTGTGCGTCTAATAGACAGAAAGGAGGGAGGACATTTGACCGAACAGGAGTACATCCGCCGGGCGGAATCCTTAAAAGAACAGCTCTACCGCTGTGCAGCAGTCTACTTGGGCAGTCCTTCCGATGCTGTGGATGCAGTGGATGAAGCGTTCTACAAGGGCTTCCTGGCCTACTCAAAGCTGCGGCAGCCGGAGTTTTTCGATACCTGGCTCACCCGCATTCTGATCAATGTCTGCAACAGCGAACTGCGCCGGCGCAAGCGAGAACTGGCCGTGGCCGAACTGCCCGAAACGGCCCAGGAGGAATTTGACGCCCTGCCCTTGAAGGAGGCGCTGCGCCGCTTGCCAAAGGATCTGCGGGATGTGATCATCCTGCGCTACTTCACCGGCCTCACCCTGGAGGAGACGGCGCAGGCCCTGGACATTCCACGGGGCACTGTCTCCACCCGGCAGAAGAAGGCCCTATCCCTGCTCCGGCTGGAGCTGACTGACGAATAGAAGGAGGTTGTCAGATGGAAAATCGAACTGTAGAATTTCAGGCCATGATGAACGAATTGGCCTCGCCTCCCAAGCAGCTGGAGGACAGTATGCAGCGCGCCCGGAGACGCGCCCGGCGCACCCGGATGCTCCGCCGCTTCTCCGCTCCCCTTGGGACCGTTGCCTCGGTCGCCGCCTGCTTTGTACTGATGGTGAACCTTTTCCCCACCTTCGCCCTGGCCTGCTCCAGTGTACCGGTCATCCGAGAGCTGGCCGCCGCCGTTGCTTTTTCCCCCAGCCTGTCCGCTGCCGTCGCCCACGACTATGTGCAGTATATTGGGCAGTCCCAGACGGTGGATGGGGTAAAGGTAGATTTGGGATACGCCATTGTGGATCAGCACCAGATGGTATTCGTCTACTCAATAGATGGAGGCAGATTCTATACCAGCCCGGAGCTGCTTGATGAAAACGGGGATCATATTGCTGCCGCCTACTCCACATCCAACGTCAAAGGGGATATAAGCGGGCAGGCAAACGGCATGGAGTCCATGATCCTCTCCTTCAGCGCACCGAACGAACTGCCTGAGCGATTCACCATCAACATGTATTTCCTGGCGGAGCAGCAGCCGGAGACGCCAGCCATGCCCGCTCCTCCAAAGGCGTCCTTGGGAGAGTCGATGGAGGACTGGACAGACCCCAAAAACGACCCCGGCGTTCTGTGCTTTACCTTTGATGTGGCCCTGGATATGAACCGTATCGCCCAGCCCATCACTGTCCCGGTGAACCGCTGGATGGAGCTGGACGGACAGCGCATCCAGGTGGAGCGGCTGGAATACACACCCACCCGCACCATCCTCTACTTGGGCGAGGATCAGGCCAACACCGCCTGGCTCAAATCGCTGAAATTCTGGTTTGAAGACCAGTCCGGCCGCCGGTATAATGATAAGGACGGCTCTCTGGTTTCCAGCAGCACACTGGAATCTCCATCCCAGCTCACCTACTATTTCCAGAGCTTCTACTACGACCCGCCCAAGGGACTGACCTTGTGCGTTGATAAGGCGGAGTGGCTGGACAAGGACGCGCCCCATGTGGTTGTGGACCTGACCAGCGGCGAGGCCACCGGCCTGCCCGCAGGGGTGGAGCTTGTGGAGGTTCGTCCCATCGGAGGCGGTGTGGAGCTTACGATCCTGTCGCCGACGCTGCGGGAGCAGTTTGCCCAGAGCTTTTCCCACACCTATTGGGACCCGGAGGGCGGCGAGCATAAATGGCATCAGGTGTCTACCATTCGCGTGGATGCCGAGGACAGCGACGATGGAGAAGCCAAACACAAAGAGGTCTTTTACCTGGACAACTACTCCTGGGACGCTGTGGAACTGGAATTGAGCTATACCAGCGTAGCCGAGTATGTCGAGCCTGTTCGGGTGCCGCTGACAACTGAATGATAAACCCTCAGAGGAGCTTCTGCCTTCCATTGCTCCAGCATGATGGTTCCAGGCGCAAATTCTTTAGGAGGCGTTTGTAACTCCAATTTTGTAGGTGTCCCCGCGACCTGGCAATAGAATCGTTTTGCTCACGGCAAACAGGTTCTGCCGTAATTATCGCTCACTCCAAATAGACGCCGGAGTAGATTTCGCCGATGTTAAAGCGAAAGCAGAGCAGGAGGTCCGGGGCAAATGCGCCGCAGGCTCCGTCCGCAATCATGGAAGCAGCCTGTGTCCAGAGATATGCCGGCTTGTAGGGCCTGGGATGGATCAGTGCGTCAAAAGCATCGGCCAAGCCCACCACTTGAACCCAAGGAGTAATATGGCGGCCGGACAGCCCGTCTGGGTAGCCGCCGCCGTCCCAGCGCTCGTGGTGATGGCGGCAGACGTCGCAGATCAAATGAAAATCCTCCCGGCTGGAGAGGGCCGGGTCTTCCGCCAAGAGGCGGCAGCCCTCTGTGGTGTGGGACTTCATGATGGAGAACTCCTTCGGAGTCAACGAGCTGGGCTTATTCAAAATCGCCTGGGGGATGGCCCGCTTCCCAATGTCATGGAACAGGGCCAGCTCGGAGTAGTGGTCGATGTCCTGCGCAGACATTCGCGGAATGGCTTCATCGCTGGAAAACACTAGGAGCAGACGCTTCGTAAGGTTCCGAAATTGTGCGCTGTGCGGTGTACTATTCAAAACAGTTTCCTCCTGTCAAGTCTGAATTGTCACGAAAAGTCCGCTTCTTTTTCTCTCTTTCTGCCATTGCTTTTCCATCAGTATCCAGCTACAATATCTAGCAGTTGCGAAAAAAGTCAGCGGAGGATGTTGTGTCATGGAAGTGAATTATGATCCCCTTTGGGACGAGCGTGGCGAGCTGCGGCGGGGCTGTACTGTTCGGGAGGCCCTGGACTGGCTGACGCGGCATGGCAGTCACAGTGCTGGAGAGAGCGTCTACATCAACGGCGTCAGCTACAAGGTGATATCGGTGGCAAAATCCGCTTTTTCCAACAATAAGAAAGCGGTTTCGGCAACGGTTGGGAAAAATGTAAAGAAAATTGGGAAAGATGCGTTTCGGGGATGCAAAAAACTAAAAAAGATTTTCATTAAAACCAAAAAGCTAAAAAGAGTCGGTAAAAACGCATTTCGCGGAATTGCAAGGAGCGCGCAGATAAAAGTCCCCAAAAAGAAGTATGTTGTTTACCGAAAGATGCTAGCGAAAAAAGGACAAAGAAGTACGGTAAAAATCAGATATTAATGAGGGAAAGTAAAGTTTGATAAACTATGGGATATTGCTAATATCGGCGGCCCTCCCTCGGACATACACAAAAGCGAAAAAATGTAGTATACTATTAGTGAAAGACAAGGAAAATCCGCAATCGTTTTTTATACACTGCCTGCGGGCGAATAGAAATGGGAGCTGCCCAAAAGCCCTGGGGCTGGCGGCGGCAGAAGGATGTTTCCTGATGGGTAAAATACAGGTTTTATCGATTGCTTTTCATAAATTTAGCGCATACACGCGGGGTATGCGCTTTACATAACAGAGGTGCGCGGAAGATGAATTATACTTATATCGTAAGATGCTGTGACAACACACTTTATACGGGCTGGACGACAGACCTGGACAGGCGTATGGAAGCGCACAACAGCGGAAAAGGCGCGAAATACACCCGGAGCCGCAGGCCGGTGGAGCTAATCTATGCGGAACGCTTTGATACAAAGCAGGAGGCGATGCGCCGGGAATGGGAAATTAAGCAGCTTTCCAGAGAAGAAAAGCTTCGTCTGGCAGGGAAACAGCCCCCTGGATAGAGGGCTGTTTTTTTGATACTTCAAGCATCCAATATTCTTTATCTTCCCAATGATACGAGGCCACGAGCCGTTTTTCTGCGTTTCTGTACTTCTCCCGCTGATCGGTCAGCACATAGTAAGAATCTGATTTAACAGCTTCTCTGTCAGTGGTGACGACGACTTTATCCAGGTGATAAAAGACAGGCGCGTGAAGCAGGATTTTTTCGCTTGGGACATTTTCTGCAAGCACATACAACTTTTTCCCAGTGTACAGCTCTGCTAAGGTTTCTGACATTTCTGCGGCATAGCGCTGGGAAGTCTGTTTCGCGGTTTCGTTGTTGCGGTGTACAGCGTCCAGGTAGGGCGCGGCGCCCCACAGTTCAGTGAGCAGCAGGACAGCGGCAAAAGCAGCAGGAAGGTATTTTTTGCATTTTTCCCGCCCGGAATCGGGTGCCATGCCTGTTTCACGATGACAAGCCATGCCAGAGCGATCGCACCCGCCGGGAGCAGCCAGGTAGTTATGATATTTATCCATCTGTGTTTGAAACGGGGGTTCTTGTGGAACATTACCACGGCTCCCAGTATGACGAACAGAACCGTAAAATAAATTACATACCGCCCTTTGATTTTGGTAAATTCGGGGTAATTGTAATAAGCCCGCCAGGAATGCCGGGTGACGGCTACGAAAATCGCTCCTGCCAGGCCGCACACGGTTACCCAGAGCTGGTTGTACGCGCTGAAAATCTTTGTGCGTCCGATATCCAGGGCGCGGATAGACTTTACAGCCAGACCCAGGACGGGAGCTGTGATCAGGGCAAAGTACCCCAGATAATATCCGGCAGAGGTAATCAGCCGGGAGAGCGTAAGCTGCTCAGGGTTCGTCTTGGAGGCGATGGTAAATCCGATGATTTTCTTTAGGCTGTAGCCGCCTTTGATTCCATTGTATACCCAGGGGGAATAAGCCAGGCAGAGAAGGGCTGAAACCAGAAAACCCCGTCTAAGAATCAACTTCCAGCTTTTTCCCAGTTCTTTCTGTTTCATAATCCACACCAGGGCAAAGACCGGGATAATCACCAGCGTAATATGGCGCGTCATAAACAGCAGTCCCAGCGTAATCCCCAGCGCCGCATCGCCGAGGAGTTCCCGTTTGTGTTTCCGCAGAACCAGATAGATGGCGAGCAGGAGCATAGGAAACCAGAGATTTTCACTCATCAGGCACATAGGGGTGATGTACTGGAAAGGAATCACTGCGGAAAAAGCCGCGCAGATTCCGCCGGGCTTCTCGTCCATATATAAACGGCAAATCATATACGTAAATACAGGTACGAAAGAAGAGTAGAAGCTGTTCAGCACTTTCATTGCCACATAATAATGTTCTCCAAACAGATAGGCAGGCATCAGCGACAGCGGGTAGAAGAGAGGGTATTGTACGCTGTGATATCCTCTGTTCAAAAGCAGGAGCCGGCTCATCTTTTCATATTTAAATTCGTCAAAAATCAGGGGAAAAGTCCTGTTTTCAATAACTACTGTCAATTTAAATAAAAAGGATACGGAAAACAGGATGAATGGAATCCAGAAATCCATC
>OFFQ01001529.1_pt1 | contig 13258 bp, 12 predicted proteins | sample 1521411 | NCBI WGS metagenome assembly OFFQ01 (sample SAMEA3504110, study PRJEB24116) | mouse gut metagenome | biome: mouse gut; feature: mouse-associated habitat; material: faeces | place: Denmark | collected 2011 | reverse complement strand
ATAAGCGCTCCTGCCACGACGCGGCCCTCCATGTGCCCCTGGTGATCGCGGGCGGGCCCTTCCAGGGCGGCATGGCGGTGGAGGAGATCGTCAGCACCGCCAGCCTGCCCAAAACCATCCTGGCCTTGGCCGGAGTGGATGTGGGGGAAGCTATGATCGGGGAAAATCTCCTTGACGTGGTGGAAAAAAAGGACGATAATAGAGCCAACGAGGCCTTTGCCCAGATTTCAGAGAGCCGGGTGGGACGCTGCCTGCGCACGGCGGACTATCTGTATTCGGTCTACGCCCCCGGCGTCAACGGCGGCGAGGAGGCTGCGGCGGAGGTGTACGCCGACGACTTCCTGTACGATATGGAGCGGGACCCCCACCAGATGAACAACATGGTGGCCGACCCCGCATATGCCCAGGTGAAGGCAGAGCTGCGGGAACGCCTGCTGGACTGGATTGAGCAGGCGGAGGGCGTGCGGCCTGTCATTACGGATTAGACCAAAACCCAAGGGCGGCAAATGCCGCCCTTGGGTTTCTGCCCAGGGGGGAGCATATGAGTGGGATGGATCGAAAATCAGAGGCCGTATATCTCTGGGTGCGGGCCTACATTGAGGAGAACAAGTTCTCCAATAGCTCAAAAATACCCTCGGAAAACGCCTTGAGCCGGCGGCTGTCCGTCAGCCGGGAGACGGTGCGCCGCGCACTGGACCGACTGACCCAGGAGGGCTTGCTCCGCCGGGTGCGGGGGAGCGGCACCTATATCAACAAGGGGGCCGCCCTGTCCTGGGAGCTGGGGGGCAGCGGGGACAGGCTCAAGATTGGCCTGATTCTCCAGGGGCAGGACGGCAACGCCAATTCCAGTCTGATGGATGGGATTCGCAGCATTTTGCCTCCCGACCAGGTGGATTTGCGCACATTCCTGACAGACAATAAATTTGCCAACGAGCGCCGCTGTCTCACCGCGGTGATGGATCAGGGCTTCCGGGGCTTCATCGTGGACGGGGTGAAGGCCAGCCTGCTGAACCCCAACTTGGACTGCTATCAGCGGATCTATCAGAAGCGGATCCCGGTCATTTTCTACAACAACTATTATAAAAATCTGAAATGCCCTCGGGTAGTGGTCAATGACCCACGGTGCGCCGAAGAACTCATCGGTTTGCTGATTCGGGAGGGGCATCGGAACATCGCGGGGATATTTGTCTCCGACAACTACCAAAGCATTGAGAAATTCCAGGGGATGGCCGCCGTCCTGCAAAAAAACGGGGTGGAATACCAGGATGATTATGTCAAGTGGTGCGTTTCCGACGAGGCCCATGACGCCCGCTTCACTCGCTCCATCGACCATTTTTTGAAGCGTCTGCCCCAATGCACGGCAGTGGTGTGCTGCAATTACATGATCTACCAGCTGGTGCGGCAGGTGCTGGAGAAGCAGGGGAAGCGGGTGCCCCAGGACTGCTCCCTGGTGTGCTTCGACTACTCCAACGATGACTGGGAGGAGCAGGGAGTCACGTGCTCCATCCATCAGGGCTACCGGATTGGCCAAGAGGTGGCCTCTCGGCTGATGCGGATGATCCGGAATAAGGACTGCGACGACCTGGGGTACACCTACGTGCTGGCCCCGAAGATCTATCTGGGGCGGACCGTGGGCCTCGCCCGGACGACAAAAATTTGACGAAACAAGGGAGGACGCCGCCATGCCGCCCCTGAGTATTCTCTTGAAGCCCGCCTCCAGTGCCTGCAATCTGCGCTGCGCATACTGCTTTTATGCCGATGAGGCCGGGGCTCGGGCTGTGCCCAACTACGGCCTGATGTCCAATGAGGTGAGCCGCGCGCTCATTGAAAAGGCGGCTGGGGTAGCAGAGGGCTCCATCTCCTTCTTGTTCCAGGGCGGTGAGCCCACCCTGGCAGGGCTGGATTTTTTCCGGGATTTTGTCGCCCAGGCGGGACAGAGGATCCCGCGAGGGGTGGCGGTGCGGTACGCCATCCAGACCAACGGCACCCTGATGGATCGGGATTGGAGCTGCTTCTTGCGGGAAAACCACTTCCTGGTGGGCCTTTCCCTGGACGGGAACCGGGCCTGCCACGATAGGTTCCGCCGGGACGGGGCGGACAAGGGCACCTACGATAAAGTGCTGCGGGCTGCCCGCCTGCTGGAGGAGGACGGAGTAGAATTCAACGTTCTCACTGTGGTGACCGGCTATCTGGCCCGGCATATCCGGAAGGTGTTCACCACCCTGTGCGGGGCGGGCTTCCGATTCCAGCAGTATATCCCTTGCTTAGACCCCCTGGAGGGAGAGCGGGGCGGAGAGGACTACTCCCTCACCCCGACCCGGTACGGGGAATTTCTGAAAACACTGTTTGACCTGTGGTACGGCGAGCTGGAGCAGGGGCGGTACTGGTCTATCCGCTATTTTGACAACCTGCTGTGGATGCTGGCCGGACACGCCCCGGAGCAGTGTTCCATGGTGGGGTGCTGCGGGCCCCAGTATCTTGTGGAGGCGGATGGGAGCGTCTACCCCTGTGACTTCTACGGGCTGGACCAGTTCCGGCTGGGAAATATCCTACAGGATACCTGGGCGGAGCTGGATAAAGCCAGAGAGGAGCTGGGTTTCATCCGGCAGTCCCAGCAAGTTCCGGCGGAGTGCCGGGAGTGCCAATGGTATTTCCTGTGCCGCAATGGCTGCCGCCGGGACCGGCTGGAGGGGGCGGATGGGTTGGGGCGGAATTACTACTGCGGGGTCTACCAGGATTTTTTCGCCTATGCCCTGCCGCGCCTGCAGCGGGCGCTGGTTCTGTTAAAACCTATGTGATATGGCTCTGGTTGCCAGCGCTGTGTGCGCCATCTGCGGGATCGGCAGCAGCGTGAGGTGAATCATGTGCTTTCCGCACTTGTATTGCTGCGCTTTTTATGCTATAAATAAGTTTATAACATATGTAACACATCTTGAGCATAAGGAGCAACCTTGTGGGGCTTAATTTGGAGAAACAAAAAAAACTGGCCTATGTAGCCAGGAGATACTACTTGGATGACCAAAAACAAAGCGATATTGCCCAGGAGTTGGGAGTGTCCCGCCCGCTGATCAGCCGGATGCTGTCCGAAGCCCGGGAACTGGGCATTGTGGAGATTACAGTTCATGAGCCGGGGGCCCAGTCGGCCGGGCTCATGGACCGGCTGCGGCTGTCTGGGTCCATCCATGGCGGCGTGCTGGTGGAGGACGGCGAAGACAATGACGCCACCAACCGGCTGCTGTCCCAGGGGGCGGTGGAGCTGCTGGGACAGCTGGGGGCCCGGCGGCTGGGAGTGGGCTGGGGGTATCTAATCGGCCAGCTGGTGACCTGGTTGGAGGAGAATCCCCAGCTGGACAGCAGCGTCACCGATATCTGTCCCCTGGTGGGCAACGCCAGCATCCCGGCCCGCAATTACCAGTCCAACGAGACGGTCCGGGTGATGGCCCAACAGCTGGGGGCCTTCCCCCATTTTCTCTACCTCCCGGCTCTGCCGGAGAGCTTGGAGGAAAAACAGGTGCTGTGCTCCACTGAGGTTTACCGCCAGATTTACCAGCAGTGGGAACAGTTAGACACGGCGCTGGTCAATATCGGGGACTACCCCTCCAGCCCCGACTTTGCCTCCCTGGTTCGATACGGCGGCTTGCTCCAACGCCAGCGGGCCTGTGGACGGATGCTGGTATACTATTTCAACGAGACGGGGATGGTGATTCAATCGGAACAGGACTTTGCCATCCAAATCCCCATTGACACCCTCCGGCGGTGTCCCAATATCATTGGGGTGTGTTCTGCTAACACCAGCGTGAAGGCGTTGGAGGGTGCGCTGAGGACAGGAGTGTTCACCCATTTGGTGGCCCGGGCTGAGCGTGTAAAAGGATTGCTCGCAAGGAAGTCGTATTTGTAACACCCTGAATCGTGCTGACGATTCAGGGTGTTAATTTTTTGTCAATTTTGCACAGATGATAAGCGATTAAACTGTGTAAAATAGGGGAAATGCCGTTTGGTGTTGACTTATGTTACAGAGCGTGGTATTGTTGTTGCACGGACGTAACAAAACAAAATTTTGGAGGTGAGATGAGCATGACAAAAGCCGAACTTGCAGCGCGGCTGAAACACGCCTGCGCATCGGTGCTGTCGGTGGAGGCCGAACTGACGGAAATCGACTCCCGATTTGGCGACGCCGACCACGGTTTGACGATGGCCAAGATCGCGGGGGCGATCGACCGTGCGGTGGACCAGTCGGAAGGGGGCATCCGCTCTATGCTGGACAACGCGGCCATGGCTGTTATGACGCTGAACGGCGGCAGCGCGGTCCCCCTGTGGAACACCTGGCTGGACGGGTTGCAGGAGGACGCCCCGGAGGGAGACGAGATCGACGTGGCGGGGCTGAAGGCCATTTTTGCCAAGGCGTTGGAGGAGCTGGACGATATGTCCGGGGCAAAGGTGGGGGACAAGACCATGATGGATGCCCTGATTCCCGCCAGCAAGATCATCGCCGCCTATCAGGGGGGCGACGCGGCCGAGCTGCTGTCCCTGGCCGCTCAAGCGGCCGTCCAGGGGGCGGAGGACAGCAAGGGATTTGTGTCCAAATTCGGTCGGGCCAAGAGCTATGGGGCCCAGACCATCGGCACCCCGGACGCCGGGGCGGTGTCAATGTCCTATTTCTTCCAGGGTTTGGCGAAGGCTTAAAATTTTGAAGGAGAGGTATGTTCCATGAAAATGAAGAAATTTATCAACGCTCCCGAGACCATCACTGACGAGGAGCTCGTCGGCCTGGGGCTGGCCTGGCCCGATATTCTGGATGTGGACGGCCACCTGGTCGTCAGCAAGGACCTGGCCAACGCTGACCGAGTTACGATCGTCACCTACGGCGGCTCCGGCCATGAGCCCGCTCAGGCCGGATTTGTGGGCAAGGGTATGTTGGACGTTCAGGCGGTAGGCGACATCTTCGCCGCCCCCAACGGCCAGCTGGTATTCGACGCCATGAAGCTGGCGGACAAGGGCCACGGCGTGCTGCTGCTCACCCTGAACTACGCCGGCGACCAGCTGGCGGGCAAGCAGGCCATGAAGCTGGCGCAGAAGGCGGGGCTCAACGTGCGCCAGGTGGTCACTGGCGAGGAGATTCAGTATGACCCCAACGGTGAGGACAACAAGCGGGGGCTTGCCGGGGCGGTGGCCCTGTACCACATCGCGGCGGCGGCGGCCCGGGAGGGCAAAAGTCTGGACGAGGTGGCCGCCATCGCCCAGCGCTATGCCGACAGCATGGCCTCCGTCACCGTCAAGTCCACCGACGCCACCCACCCTCAGAACGGTATGTCCTTTGGCGACCTGGGCGAGACCGACCTGATGGAAATCGGCGCGGGCCAGCACGGCGAGGGCGGCGGCATCCGGGTGGCCATGATGTCCGCCAAGGACACCGTGGCCACCGTGGCGGACGCTCTGTCCAAAAAGCTGGAGCTGGCGGCGGGGGACAAGGCGTTCGTCATGATCAACGGCTGCGGCGCCACCACCATGATGGAGATGCTGGTGCTGTTTAAGGATACCGTGGAGTTTCTGAAGGCCAAGGGCGTGGATGTGGTGGCCAGTATGGTGGGCGAGATTCTCACCGTGCAGGAGGCGGGCGGCTTCCAGATGAACATCGCCAAGTGGGACGAGGAGTTCATCCGCCTGTGGAACACCCCCTGCCATACCCCCGCCTACAGCAAGGAGTAAGCTATGGCTGACAACATCGGCAACAAGGCGGCCCACGACTACCATCTGGACGTGCCCGCCCCCCAGGAGGGCTTTTATGTCAAGGGGAACGCCCACTGCGCCTGGGGAATGAAGAACCGGTTGGCCCGGATGTTCCGTCCCCAGTCGGGCAACACCGTCATGCTGGCCTTTGATCACGGATACATCATGGGACCCACCGCCGGGCTGGAGCGTATCGACTTGGTGATCCCGCCCCTCATACCCTATGTAGACGTGCTCATGGGCACCCGGGGAGTTATTCGCTCCTGCATTTCCCCCGCCGTTCCGGCGGCGAAATGCGTCCGGGTGACCTACGATTCCACAGTTCTCTACGATGATATGTCTAACGGCGGCGGCATCGCCTGCGGCATCGACAGCGCCATTGAGATGAACGCCGACTGTATGGCGGTGCAGACCTTTATCGGTTCTCCCGGCGAGAGCCGCTCCCTGGAGCTTCTGGCCCGGACTGCCGACGCGGGGAGCCGGTACGGAATCCCCACCCTGGGGGTTGTGGCCGTAGGAAAGGAGATGGAGCGCACGGAGAAGTTCTTCCTGTTGGCCACTCGGGTACTGGCGGAGAACGGGGCCAATGTGGTCAAGAGCTATTACTGCGACGGCTTCGAACGGGTGGCGGCGGCCTGCCCCGTGCCCATCGTCATCGCGGGCGGCAAGAAGCTGCCGGAGCCGGAGGCCCTGGAGATGGCCTACCGGGCGATCCAGGAGGGGGCCCACGGGGTGGACATGGGTCGGAACATCTTCCAGTCCGACTCTCCCGCCGGCATGGCCCAGGCCATCGGCAAGGTGGTGCATGAGGGCTATACCCCGGCTCAGGCCTACGAGGTCTATCAGGAAGTGAAAAACCAGCGGTAAGCAAAAGGAGGAAAAAGTATGTCCGCTGAGTATATGCACATCGGGATTCCCATTACCAACCGCAAGCCCAATATGGTCTACAACGAGGGGGCCAAGTTCTGGGTGAGCCAGGTGGACGACTACGACTACAAGATCGAGTACCTGAAATTTGAGGAGGGCACCCCCTTCCCCGAGGAGATCCACCGCCATCCCCACGTGGCCTACAAGGTGGACGACCTGGAAAAGTACATCGCCGACGCCGACAGCGTGATCTGCGGGCCCATGGACGCCAACGACAAGGGGGACCGGCTGGCCTTTGTCTGGAAGGACGGGGCCATTCTGGAGCTGTATCAGGAGGCGTAATCCGGTATCTGATAGTTGTGACAGCAGGGGAGTGCGTGCGAAAGCAGCACTCCCCGTTTTTATGGCCCGATATCAGTCCACAGCCCTGACTGTGGTTCAATCATCCGGATTGATTGTTATCTGCATCACCCGGAGCCCTTTTCCCCACTGTCTTTTTCCTGTTTTGAGTCACCCTCGGTTCAAATTCATCCGCAAAAAACAACAGTAACAGGCGGGACACCTACTCCAGGATTTCAATATAGCCCTCATCGGCGTTTACAACAATGGTGTCCCCGTCCTTGACCATTTTATAAAAGGCCGGATCTACCCGATCTACCAGCGGGACTTCCATGATGATTGCGCTGGACACAAGCACAGGCTCAGGGAACTGTATAATCATGGCCGCGGGCATGTTCTGGTGCATATTCAGCTGATACAGGCCGTCAGCCTGTACGACGGAGCTCCCTTTTCCGCCTGGGAAAATCAGCACCTTCCTTGCAACAGATTTTCCCTCTAAAGAGTGCGCTTTTTCCATCACGACACCGCTTTCCGGATAAATCCGGTAAAAGCACATATTATCCTGAGAAATGACGGCCTGGCCTTTCGCCTTCCCCTCGGATATTTTGTGACAAGTAAATCTCATGCTATTGCACCTCCCCTGTCAGCGCGGCCTCAATGCAGGTATCCAGATCGCGAATTACAAAATTGATACCCCGGCGCGGAGGATAGTAGGCACATTTGGGGGACTCCGTGACCCCCTCCTTGCCGGACAGATAGTGCCAGCAGGGCTGATCCGGACAGCTGTCTGGAATCAGCTCAGCTCCCGCAGCAGTCAGAACAGACCGTACGCCCATACGCTCCGCCATTTCGACCGTCGTGCTGGACACCAGGATGTACATGGGAACCGCCAGTTTCTTTCCCTCGATTTTACCGGCAATGTATTGGGCCTCCGCCAGAGAGAAATGAGGACAGCCAAACATGGCAAAGTCGATCTTCCGATTGCCCGGATCACTGATTTCCTCCAGAATATCCCGCAAATCCTGATTCGTAATCACAACCTCGCGTTTGGGCGCTTTCCCTCCCAATGCAGTTTTCTGGTCAGGTGCCTCAGGGGTAAATCCAACAATATGGTACATTCCATAGGCTCCGGAGGTATTCAGCTGGGCGCCCAGGTTACGCAGGGCCTCAGGCGGAATATGACTGGGCAGGCCGGTGAAGAGGGGGATACCCTCTCCGATCTTTTTGCCCATCATACCCAGCAGGTGGTACTCGTAAGGGGTTTTCATGTCCGCCTCTACGCGGACCAGAATATCTCCCTTTCGATTCTCGTCCAGCAGCAGGCCATACTGGGGGACATAACCGGTGATGGCAGCGCACAGGGCACTGTTGGCCCCTTCACGGTTGGAGCGCGCGCCCCAAACCGCGTTGACATAGGGGGTGGCGCTGGATTCGGAAAAGGCGCAGACCTCACCGAAATTGGGGACGTTTGAGCCCATATAAGGGGTGCAGTTGTAGGAGAGGACGGCTCCCAGCGCCTTGTAGGCGTTATGGGTGCGCTGCATCAGGTCGGCAAATTTCGGCTCTACCGGGTGAGCGCATTCGCCGGTAAAATAGCTCAGGCAGAAGCCCGGGTTGACAGTGGGGGCTACCCGGCATTTTGCTCCGCCGGAGAGCATCTTTTCCGCAAACCAGAGGTCGGCCTCCTGATTGCTGAGGGCCACATGGGCCCGGGTGATGGGCACCATGCAGGGGGCGTCAAAGGTCTCGCCCAGGGCAAATTGAATCTTCATGGCATAGGCGGTGCCTTCGCCGTATTTGCCGTCCAGCATTGCCTTTTGATGGTCAGTTAAAATCAAAGTAATCCTCCTTCCGCAAGGCAAGCCGCCGAATGTTTCTAACAAAGAGACTGTTGACGGCTCGTTTTTACCAACAATAGGACTATTTCAGCATATCGGCGTATGGTCCCAGGTCATAGGGCTCATGATTCATTTTTTTCTTATAGGCAGCGTTCAGTGTATCGTAGGCCTTTTGGTCCATGCTGTACTTCAGCATTACGACTGCCCCGACCAGCAGAATAACACCGTTAGGAATCGTGAACAGGAGCCGGAGCCCGGCCAGGGTGCTGCTGCTCTGGACGGCAATAGCCGGATTATAGCCAATCATATCCAAGCTGATCCCCACGATCCACATTCCAATTGATGTACCGAATTTCATGAAGAAGCCAATGGCAGAGGTATACAGGCCTTCTTTACTCTCCCCACTTTTCAGCATCGCCACGATTCCACAGTCATAGCACATCGAGTACAGCAGTGTCCAATATGCGGAGCTGCCCCATGCGACCAAAAGCGCGTTGATGACCGATGTGGCAAAGGTCAAAGGAAGCACCTGGACCACAAGGTAGGACGTTCCATAGACCACCAACCCCAAAACCATTGTAGGCTTTCTACCGATCTTATTGGCCAAATATCCGTTTATTACAGTGAAAACCAGAAGACCGATCCCGTTAATCGTATACATAAGCGAGGAGGTCGCATCGTTGAAGCCGTAGGCCTCCGTATACATATAGACATTGAGGGAGGACGCAACGCCAACCACAAAGTTTACAATTACAGTTGTAATCAGCAACTTCCGGAATGGTATGTTGCGAAAAGATTCTCCGTACTCTTTTAACACGGTTACCAGGGAGAATTTCCCTGTCTTTGGTTTGCTGATATTTGGATTGGCCTTCTCCTTGCCGCTGCTGGCAAAATAGGTGATCATATAAGCAATCAACACAATGATTCCATATGCCGCACCGGTACAGGCCCAGCCATCCGCTTCGCTGCCGTGGGTGATATTTTGAAAAAAGCTCACTACCATCAGCGTAGCTCCGGTGGCAATCAGCATACCTACATTCAGCCCAAAGGCCGCAAATGTCCGGAGGGTATTTCTGCCCTTGTAATGATCACTGAGGTCTGCACCCAGCGAGGAGTGAGGAATGACGCACATTGTCCCGGCCAGCCAAAACAGGACGTTCAGCGCGACAAAATACGCTACCTTTGCCGTCCCTGTCAGGTTAACATTCTGAAACATCAGAGCAATGGCAATACACCAGATAAATGCGCCTTTAAACATCAGAGGGCGGCGGCGTCCCTTAGGATTTCTGGTATTGTCTGAAAAGTATCCTACCATGGGATCAGTAATGCCGTCCCAAATTACGGCAAGGAGGGAGACTGTTCCGGCAATCACGGGATTGATTCCGGCAATGTTGACAAGAAAATAGACAAAAAAGCTGTAGAATATGTTGTAACCAAGGCCTTCGCCGATGACACCAATGCCATAGCCAAGTGCTAACCGGCCGTCAACACCTAGTTCTCTCATGTATGAACCTCCTTATACTTTTAAAAAACGTATAAACGAGCAGGAAATTATCCCAATCTGATTTTGACCGAGTCCCGGTGGGCCTGCAGACCTTCCACCTCGGCAAAGCGCATGCAGTGCCTGGCCAGGTTGAGACAGCCCTCCTTGGACACAAACTGATGGAACGGGGTCTTGATAAAGGTACCGACCCAAACACCGTTGGAGTAGCGGGCGGTGCGCATGGTGGGGAGGGTGTGGTTGGGACCGGATACAAAATCGCCAAAAGCCACAGGGGCATAGTGTCCCACAAACATGGAGCCATAGTGCAGCAGCTGCTTGGCGACCTCCCGCTCGTTCTCCACCTGGACCTCCAGATGTTCAGGGGCAATATCGTTGGAAATAGCGATGGCTTCGTCGATGGAATCGGCCAAATAAATGGCGCCGTTGTCCTTCCAGGACTGGGCGGCTACTTCCCGGGTCTCCAGCGTGGGCAAAAGCCGCTCCAGTTCCACCATAGCCCGGTCGATGACGCTCTGGCTGGTACACACCAAAATGGGCTTGGCATTGGGGTCGTGCTCGGCCTGACCCAGCAAGTCGATGGCGACAAAGGTCGGGTCGGCGGTCTCATCTGCCAGCACCAGCACCTCACTGGGGCCGGCCAGACTGTCGATGCCCACGTCGCCCAGCACCTGGCGCTTGGCCTCGGTGACAAAGCGATTGCCCGGCCCTACGATCAGGTCTACCTTTTTGACTGTCTGGGTACCGTAGGCAAAGGCGGCTACGGCCTGGGCCCCGCCCATACGGTAGATCTCATCCGCTCCCGCGATATCCATGGCCACCAGCACGGCGGGATGGATGGAGCCGCAGCCGGGGAAGGCGGGAGAACAGGCAGCTACCTGCTTGACACCGGCCACCTTAGCCGTAACCACCCCCATCAGCGCCGAGCTGGGCAGAGGGTGCCGGCCGGCGGGGACGTAGCATCCGCAGCGCTCCACGGGGACCATGCGGTGCCCAATCTCCAGCCCGGGCACCTGACTCTGAATGTCCAGGTCCTTCAGGCACTCCCGCTGCTTCTCGGCAAAGAAGCGAATCTGTCCGGCGGAGAATTTGATGGCCTCCAGGGTCTCCGAATCCACTTTGCCGTAGGCGGCTCTTACCTCCTCGGGGTCTACCCGAACGGTCTGTATGTCCATCTTGTCAAATTTGGCGGCATACTCAACCAGGGCCTGGTCCCCGTTGGTCCGAACATTGTCAATGATATCTACAACGGTCTTTGTCAGCTGTGCATCACGTTCATAGGTTTTTTTCTCGGGCTGCTTGAGTATTTTCATTGTAACCACTCCCAACTTGAATTTTTCCTGTCTGCGCCACAGTGCTTGAAAAAGTCGTTTCTTTTGAATGCAAATTTGCAAAGTGCAGAAGGGCTCTCCATCATGATAGATACCGCTGTATTCCGCTTCCTTGTTGATACAGTATAAAGCCGTCCCCAAGGGACGGGTCAACATGACAAATACGCAAATTTTTATGGGATATTTTTATTTGAATTGACGATTTTAGCGCGAATGCGACTTTGACACTCGATTTCACTAAAGAGATAATTTGCTGAATAGACACTGCTTTTTGCATTTCTCAAAACAAAAACTTTCGTTTTCAAGGGCGTGACCACGACCGGACAGAAAAAACAAACCTGGCCCCAGGGGACAGGTTTGTTCAGAAAGAAAAAGCACAAGAGAAGCAGAACACTTCTCTTGTGCGATCTCTGGATATTTCAGGATTTAAACGGAATGATGATCCGGACGACCCAAAAGTCCTTGTTGTTGGTAATCATGGGACTAATGAGCCACTCCTCCACCGACCAGTTTTCCAGCCTGTAGTTCTGCTCCTTGGCCCAGTGGAGCAGAGCCATATAGGTGTTGTACAGGCGTTTCTCTTTGGGACTGCCGATGTGGATGGTAGAGACCCCACGGAAGGCGGGGATTGTGTCGTAGTGGGCGCAGGGCTTTTTCTGGTCCAGTACAGGGACGGCGATTTTATAGCCGTGGACCTGATGGTTAAACAGGCAGGCCTGGCTGTCAAAATGATCGTAGGTGGTATAGAGCAGAGCCCCAAAGGAGAGCGCATTTACCTCCTGGGTCAGCTTTTGAATCTGCGGCAAATATTCAACATCGAGACATCCCTCGTCCTCAAAGGTGGCGGAGTAGGACAGGGAGACCACATCTTGACGGGGAAAATCCACAACCTCCATGCTGAAGCTGCTATCCACCCCGCTGTGATGGAGCTTTAAGCAGGAGAGCGCCTCGGCCAGTTTTGCGTACACAATGGCGCTTTGCTCATACCGCTGTAAACTGGCCTCCAGATTTTCCCGGGCGGAGTTGAGCTGCTGCTGGAGCGAACTCTGAATACTGCTCAGGTGCCTGCCGTAGATGACATTTTTCATCTCTGCCAACGACATATCAATATTGCGCAGCGCCTTGGCTGCCACGATTTCGTAGATGTGTTCGGGGGTGTAGGTGCGGTAATTGTTTCCGCCCTGACGGGGGACAGCACTGAGAATACCTCGTTCCTCGTAGTAGCGAAGCTGCTTACGGCTGACACCACACAACTGACAAATCTCGTTCGTGTTATACTGCCCCATATGAATTATTCCCTCCCCAACCGACGTTCCCTAACCCTTCGAGAATGAGCATCAGACTGTCTCTCTCATGTTATCTAAACGCAAACCAACCAAGTTGTCAAGGAATTTTTCAAAATACAGCAGTTTACTGGCAAGGTCTCTTAGATATGGACAAATTGAAACCATGCGATTCATGTGTAAGTAGCTTCGGCAATCGTGACAAACGGCGAGGGCAGCATCCGAGAGCGGCCAGACGGCAGGTGGGAGAGAGACGGCTGACGGACTTCTTTTCGGGCGTGTTGGCCCAAGGTGAATAGCGTCAGGCCATTTACTCCCTCATTCTACAGCTTCAGCTTTGAGACGACAAAAGACACGGCTGGCTGCCGTGCC
>OFFQ01001516.1_pt1 | contig 13316 bp, 12 predicted proteins | sample 1521411 | NCBI WGS metagenome assembly OFFQ01 (sample SAMEA3504110, study PRJEB24116) | mouse gut metagenome | biome: mouse gut; feature: mouse-associated habitat; material: faeces | place: Denmark | collected 2011 | reverse complement strand
CCCTGCGGGGCGCTCCCGATTTTTCTGCTTTCGTCTTTCCGGAGATAAAGGGATGCGCTGTCCCCGCAGACAGCGCGTCCCGCAATCAATGATTTGTCAACGGTTTCTTTTTCCGGAGCTTTAGCGTTATGCTTCTTCTGTCGGCGATTTCCTGAAATACAGCGGCCACATACCGACATTGCTCCTTCACCGGCAGCGAGGGCAATCGACTGTCTGACTGTATCCGCTTCATGGCCTCCTGTAAATCCGGAAGCTCCAGCAAATTAACAGCCACGCAAAAGAAGTTTTTCCTGCGTCCGTCATTATAGTGAGCGAGCAGATCAGAAAGAATGCGCATTTTTTCCCGCTGCTCCAGATGATACCGTTCAATCCCGATGTGCTGCGCCCGTTCTAAATCTGATTTTTGCCGCTGATGAGTAATAAAGGAATCGTATTCATCAATATGCCGGTATTGTTCGCAGGGATAGCTGCCGCATTCATAACAGTATTCTATGCCTCCGTGTGCAAGGCTGCACCGCGCAATCCTGCACGATTGATTGCCATTGCCGCAGCCGCCGCAGTAACTGCCTAAAAACATGGGGCATAGTCCGCAGTTCAATCCGCAAAGAGAAAGCAGCTGGCTCTTCCGCTCAAAGCCTTTCATCATATCGTCCACCAGGTCCCTGCGTCCGGCACAGATTTCCGCCCTGTCTCACGCCGACACCTTACAGGTGACCACCAGTCCATCCACGTTGTTGCCGGACACGGACCACTCCCCGCTGTCCGGGACATAGGCCGCGCTGCCGGGGCAGTACCAGGCCTCGTAGGTTCCGGCCGCGCATTCGATGGTCAGGTGCTCCCCGTCATAGGGGTACTGGCGGAGCAGGTCAATGTACTCCTCCAGGCACAGCCCCCGCCGGGCCATCTCCGTGGCGTGGGGGACGCCCACGTACCGGAAGTGCCAGGGCTCGTCCCAGATGCCGGTGAGCGCCTCCTTGCCCTCCTGGTAGCGGACCACCCAGCCGTAGTCCTGGCAGTTCTCGTTGATCCAGGCGTATTCCCCGGAGCCGTTGTAGTCCCCGCTGGACCCGTTGGCGTTGAGGATGGAGAAGTCCACTACCAGCCCCGTGTGGTGCTCGCTGCCCCCGGGCTGGGCCACGTATTTCTCCGCGTGGTCCTGGCCGTTGCGCTGGGCGCTCTGGTCAAAGAGGCGCTGCTGGTAGTCCCGGTCCCGGTATCCGGCCACCACGTTGATGGACTTGCTGCCCCCCTGAGCCCGGAAGGCATCCAGCAGATCGTTGAGGGCCTCCATGGCCACAGGGGAGAGGAACACCTCCATATCCCGGACATAGTAGCCCTCGCTCTTCTCCTCGTAGATGCTCACCAGCTTCTGCTCCTGGGGAAAGCGGTAGAGAACCTCATTGTTCACCAGGATCAGCTCCCCGGTGTACAGGGCCTCCTCCCCCAGCTCCCGGCGGGAGCAGGGGACGCCGGAGGCGGTGGCCACGCGGCCGCCGGAGAGGGGTGGGTCGGCCCTCTCGTCGGGGAGGGGACGGACGGTGCTGCTCGGGGGAGACAGCGGGCTGACGGGGCGGCGGAGGAAGAAAACGGCGCCTGCCGCCAGGGCCGCCAGGACCAGCAGGGTCAGGGTCAGACTGGGATGCTTCCGCCGCCGTCCGCGGTAATTCTTGCTCATAGGGGAATGGGCCTCCTTATTTTAGCGTTTCTTGTAAGGATTCACAGCCGCTACGGGCTGAGGTGGATTTTTCTGACGCTAGGGATTCCGGTTCCAGTGGAGGGAGCAGCGGCCGCCGCTGTAGGACCAGCACAGCAGGGGGATGTGGACCGGCTGGCCGCTGTAGGAAAAGCTCACCTCTCCCACCGAGCTGTACTCCCCGCCGATCTGCATCCGGGCGTCCACGTCCTCCAGGATGCTCCGGGTGAACTCATTGTACCAGTTGGCGCTGACGCTGTCCATGCCCCAGTAGTCCCGCCACGCGCTGCCAAAGGTGCTGGCGCCCCGGGGACTCCAGACGAGGGAGCCGTCCCTGCCCCAGAGCAGGGAGAAGGCCAGCGCCCGCCCGGACTGGGCGTCCACGGACAGCTCCAGGGAGTAGGGCGGACAGTTGAGGGCCATCCGGTACACCAGGAAGCTCATCTGGGTCTCCCGGTCCACATAGAGGATCTGGCTGCGCTCCACGCACTCCGCGGGGCTCTCCCCGTCCCAGATCAGCGGCAGGGCGCCGATCATCTGAAGGGAGCGCACCTCCGCCTGCACGGCGGCGGCCCGCTCCGCCAGCTTGCGCTGCTCCTCCGCGTCCAGCTTCTCCTGCTGGCTGAGAGCGTCCTCCCGCTGGGGACTCTCCCCGCCGCCCACGGTCAGGCTGTCCAGGCCGCCGGTCCGGAGGAGGATCACCTTCTCCGCCACCGTCAGGCCCACGCTCTCGCCAAAGCCCTCCCGGTCCTCCTGGAGGATATGGGGATCGTCCAGCAGAAGCCGGTCGTTCCACAGGGAGAGCCGGGCCGGGAGGAAGATGGCCGCCGCCGTCAGCAGGGCGGTGAGGGCGGCTACCACGCCCATGCCCGCCTGGATGCCCGCCCGCTCCGCCACCTGACCCACCAGGGCGGGGGTAATGATGCCGCCCACGCTGCCGGTGAAAATCATGATGCTGCACCCCAGGTCGTTGCCGCGGATGCAGTCGCTGCCGAAGGCGAAGGCGGTGGGGTAGATGGTGGCCATGAACAGGCCCACCCCGATGAGTCCCAGGATGATGGGGGCGGGGGTGCGGCTGAAGAACATCACCAGGAAGCAGGCGAAGAAGCCCGCCCCGTCAATGAGCAGCAGCTTGTTCCGGGACACCTTGCCGGTGATGGCCGCGCCCACCATCCGGCCGGCGAAGATCACCAGCCAAAGCAGGCTGTTCATCAGCTGAGACCAGCTGGCGTCCAGCACGCCTGTGTCCTGGAAGTAGGTCACGAGCCAGCCCACGATGGCGTATTCGGCCGAGATGTAGAACAGCAGCATGGCGCTGCCCAGCCAGAACTGCTTTACCTTTAAGAAGCTGCGGTCGGCCGAGCGCACGCCCTTTTGGGCGGGCTCATGGGGAAGGGGCATTTTGGCGTACAGCACCAGCTGGCTCAGGCACAGCAGGCACAGCAGCCCCGCCGTCAGCCGCCAGCCGAAGGTGGGCCAGCGCCCGGCGCAGAACACCAGCAGCAGGGGGGAGATCAGCGCCCCCACCGCGAAGCAGCCGTGGAGCAGGTTATACCCCCGGGTGGCCTTGTCGCCGGGGAGGGTGGAGATCATGGTGTTGGCGAAGTTGGAGTTGCCGCCCCTGGCCACGCCGGTCATGAGGAAGGCGGCGGCCAGCAGGGGGGCGCTGCCCAGCCCGGCGGCAAAGAGCAGGTAGCCCGCCGTCATCCACACGGCGGTGAGCAGCACGGCCCGCCGCCGCCCCAGCCACAGAGGGAGGAAGCCCGCCAGCAGCACGGCGAGCAGATTGCCCACGGACTGGCAGGACAGCAGCACCCCGGACAAATCGTAACTCAGCCCATAGGTGTCCCGCAGGAAAGGGATGAAGGAGCCCAGAGGCTGGGAGGCGGCTCCGCTGACGAAAAAGGCGAACAGAACGCAGTACAGCAGCTGATTTTCCCGCCGCTGTTCAGATGCTTGGGTGTTCATATCCGGTCTACTCCTTATCATTTATGGTTTGAGCGGCGTTCTGCCGGCAGGCGGCGCTCCATCAGCGTCCACAGCGCGTCCGCGCCGCCTGGGACGCAGCGGTCCGGGATCAAAAACGCCCGCTGCGGGGTGACGTAGAGGTAAACGGCGTCCGGTCGCCGGTAGGCGTGAAGCAGCTGCTCCCAGAGAAAGACGGTGTGCTCCCGGCCGTTGTCTACGGAAATCCCGGCCTCGCTGTCGTGAAGCTCCACAGTATAGACGTACCTTTTGTTCGCGAGCTTTTGCTCCTGAGCCTGCCGGCGCAGGGAGAGGAAAAAGCTCAGAAGCCAGGCCGCAGGCAGGCCCAGCGCCACAAGGAGCAGCACGGCGCCAAGCAAGACTGCGCCCCGCCGGTCATGCAGGGCAAAGCACACGCCGGCGCAGCCGCTCAGAATGGCGGCGAACACCGCCGGGCGAAGCCAGAGCTGGTTGCGGGAAAAGGCGTTGAACACGCTGAAGCGGAAAAAATCCGCCTCATTGAGCCGGACCTCAACCTTCATAGGGCAGCCCTCCATTCAAAGTGAAGAATATCGTCCGTTCAACCGCATCAACTATAGCACATCTCGCGCCGGCAATCAATTTCAAAATGCTTGCAAAAAGACAAAGGAAATGCTACCATTAAAAATAGAAACCAGCTTTGGAGGAGGTGCCCCCATGCCCCGCATCAAATGGCCGCAGATGACGCTGCTGGGGCGGATCGCGCTGTTCCTGGCGGTGTTTGGGGCGGCAATCGCCCTTCAAATCGGCATTGGCTACTATCAGAGCAAGTATGTGCTGGAGCCGTTGGAGCAGCGCAGCGAGAGCATTCAGACCATCAGTCAGTTCCTCAACGATGTGGAGGAGTGCATGACGGCGCTGGAGAATTACCGCTGGGATTACGGGGACGCCGAGGCCCTCATCGCCTCCGTCCAGAGCAGCCGCCGGCGCTCCGCCGGCCACCTGGCCCGCATCGACGCGGATTTGCGGGTGGTCAGCGAGGAGCAGTACCTGCTGGCCAGCGCGGCGCACACCACCTACGGCACACTCTCCCTCACGCTGGACGCCATCACCGACGAGCTGCGCTCCGGCCGGCCCGACCGGGCGTCCCAGCTGTACTATGGCGGCGCGGAGCCCTGCGGGGCCTATCTGCGGCAGTACACCCAGCAGCTGCTGGAGCAGGCGTGCTCGGACAGTCAGGAGGCCCACGTGCGCCTCACCCAGCTCAACGAGGCGCTGAAGCGGGGCCAGACTATGGCGGTGCTGGTGTGTGTAGCGGTGGGGTCCATGCTGGTGGCGTCGCTGGTGCGGCTGCTGCGGGCCGTGGGGGCTATGGCGCAGGCGTCTCAGGCCATCAGCCGGGGGGAATTCGATGTCCCCGACCTGGACGAGAGCTCCCAGGACGAGACGGGCCACATGGCCCGCGCCTTCAATGAGATGAAGCACTCCATGCGCCGGCAGGTGGAGCTGCTCAACGAAAAGAGCGCCGTGGAGAAGGAGCTGCACGCCAAGGAGATGGAGGCGCTGGAGCTGCAAAACCTGATGGAGCGGGAAAAGCTCCAGCAGCTGAGAAGTCAGATCAATCCCCATTTTCTGTTCAACACGCTGAACGTCATCCGCTATACCGCCCAGCAGGAGGGGGCGGAGCGCACCCACGCCCTCATCGGCTCCCTCAGCCGCCTGTTTCGCTATGCCCTGGCCAGCAATGACAGCCAGGTGCCCCTGGCCCGGGAGGTGCGGATTGTGGATGAGTTTTATGCCCTGTACCGGGAGCGGTTTGGGGAGAGAATTAAGCTGCGCTGGCACGTCAGCCCCCAGGTGGACCTGCCGGACACCCTGGTGCCCTCCTTTATCCTCCAGCCCCTGGTGGAGAACGCCTTCAAGCACGGACTGGCCCCCAAGGAGGAGGGGGGCTGCGTGGATATCGACATACAGGACACGGGAAGCATTCTGGAGATCACTGTGGCGGACGACGGGGTGGGCATGGGCGAGGAGACGCTGGAGACGCTGCGGGGTATCTTGAAAAACCCGCCCACCACGGGGGAGCACATCGGCGTATACAACGTGGCGGCCCGCCTGGGTCTGCTGGGCAGGGAGTACGGCGTGGACATCCGCTCGCGGCAGGGAGAGGGGACGGCGGCGGTGCTGCGCCTGCCGCGGGTTTTGGCCTATGAGGAGGAGGGGGACAGGGATGATTAAGGTTTTGATTGCGGACGACGAGGGCTATCAGCGGGAGCTTCTGACGGAAATTGTGGAGAAACGGCTGGGCCGGGAGGCGGAGGTGCGCACGGCGGAGAACGGCCGCCTGGCGGTGGATGCGGCGGCGCTGTGGGCGGCGGACGTGGCGCTGCTGGACATTGAGATGCCTGGGCTGAGCGGAATTGAGGCGGCCAGGCAGATTCTGGCCCAGCGCCCGGAGTGCCGGATCATCTTTGTCACCGCCTACAGCCTGTTTACATACGCCCATGAGGCGGTGCGTTTAGGGGCGTGTGATTACATCCTCAAGCCGGTGGACGCGGACGACGTGGAGCGGGCCGTCCGGCGGGCGGCGGGGCAGGCGGAGGCCCAGCGCCAGCTGGAGGCGATGGCCTCCTCCTCGGCGGAGCTGCTGGAGAGCGCGGACAATTACGACAAAACCGCCGTGCTGATGGGAAAGGTGAAGAAGTATTTGCAGCACAACTACATGGTGTGCGACATCTCGCTGGATTCGGTGAGCGCGATTTTGAACCTCAACGCCTCCTACTTTTCCGCCCTGTTCAAGCGGACCTTCCAGGTGAACTTCCTGGACTACCTGACGGAGCTGCGCATGGAGGCGGCCAAGGAGCTGCTGCACGACCCGCTGCGCTCCACCGCAGAGGTGGCCAACATGGTGGGCTATGAGAGCGCCAACTACTTCACCCGCGCCTTCAAGAAAAAGGTGGGCGTAACGCCCACGGATTACCGCCGGGGCGCTGCCCGGGGCCGGGGAGGAGGGACGGCATGAAGGGGCGGCTATGCCTGCTTTTGTGCATATGCCTGCTGCTGTGCGGCTGCGGCCCGGCGCCGGAGAACGCCGGTCATCCCCTGCTGGTTCTGCGCTACGCCGACAACCAGCCCGAGGACTACCCCACCACCAAGGCCGCCCAGCACTTTGCCCAGCTGGTGGAGGAGCGCACCCAGGGGAAAATCTGCATCCGGCTGTACTGCAACGGCGAGCTGGGGAACGAAAACCAGGTGCTGGAGCAGGTGCAGTTCGGAGGCATCGACATGGCCCGGGTGTCGGTGGGCACCTTTGCCGAGTCCTTTTCGGAGATTGAGGTGCTGCTGCTGCCGTTTTTATACGATGACGCGGAGCATATGTGGCGGGTGCTGGACGGCCCGGTGGGGGATGAATTTCTCATCGGCGCACGGCGGGCGGACGTGGTGGGGCTGAGCTGGTTCGACGCCGGGGCCAGAAGCTTTTACACCAGGGAGCCCATCTGCGGCCTGGACGATCTGCGGGGATTGACCATCCGGGTGCAGGAGTCCGCCTTCATGAGCCGGATGGTGGAGCTGCTGGGGGCCAGGCCGGTGCAGCTCCCCTATAACGACGTGTATTCCGCCCTGCAAACCGCCAAAATCGACGGCGCGGAGAACAACTGGCCCAGCTACGCCGCCACCGGCCACTTCCAGGCCGCGCCCTATTATCTTCAGGACGGGCACTCCCGTCTGCCTGAGATGCAGATTATGAGCACCGTGGCCCTGGATAAAATCGCTGAAATCGACGAGGACTATGTGGCCATTGTGCGGGAGTGCGCCAGGGAGTGCGCCCTGTACGAGCGGGAGCTGTGGCGGGAGCAGGAGGCTGCGGCGGAAAAATTGGTGCGGGACTACGGCTGCGCGGTGACTACGGTGAGCGGCGGACAGCTGGAGGAGTTCCGCCAGGCGGTGCAGCCCATGTACGACGAATACCCCCAGGAGATGCAGGAGCTGATCCGGCAGATTCAGGACAGCTGAAAGAGCGGCGCAGGCCGCCCGGGCCCAGGCCGGGGCGGCCCTTTTTTGCGCAGCGGAGGTTTTCCTGGTCAAAGTGCAAAAAATCGGCGGGTGAGAATTGTAAGAATCGTCAAGAGACTGTTTCAATTTTTTTGGATAAACAGCACATATTTTGAATGCCGTTGCATTGATTTTTGCGATTTGTTACAATGGCGGCAACGGGGGGAGATGTTCGACCGCCCCAATACGCAGCGAAACGCTGCATGAAAAATCGGAGGAAGCTGAAATGAAAAAATTTGTATCTGCCCTTCTTGCGGCGCTCATGATCATGAGCCTGGCCGCCTGCGGCGGCCAGCCCAGCGGCAACGACGACAAGAATTCCGGCACTGGCGACGTGGCCAACGACCCCAAGGTCACCCTGGTGTACGCCGAGGTCAACCCGCTGGACACCATCGTGGGACAGACCGCCTCTGAGTTCAAGAAGAACGTGGAGGAGATGTCCGGCGGCTCCATCACCATCGACATCCGCGCCTCCGGCGTGCTGGGCTCCGAGAACGACGTGCTGGACGCCATCATCGGCGGCGACGACTCCATCGACATGAGTCGTATCTCCGCCTTTGCTCTGACCAACTACGGCGCTGAGAAGTCCGTGCTGCTCTCCCTGCCCTTCACCTTTGAGAGCCGCGACCACTGGTGGAACTTCGCCAACAGCGACCTGGCCGCCGAGTTCCTCAACGAGCCCCAGGAGATCGACCTGCCCCTGCGCGGCGTGTTCTACGGTGAGGAGGGCTTCCGTCACTTCTTCGCCAACACGGCCATCAACAGCATCGACGACCTGAAGGGCATGAAGATCCGCGTGTCCAACGACCCCATCATGAACGGCATGGTGGAGAGCCTGGGCGCCTCCCCCACGGTGGTGGCCTTTGGTGAGCTGTACTCCGCTCTGAACACCGGCGTGTGCGACGCCGCCGAGCAGCCCATCGCCAACTACAAGTCCAACGCCTTCCCCGAGGTGGCCAACAACCTGATTCTGGACGGCCACACCCTGGGCGCCGTGCAGGTGGTCATCACCGACACCGCCTGGGCGAAGCTCACCCCCGCCCAGCAGCAGGTGATTATGGAGGCCGGCAAGAAGACCCAGCAGTTCAACGCCGAGCTGTCCCAGGGCGAGGAGGACAAGGTGCTGGAGCAGCTCAAGGCCGACGGCTGCAACGTGGTGGATGTCACCGATAAGGGCCCCTGGCAGGAAGCCTGTTCCAGCGCTCCCGCCATCAAGGAGGCCATCGACAAGCAGGCTGACCTGTATCAGCAGATTCTGGACCTGAAATAAGCTTGAGCTGACGGACGCACGACAGGGGGCGTGGGGGAATGCCCACGCCCCCTGCTGATTTGATTGAGAGAGGAGAGGTTTTATGCCAAAGATTTTCACCACGCTGGACAAGGCGAAGCCGGCCTATGACATGGCGTACAAAATCGTCATGGTGCTGTGCAAGCTGCTGCTCATCGCCGACATCGTCATCGTGTCCTTCACGGTGTGGGGGCGCTGGTGCCAGGAATGGGCCAACACCTATGAGTTCCTGTCCTTCTTGGCGGTGTTCAAGGACCCGGCCTGGACCGAGCAGATTGTGCTGACCTGTATGTCCTACATGGCGGTGCTGTCCGCGGCGCTGGCCATCCGCACGGGGGCCCACATCCGCATGACCGCGTTTGACGCCATGCTCCCCAAGGCCGTGGTCAAGGTGCTGGATGTGGTGGCGGACGTCGCCGTGATGGTGCTGGCCGTCATCATGCTGGTGGTGGGCTGGGAGTACGCCGTCACCCTGGGCAGCAAGGGCTTCTACGAGTCCATTCCCTGGCTTTCCCGGTTCTGGATGTACCTCCCGGTGCCCCTGGCGGGCATTGCCATGATCGTCTTCGAGCTGGAGGCGGTCTATAACCACATCAAATCTTTCTTTGTTGAGGAAGAGAAAAAGGAGGGAGAGGCATAATGGATCTCCAGACTCTTGCGATTATCGTTCTGCTGGGCAGCTTTATCGTCATGATTGTGCTGCGCTTCCCCATTGCCTACGCCGTGGGCCTGTCCTCCGTGCTGTGTCTGCTGGTCATGGGCAATAACCTCAACGCCATCTGCCGCCTGATGGTCAAGGGCATCAGCTCCTACTCCCTGATGGCGGTGCCCTTCTTCATCACCATGGGCGTGCTCATGGGCAAGGGCGGCATCTCGGATAAGCTCATCGCCCTGGCCAACGCCTGCGTGGGCTGGATGCGGGGCGGTCTGGCCATGGTGAACATCGTGGCGTCCTACTTCTTCGGCGGCATCTCCGGCTCCGCTGCGGCGGACACCGCCTCCATCGGTTCCATCATGATTCCCATGATGGTGGACCAGGGGTACGACGCCGACTTCTCCACCGCCGTCACCATCACCTCCTCCTGCGAGGGCCTTCTGGTGCCCCCCAGCCACAACATGGTCATCTACGCCACCACCGCGGGCGGCATCTCCGTGGGCTCCCTGTTCCTGGCGGGCTACCTGCCCGGCGCCCTGCTGGCCCTGTCACTGATGGTCGGCTCCTACATCATCTCCGTCAAGCGCAACTACCCCAAGGGCGAGCCCTTCCACATCGTCAACTTCTTCAAGCAGCTTTGGATTTCCATCTGGGCCCTGCTGGCCATCGTCATCGTGGTGGTGGGCGTTGTCACCGGCAAGTTTACCGCCACCGAGTCCGCCGCCGTCGCGGTGCTCTACTCCCTGGTGGTCTCCGTGTTCATCTACCGAGGCGTGAACTGGAAGGGCGTGTGGAAGGCCCTGGACGAGTGCGTGAACACGCTGGCCATCGTGATGATTCTCATCGCCACCTCTGCGGTGTTTGGCGACTGCCTCACCAAGCTCCACGTCCCCGATCTGGCCGCCCAGGCCATCGTGGGCATCACCGACAACAAGATTATCCTCATCCTGCTGCTCAACGTGATTCTGCTGGTGCTGGGCATGATTATGGACATGGCCCCCATCATCCTCATCGCCACCCCCATCCTGCTGCCGGTGGCCACCCAGTTCTGCGGGCTGGACCCCATCCAGTTCGGCATTATGGTGGTGCTCAACTGCGGCATCGGCCTGCTCACCCCGCCGGTGGGCGCGGTGCTGTTCATCGGCTCGGCCGTGGCCAAGCGGCCCATGGAAAAGGTGGTCAAGGCCACGCTGCCCTTCTACGTGTGTATGGTCATCACCCTGTTGCTGGTGTCCTACTGGCAGGATGTGTCCCTCATCATCCCCAAGGTCTTTGGCGACTATGAGCCTGCGGTGGCCGGTCTGGCCAACCTATTTTTGAGATAGCCACAGCGTAAAACAGACAGGGCGCGCCGCCGTAGCCACGGTCCGGCGCGCCCTGTTGTGAGAAATGGGAGGAAAAACTATGAAATTATGTTATGAGGGCCTCCGGGACCGGGCGGCCTGGGAGCGGGCCGGGATCAAGCTGCCCGCCTTCGACTGGGAAAAAATGCGCGCCGAGACGGAGCGGGCCCCCGCCTGGGTCCATTTCGGCGCGGGGAACATCTTCCGGGGGTTCATCGCCAAGCTTCAGCAGGACCTGCTGGAGCAGGGGCTGGTGCAGGGCGGAATTGTGGCCGCCGACACCTTTGACTACGATATCATCGACAAAATCTACGCGCCGTTCGACAGTATGACCCTGCTGGTGTCGCTGCTGCCGGACGGGACCATGGAGAAGGAGGTCATCGCCTCCGTGGCACAGGGGCTGCGGGCGGGGCCGGCCTTTCCGGCGGACTGGGAGAGGCTGCGTGCCAGCTTCCGCAGCCCAACCCTCCAAATGGTGAGCTACACCATCACCGAGAAGGGCTACGCCCTGAAGAACATCCAGGGGGAGTTCTTCCCCTTTGTCCAGGCCGATTTCGACAACGGCCCGGCCCCCGCTGGAGAAGGCCGGGGTGTATATGACCGACCGGGATACGGTGAACAACACCGAGAAGATGAAGGTGACCACCTGCCTCAATCCGCTGCACACCGCTCTGGCGGTCTACGGCTGCCTGCTGGGCTACGACTCCATTGCCGCCGAGATGAAGGACCCCCAGCTCAAGGCTCTGGTGGAGAAGATCGGCTATGGGGAGGGCATCCCCGTGGTGGTGGACCCAAAGATTCTAAGCCCCATGGATTTTATCCACGAGGTCATCGACAAGCGCCTGACCAACCCCTTCATGCCCGACACCCCCCAGCGCATCGCCACAGACACCAGCCAGAAGGTGGCCATCCGTTTCGGCGAGACCGTCAAGAGCTATATCGCCCGTGAGGACCTGGACCCCGCTTCCCTGACCTATATCCCTCTGGCCATCGCCGGGTGGCTTCGCTACCTGCTGGCGGTGGACGACAAGGGCCAGGCCATGGAGTGCAGCGCCGACCCCATGCTGTCCACCCTTCAGGAGCAGCTGGGCGGGGTGAAGCTGGGACAGCCGGAGTCCGCCTCCGACGCGCTTCTGGCCCCCATCCTGTCCAACGCCGCCCTCTTCGGCGTGGACCTGTGTCAGGCCGGCGTGGCGGTCAAGGTGGGCGGGATGCTCCGGGAGGAGCTGGCCGGACCGGGCGCGGTTCGACAGACCTTGACAAAATATCTGAAAAACTAGTATACAACTTCTTGACGCATGGAAAATATTCCTGTATGCTGGTACTGTATATGGAGGCGACGCTATGAAACTGCTGGAACGTCTTCCCCGTGAGACCGGCCGGGACTACGCCTTGCGGAATATCAAGGAGAATATCGTCAATCTGGAGCTGGCTCCAGGCAGCCAGATCAGCGAGAACGAGCTGGCCGCCGAGATGGGCCTGTCCCGCACGCCGGTGCGGGAGGCGCTCATTGAGCTGTCCAGGGTGCGGATCATCGAAATTCACCCACAGAAAAAGAGCACGGTCCCGCTGATCGACTACGAGCTGGTGGAGGAATCCCGCTTCATGCGCAGCCTGCTGGAGTGCGCGGTGGTGGAGCTGGACTGCGAGATGGCCCAGCCGGTGGACCTGGAGCGGCTGAGCGCCAATGTCCGGCTGCAGAACTTCTATCTGGACAACTACTACACCAACGAGCTGATGACCCTGGACAACCAGTTCCATGGGATGCTGTTTGATATCGCCAAAAAGTCCCAGGTATACGCCCTGATCCAGAACATCTCCATCCACTTCGACCGGGTGCGGGGGATGGCGCTGTCCTCGGTGAAGGACCTGAAGGTGGTTCAGGACCACCAGGAGCTGGTGGAGTTCATCCGCCAGAGGGACGCCAAAGCCGCCCGGGAGCTGATGGAGGTCCACCTGAACCGGTATAAGATCGACGCCGCTGAGATCCGGGAGACCTATCCGCAATATTTTAAATGAAAGGTGTTTTGTATGGAGATCCGTTATTCTGCCAATCCCAAGGACGTTAAACGCTTCACGACCCAGGAGCTCCGGGAGGAGTTTCTCATCGAAAACCTGTACCGGCCCGATGAGGTAACGGCTGTATACAGCCACGTGGACCGGATGGTCACCCTGGGCTGCATGCCGGTCAAGGAGACCGTGTCCATCGACAAGGGGATCGATGTGTGGGCCAGCTTTGGCACACAGTATTTTCTGGAGCGCCGGGAGATCGGGATTTTTAACATCGGCGGAGTCGGGAACATCACGGTGGACGGAACGGACTATACCCTGGGGTACAAG
>OFFQ01001515.1_pt1 | contig 13321 bp, 10 predicted proteins | sample 1521411 | NCBI WGS metagenome assembly OFFQ01 (sample SAMEA3504110, study PRJEB24116) | mouse gut metagenome | biome: mouse gut; feature: mouse-associated habitat; material: faeces | place: Denmark | collected 2011 | reverse complement strand
TAATGAAAAAGGCATAAACCTAAGAAATATAATTATTCTTAAGTTCATGCCATTGGAGGAGTACATAGTAATGTACCCCTCTTTTTTTATAATAAAATTATCTGAGTTTCTTTTAAAATGTGTTGACATAGAATCATTTTTCTAATAGCTTTTTGTTCATTTTCTGCTTCAATGATTTCTCGGTATTGAAGTGTTTCTGTAACTTCTACTTGATATTTATTCATTCATTTTCTTATCATTTATTTCTTTACATAAAAAAATCAGTATTTTGTTCTAATTTTTCATACTGATTCTTCAAATTATTTAAGTCTTTTAATTGCAATTGGATAACATTTAATTCATCTTCTAACTGACTTTTCTTGTTCAATTTTATTTGTTTTTGTTGTTCTAGTCTTTGTATTTCTCTGTTGATTTTCTTAATCATCTCATACACCTCTAAACAAAATAGAGCAATTCCAAATAAGAATCACTCTCTAAACTTCAGATTTTGAATCACTTAATTTATTTTGATAATCTTCCAATTCATGAAAAATTCTAAATATAACCAATTCATTTTTTATCTCATCTATATAATAAACAAAGATATAATTTCTAACAATCATCTTTCGATAATCATAGTCATGTTGACGAAAAATAACACGATATGATTGCGGAAAATTTTTAATAATTTCTAATTTGTTATCTATTTTTTAAAATACGTTAAAATATTTGGATTTCCATATCCGCTTAAATAAGATAAAATACTGTTTAAATCATCAATCGCTGAATCAGTATATACGACTTTATAGTTCAAATTCATATTTTTTACTGAACATATTCCAACTGGTGCTAGAATTCTTTAACTATAGATATGACTAGTCGTTACCAATTATGCACCTTATCAAATGTAGTATCAATACTACACTTTTTTAGCTTGAGCAAATTAAAAACCAGAAGACAATACTCATTTGGTATTGTTTCTGGTAAGAATGTTATCATCTTAACTTAATGACATTGCTTGTAATAAGACTCTTTTTTGTTTAATTTTATTTTAATTGGAAAAAATATTGTGAGGTGAAATTAATGAATACGTCTAAATATAATAAAATTGCTGAACAATTGAAACCGTCAAAACAAGTTGGAAAACATTGTTTAAGTGCATTTATCTATGGAGGAATAATTGGAGCAATAGGTCAGGGAATATTAGAATTTTATATGATGATTTTTGATGTCAATGAAAAAGAAGCTACACCAATGATGATTATAACAATCGTTTTAATTGCTGCTATTTTAACTGGATTAGGTGTTTATGATCGAATAGGTAAAAAAGCTGGAGCTGGTACTTTTATTCCTATTACAGGTTTTTCTAATAGTATGACTTCAAGTGCATTAGAAGCAAAAAGTGAAGGATTAGTAACAGGAATAGGTGCTAATATGTTTAAATTGGGTGGAACTGTAATTACTTTTGGTATTGTTGCATCATTTGTTTTAGGAGGGATTCGTTATGTCTTCAGTTTTATCTGGTAGTTCAATGACTTTAAAGAATGTCTATGTAAGGGCTATTGGAACTACTGCAGGGATAGATGAATTTAATGGACCTTTAGGTGATTATTTTGATCGTCACTATCCAGATTTTCACTTTGGTAATGATTCGTATGAACAAGCAGAAATAGCAATGTTGCAAGATGCGATAAGTATTGCATTAAAAAAAGGAAAGTTAAAAAAAGAAGATATAAATGTGTATTTAGGTGGCGATTTAAATAATCAGGTTACAGCAAGCAATTATACTGCCAAAGATTTTCATAGGCCATTTATGGCTATGTATGGTGCTTGTGCAACAATGGGATTAGTAATAAATACGGCTTCAATGTTAATTGAAAATCATAGTTTGCATAATGCTAACTGCTTTGTTTGCAGTCATAATGCTACTGCAGAAAGACAATTTCGTTATCCAGTGGAATATGGTGTACAACGTAAAGAAACAATGACTACTACAGCTACTGGGGCAGTAAGTGTAATTCTTGATAATAATCCTAGTTCAATACGAATTGAATCTTTAACCATTGGTAGAGTTGTTGATTTGGATCAAAGTGATCCTAATGATATGGGAAGAGCAATGGCACCTGCTGCATTTGATACTTTGTGTAATCATTTAACAGATTTAAATCGTCAGGCTACTTATTATGATTTAATAGTAACTGGTGATTTATCTAATTATGGAAAAGCTATTATGAAGGAGTTAATGAAAGAAAATCATATTAGTTATAAAGAGTATGATGATTGCGGTAGTCTTTTATATAGTAGTGATCAAGATGTTAATCAAGGTGGTAGTGGACCATCATGTAGTGCTTTAGTTGCATTTGGTTATTTATATCAAAAAATGCTAAAACACAAGTATAAAAGAATTTTAGTAATTACTACAGGAGCTTTATTATCACCAGTTATGACTAATCAAAAACAAAGCATTCCTTGTATTGGTCATGCTTTTAGTTTGGAGGTAGTAGAATAATGAATTATCTTTTAGCATTTATATTTTGTGGCTTTGTTTGTGTAATCGCTCAGCTTATTTATGAGTATACAAAATTAACACCTGGTCATATTACTAGTATGTTCGTGGTTATTGGGGCTTTTTTAGATTTATTTCATATTTATGATAAACTAGTTGAAATTTTTCATGCTGGAGCATTGCTTCCAATTACTAGTTTTGGTCATTCATTAATGCATGGAGCATTAGCAGCAACAAAAGAATTTGGCTTTTTTGGACTTGCCTTGGGAGTATTTGATTTAACTGCCGCAGGGATTAGTAGTGCCATTTTATTTGCCTTTCTTGTTGCTGTATGTACTAAACCTAGATCATAATGAAGAATCCATCATTTGATCTCAATACCCGAATTCTCGATTTTGAAAATGAAAAAGTAACAGTTAATTATGTTTCTAGTCTTTGTTCAGATGATTTAATTGCTTATTTAGTTGAAGGAATTACCAATCATCGTGGTGAAACACTAAAAGACTGTTTAAACAATGGTGATGTTAAAGAAGAACCTGATTTAGAAAAAGCTCAATATGCTATGCTTACAGGATGTGCAGTAGTTGGTTATCGGGATACTCAGTATGTATTAGATACTAGACGTTTTCCAAGTCGTTCTGTCGAAGAACCTGAAACAGAGAAAAGTGTGCGTGGTTCTAAAGATGGTTTTAATGAATCAATGCTTACTTGTGCAGGACTAATTCGTCGTAGGATTAGAACGATTGACTTAGTTATGAATAAGCAAACTATTGGTAAAAATAATCCTTTAGATATATGTTTGTGTTATTTAAATGAAAAAGTTGATCAAAATATGTTACAGACAATTCTAGAGCGTATTAAGGAAATTAGAAATGAAGATCTAGTTATGTCTGATCGTGCAGTTGAAGAAATGATTTTAGATCAGGGCTATAACCCATTTCCTTTAGTTCGTTATAGTGAGCGTCCTGACGTTGTTGCAACTCATATTTTACATGGACATATTGCTATTATTTGTGATACTTCTTCATCAGTCATGATGTTGCCAACAACTTTGTTTGAAATTTTAGAACATGTTGAAGAACATCGTCAGACTCCGATTATTGGTACATTTATTCGTCTAATTCGTTGTAGTGCAGTTTTAATATCGATATATTTAGTACCATTATGGATTCTATTAACAAGTAATGGTGATCTTGACTTAGTATTTTTAGGACAAGTATTATTGGTTGAATTAGCTATTGAATTACTTAGAATTGCAACTATTCATACTCCTACATCTTTATCCAATGCAATGGGGATGATAGCAGCAGTATTATTAGGTCAATTTGCAATAGATTTAGGTATTTTTAGTGAAGAAATATTACTTTTTTGTGCGATAGGTGATGTTGGTGGTTTTGCCACACCAAATTATGAATTGTCACTTACAAATAAGTATTTAAAGATTTTTTTAATTATTTTTTCTGGACTTTTAGGATGGATAGGATTTGCAATTTTTCATATTATTTTAATCGGTTATTTAGTTTCTTTAAAACCACTAGGAACATCTTATCTATATCCTCTTTATCCATTTGATGGTAAAGAAATGCTTAATTTTATTATTCGTAAACCAAAAAGAAAAAAAGGATCATAGAAGTCTCAATTATTCAAATAATTGGGATTTTTAGTTTGAAAAGAAATCTTCTAATGCAGTAATTTATGTGCTATAATAATTATTGCTTAATTAAAAATAAGGGGGATTTATCATGGAATATCAAGTTGTAATTGAAGATTTTCAAGGTCCATTAGACTTATTATTACATTTAATTAAAGAAAAAGAAATGGATTTAGAAACATTAGAATTATCTGTTATTGCTGATCAATATCTACAATATATCCATGCTATGGATCCGTCTTTATTAGAACTAATGTCAGAGTACTTAGTAATGGCAGCAGATTTAATTGAAATGAAAAGTAAAATACTTATTCCCAAAGAAAAAGTTACTATAAATGATGACTATCAAGAAGATCCACGTGAGGCATTAATACGACGTCTGATTGAATATAAGCGATATAAAGATGTTCTTGATGAAATCCGTGAAAAGTATGAACAGCGTCAAAATATCATTATTAAACCAGCAGAATCAATGGATGAATATGTTATTGATACAAGTTCTATGATTCCTGAAGGCTTAGAAGTTTATGATCTTATGAAAGCAATGCAAAAAATGTTTCAACGTAAGGCAATGATGAGACCTTTAGATACTCATATTGCTAAAAAAGATATTTCAATAGATGAAAGAACAGAACAAATTAGAGATTATTTTAAAACACGAGTAAACAAAAAGGTTAGATTTGAAGAATTATTTGACCGATATGATCGATTCTATTTTATTGTTACTTTTATTGCTGTTTTAGTTTTAGCTAAAGATAAAGAGGTTGAAATAATTCAGGATGGATTATTTACAGATATATATGTGGAGGGGAAAGTTTAATGGAAGAAATCAGTTGGCTAGATGAGGAAACAAATTATTTAGATATTATTGAAGGGATGTTGTATCTTGCTGGAGATGAGGGAATAGATATTAAACAGGTTGCTGGGATTCTGGAAATAAGTCGTAAAGATGCAACTTTATTAATGGATCAATTTACACAAATGTATGAAAATAAAAGTATGAAAGGAATTATATTAGTTAATTTTGGGGGAAGATACAAATTAGCTACTAATAGTGAATACTTTATTTATTATCAAAAAATGGTTGAACAAAGTAGTGTAAGTCTTTCTAATGCTGCATTGGAAACATTAGCGATTATTGCTTATAATCAGCCGATTACTAGAGCAGCAGTTGAAGATATTCGTGGAGTAGGCTGTGATGCAATGATTCGTAAATTAGTAGCCAAGGCTTTAATTAAAGAAGTTGGTCGTGAAGATAGTCCAGGGATGCCGATATTATATGGGGTAACAGATGAGTTTATGGATGCTTTTGGTCTTACATCATTAGATGAATTACCAAATTTAGCAGATATTGTTGAAGTGGATGACCAGGAAGATATTTTTGCAACAAAATATCGTGAAGATACAGATAATAAAATAGAGGAAAACAATGAAAGCCATTAAACATTTTAGGACAATAACTAAACATAAATATTATGTAATGAAATTATGCTTTCGTTTTGGTTTATATAAACAGGGATTAAAACATGATTTATCAAAATATTCATGGTGTGAATTTTCTACTGGTGCTAAATATTATTTAGGTTATAAATCTCCTAATAGTAATGAAAGAGATCAGATTGGTTATAGTAGTGCTTGGCTTCATCATAAAGGAAGGAATAAACATCATTGGGAATATTGGATTGATTTTACTAGTAAGGGAATTATTACTATTGAAATGCCAATTAAATATGTAGTAGAAATGTTTTGTGATCGTGTAGCAGCAACAATGGTTTATCAAGGTGATAATTTTGATTTTACTGCGCCATTAGATTACGACAATAAAACGAGATTTTATTATATTATTAATGAAAAAACAGATTATATTATCAAGGATATGTTAACCCATTTAGCAAACACTAATCTTGATGAAACAGTAGAATATATTAAAAGAACATATTTATCGAAATAAAGTGCATCTTGTATGGATGCATTTTATTTATCAAAAAATTAGGTTAGCTTAGAAAGAAGTTTCTAAAGTAATGGTTTTTGAACTAGTGTTAAAATGAATGAGTTGAAATGTTTAGTATCATATAATTTTTAGAGGTAAATAAAAAATAAAGATATTAACTGTATTAATTCAATTTATAAAAATTTTCTTAAAGAGTTTAAAAGTTTTTGTGAATAATGTTTATTAAATAATGAATATAAATTGTAATATGTTTTATGTTATAATATATGTAATCGCATACATGGGACATTTTAGAAATGGAGGTGAATAAAAAATATTATCTAGTTAAAATAGATAAATATTGTATGTGACTATATATTGGGATGACTATTTAAGGGATGATTATTTATAAAAAGTAAGAATTGGAGATAACATGAAAACTATGAAAAGAATAAAAAGAATTGGGATTATTGGAATTATTTTAGCTTTTGTTTTATCTGTTTTTTCTGGTGTTATTGTAATTGAAAATGTAAATGCAGCTCAGGAAAATGAAAAAACTATTACTGCAAAAATTGATGTTGGAGAGGGAATTGATAAATTTAATTATTATCCAGAAAACAAATGGAAAGCAGGACCTAAAATTGATGAGTATTTTACAACTGTCGATACTAGACTAGAAGAGAACAAAGATGTTTATTATACAATCGATTTTGAAGGAACAGGAATAGAAGTATATGGTTTTAAAGCACCTAGACATTCAATTGTAGCATTTTCAATTGATGGGAGTGAACCTATAGAAGTCGATACTTTTGCAAGTGTTCGTACAACTAATCCAGTCATGTTGAAAGAATATAAAGATTTGAGCAATGGTCAACATCAAATCAAAGTACAAGCTACTGGAAAAACAAATGCGGCTGCAATATTTGGTGATATACAAGTATCATATGCAAAAATATATAAGCCTAGACAGGTTGCCACAAGTATTGTTTTTAATAAAGAGTCAGCTACTATATATGAAGGGGCTACATACCAAATTGAATATACAACAAGTCCAATAGATGCGATGTTACCAGATGATTTTAAATTTACATCTAATGATGAATCTATTGCTACTGTAAATGATGATGGTTTGGTGACTGCAATCAGTAAAGGGAAAACAGAGATTAAAGGATATTCACCAAGTCTTGGATTTGAAGCAAATATGGAAATCATAGTTGAAAAAATAAGTGATTTACATGCTACTGTTGTTGATTCTAATGATCAATATCAACAAAAACATTATCAAACCTTGATGAATACAAATGAGAGTTTTGAGTCACTATGGTCTTGGAAAAATGATAAAGCTATTTCTCAAATTGCTTTGCTTACAGGAAATAAGGATTTGGAAAATGTAAAGATTGAATTTGGAGAATTTAAAAATAATAATGGAGAATTATTGAATCAAAATAATTTTAAAGCAACTTATATGAAAGAAGTAAAAGCATTTATTGGTAATGCAGGATGGTATTCATATAATCCTGAGGGACATCTCCCAATTGGGCCTAAAGAAGATTATTTTGATGTTATTTATGATTCAGAGCCTTTAGATATAGCTAAAAATCGAGTTCAATTAGTGTGGCTTGATTTTGGTATAGATAAAGATGCTAAAGCAGGCGTTTATAATGGAAAAGTAACAATAAGCGCAGATAATACAGATGTAGAGCAAGTAATTGATTATTCAATTGAAGTAATAGATGCTGATTTCTTAGATGAAAATGAATATAGTTTTAGACCAGATTTTTGGACTTATCCATTTAGTTCAGCTGAATATTACGATGTAGAACCATTTTCAGATGAACATAATGAAATCTTAAAGAAACATTTATTACAATATAAAAACTATGGTGGTACTACATTAACAGGAACATTAGTAGAAGAAGCATGGGGTGGTCAAACATATGGAAAGACTGATGCTGCTACTGGTGATAATGTACGTTGTCCTTCATTAATTAAGTGGATTAAGCAAGCTGATGGAACATGGCGATTTGATTATAATTATTTTGATAAGTTTGTAGAACTTGCTAAATCAATTGATTTAGGAGATGATATTGTATTATATAGTCCAATGCCATGGAATAATCAAATCATTTATTATGATGAAGCAAGTGCAACTACTAAAAAAATTAGTGCTGCACCAGGGACTACTGCATATGCAAATAATTGGAAACCATTTTTTAAAGATTTTGCTGATCATTTAGATGAAAGAGATTGGTTTGATGATATATCTTTAGGATTTGATGAAAGAGATAATATGTTAAGTGTATTTAACATAATTGATCAAATAAAAAATAAAGATGGTAAAGTATTTAAGAAACAGGGAGCTTATAATCATATATATTCAAATGATGGTGTTCCTGATAGAATGGTAAGTTTATCTTTTAATTTAAATCAATTAAGGAATCAAGGAATTGATAAATTTAAAAAGTTTGTTGCTGATAGAAAAGCTAAAGGATTAAAAACAAGTTTTTATACAGGAACAGAAATTTTTCCAAATACATTTGTTCGTTCTCTTCCAGGTGAAGGATATTGGACAATGATGTTCTCAGGAGCTTTAGATTTAGATTATTTCCTTGATTGGGCATATGATGCTTGGGTTGAAGATCCTCTTGTAGATGCAACACACTCATCATTCCAACCAGGAGATTGTTTTATGGTATATCCATCTTTGAGGGATGCTACTAATAAAGAATCTAAACCTTCAATTAGAAGTGAAAAATATGGTGAAGGTATAAGAGATATTAATAAGCTTTATCGTATCAAAAATGAGTGTCCAGCTTTAAAAGATGAGATAGATGCATTATTTGCAACTGTAAAATCTAATTATGATAATGTTACAGTACAAAATGATCCAAGTTGGTTTGTACCTGGAATTACAGGAAGACCAGCTTACTGGGCTTCTGAAAAAGGAAGAAAAGATATTTTAACTGATGTAGAAGCCTTTAAGCAGGGAGTTTATGAAATCAGCAAAAAATATGCTGAATTATCAAAAACAGATCGAAGTGCTTTAGAAATTGCTGTAGAATTAGCAGATGAGGTAACAGAAGAAGAGTTACAAAATGTAGTTCCTATCGTTGTTGCTGAATTTAGAGCAGCTCATAATTATGCTAAAGAAGTTTTAAATGATTCTTTGGCAAGTCAGGAAACAATTGATCTTGCTTTCACACGTTTAGCAAATGCAATGCATATGTTAGAGTTCTACAAAGGGGATAAAACAGAATTACAGGCATTAGTTACTAGAGTAGAAAAATTAGAGGAGGGTAACTATACATCAGAATCTTGGGCTCCATTTAAAGAAGCATTAGATGCAGCAATAGTAGTTATTGGGGATGATAATGCATTAGAACCAGATGTAGAAGTAGCGTATAAGAATTTAAGTGAAGCATTTGCAAACTTAAAATTAGCAGCAGATAAGACAAGACTACGAAACTTTGTTAATCAAGTAAAAGACTTGGAAGAAAGCAAATATATAGAAAGTACATGGGAAGGATTTGAAAGTGTACTAAATGCAGCTCAGGAAGTATTAGCAAATGAAAAGGCAACACAGGAAGAAGTAGATAATGCATACAATGATTTAATTAGAGCATATATAGATTTAAGATTGTTACCAAACAAGGATGCATTAAAAGATTTAATTAACAAAGCAAACATGTTAAGTAAAGCAAGCTATAGTGAAGCATCATGGTTAAATATGGAAAATGCATTAGAAGTAGCAAATACAGTGTTAAATAATCCAGAAGCAAGCGAAGAACAAGTAAAGGCAGCAGTGGAAGGATTACAAGCAAGTATTGAAAAATTAGAAGTAAAAGCAGTAGAGAGTACACCAGTAAAACCAGGTGATACAACTACAAAAGGAAATGCAATTAAAACTGGGGATACAACTAGTATGATTGGTGCATTTGGATTAATGTCATCATTAAGTGTAATTGCATTACTTAAGAAAAAGAAATTTAATAAAAATAAGTAATATTAGAAGTGAATAAGTAAAAGCTTAGCTCACTACTTATTAATGATGGTGAGCTGGCTTTTGATAAAGCAATAAGAAAGGGAAAGTTTATGCAAGGGAATATAAAAAAATTAAAAAAAGCACCTTTATCGTTACTATTAGTAGCATCAATAGTTCTTTCAAATGGCTCATATTTAATTCAGGCTAAAGATAATACGCCAATTGTGTATAGCCAAGAGGTTTCAAACCTTACAGATGAGCAGTTAGCTTCATTGACTAATCCTATATTACAACAATATACTGCTGATGAATCTCATAAAATTTGGAGAATGACTAGTGATACTCGTCTTGCAATTTTAGCTAATCAAGAAAATCTTGATAATGAAAGATTGGCTGAAATAGTTAAATTAGTTAATAGTGAATTTATGGAAAAAGAAATTGTATCTAGTGCACCTTTTGCTATGGTATATGCTCAAGAAAAAGATGCAGGATATGGTGATGTATTAATTACTATTGATGACGTAAGTTCAATTACAGAAGAAACAACTAGTGAAGAAGCTTATAAAATAGAAATTGATGATAATGGTGTTCGTTTAACAGGAGCATCAGAAACTGCTGTATTATATGGATTAAGAACAATTCAAAATTTAATGATAACAAATAATGGATTGGTATATGGAACTATTATAGATTATCCATATATTGCTGAAAGACGTTTACATGTTGATTGTGCAAGAAAATATATTTCTAAAGATTGGTTTATTCGTCAAATTAGAGAAATGTCATATTTAAAAATGAATGCTATTCAAATGCATTTTTCTGAGAATTTAGGATTTAGAATCGAGTGTGAAACTGATCCATCTATTGTATCTGATCAATATCTTACAAAAGATGAAGTAAGAGAAATTTTACAGGAAGCTAAAAAGTATGGGGTAAAAGTAATTCCATCATTCGATAGTCCTGGACATGTGGATCAAATTTTAAGAGCACATCCTGAATATGGTCAAGTAAATAGCTCAGGCGAACATTTTGCTTCAGGTTTAGATGTTACAAATCCAGAAGCTATTGCGTATATTAGAAGTTTATATAGTGAATATATGGATCTTTTTGAAGGATGTACTGACTTTCATATTGGTGGAGATGAATATATGGAATTTGACCGTGCACCATTCACTACCCAATATAAGAGTGTTTTAGATAATTATGCTAAGGCTAATATTGATCCAAATGCAACTTGGAAAGATGTTTTAGCTAATTATATTAATGAATTAGCTGAATTTGTCCATGATCGTGGTTTTACTCCACGTATTTGGAATGATGGTATTTATTATGGTGAAAATTCATATTATGAAAATCCACAAATGATCAAAATGCATGATTATATTGGAATTGATTTTTGGTCACAAATGTCATGGAATTCAAGTATTGCTAGATTAAATACATTTATTCAAAAAGGACATGATACAATTTATAATATTAATGCAAGTTTCTTCTACTATGTTTTAAGAAATTCTAAACCTACAGATGGAAGAGAACAACATTCTTTTGATAATTTGAACGCTGATCGTAAAATTTTTAATGAGTGGACACCAGGTAAATTCCAAGAAAATACTGTTGCAGATGATTCTGATTTCATTAAAGGTGCATCAATTGCTATTTGGTGTGATAATCCAAATTTAGTTGATGAAGATGTTATAACTGATGATGTTAGCGACGAATTAAGAGCGCTTGCAAGTAAGTCATGGAATGTTAGAAGTAATCAAATAACTACTTTTGAACAATTCCAAGATAATTATGAAAAATTAGGTAATGTTGCTGGTTTTGAAAAACAATCACAATTACCTGATTCAGGAGAATTTTTACTTGCAGAAGATTTAGGAAAAGTAACTTTAAAATATGTAAGCGAAAGTGGAAAAGTTTTAAAGAATGATGTAGTTAAATATGGAACAGTTGGTGAAGATTTTGAATTTAGTGGTGATGATATTTATGGTTATCGTTTAAAATCTGATCAAGCAGTAAGTGGTAAATACACAAAAGAAGGAGTTACATTTACATTTGTATATGAACTATATTGTGATAAAACTGAACTTGCAAATGAAATAAATAATCCATTATTAAGTGAAAATTACATCAGAGAAACAATTTCTGATTATAATTCTTTATACCAAACTGCAAAAGAAGTATATTTAGATGAAAATAGTGAGCAATTAGCAGTTGATGAAGCTTTAGCTGATTTGGTTAGTGCTAAAAATAAAGTTGTGGAATTAAAATATTATCCATTATATATTGAAGCTAATTATCCATTAAAAGATAAAGGTTATACAACAGGATATAGTCAATATCAAAGCGTAGTTGCTAATGCTAAGAATGTTTTATATAGTGAAGATTTAACAGTTGAAAAAATGAATGAAGCTTTAGCAGCAATTCAAACTGCAAAAGATGGACTAATGCTTCCAGATGGTAATGTTCCAAGTGTAAGTGCCACTGATGATTACTATTCTGTAGGAGTTTATCCAAGTAACAAATATAGTTATGATAAAATGTTAGATAATGATGAATCAACTAAATGTTGGTTTAATAAAGCCCAAGAAGTAGGTACAGAAATTGTATTTAGTTTTACAGAACCAGTTAATATGTCAAGTGTACGTGTTTTAACTCCTAGTGATGCTGGTGGCGATGCAATCGTAGCTGCAGATATTCAGATTTCAATGGATAATGAGAACTGGACAACAGTAGGATCATTTGATGATAGTAAGTTAGACAATACAGTGTCTTTTGATCAGACAATGGTAAAATATGTAAGAATTCTATTAACAGAAGCTAAGAGTAACTGGTATCAGATTGCAGAGGTTAATTTTACATTTGAACAAGTTCCAGAAGATAATACTTTAAGAGATTTGATTGCTGAAGCCAAGGAAATAGATTTAGAAGGAAAAGATATTGAAGCAGTTGCAGATTTTGTAGATGCGTTGATAGAAGCTCAAAAGGTTTATGCTGAAAATTCATTAGAAACACAAGTGGTAGAAGAAGCACTACAAAATGCGATTAATAATTTAGAAAAAGAAGTAACAGTAAGTAAAACAGCATTATCAATTGCTGTAGAAATGGCAGGTAATGTAACAGAAGCAGACTTAGAAAATGTAGTACCAGCAGTAGTAACTGAATTCAATGCAGCATTGGAAGAAGCAAGAGCTATCTTAGCTAATGATAATGCAACACAAGAAGAAGTAGATGCATCATTTGCAAGATTATCAGTAGCAATGCATATGTTAG